>Ga0157378_10000495_pt1 | contig 37372 bp, 25 predicted proteins | sample M65metaG_FD_115309 | JGI IMG/M metagenome (GOLD analysis project Ga0157378, IMG submission 115309) | Miscanthus rhizosphere microbial communities from Kellogg Biological Station, Michigan, USA - M6-5 metaG | ecosystem: Host-associated > Plants > Roots > Rhizosphere > Soil | place: USA: Michigan... | reverse complement strand
CCGGTTACGGGTGATTCTCAATCACCGGCAGATGCGCTTTCGAGAGCATTCGCGCCTTACAAATATTCTTCTGAACAAGAAGGCGTTCGTTCGGGCGCTGCAGCACGCAACCATGGCTTTCGCGGCATCTCCCACTCAATTTGCAAAACGAGTGTTGTACGAGTTTCGGCCGTCCGGTCTGGTTAGTAATGGAGAAGATCCGGAGCGTTTTTACGCACAGCGATCTTTACTTTGGCCTCAGTACGATCCCCTTCCCTTCGACTCCACCAACCCGGCGGCGCGTCCGACCCTGGCCTGAATTACTTAATCGTCACCTATGCCACACGTCGAAACTTTCTATCAGCCGTCTTTGACAGATGTTCGCTCGCAGTTCATTGCGCCGGTGGAACCAAGCCGGAATGTTTTTCTCTCGACGCTGTTTGCCGCACTGGAGGGAAACGACGTTCGCTACTGCGTCTTACATTGCAGTCGAGGGTTGGTCTATGCATTTGAAATCGCCGTTCACCCAGAGGATGTTTCCAAACTGGCCTTGGCTTTCGAGTCTGTGGCGCAAACCGGATATTGCCCGATCCAGGCTGTAAACCTTGCAGACGGTCGGAAGCGGTTGGTTTTTGGGAGCGTGGTAGATGAGGTGCTGGAAACAATCACGCTCGACGTCATCTTCAAGAATCAAACTGCCCTGGCCTGTACTTCTCCTGAGTCGCTTATCAACCGCAGAGAACGAAGTTATAGCTTCTGGAGGCCTCAACTTCAGGATGCGTTTGCTGTTCTGCTCGCCGAAGCCGTTTTCAGCGACGATCCGAACGAGCGGGTCTTAGCCCGCCTTGAGACTGTTGCCGGAGCCATGGGAAAGCGAGCCACCGAAGCAGTGTTGCGTGAAATCTTCGGCAGCCAATGGGGCGAGAAAGCAGCCACCGGCTTTCACAACTCGCGTTTGCTTGATTTCATTCGCGACTTCCGTACTGCGCTGAGGTCCCGGATCGTGCCACGCGAAACAAGGTCGAAGAGTTTCTTGCGGCAAAAAGCTGATGAAAAAACCGGCGGGAATGGAGCATTCCTGGTTTTTCTGGGTCCGGACGGAGTCGGCAAGACCACGCTATTACAGGAGGTGAGGCAAAGTCTTGCAACCGCCTTCGCTCAGCAAAGCCTTTATCGTTGGCGGCCCGGAGTCTTTGCCAAAACGCCGCGCGCTGCCTGTCTGCCTCATTCCAAGCCACTCCGAAGCACCCAAGGCTCGATTTCCTATCTGTTCTTCACCTGGATCGACTTCGTAGCAGGACATCTTTTGAAAACGCGCAGTCAGATGAGCCGATACGGCTTGGTGATTTTCGATCGCTACTACCATGACATCGGGGTCGATCCAAAACGTTATCGTTACAACGGGCCAATGGGGCTGGTTCGCTGGCTTGGCAGGACAATTCCTCCCGGTCAGGTTTTCTTTTTCGTCCTGGACGCGGACGAAGCGGCAATCTTGAGCCGCAAACAGCAATTGCCCATCGACGAAATCCGGCGGCAACGAGCAGCGTACCGGGAATTTGCGCGATCTACTCCAAATTCAGTTGTCATAAATACCGACGGCTCCATCGCCAACTGTCGCGCACAAGCGCTGAGAGCGATCTTGCCCTACCTGGCCGCTCAGACGGCGAAACGCAATCCTTGTTGGTTCGGCACATTTATGAAAGTTCAGAAACGGGTCCCACTGGAGAATCTTCACAACGCCTCTGCTCGCGAGTCTTCGGCCACGAGCAAGCCCGCGGCCGAGGTGAGTTCCAAGGCCTCCGCATGAATCTGCTGCGCTACAAATTATTGTCGACGGAAATTGATGCGATCACGCAGGACGACGTGTACGAGGCAATTGCCGAGGCGGTCGACACGGGGCAGCGGCGGGTAATTGCCAATCACAATCTCCATAGCCTTTACCTCTATCATCGCGACCGTGGCTTTGCTCAGTTTTACCGCCGATCCGACTGCATTTACGTGGACGGCATGGTCGTCATCTTCCTAGCCCGGGCGTTAGGCCTGCCATTTCGAAAGGAACATCGGACCACCTTTCTGGATTCGTTGGACGACCTCATGGCAGAGATAGTCCGGCATGATTGGCGCGTGTTTTACCTGGGGTCCAAGCCGGGAGTTTCCGAACGAGGCGCCGAAGAAATGCGCCGGCGCTTCAAAGGACTTCGCATCGCCACCATGCACGGTTATTTCGACGGGCGACCCGGAAGCCGGGAAAACTCCACGGTGATTGAAGCAATTAATGCATTCCGACCCAACCTGCTCATGGTGGGCATGGGAATGCCGCGCCAGGAGCTTTGGATCCTCGACAATCTTGAATCCATTTCAGCCAATGCCATTATCACCTGTGGCGCAACCATGGATTACTTTACTGGCGAGATTGCCAGTCCTCCCCGGTGGGCCGGCCCTCTTGGACTTTACGGCTTCGCTCGTCTTCTCAGCGAGCCGCGGCGTCTTTGGAAACGGTACTTAATCGAACCGTGGGTTGTACTAGGACTTTTTCTCCGTGATCTCTTGAGAACTCCAAAGACCGACCGTCAAAGAATGATCGTCCCAACCCGTGCTGGCGAGCGGGTCGGAAATGAGTGAGGCTGACAGCCTCAAGGCAATGTCTAGAACTGCAGCCGCTTCGATAGCCGGAATACTTTTCCTGACACTGGGAGCAGTTGCCCAGGGTCAGGTAACTGTTGCTTCCATTTCCCCCAACTCCGGAACAATTTCCGGGGGAACTTCGGTCCAGATGAACGGCACAAATTTCCAATCTGGCGCAGCCGTGACTTTTGGTTCGACCCCTGCGACCAGCGTGACTGTGGTCAACAGCACAACCATTACGGCCACGACGCCGTCGCATGCCGTGGGCGCGGTGAATGTTACGGTGACGAATCCGGGAGGCCAAAGCGCAACCCTGTTTGCTTCGCAAGCGCCTCTGACCAATGCGGGATTCGAATCCGGGAGCGGATCTTGGGCCGCGAATGGGACCGGTACTGCAACCGTTGTTACCAGCAATCCCGGTTCAGCGCACAGTGGAAATAACTACCTTCAGATAACCGTTTCCCCTCCTAGCACCCAGCTTAGTTTCATGGCCCTGCTGAACGGCACCTCGCAATATCTGCCTGTCACCCCCGGCGATGTAATTACATTCGGGGGATGGGCATCCCGCACCAGTGGCGATGGAAAGGCTCGCTGGGCGATAGAAGCCAGCGATTCGACCAAGGCCAATGCAATTTATTTGGCAGCAACTCCTGCCAACGTTACATCCGCTCCATGGCAAAACCAGCAAGGCACCTACACAGTTCCCACGGGCATCGCTTTCATACGGTTCTACTGTCAGATCACTGGTAACACGGTGCAGTCCCAGGCGAACTTTGACGATGCAACCCTGCAACGCTCCATTGCCGGTGGAGGATTTACCTATACTTCCAGTCCTGCTCCCACATTTACCTCGATTTCTCCAGCGAGTGGGCCAGCGGTTGGCGGAACATCGGTCACCCTGACAGGCACGAATTTTCAGTCTGGCGCAACAGTGAAGTTCGGGTCCACGTTTGCAAGCAACGTCTCGGTGGTCAACAGCACGACTATCACCGCCCTGACGCCCGCAAACTCCGCCGGGCCCGTGAACGTCATGGTTACCAATCCGGGCGGGCAGAACGCTACGTTGTTTGCTTCGCAAGCACCGTTGACCAATCCCGGATTTGAGTCCGGAAGCAATTCCTGGGCGGCGAACGGGTCCGGCACCGCCACGGTTATCACCAACAGTCCCGGCGCAGCCCACAGCGGCAACAATTATGCGCAGATAACAGTTACGCCGCCAAGCACTCAGCTTAGTTTCATGGCCCTGCTGAACGGCACTTCGCAATACTTAGCCGTAGCCGCGGGCGACGTTGTCACCTTTGGCGGTTGGGCGTCTCGTACTAGTGGAGACGGAAAAGCCAGATGGGGCATCGAGGCCACCGATTCCAATAAGGCCAACCCAGTCTATTTATCTGCGGTTCCCGCCAACGTCACGACCTCGGCCTGGCTGAATCAGCAAGCGACTTACACAGTCCCCGTCGGCAAGGCTTTCATAAGGTTTTATTGCCAGATCACTGGCAACACGGTGCAATCGCAGGCGAAATTTGATGACGCCATGTTGCAGCGCTCGATTGCCGGCGGTGGATTTACTTACACCGGAGGCCCCGCCCCAACGCTGAGTTCCATCGCGCCAGCCACGGGTCCCACGGCAGGTGGAACGCCGGTCACTCTGACGGGTACCAATTTTCTCTCGGGCGCAACCGTCACCTTCGACTCCACCGCTGCCACCAACGTCTCAGTAGTCAGCAGCACGAAGATTACGGCCACCACGCCCGCACATACATCGGGAAGTGCCAGCGTCGTGGTCACCAATCCCGACTCCCAGACCGCTGTGAAGACAAATGGATTCACATTCACCAACTCAGCGCCGGCTGTAACATCCATCACTCCGAGTTCAGGAACGAGTAACGGTGGCACCAGTGTGAACATTCGCGGCTCCAATTTCCAGGCAGGAGCGACGGTCACAATCGGTGGCTCGCCGGTGACCAACGTTACGGTCGTCAACAGCGGGTCGATCAACGGCGTGACGCCTGCCCACGCGGCGGGGGCTAGCGACGTTGTAGTTACAAATCCCGACAGCCAAGCGGCAACGTTAGCTGCGACGCTGCATAACCAGGGCCTAGAATCAGGATCGGCTGAATGGGTCTTCACCGGTCCGGGCACAGGTACCATCGGCAGCACCGTCGCCAGTGCGCACATCGGCACTCGATATATACAACTGAGTTCCGCGGCCGGCAACCATCCCGTCTATTACGCGGCTTCTGGCACTACTCCCCGGTATTTCCCCGTAACTCCGGGAGACGTGATCACATTTGGCGGATGGGCCTACCGCGTCTCCGGCGATGGGTTGGCGCGCTGGGCGATCGAAGTCAGCGATGCGAATAAGGCAAACCCAACTTTCCTTGCTGCGCCGCCTACGAATGTTCAGGTGCCGCAGTGGCAGCTACAACAAGGTACCTACACGGTCCCGGCCGGTGCAGCCTTCATCAGGCTGTACGCTGAAATCGTCTCGAACACCCAGGCTGCAGTAGCACGTTTTGATGATGCGATCTTCCAACGTTCTCCAGGTGGCACCAGCGGCTTCACATTCATTTCTCCCCCAATCGTTACTTCGGTCGCGCCAAATTGGGGCGCGCCGCAAGGGGGCACGACTCGAACGGTATACGGGACCGGTTTCCTTTCCGGAGCCACTGTTACAGTGGGCGGTATCGCCGCCAGCCATGTGGTAGTAAATAGCAACAACGCCATTGCGTTTTTTGCCCCCACGCATTCCGCAGGTGCAACCGACATAACTGTCACCAACCCGGGTGGTGACACCAGCACTCTGGCAAATTCCTATACCTACCGGGTGCCACCTGCTCCGCCGGCTGGGTTGACCAACGTTGGGCACATCATTTTCACCTTCCAGGAAAACCGGTCGTTCGATAACTACTTTGGCGTGATGAATCAATACCGGACCAGTCAAGGCGTGAACGACAATGCGGTCGACGGCCTGCCGCTCAACCAGGCGCTTCTCGACATTTCAGGAAACCCGGTTAAGCCATTTCACTTCCAGACCGAATGTCATGAAAACACCCAACCCAGCTGGAATGCCAGCCACGTCGACTATGACAACGGGTTGATGGACAATTTTATGAAGACCGGTAATTTCTTTACCTCGCCGTCAACGCTCGATCCGAACGGCACTCGGACCATGGGTTATTACGACTGGACGGACCTCCCGTACTACTATTCGCTGGCATTCCAGTTCGCAACCAGTGATCGTTTCTTCTCGTCTCTCATGGGCCCAACCGGCGCCAATCGCGCTTACTCCTTCGCCGGGACGTCCCTCGGGTTTGTGAGTGATCCCCAACCTCCCAGCGGCGGCCTGCCCAATCTGACGATTTTCGATTTGCTCGACCAGGCGGGCATTTCCTGGCGCTATTACTTCCAGAATGCCACGCCTGAGTGGATTACGGCCTGGTCGGTTTACAACACGGACAGCAATAAGGTTGTGCCCATGAGCGCCTACTTCGACGACATCAAGAATGAGGCGACGTTCCCCCAGGTTGTTTTCATCGAGGAGAACGGAAATCTGGACGAACATCCCAAGCCGAATCCAGGAACCAACACTCCCGGACAGAACATACAAAACGGGGCCAAGAATATGGCAGCCATCATCGGCTCGCTGATGGCCAGTCCTTCGTGGAAATCCTCCGTCTTCATACTCGCCTACGACGAAGGCGGCGGAATGCGCGATCACGTGGTTCCCCCCAATATGACGCAACCCGACGGCTATCCACCGGCGATTACTTCCACCGACCAACCCGGCATATTTAATCAGGCTGGTTTCCGGGTACCGTTTGTGGTGGTTTCCCCCTGGACGGGTCCCCACCTTGTTTCGCACATCAACCGCGATCACACGTCCATCTTGAAGTTGATCGAAACCAGATTCAGTCTTCCTCCGCTCACTGCTCGCGACGATGCAGCCGACAACATGACCGAGTTCTTCAATTTTCAATCACCATCGTGGATGACTCCACCCACCCTTCCGGTTCAGCCCACGAATGGGGTCTGCGATTTAGCTTTGGAGAAGGCACCCGGGCAATGACTCGGAGCAAGGTTTCCCCGGTTATTACCAGGCGACAGGCTTTCAAGCTGATTGCAGCAGCCGCGGTCGCCGGAGCTGCGCACGCTTGGTCGAGCCCGGCAATGGCGGACACAGCAGCAGCCTTGTCATTGGGCCAAATCGCGCAGCAGAAGGGTCTCCTATATGGATCGACGGTTGGCAAAGGATTTCTGGTGCAAGATCCCGGATACGCCGATCTGGTAGCTCAGCAGTGCAAGATCGTGGTGCCGGAAACGGAAATGAAATGGAAAGCTTTGCGGCCTCGGCCGGACAGCTTTGTTTTTGATAACGCTGATTGGATTCTAAATTGGGCGCAATCTCACAGCATACAGGTTCGCGGAACCGCCCTGGTATGGCACGAAGCACTACCGTCTTGGTTCGAGAGCTACGCTAATCAAGGCAATGCACGCGATCTGCTAGTGAACCATATTCGGACGGTGCTCCATCACTACGCCGGCAAAATTCATTCCTGGGACGTCGTGAATGAGGGATTAACCGAGCGCGGCTATCGTGACACGCCGTGGTTACGCCTGCTAGGACCGGAATACATGGAGATAGCGTTTCAGACGGCGGCGGAAGCGGACCCCAAAGCTATTCGTACCTATAACGACATGTACGTCGAGGAAGCGAACAACGATACGAAACGACTTGAAGTATTAAAGCTACTCAAACAACTGCTGGCCAAAAATGTTCCCGTACAAGCTCTTGGCATTCAGGCTCACCTGCGTTGGGATATGGGCCAGTTCGATGCAAAAAAGATCCGCGATTTCTTACGGCAGGTCTCGGATCTGGGACTTCAGGTTTTCATCACGGAGTTGGACTTACGAGATCACGATAGCGACAAGGAACTTTCCGCTCGGGACCGTTCGATTGCAGGCTTTTATTACGACTTTCTCTCCGGCATCCTGGAGGAAAAGTCGGTGAAAGTGGTGATATCGTGGGGTCTAACGGACCGGTACACTTGGCTCACGAACCAGGCACCACGTTCTGATAGGCAACCGGTACGGCCCCTGATTTTCAGCGACAATCTGGAACGGAAGCCGGCCTTTGACGCATTTAAGAACGCTTTTGAGCATATGGGAGCGCGCTAAGCGCATCCAAATCCCTTGTCTGAAACGGGTTTCAGGCGATCGATTAGAATCGTTCGCCTATTTCGATGAAAAGCATAGAAGACTGTCAGGAGTCAGGTCGAGAAGAGGTACGCCGCTGCCGGGAGAACTCTGGCAGACGTGAAGCGTCCTCACTTGGTGAAGTGACAATCGGGAGGTGTTGGTGGTTTTGGCTTGGCCGGATGGCTTGGCAAAATCCGCACCTCGTGGCGGTCATTTTGCTTCTACCGGGCTACGCTGCCGGGATCCTCAAGCAGTTCAAGCTTCTCCGCAAACAAGCGACCGCGGTTCTGGAATTCCGCGAGCGCCTTCTATTTTTGTCCGGTGCCGTAGCCGAAGCCGGTGGGTGGGAGAAGTTCCGGCGTGAATTCGCCATCCGTCTCCCAGTCCTTTGCTATCACCACGTGGGAACAAAACTCTCGGGCAGCTGGCCTATTCTTACCGTGTCAACCGGGGTTTTTACGAGGCAGATCCGATGGCTGGCGGAACAAGGTTACACCGGGATCCATGCCAACGATTGGCTGGATTGGGTACATTTCGGAAAACTGCTCCCGGAAAAACCGATTCTAATAACATTCGACGACGGCTATTCCGATCTTCTGCAGAATGCATTTCCGGTACTTAAAGCAAACAATTACAAGTCGACCATGTTTGTGGTTTCGCAATATATCGGCGGCCCCGGCAACTGGCCTTCTCCCCTGGGCTACACCGGCCGGCCGCTGATGACTGCCGAACAAATTCTAGAACTGGCGCGCGACGGGGTTGAAATTGGTGCTCATTCACGGACCCATCGTGATCTTCGAAATCTATTGCCTGACGAATTGAAAGCAGAACTTACCCTTTGCCGCGAGGAGCTGTCCACCCTCGTGGGTACTCCAGTCAATACGCTGGCTTATCCGTTCGGTTATCACAACGCGTCGGTACGAGACTGCGCGGGCAAGATTTACGACATCGCGTTCAGCTCCACTCCCGGATTGAATGTCTGGCGCAGTGACCGATCGCAATTGCGCCGGATGTTTGTTCACCGCAGCCGGGTTAACTTTTTCCTGCAGGTAAAGTTCGGACTCGACCTATGCGCCGCTTTCCGGTTTTTGAAGAGCCGCGCAGGTCGCTGGATAGCAAGTATTCTTAGCCCCGGTGTGCCCAAACCTGCCCAGCATTCTCCTCTTTCGACCTGGAATCTTAAACAACCATCATCTGGTCTCCCCCAAGGTGGCGTACCCGATAGCCACTAGACGTTCTTGCAAGAAACCTGGGAACCAAATCCCTTTCAGTGGATGTGAAGACATGCATTCTGTTGCCATCAACTCCGATCTCCCTGACCTGCCGACGCGGGTCCGGAGAGTGGGAGATGAGTTTATTTCGCGGCTGGGATTGAAAGCCTCGCAGGCGCAGCCTTTTGAGGTGCGAATCGCGCCTACACGCCAAAAAAGCATCCACGAGACTGCGATCGTAGAAGTTGTCGGTGGGATGAATTTGTTCCGCTGCTTTGTTAAAGGGAACATTCCAAACTATCAGGGCGGGCAGGATTTAGAGGCCGAGTATCAGACTCTGGCAAAGATTGGGGGCAAAATATCCGATCTGAATCAGCAAACCCGATCTCCACGCGCATTGGCGTTCTTTCCATCCGAAGAACTTATGTTTTTAGAGCTGGTAGAAGGGCGAACTCTGAAGTCAATACTGTTCGATTTGCGACCCAGCAAACATGATCTTGGCTGCCTACTTGATCTGACGGGGGAATGGCTTGCCCACTTTCATCGCATAACTCAAGTTGGCGAAGGAAACCCTTTCGATTGGCTGGAAGAACAATTTGAGCTTGAAAGAGTGCGGCAAGCATTCTGTAATTGCTCGGTTTCCGGGCTCTACGATTCTGCGGTAAGCATGATTCGGCAATACCGGAGACGCAATCCAAATTTTCGCCGTCCGGTATGCCAAACTCACGGAGAGTTCACCCCTCTGCACGTTCTCGTGAACGAGGCGGCGATTTACGTCATTGATTTTGGTTCGGTTCACCAGGCCTTTCCCTATGAGGACGTGGCGCTGTTTACGACCTTCTATGAAGGCCTCCAGCCATGGCGTCGAGCCACCGGCCTTTTCCGCATGCCCTTCTGCCAGCAGAAGCAACGTTTCCTGCGCTCCTATTTACAGCACTACAAGCAGGAGGATGCCCCTGAGGACGAAATCGTGGCCAGCTTTTTCCGGATCATTTCCATGGCGCGACATGAAGTTCCCTGGGAACGGGCACCGAAAAGCTGGGCCGATCGGGGCTATTTGAAGTTTGGACGAAGCTGGATGCGACGCCGGTTTGCGGCGATGGTGCGCCAAGAGTTAAATGATTTACAAATTCTCGCTGATGCCGACGAAAATCGACGGCAGTCACGGGTTCAACCGCTTTTAGCGTAGGCAAGTGCGGCAAGAGCAGGGACATGGTACCCGCTCTTGCCCTTGAATCGCCGGGCTGCTAGGGGTGAACGCTGACGGCGACGACGGAATAGGCCGGTACCGCCACGGTCGCGGAGTAGCCTCCCGAAATCGAACCCAGCGTTATTGATTTGGAAGTGATTTTTGGATTCGACGCATTGAGTAAGTAGCTCGTACCCTTCGCCGAAGCAATGCCAGGATTTCTGGCTACCACCTGCACCGCTGAGTAGTTGGTTCCGGTTGGGTTGATAACGACGATCGCATCCTTAGCCGTGGTAAAGAATGCGGTCGCCAGCAATCCCGAAGTAGTGTTGGCCGACGACACCGAGGTCGCCATGTAGGCTCCGGTTGAAAGGCCAAGATATGAGGGCGAAGCAATTAGATTGAATGCATAGTACTGGGGATACGGGCTCAGGGTTGAGGCGTTGCAATCCATCGCCGAATTGTAGGTTCCAGTAATGCAGAAATACGGCGCCTGGCTACCGGCAAAATAGTACATCCTCGGCACAATGTTAGAGCCCGCATACATCGAATTCAGGAAATCGGCAATGGCGACCGTATTCCACAATGGACCGTAGGTCGCATGGTTCCGGCAACAGTCCTTCATGAAGGCCCAGTTATTGTTGTACTCGGTTATGTAGATTGGGGTGTGGCCAGCATTGGGCTGCGAACCGGCGCGCACTAAGTTATAAATTTTCTTGTAGTAATAGAGCTCGCCCTTGGTAGCCGATTGTGTAACCGAATAGAGCGTATTCCAGGTCATCCCCTGCTGAATATCAGTCTGCCCCGTCAGATACATGTGGAAGCTGACGAAGTCCACATAAGGTGCGGTGCCGGAATTCGAAAGCAAAGCCGGAATCCACTTCGGGGCGAGATTGAGGATGGAAATTGTGGGGCCGCCAATCCGGATGGTGGCACCGTCCCGCGACGCCTGCCCCTTCATCGCCGAAGCCGCTGCAGCATAGAGTGCAAGGTATTTCGACAAGCGCAAATCGTCAGTGTTTCCTGAAACGCAAAATGACGATTGGATTTCCGGCTCATTCCAGATCTCGTAGTCAATCACCCACCCGGGATAAACCTTGTCGAAGTGAGCAACGTAGGAAGCTGCTAGCTGGGCCCACTTGTTCACGTCCGTCGGGGCCGCCCATTGGGGGTCACCACTGCCACACGGATTGGGACTCGCCCGCAGCCATGAGGGCGTTCCACTCATCACGATAAGTGGGTGCATGCCCGAAGGAGCGATCATCTTCATATACCAATCGATCGAAGACCAGTTGGCGGTGGTAGTGGCATAGATCTGCGCGATATTCGCCATCTTGCGAGTTTGCGTCAATCCTGCCTGCTTGATTTGGGAAATCGAATTGGTGTTCTGCAAGCTTGCCAGGTTAATTCCAAGAGAATTTGCAAACACTCTCTTGGACGAGTAATTCCGGTTACCGAAGTCGGCAGTAACTGTCTGAGCCGAGGCCAATGAAACGAAGCACGCCAACAAAACCAAACACCTTGAAGCAGGGGAAAACCGCATTTTTCAAAACCTCACTTTGAATAACAACAATGCAGACGAAGTGTTTCCGTCCCCGCATGTGGAACAGGCAGAGATGTAGCAACCACGTTGCAACAGCTGTTTTTAATTCGCTGCCAAGAACTGGGGTGGTCGTGAATTGACAATTGGATCTTCGCCTTTCCGGCGAAAAATCCAGGATTGGAGCGAGACTCCGTTTCGCTGACGAAGTCGATTCAAGACGAAGTGAGGATAATTGTTGGCATTATGAAACCGTTTGCATCTACACGCAATCGGGTAGAACACTTAAGAACAAATTCGTAGCATTACCGAAGTTTTATCCGGATATCCCCCGAGCATATTCAAGAAATAAAGAAATACTAAAGAAATAAAGAGGGCCAAACTTCTCGGGCCCTCTTTCCGCTTCACGTAGGTTAGAGTGAACTCTCGTCGGTCTTGTTCACTCGTCTTTGGTAAGCGCTTTAGTGAATTTGCAGGCTGGCATCGTCAAACCTAGCGGTTGTAGCCGTGGTACTTTGGTATACCTCGGCATAAAACCTGACGAAAGCCTTACCCGCAGGGACAACGAACGAGCGCTGCTGGTGGGTCCAAACGCCCTTTGTCGCCTGTGCCGGAACGGCAGTCACATAGACTGGCTGCTTCTTGCTGGCGTCAGTCAACTCGATGGACCAGCGTCCCATGCCATCTCCAGTAGCGCCGTAAGCCCAGCCGCCAAACGTGATTGTCTGTCCGGCCGTCACGGGGAAATACACTGCGTTGTCCATGGCGTCCACCGCAAATATTTCAGGATGCGTTGTGGCAGAAGCCTTGAGCTCAATGTACCTGCTGCCGGAATGCGCGCTGCCAGCCAGGGCCGGGGCTGTACCATCCGACGCACTGCGGAACGCCCACCCAGCCGCACCGGACTCGAATCCGGAGTTCTGGATGGATTCCACTCGCGCTATTTGCGTCGCTTGTGAAGTTCCGCCCGAGCTATTGCTTACGGTCAGTTTCACCGTAAAGTTGCCAGCAGAATTGTAAGTGTGAGTCGTCTTGGTGGAGGCGGCTACGGTGACTCCGTCCCCGAACGCAATGGTGCGCGAGGTGATCGTCCCGGAACTCTGCGAGGAATCTGCGGATATTTGCAAAGGTGCAGTGCCGAGAGCCGGCAGCAAGGTAAGTACCGCTTTCGGAGCCGCTGCTGTGGCTGCGGACACAGTCACCGTCTTCGTTGTAGTTGAGGTCAATCCTGCACTGTCGGTTAAGGTCAATTTCACCAGAAACGTGCCGGCCGAAGTGTACGAGTGCGTCGCCGCCACCGCGTTCGACGTAGCGCCATCCCCGAAAGAGATAGACCGGGAAACGATGTTCCCTGACCCTGCAGCTGAACTGGCAGAGGAATCAGCTGATACTTGTAACGGTGCAGTACCGGATTGCGGTGTCACCGACAGCAAGGCGTTTGGCGATGCTGCGGGTGTAGATCCAGTGATTGCGAGCGCTACAACGGAATAGGCCGGAACATCGAAAGTGGCTGTGGCTCCTGCACTCCCATTGGAGAGAACCAAAGACCGCGTGTTGATCTGCCCATGCGCGGAGTCCAGAAGGTGCAAACTACCCTGCAATGTTCCATACCCACTATTCTTCGCTACGGTTGTGACCTGGGTATAGTTGGTGCCCGTCGGATTGATGATCACAATGGCGTCGCTCTTCGCGGTGTAAAACGCAGTCGCCATCAATCCCGATTGTGTCGTTGCAGGGCTTACTGAAGCAGCCATGCGGCCACCTTCTTCCAGACCCAGATAACTGCTGCTGGCCAACAACTGGTAGGCGTAGTACTGCGGGTAGGGTTCCATTGACGAAGCGTTGCAGTCCATGGCCGAATTCCACGTTCCGAACATGCAGAACGGAGGCATGGTGCCCGCAAAATAGTACATCCGCCCTGCAACATTGGAGCCCGTGTAGGCCGAATTCAGCAAATCAGCGACTGTAGCCGCATTCCATAACGGGGCGTAAACCGGACTGTTCCGGCAGCAATCGCGACTGAAAGACCAGTTGGTATTGAACTCAGTCAAGTAGACAGGTGTGGTGGCGGCGTTGGGCTGCAATCCCTTCTTAACCAATGCGGAGATCTGCGAGTAATAGAAGGGCAGTCCGTTGGTGAGCGATTGATGCCGCGTATAGAGCGAGCTCCAAGTCATGCCGGCGCTGATCTCGCTGGCGCCGGTGGGATAGTAGTGGAAACTGATGAAATCGACATTGGGAGCGGTCTGCGGGTTAGAAACCAGCGCTCCAACCCATTCGGGGACAAGCGACATACGCGAGATCGTCGGCCCTCCGATGCGGATGGTCACCCCATCCTGCTGGGCGGCGGCGCGCATTGCATTGGCCGCGGCCGCATACAAGGAAAGGTAGGTGCGCAGCCGGATAGCATCTGTGTCACCTACCACGCAAAAAGACGTCTGCAGTTCCGGTTCGTTCCAAATTTCGTAATCGGCGACCAGTCCGGGGTACATCTGATCGAGGTGGGTTACATACGATGCTGCGATGGTTGCCCATTGGCTCACATTCGTAGGCGCCGCCAGTTGCGGCGAGTTCTTATTGGCGCATGGCGTAGGCGACGGTTGTAACCACGGAGGACTGTCTGTCAGCACAATGATCGGGTGGACATTGGCCGCACGGGCTTGGTCCATAGACCAGTCCAACTGGCTCCAATTCGGGGTCCGGGTGGCATAAACAAACGAAATATTGCCGATTCTACGTCCCTGAGTAATGCCTGCTTGCGTTAATTGGGCAACTGTACTGGCATTTTTGAACGACGCCAGATTGGTTCCAAACATGGAAGCTGGAATGCGAGCAGTATTATTCGCGCGGTTGGCGAAGTCGGCTGTCACGGTGGCGGTTTGGGCTTTGAGTTGCGGCGAGGGGATGGTCGAAAGGATTAGGGTCAGTACGACCCAATACAGAATGGACTTTAAATGCATAGGTTTGGCCGGGGAATACTGCGGTTTATGTAGCTTTTAATCACAGGCAAATTTTCCCATCACGAGGGCAGAGAGTTCCAGATAACGAAGGCTGCTTGGGAACGTTGTTCCAGAAGCCCCCGCTTTGGTCCTGATTACCTGTCTACGTATTGCACCTTAGTGACGTTTGCCAAAGCCTGCAGAGCATGATTTATCAACGAGTTGAGCCAATAACATCATTCGCCACATGATTCATCCTTATGACCTTCCCCGTTGACAACCCTGCCTTGCATTGCGAAGTGATCGGCGACTTCCAAAGACTGCAAGAATTAGAGATTTATTGGGATCGATTTTGGAAAGCCGACGCAAATGCGGAAGTATTCCAGCACTTCGCGTGGAATCGCGCGTGGTGGCGCGCCTATGGCGACAAGCTAGAACTTCGTTGCGTTGTGGTCTGGCGGGACGAAACTCCAATCGGCTTCCTGCCGATGGTAAAAAAGGCCTCAGGGTTATCCTGTATGGGTTCCCCTGATGCTGACTACTTCGACCTGATTTGCGAAAGGGCAGACGCTTCAACCGTTTTTGCAGCGGCTATTGCCGAGTTGCTTAAATCGAGCGATTGGAAGGAATGCATATTCGAGCATCTTTCCTGCGATTCACGGATCGTGGCGGCCCAGGGTGTCTTGCCGCGAAATTTATGCCGCCATGTGCGACTGACCTCAGCCCGGCATTCCGCGACTATCCTGTTAAATCAGCCCGCTCTCTTAAAGGGATTAGCTGAGAAGAAGCACCTGCGACGGCACGAAACCAAACTCGCAAAAAGCGGCCCTCTGAATTTTCGCGTGATAGAAAACGAACCGGAAATTCTGAATCACTTATCCGGTTTCTTTCGCGATCAGATCCGGCGAAGAGCTTTGTTGGGCGAGACTAGCAATTGTTTGAGATCTGACTTCGCTGCCCTGCTCGAAGGCTTGGTTCGCGAGATCGCTCCTCTGGGGCAATTGCGGTTCTGTGTACTTGAGCAGGGAGGTCGGCCGGTAGCCTACCATTTTGGATTTTTAACCAATGGTAAATTCCTGATGTACCAGCAAACCTTCGATGTGGACGCGTGGGATTCTTCTCCTGGCGAGGTCTTGCTGCGGTACCTCTTTCTTTTCGCCGACAAGAATGTGAGCCGCGAATTCGACTTCTCGGTTGGCTACGAATTCTTCAAGAACCGCTTTGCAAATCATCACAAAGAAAATTTCGTGCTGTACCTCGCCCCTCTAGGCCTCGCGGGACGCCTGAAAAGCATGGCCCGGTCCGCTGAGTCACGATTCGCGCCTGCCCTGTTGAAAATGAAGAATTTTTCCAGAACCACTCCCAGCGTCCTTCGAGTTATTAAGGTTGCGCGGCAATGGAAGGCAGGTTTGCGCCCGAGCGAGACCGGGAAGGGCTGGCGCGAACAATCGCCATCAGGATTGCACGATCGAATCCGACCTAAGCCATCTCCCATCGTTGGTGACACCACCAAAATTCTAGCTGCCCGGCTCAGCGACCTTGCCGATGTCAGCGTTGAAGCGCCGCTGTTCCACGTCCCCGGAAGACTGACCACCTACAGACAGCGGCTGGCAAAGGGTGATGTCCCCTATATCGTCAAACTCGATAATCAACCAACCCTCATTGCTTGGACGTCAGCCGAGAACAATGACTCGGCCACAACACGATCCATCAAATTGGGCGCAAGGTGGATTTATGAGTGTCTAGGTCGGGGAGACGCTGACGATGTGACTGCCGCTTTTGAGGGACTACAGTCACTGCTGGCCGAACCAGCGGAGATGGAAGTAACAGCATAGATCGCCGGTCGCCTCTAACTCCCTCAACTTAGATTCTTCATTTCATTCCAGTAACCCAAATTTTAGGAGATCGCTCATGAAAATTTCTGTAATCGGCGCCGGTTATGTCGGCCTGGTAACCGGCGGATGCCTGGCAGCGCTGGGTCACAAGATTTGGTGCACCGACAACGACACTCACAAGTTGGATGTCCTCGAATCAGGACAACTTCCGATTTACGAACCGGGTCTCGATGCCGTCATTCTTAAGGCACAGGCCGAAGGAAGATTCATAGTCACCAAAGATCCAGTTGAAGCGATAACAGCGGCCGAAGCGATCATGATATGCGTCGGCACTCCTCCCGGGCCGAACGGCGAAGCCGATTTAAGTGCTATTGAAAACGTCGCCTACACCATCGCTCGTCATGCCCAGTCCTCGAAACTCGTGATTGAGAAGAGCACGGTTCCCGCTCGCACCGGACAGGAACTGAAGCGGGCGCTTGCGGTTTACGGGAAAAAGCGCGGTTTGGCATTCCGGGTCGCTTCCAATCCAGAGTTTCTACGCGAAGGAACCGCACTTTTGGATTTCATGCATCCTGACCGAATTGTGGTGGGAGTCGAAGACGACGAAACCGAGCGGCAATTGCGTGAGATGTATCGGCCATTGCTGGAGCAACGGTTTGATTGCCCGGTTCATCCCTCGGGGTGCCCTTCGCTGCCGCCGCCGCACTGGATGGTTACAACCATCAGTGGCGGAGAATTGATCAAGCACGCATCCAACTCTTTTCTCGCGCTAAAAATCTCTTACGCCAACATGGTTGCTGAATTGGCAGAGAAGTTAGGAGCCGACATCGATCAGGTAATGCGCGCGGTAGGTATGGATCCAAGGATCGGCAATAAGTTCCTGAACCCCGGTCTCGGCTTCGGTGGATTTTGCCTTCCCAAGGATGTTCAGGCATTCATTCATCTCGCCGGGCAGCTTGGAGTCGACTTCTCCATGTTGAAAGAAGCTGAAAAAATCAACAAGCGCTGTATAAGCCGGTTCATTGATAAGATTCGCCAAGCTCTTTGGATTCTCAAGGGAAAGCGAATTGCGGTACTGGGACTCGCCTTCAAACCAGAGACTGATGACATTAGATTTTCTACCTCACTTGATCTGGCGCTAAGGTTGGCGGAGGAAGGCGCGCACATCCAGGCTTACGATCCTGAGGCCATGACCAAGGCGCGGGTCGCTGCTCCACAACTCAACTTTTCAGATTCTGCCTATGAGGCTGTGCGCGATGCCGAGGCGGTCATTATCGCCACCGAATGGAAGGAATTCAGAGATTTGGATTGGACGCGGGTACGCGACCTGATGGCCCGCCCCCTGGTTCTCGATGGACGGAATTGTCTTCCCGCCGCGGACATGGTTTCGCTAGGGTTTGATTACTATTCGGTGGCGGGTTCGCATTCTCAACCGGCCGCCGCCGTGGAAGTTGCCTGACATTTCAACTAAAAGAGGTCGCAAGGAAAAGCGAGCCCGAAAGGGCTCGTTTTTTTTCTCAAGAAGCAGCAAAAAAAGTTCCCGGCTACTTCCCTGCCGGCGGACGCGCTTGAGATGGCAACTTATTGAAGTCCCGCATATAGACACGCAGTCCGAAGTCATTGGTGGTTTTGGAATAGCCGGCAGTGAGTTGCTCTTTATAGCGCTGAAAATAAAAATCGAATGGGTCTCTGGCGTCCATGTCGATCAATACCAGATCGGTATCCGCCATCGTAAGCTTTCCGAAACCAAGCGACCCTCCGCCGCGGTAGGACATGTAGTTCCCTTTCATCGCGGGCTTAACGTTATCGGGGGCACCTATGGTCTCAACGATGTTGTCACCCTGCACGCTGACGCTGGAAATCTTTCCTTGAATATGCGGTGGAGGCAAAACTTTCTCGGTGTTCAGGATCAGGTCATTGCCATCCGACCGTATTCCATGGATTTTTTTCGTGTTGATCAGGTCCGCCATTTCCAGTCCCAGCAAATCCATCATGCCTTTGACCGGCAGATGCGCGACTTTTACCTTTTCGGTGTGCAGAATAATCTCCCCGTCGGGCGTCAGACTCAGGGTTGTCGTCGCCTCGAAAGGAAATGTTCCCTTTTTCCCTTTCACGATCAAGGCATTTCCTTTGGCTTGAATGCTGATGCCTTTGATGGGTGCATCCTTGCGGGAAAGAACGTAATCGTTCAATACATGCGCCATGGAGTCGACGGTCACGAAAACCTGAGCCGAGGTCACGTGTATTTCGAAGGATTGGGTGTCATCGAATACCGGCACGCGGCCCGCTTCGGTCGGCACCAGTGTCCCTTGCAGCATCTGAATCTGGATCGCGATTCGGTCGGTGTAGTGATAGGAAACGTTTCGCATCTCGGTGCGAATTTCCGTACCGGGCGAGGTTTGGGCCCCGACAGTGGAAGCAGCAAATAGAAGAAATGCCACCACCACGGCACATTTCTCAACAAGGAGGACCATTGATCCTTGGATGCTAACGACGTGCCGTACGGCGGCTCATTGGAATTTAAGCTTAGGGTCAGTTCAGATTGCCGCCGCCATGTTTTCCTTGGCAGAGCTTACAGTCGGTGGGTGGGAGGCTGTTGTCGACCCGGTGTTTCACCGGTGGCAGGCTTTTTAGGTACGCAAACATCGCCTTCAGTTCGTCCTCGGGAATATTCTTGAACTCGCCGTAAGGCATGATCTGGTTCAGTTCCCGTGCTTTGACGTATCCAGTGTGCATGGCCTGAATGAATAACGCTTCATCGTAGTAACCGATTCCGGAAGCGTCAGGGGTCAGGTTCGCGCTCGCAACATTGCCCCACGGGCCTTCGAGATGGAAGCCTCCCGCAAACGCCATTGACTTCGGCCGTTCATGTCCGACGACTGGCGTGTGGCAGCCATCACAGGCCGCAGTCGTCACTGCATATTCGCCCCATTTCACCGGATTCTTGCGATCAGGGTCGGGAACGGGCTCTGTAAGTGGCTCGGGTACATTACGAATCAGGTATTTGACGGGAAAATTCAGTTCGGTTCGAGGCAGTGGATTGCGCACCGCCGGCAAACTCCGCAGATAAACGATTATGGCCGCCAGGTCCTCGTCCGACATGTGGCGATACTGCTCATAAGGCATCATGGGGAAGAGGGCGCGTCCATCGTGGCCGATGCCTTCTCGAATAGCTCGGGCGAACTGATCATCAGTCCATGCGCCTCCTCCGGTTTCCGGATCAGGCGTAATATTCGGCGCCACAACTTTTCCCGGCAGGCCCGCGATGGGCATTTCCATCCCACTTCCCAGCCGATCCTCGGGCATCGGGGCACCGTGGATCGTCCAGTTATGTGGACTATGGCAGCCGAAGCAGCCTCGGGTCTCCGCAAGATATTTTCCCCGCTCCAGACGGGCTGGTGTGGACTCAAATTTCCTGGAAGTAAGGGGACGGGCTTTCGGTCCGAAGAAAGGCCGCCACCCGATCGTGAAGTTGATCGCACCCAGAATCAGAACAACCAGAATGGCCAGCGCGTACAACAGAATTCTGCCGAATTTCTTCATCCATGCCTCTCAAAACTGGTGGCGGTTCTTCAATAGCGCAATCGGCAAGGCTAACGGCTCTTCTTTTTTTTCTGAGCGTTTTTCTTGGCAGGCGCCTTTTGGGCAGCCGGTTTGGTTGATTTTTTCGGCGCTTCCTTTTTCGCCTGCTTGGCAGCAGGCTTAACAACTGGTGGCTTGGGGACAGCTTTCGGCGACGCAGCCGTGGCACCAGCCGGAGATTTGGCGGCGCCCTTTGTGGCTACAGGTTTTTGGGCTGGTGCAGGAGCGGCATTCGGTACCGCGGCTGCGGCTCCCTTTCCTTTCTTCTTACCAGCAACTGGAGCGGGCAAGGCCGGAACTGCGGCCGCCGCCGCAGCTGCCTTGGCGCCCCGCCCTCGTTTCGGCGGAGGGGGCGGCGGTGGAGGTGGCGGAGCCAACGGCTTCAGGAATTTAAGAATTTCGGTGCGCGAGCGCAAACGGCCATCCAACAACAGCATGTGCACGTCATGCGCAATCTTGGGATACTCGGGCAACTGGGGTGTGATAAAAAGTTCCGCCATCTCCGGCAATGGAATCTTTTGCTGGACCTGTCTCCACTTGGTAAAGAAATTCTTGAGCTTCTGGATCACGCCCTGCTGTCGAGCTGTGACCGAAAGGAACAGAATCATTTCCGGCCGGGCTTCGGACAGCAGCTTCCAGGTACGGGAGGGTGTAGCCGCTTCTTTGCTGTTCAAACGCTTCGCCAGTTCTTTGGCGTTGTCTTCCAGGTCTCCCCATGATTCGATGAGATCTTTGCGCGGCATTAGCTTGCGCATGTCCGCGACTTCTTTATCGCTTAGCCGGGCAGTTAGGAAATACATAACAGCCGGCGCGGGATCGGGAGTATATCCCAGCTCATTCATCTGCTGGCGTGTTTTCACCAGTTGGGTCAATCCCGGCAAATCGACCTTAGCGCTCGTCCAGTGCGCACTCAGGACTTTTAGCCAGCCTTCTTTCTCCAGAACTTTGAGAATGTGAAGCGGATCATCTTCGTAAGCAATCTGCGCGATTTCGTAGCCGATCGCACGATTGGTGATGTACTCGATGTAGTTGTTTTCCTTGGCCGAGTCGTAACGGGCTTGGGTGCGTTCCTCCAGGGGCCAGTGGAAACGCGCGGCGAAACGGGTAGCGCGAATCAGCCGCGACGGATCCTCTACAAAGGCATAGTTCGTCAGAGCGCGCAGCAACTTGGCTTCAATGTCGGCGGCCCCATTGAAAGGATCCATCAATAGACCACGCGATCCGGGGTTCAGCGACAGCGCCATTGCATTCACCGTGAAATCCCGGCGGCGAAGGTCTTCAATGATGGTGGCTCCGGAGACAATAGGAGGCTTACCCGCTTTTTCGTAGCGCTCGGTTCGCGCCATGCTGATCTCGGCCCGCACGTTGCCGGGCAAGAGGACGTGAATGGTGCGGGTGTCGTCATCCGAACCGACGATCCGGGCCCCGGCACGTTCCAGCTCTTTATTCAGCTTTAAGGGATTGCCCTGAACGCTGAAGTCGAGATCGCGAATGGGGAAGCCGGAAATAATGTCCCGGACCGCCCCGCCGGTGAGATAAACGTTCATCTCCGCTGCACGTGCGATTTCCTGAACAAGGGTGACCCCCCGCAACTGATCCGGGGTAAGCCTTATTTCCAGTGTGTAAATATAATCAGCCATGCGTTTCGGTAAACGCCAAGCCCAGATGGCAGTTCGGCGTGCCTAAGGCTCCAGTTTTCCACAGGACTAGCCTTGGGGGAAATAACGGCTCGGTCACTTCGAGGTAAGTGACTCCACCCAAAAGGCTTAGACTTGCTTTGATGGGACGCGGCAAACTACAGAAAATACCACAAGGTTTACCGTTTGGCTACAAGAACCGTAGAACAGGCCCGTTTTTCATACAAAAGGTGGGAAAATCGAGGAAATAGAAACGTCAGCTCACCCTCAAGCGCTGGTCATGATGGTGATTCAGGCACCCTTGAGGCAAGATCAACGCTCGGATCCGATTTTTGCCTGTAAGCTATTGAATACAGAATGCCTTCTACACACAAGAAAGTAATCGTCCGGAAAATCGACCGCGACAGCCTCAACGGCTACGTCTCCCCGGCTAACTACGTGCACGAAGGCAAACTGGAATTGCTCAATACATCAGGCAATGTGGTTGCGATCGATCTTCGTGACATCAAAGGCGTCTTCTTCGTACGGGAATTTGGCGAGCTAGATACTTTCAGTCGCAAGACCTTTACCAGCCGCCCACGAACCGAGGGGCTCTGGGTACGATTGAAGTTTAAGGATAACGAGGTATTGGAGGGCATGATGCCCAATGACCTCAGCCAAACCACGCCGGACGGGTTCCTGGTCAATCCTCCAGATTTGCGCTCAAATACCCAGCGAATCTTTGTACCCCGTTCGGCCCTGGAGTCACTGACCGTAATCGCGGTGATTGGCGCCACCCGCCGCCGCAAGCGAGGCATGCCTAGCGACCAGCGGCAGGTATCCATGTTTGAAGGTGATTTGTAGTTCTACCCGAACCACTCCGCGTCGTACATCAGCCTGAGCCACTCGCGGTGTTCAGCATTCAGCAAATGCTCACACCATGCAAGGTCGCGCAGGACCAGATAGGCATTGGCATCAGGCTTGACTGAACTGGCCTCCGTGGCAGAGTCGTCAGCGACCACGATCACTTGCCCAAAATTTGAACCTATCAGGACGCTTTCATGCCGAACCTGACCACCGGGCGCGGCGGTGACCGCCGCGAAGGTGTTCTTGACCAGCGACTTTTCGGTCTCGGCCAAGGCTTTATGGGCCGCATGAAAACGGCTGTTGTTGCGGGAAAACTCAAAAGCCGCGAGATAGGTTCGAATTCCGGCCGCTAACACCGGCAACACAATTGCCACCAGAAAAAAAACAAATGCCAGCCGGGGAAAGTCCACCTGGTTGGTGATCCATTTAGCTAGCACCGCCATAATGCTGATGAAGAAAAACAAGGGAAGATAGCGCCGCATCTGGTCCTTGATTTCATTGCGCTGGGCCCGGTTCGCCAAGTATTCCTTTTGCGGACTCAGGCGCTTGGCCAAATAATATTCGGTCAAAGCTTGAAGGCTTTCCCTTCTCATGCGCGAATCCGGCGGTTCATAGGGCCCGGCCGGAGACGGCTCGTTCAGGGCTTTTTTCAGATCCTCGATGTTAGTCAGTTGCTCGATGGAAGCAATTCGCGTCCGAATCCAGTTCTCGGGACTCTCAGAGCCTTCCCACAAAGACGGCTGTATCAAAAACTCGTAGCGGAGCAGTCGGAATAACTCGGAACGATGGCGAAAACGCAGCCAGTTCACCTTGTAGTGCTGCTTACGGCCGAACCGTACGACCGCCAGAGTCACCCCCGCACTCAGAATCTCTCCTCTTTCTATCCACGTTGTCACCGCTTCCGTGCGGAATGCCAAACCGGCGATCGCCAGGAGAACGGTAAGCGGGGCGGCTACGGCCGCTATGTACACCAGAATTTGGTGCCGCCGCTGAAACCAGATAGCCTGCTTGTCGGCAGCTTTAAAGGCGTCGTTGATGACGCAGCACCATTTCAGCGGCAGCAGCGAGGCGTACCGATCCCAGTCCGATTGATTGTCGTTGATGTCATCGAACGGGTCGGTTTCGGTGGGACCACAAACGCGAACTTCGCCGTTGCTGGTTGAGGCCTCGGGTTTAGGCTCCGGCACAGGCATGGCAGCGGGCGTTTGAGGGCCGATTCTGGCACCGGCGAGGGGCCCTGTCAAGCTTTAGAAATGCGGTAACCAAAAGCTATGACAGCCTTCAAAGCCTGAATCGCAGTATTGCGATCGTAAACCTTTTCCGCCTCCGGAAGTTCTTCATAAGGAACCAGCGAGGGATGTTCTTTGCGCGAATCGTTTCGCTCGAGACCAAAATGCCATCCCTGTGCCATGCGCTCCTGGGCCCAGACGTCGTGGGTATTCTTCGCCAGCCGCTCGGTAAGATCGATTATGTCTGGGCTAAGCGTAACCGAAGAAGTATCGACAGGTTGCGGCTTGTAACTCATGCGAACATTCTACGAGATGAAACTTAGGTGGATGCGAGTGAAAACGAGCTCAACGATATACATTCTTAGCGGGAGGCACGTCAATCCAGATGAGCAATCTGCCGCAAGGGCAAAAGAAACGAAATCACAAGAAAAAGGGATTTCTCCATCGCCATTCACTCGGGCTGGCCTCGCTCGGCATCCTGGTGCTACTGATCATCCTTTACAACTTCAATGATCCGCAAACTCATTGGGGATCATTCTTAGGCAACGCCGTAGCCGACTGGACCGGCGTGGCCGTCACGGTGTTCGCAACCAAATACTTGTACGAAAAGGGATCCGCCGAAAGCCGGAATCCCAAACACGAACCAGACAATGCCTTCCTGCGATTTTGCCTCGACCATTCCCTGCTGCTGGTTTTAATCCCGACTGGGGTGATATGGACGGTTATGTTTCTGCACTCCAAGACCGATTCCAAGTGGGGCCAGGTTGTAGGCAACGTCGTCTCCGAGTGGACTCAACTAATCGGCCTAGTGATCATGACAAAGCGCTTGATCGAACAACATTCAAAGGAAAGCGCCAAAGGATAACCTTCCATTCCGGTTGTCTAGAATGGCTGACTGGAAGGCGAACTTCCCGTACACTTCTTGGAATAGCTCTTCGTTTCTTTTGTTTCGAGAGTTGAACACAGTGAAGTTGCCATCCCCATCGGCCCTAACTTTGATGTAGTTGCCTTCCGATTTCTCATCCAGATTTGCAATGAACGGTTCGGCGACATTGAGCGGAAGTTCGCCCGTGGTTGAGAGATGTAGTTGCCAAAGATCTTCAAGTCCCGGGGAATTGTGGATGGTCTGCCAGGTTGCCGGATCGTCACCTTTATCGACCCCATTTTCCATGACGCCCACCCGCGGGGCCAATCCCCACACCAGGGCTTTGGCATTCGACCCAGCTGCACCGTGATGGGTCACGAGATAAAGATCAACAGTTCCGATCATATTGTTGGGACACGCCAGTTCCAATTCCTGTTTCTCGGAAAGATCTCCCAGGTCCAGGAAACGGAATTTGCCAAACGTGATCAGCGTCCCTACGGAACGCGAGTTTTCAGTGTCGTCAAAGGACGAGGTGGACAGAAGATCGCAAAACGCATTTGCCGTTCCCGCTCCCGCCGGCGGATCCGCAATATGAGCTCCCGCGGCGGTGAGCACCTTGACCGTCACATCCTTCATGGATAATCCGTCGCCCGGTTTCACTGTGAGGTGCTTGGCTTTCTCGGCGATCTTTTTATACGAATCGTAAACCCTCCGCGATGCCTCAGAGTCTTCCAGGTTCGGGCCGTGATCGACGAATGTGCCCACCCTGATAACCCTCGCGAGATCCGGAACGCCTCCAGCATGATCGGGGTGGAAATGGGTCACGACTAAGTAGTCCAGATGTTTTACCTTCGCATCCTTAATTGCGGCGACAATGCGCGAGGCATCACGACCGCCTGCCCATCCTGCATCGAAAAGCAGACCATGACCCGAGGGGGTGGCAACCAACGTGGCCTGACCACCTTCGGTGTCCAGGAAATAGATTTGAAGCAGCTTCGATTTCGATCTGGCAGCAACTGTTATCGAAAGAATGGCAACCCACAAGAGACCAAAACCTAATCGCGGCATGAGTTCTCCGCCGGAATTGTCCGGCTCTTTGGACGGGAATCAAGGTAGCACGTTCACTACATGGAGATGCTCCGATCTTCACAGGGCGCAAAGCACATCGCGCAGGAACTTGATAAACTGCAAGGACGGGATCGCCTCATATTTTCAATGGGTTTCGCATCACCCGGAACACTTATTCGGAGGACACTATGGTCGCCAGCGAGCAGACTTTGACCGGCCAGCAACTCGATCTACTCAGTATCAACACCATTCGTACTCTGGCGATCGATGGAGTGCAGCAGGCCAACTCTGGTCATCCCGGGGCTCCAATGGCGCTTGCCCCGGTGGCTTACTCGCTGTGGCAGCAATATTTACGTTACGACCCGAAAGATCCGCATTGGCCAAACCGCGACCGCTTCGTACTTTCTGCTGGCCACGCGTCCATGCTGCTCTACGCGCTGCTCTACCTCTCGGAGGTACGTGCGGTAAATTCCAAGTACGAGCGGCTTGACGATCTGGCAGTGTCGCTTGACGACATCAAACAATTCCGCCAGATCAACAGCAAGACTCCCGGCCACCCCGAGTATCGTCTGACCTCCGGTGTAGAAACCACCACCGGCCCGCTGGGCCAGGGATGCGGCAACAGTGTAGGCATGGCGATGGCCGGCAAGTGGCTGGCTGCACGTTACAACCAGCCTGGTTATGACATCTTTAGTTACAACATCTATGTGATCTGCAGCGACGGCGACATGATGGAAGGTGTTGCCAGCGAAGCCGCCTCCCTTGCCGGGCACCTAAAGCTTTCTAATCTTTGCTGGATTTACGACAACAACCACGTCACCCTCGACGGGCCTGCCAACTGGTCGTTCAGCGAGGACGTCAGTAAACGCTTTGAAGCTTACGGTTGGAATGTCACCACCGTTGATGACGCCAATGATCTGAACCAGCTTGGTAAGGCCTATGGCAACTTCCTCCAGACCAAGGATCGGCCGACGCTTATCAATGTGCACAGCCACATCGGCTATGGATCGCCACACAAGCAGGATAGTAACGCCGCTCACGGCGAACCGCTGGGCGAAGAGGAAGTTAAGCTGGTGAAGAAGGCATACGGCTGGCCGGAAGATGCCAAATTCCTGGTACCCGACGGCGTGCTCGATAATTTCCGTGAAGGAATTGGCAAGCGTGGTCAGGACGAACATCAGAAGTGGAAGAAGCTGTTCGACGATTACTCGAAGAAATTCCCTGAGCTTGCGAAGCATATCGACCTGATGCAAAGACGTGAACTCCCGGAAGGCTGGGACAAAGATCTTCCTGCCTTCCCGCCTGATCCCAAAGGGATCGCCACCCGCGAAAGTGGCGGCAAGGTTCTGAACGCGATTGCCAAGAATGTTCCCTGGCTGATTGGCGGCTCCGCCGATCTTGCCACCTCCAACAAAACTACTTTGAAGTTCGAGGGCGCGGGCGACTTCCAGGCGGGAAAGTATGCCGGCCGTAATTTGCATTTTGGAGTACGCGAACACGGCATGGGATCGGCCGTCAGTGGGATGGCACTCTCAAATGTGCGGTCCTTCGGCGCGACCTTCTTCAACTTCAGCGACTACATGCGTCCCACGATCCGGCTGGCGGCGATCATGGAGATTCCGACCATCTACGTTTACACCCACGATTCGATCGGCCTGGGAGAAGACGGCCCCACTCACCAACCCGTCGAGCAGCTACCTTCTTTACGGGCGATTCCGGGTTTGGTGGTGCTCCGCCCTGGCGATGCCAATGAGGTGGTTGAGGCCTGGAAAGTGGTAATGCAATTGAAAAATGAGCCGGCAGCGTTAGTCTTGAGCCGGCAGAATCTGCCTACGCTCGATCGCACCAAATACGCGTCTGCAAGCGGTGTTGCCAAGGGCGCCTATATCCTGGCCGACGCCGAGGATAGCAAGCCAGAGGTAATTCTGATGGCGACCGGCAGCGAATTGTATCTATGCGTGAACGCATATGAGGATTTGAAAAAGCAAGGAATCAAGGCGCGCGTAGTGAGCATGCCGTCGTGGGACATCTTCGAGCACCAGGACGAAGCTTACCGCCGAAAAGTCCTCCCGCCCGAAATTAAGGCCCGCGTTTCCGTGGAGCAAGCATCAACCTTCGGTTGGTCGCAATATGTAGGACCGACGGGCGTCATCATCGGCATGCACACCTTCGGCGCCTCAGCCCCGCTCAAGGAATTGCAGAAAAAGTTTGGATTCAGTCCCGACAAAATCGTCGAGGCCGCACGCGAGGCAATTTCCCGATCCAAAGGGAAATGAAACTTACCTCGGACGAACAACATCAAGAATAGTTAGGAGCAATCTATGCAACCGGTCGGACTCGTGGAAAACGCAAAAGCTACTAACCCTTTGAAAGACCTTCTAAAGTTCGGCCAGTCGGTGTGGCTCGATTACATTCGTCGCGACCTGATCACGACCGGTGAACTCAAGCGCATGATCGAAGAAGACGGGCTGCGCGGCATGACTTCCAATCCCGCGATCTTCGAAAAAGCCATCTCGGGCGGCAAGTTTTACGACGATTATCTGAAAACTTTGGAATCGAACAAGGCTCTGGATGCGAAGTTGCGCTTCGAATCACTCGCGATTCGCGATATTCAAGATGCGGCCGACGTTTTGCGGCCGGTCTATGAAGACAGCAGGTTTCATGATGGCTACGTGAGCCTCGAGGTCTCTCCTTATCTGGCGCGCGATACCGAAGGAACGCTGAGTGAGGCGCGCAGGTTGTGGAAGGAAGTTAGCCGTCCGAACGTCATGATCAAGGTGCCAGGCACGGCTGAGGGCATTCCCGCTTTCCAGCAACTGATCAGCGAAGGTATCAATGTCAATGTAACTCTGCTGTTTTCTCAGCAAGTCTATGAAGATGTCGCTCGTGCCTACGTTGCGGGAGTGGAAAAGCTTGCCGCCAGTGGCGGGGATATAAAGAAGATTGCCAGCGTAGCCAGTTTTTTCATCAGTCGCATCGATTCCGCTATTGAGAAGATTGTCGAAAGCCGCTTGAAGTCTTCGAAAGACGCGAAAGAGAAGGAACAACTCGAGAGCATCAACGGAAAGGTTGCCATCGCCAACGGCAAGCTTGCCTATCAGAGTTTTCTGGATATTTTTGGCACCGACCGCTGGAAAGCTTTGGCCGCCAAGGGCGCGCAGGTGCAGCGCGTACTGTGGGCCAGCACCAGCACTAAAAATCCCAAATATCGCGACGTGCTTTACGTCGAGGAATTGATCGGCAAGGACACGGTCAACACGGTTCCGCCGGCTACGCTCGAGGCTTTTCGCGACCACGGGAATCTGCGTGAAAGCCTGATCGAAGATGTCGAGGGAGCCAAGAAAATCATGGCGACCACAGCCAAGCTGGGTATCTCTATTAAGGAGGTTACCGACAAGCTGACCGAAGATGCAGTGCGGCTGTTCAAAGAGCCCTTCGATAAGCTGCTAGAAGCGGTCGAGAAGGAAAGCCATTTCGAGGAACCTGCAAAGGTCAATCCGCAGACCTTCAAGATCCCTGAAAATCTGCAGAAGCAATTAGAGCAAGCCATCAGCGACTGGCGCGGCAAAGGTTCGGTCAGTGGATTGTGGCAAGGCGAAGCCAAAGTGTGGACCGGCAGTGACGAAAGCAAATGGCTGGGATGGTTGAATATCACGGAAGATCAGATTGCGCACAACGCAGATTTCAAAAAACTCGCCGAGGATGTAAAGAGCGGCGGCTTTTCGGACATCCTGCTGCTGGGGATGGGTGGATCGAGCCTGGGTCCGGAAGTTCTGGTAGAGACCTTCGGGCAGATCCCGGGTTTTCCTAAACTGCACGTGCTCGACTCGACTGACCCGGCTCAGGTGAAAGCGTTCGAGAACAAGGTCGATCTGGCAAAGACGCTGTTTGTGGTTTCCAGCAAGTCGGGTTCGACGCTCGAACCCAACATCTTCAAACAGTATTTCTTCGAACAGGTAAAGAAAGCGGTTGGTCCCGACAAGGCAGGAAGCCGCTTCATAGCGGTTACCGATCCGGGCTCGAAGCTCTTGGAAGTCGCCAAGAAGGATGGCTTCGGTTCGATCTTCCCCGGCTTGGCGCATATCGGCGGGCGTTACTCGGTGTTGTCGAATTTCGGTATGGTGCCGGCAGCAGCAATGGGGATCGACACCGGCAGGTTCCTCAACCAAACGCAGCAGATGGTTGAGGCTACATTGCCACGAATCCCGGTGGGACAAAACCCGGGCGTCGTTCTAGGCCTGATGCTCGGACTGGCCGCGAAGAACGGACAGGACAAGCTCACTATGATCACTTCTCCTGGCATTCATGATTTGGGTGCGTGGCTGGAGCAGTTGATTGCCGAATCGACCGGGAAACTCGGTAAGGGCATTATTCCGGTGGATCGCGAAAAGTTGGGTGCTCCCGAGGTTTATGGCAAAGACCGTGTCTTTGCCTACCTTCGCTTGGAATCAGACAAAGATGCCGAGCAGGATGCCAATATCTCGGCGCTGGAAAAGGCCGGAGTCCCGGTGGTCCGGATCGTTGTGAAGGATATCTACAATCTCGGCCAGGAATTTTTCCGCTGGGAGATTGCCACGGCCACGGCAGGAGCGGTTCTCGGCATTAATCCCTTTAACCAGCCAGACGTCGAAGCCAGCAAGATCGCGACTCGCAATCTCACCTCGGAATACGAGAAAAGGGGTTCGCTTCCAGCCGAAATTCCTCTTCTCGACGAAGGCGGCATCAAGCTGTTCGCCGACGCACGCAACGCAGAGGAACTAATCTCGGCGGCGGGCGAAGAGCGTTCCCTTCTCGGATTCCTCACCGCGCATCTCGACCGTATTACGGCTGGCGACTATCTGGGGCTTCTCGCCTATATCGAAATGACTCCCAAACATGAGGCGCACCTGCAGGACATACGTCAGGCGGTGCGCGATCAGGACCAGGTAGCAACCGCCCTGGGCTTTGGGCCGCGCTTTCTGCATTCGACTGGCCAGGCTTACAAAGGCGGACCAAACTCGGGCGTGTTCGTACAGATCACCGCCGATGACGCTAAAGATATCCCCGTGCCTGACCAGAAATATACCTTCGGCGTGGTCAAAGCAGCCCAGGCCCGGGGTGACTTCCAGGTCTTAGCGGAGCGCGGACGCAGGGCATTGCGGGTTCACTTGGGTGCCGACGTTGAGTCCGGCCTGACCCGGCTGGTCTCGCTGTTTCGCCAGGCACTGAAATAGCATTCACCAAGTCGGAACTTCTAAGGAGCGCACGATGCGTCTGGGAATGGTGGGTCTGGGCAAGATGGGGGCTAACATGGCCCGTCGTCTGATGCGTGGCGGTCACGAGATCGTAGTCACAGATCTGAATCCGGAAAACGTGAAGAACATGGCCGCCGAGGGTGCGATTGCATCCTCTTCGCTCGACGACTTCGTCAGCAAGCTGGGTAAGCAACGCATCGCGTGGCTGATGGTGCCGGCCGGCGAGCCCACCGAGAAGACTGTGCAAGCCCTGGCGCCCAAGCTGCAAGCCGACGATGTTCTGATCGACGGCGGCAACTCCAACTTCAAAGACGACATTCGCCGCGCCTCAGAGCTAAAGGGCAAAGGCATTCACTACATGGACGTCGGTACCAGCGGGGGCGTATGGGGACTCGACCGCGGATACTGCATGATGATCGGCGGCCCCAAAGAAGTCTTCCAGCAGCTCGATCCGATTTTCAAAACCCTTGCGCCGGGAAAAGGAACCATCCCTCCGACACCTGGACGCGACAAACTTTCCGGCACCGCTGAAGAAGGCTATATTCACTGCGGTCCGGCCGGGGCTGGCCACTTCGTGAAGATGGTGCATAACGGCATCGAGTACGGACTCATGCAGGCCTATGCCGAGGGCTTCGACATTTTCAAGAACGCCACCAGCACCGAACTGCCCGAAGAGCAGCGTTTCGATCTGAACTTGGCCGACATTGCCGAGGTATGGCGGCGGGGCAGCGTGGTCAGTTCCTGGCTGCTAGATTTGACTGCCATCGCGTTGACGCAAAATCCGTCGCTCTCCGGCTACACAGGATTTGTGCAGGACTCCGGCGAAGGCCGTTGGACGATCCAGGCGGCACTCGACGAAGCAGTACCTGTCAACGTACTGGCGGCCGCCCTGTTCACGCGCTTCCGTTCGCGGCAGGAGCACACCTTCGGAGAGAAGCTGCTTTCCGCAATGCGTCAGCAGTTCGGCGGGCACGTAGAACCTACCGCCGCCAAAAAGTCCGCTTAGGAGTTCCTAACACAGAAAGTATGGCTCATACAGAGGCAGTGCCCACCGCGACGTCCCAACGGCCCGGCAAACCGGGCGATCCTTGCATCATGGTGATCTTCGGCGCTGCCGGAGACTTGACCCGGCGAAAGCTCATCCCCGCGCTTTACAACCTGGCAAGACATGAACTTCTTTCCCGCGAGTTTGCGGTGGTCGGGATTGCCCACAATCCGATGAGCACGGAAGAATTTCGCGCCAAGATTTCAGAGGACATCAAGCACTTCGCCACCGAAGAGGTCGACCCCGATTTGTGGGAGTGGTTTGTCCGGCGCATACACTACCTTTCGGCCGAGTTCGATGAGAAACGCCTCTATCCGGAGCTGAAGCAGCTTCTCGAAAAAGTCGACAAGGATCATTCCACCCACGGTAACTGCTTCTTCTATCTTGCAACCTCGCCGGATTTCTTCGGCCCCATTGTCGAGAGTCTTGCCGAAGTCGGCCTGATGAAGGAGACCAATCACCAGTGGCGTCGCGTGATCATCGAAAAGCCCTTCGGCCATGACCTCGACTCCGCCCGCGAGCTCAATAAACGCCTGTTGCGGGTTGTTCAGGAAAAGCAGATCTACCGCATCGACCATTACCTGGGCAAAGAAACGGTACAGAACATCCTGGCTTTCCGTTTCGCCAACGGAATCTTTGAGCCCATCTGGAACCGCCGCTACGTGGATCACGTACAGATATCCGTCACTGAAACTGTGGGCGTGGAGAACCGCGGCGGCTACTACGATAAAGCGGGCGCTCTGCGCGACATGGTGCCTAACCACATGATGCAGCTCATCAGCCTGACAGCGATGGAACCCCCCATCTCTTTCCAGGCCAACGCTGTACGCGACGAGCAGGCCAAAATCCTGCATGCTATTCAGCCGTTCACGGATGAAGAAGTTCTGAGCGAAACCGTCCGCGGGCAATACGGCGAAGGTATCATGAACGGCGAACGTGTTCCCGCCTATCGCAACGAGCCCAAGGTTGATCCTGAGTCCAAGACCGAAACTTTCGTGGCTATGAAGCTGGCCATCGATAACTGGCGTTGGGCGGGAGTTCCCTTTTACCTTCGCACCGGCAAACGGCTGCGAGCTCAGACCACCCATATCGTGATCCAGTTCCGCCAGGCGCCGTTCGTATTGTTCCGTGACACTCCAGTCGGCAATCTCATGCCCAACCAGTTGATTCTTCATATCCAACCCGAAGAAGGTATCTCGCTACGCTTTGCCGCCAAGGTGCCAGGACCGGCAATGCGACTGGGCGCGGTAGATATGAATTTCGAGTATGCTGACTATTTTGGGCGGCAGCCCAGCACCGGTTATGAACGTCTATTACATGACTGCATGATCGGCGACCAGACGCTTTTCCAGCGCGCTGACATGGTGGAAGCTGGCTGGTGCGTGGTGAGTCCGGTTCTCGACGTCTGGAGGGCATTGCCTCCACGCAACTTCCCCAACTATCCTTCAGGGTCATGGGGACCGAAAGAATCTGAAGAGCTATTGGAACGAGACGGGCGTCACTGGAGGAACTTCGAGAAATGATTTTGGCAGGCGACATCGGGGGTACCCACGCGCGTCTAGCCTTCTACGAAGCCACGAACGGTCATTTTCGGCTGGTATCGGCCTCCGTCTTTCCCAGTGCGCAATATTCCAGCCTGGACGAGATTGCCACCAAGTTCGTCCACACCATGAACCAGCGGCCAATCGCTGCTTGCTTTGGCGTGGCGGGACCGGTGCGTGCTGGACGAGTCGAGACTACTAACCTGCCTTGGGTAATCGAAGCCAAACGGCTGGCTAAAGAACTTCATCTCGACGAAGTACTGCTGATCAATGACCTGGAAGCCAGCGCCTGGGGCATCGCGGCTCTCGACGCGGCGGATACGATTGCGTTAAATCCCGTCACCGGCCATCCCACCGGTAACCAAGCGGTGATCGCAGCCGGAACCGGGCTTGGTGAAGCTATTTTGTACACAGATGGGCTGAAGTACCGCATCTCTCCCACCGAGGGCGGCCACTCCGACTTTGCGCCGCGCTCCGACATCGAAATCGAAATGCTCCAGTATCTTTGCAAACGTTATGGTCGGGTGAGTTATGAGCGGATCCTGTCCGGCCCCGGCCTGGTTAACGTATTTGAATTTCTGCGTGACACTGGACGTGGTGAACAACCGCAGTGGCTAGCTAATGAGATGGCCTGCTCCGTTCCGGCCGCTGCCATTTCAAATGCTGCGCTATCAGGTAAATCCCGGTTAGCAGAAATGGCTTTACAAGTGTTCATCTCGGTCTATGGGGCGGAAGCAGGCAACCTTGCTCTGAAAAGTATGGCCCTGGGCGGTGTCTATGTCGCAGGGGGCATCGCGCCAAAAATCCTGCCCAAGTTGAAAGGCCCGGAATTCATGAAGTCCTTCATTGAAAAGGGCCGCATGAAGCCGCTGATGGAGAGCATACCGGTACGAATTATTACCAACGAAAAGCTGGCCCTGTTAGGTGCCGCCCGCTGCGCTTCAGTCAATCTCGTCCCTGCATAGAGGAAGCCATCAGTCCCCATCCTGAAATTCGTGTCTTCGAATCGGCCGAAGCCCTTTTCGAGGGCGCGGCCGACGAATTCGCTACTCGAGCCCAGGAAGCAGTTGCGGCGCGCGGCCGCTTCAGCGTCGCTTTGTCTGGCGGTTCCACGCCCAAGGCCCTCTACCGAGCCTTGGCTGGAAGCCGGTTCGCTTCCCTCCCCTGGGACAAGATTTTCTTTTTTTGGGGAGATGAACGCCATGTGCCTCCCGAGCATGCAGAAAGCAACTACCGAATGGTGAACGAAGCGCTGCTGTCGAAGGTTCCGGTACCTGCTGAAAATATCTTTCGCGTTCCCGCGGAGGAGAGCAACGCCGATGCAGCGGCACAGCAATATGAGAAAGTTGTCCGCGATTTCTTTCGACTGTCCCCGGGCAACTTTCCGCGTTTTGACCTGGTTTTACTGGGACTGGGATCCGACGGCCATACCGCCTCTCTGTTTCCCAATTCCCCTGGGCTTAGGGAAACCACCCGTATCTTCATCGCTAACCGCATAGAAAAGATGAGCACGGATCGTTTGACCTTCACCTACCCGGTGCTGAATGCGGCGGCCTGCGACATGTTTCTTGTAAGTGGTGACGGAAAGAAAGACAAAGTCCGTCAAATTCTAGAAGAATACAAAGATTTTCCCGCCAGCCATGTCATTCCGCAAAACGGAGAACTGCTCTGGTTCATGGACCGCGCTGCGGCAGGCTAAGTTCTCCGGGACGGGCACCGACTCCAGCCGTGCCCTCTAATTAACTCTGGCAGTTACGCCGCATCATTATTCAGCTTTACTTGGCACGCCGATGTCCTTGCCTTACCGGAGCCTGCTTACTTCAACTGCGCCAGCAATTGCTTCACTTCACCAGCGTCCTGAAACTTGGGATCAACCTTGAGCGCCTGCTCCCATTCCCGTCGCGCCAGCGCGGCCTTACCCGTCTTCTGATAAGCCAACCCCAAGTGATAATGAAACGCCGCACCCTCAGGCCGGTTGTTCTTCTTGCCTAGCTTCAGAGCTTCTTGAAACATGTCCACTGACGAATCGTAAATTCCCTTCTTGTAGTAAACCCATCCCAGAGTATCGGCGACGTCAGGCGATTCCGGCAGATTGCGCCTTGCGGATTGCGCGAGCGAAAGTGCCAGATTCAAATTACCGCCGGTGCGCACAATCACCACCGCCAGGTTGTTGGAGGCTATGGGGTTGTCCGGAGCGAGATCAAGAGCCTTCTGATACATGGTCTGAGCTTTTGCCCAATCCTGCTTCGATTCGTAGAGTTCTCCGCTGAAAACGCAGAATCCGGCGTCTCGCGGATTCTGCTGCAGGTAGCGCTCAGCCAGAGTGATCGCTTCGTCAATCTTTCCCTCCGACGAGAGCGCTTGTCCAAGCTTGACCATGGCATCCGAATTCCTCGGATCCAGCTCTATTGACTTCTTCAGTGCTGCCTCTGCTGCGGAGAAATCTTTTTTGTTGGTAAGCAAGACGCTACCCAGCAAGTCATAGAAGGCACTGCTGCCTCCGGTTTCGCCGATCTGGGTGTTCGCGGCACCGATGGCCCTGTCGATCTGTTGTTGCTCCAAATAGCTATTCATCAGGCCAGACAATGCTTCTAGAGACCGCGGATCGCGATCCAATGCCTGCTGATATGCCTTCTCCGCATCGGAAAATTTCTTCTGAGCGTTTCGAAGGCTTCCAGCCTCGATGTATCCTGCGGCGCTTTGCGGCGCAACATCGATCGCCTTCTGGACGTCCTGTTCGGCATCAGAAAATTGTTTACGTCGCAGGTACGATTGGGCGCGCATGGCATAGCCCTCAGGGGATGTAGGTTCAAGCGCAACAATCTGGCTGGCGGCATCCTGCAACGCCTGCATGTCGCCTTGTCGGATCGCGAGGTTCGCCATCGCCCGCTGCACATCGATCAAATCCGGACGTAATCGCGCCGCTGTGCGCCATTCGCTTGCCGCTCGAACCGTGTTGCCCTGCTGATCAAGTGCAACGCCCAGGTGGTAGTGGGCGAGTCCATCGTCAGGATCGTTTTTGACCGCAGTTTCCAGAGTTGTGGCCGAATCCCCAGCCCGGCCCTGGCGCAGTTGGATCTGCCCTCGAAAGATCAACGCTTCGGTATCGTTGCCATTGCTCTTGAGGATCGCATCATTGAGCTTCGAAGCTTCGTCAATCCGACCTTTGATAATCAGCAGTTGAACGTAGTTCTTTTTCACCTGCAAGTCTGACGGATGAACTGAATAGAGCGACTGATATTCCGCAAGGGCTTTGTCGGTGTCGCCGGATGCAAAATAAAAATCACCCAACATGCGGTAGCCGGCTGAATTGTCAGGAAAGTCCTGCTTGGCTTTCTTGAGCACCGCCTCCGCCTGTTCCTTCTGCCCTTCCGCTAGGTAAAGCCGAACCAGGGCAGTGCGGGGCTCCGTGCTGCTTGGATCGATCTGAGCAGTACGCTGGAATTGCGTCTCCGCCTCAGCGAACCGATTGCCTGCCTGATAGAACTGTCCCAATGCGAGTTGGGCGCTGACCGACTGAGGATCCAGTGCAACAGCTTTCTTGAAATTTGGCTCCGCATCGGCTTGCAGGCCTGCCTTCATCTGTAGCACGGCCAGGCTCAGGTAAGAATCTCCGCGATTTGGCGCCAGGGCAATTGCCTTCTGCACTTCGCCAATTGCGCTCACTAGATCGTCCCGGGCTGACAGCAATTTCGCCTGCACGATGTGGCTTTGCGGATCGTTCGGCTGTTTTTCCAGCAGCAACTTTGCATGCTCCTGCGCGGCGGGCAGTTGCTGGGTAGCGATGAGCAGGGTGGTGATGTCGGCT
>Ga0157378_10000492_pt1 | contig 37442 bp, 47 predicted proteins | sample M65metaG_FD_115309 | JGI IMG/M metagenome (GOLD analysis project Ga0157378, IMG submission 115309) | Miscanthus rhizosphere microbial communities from Kellogg Biological Station, Michigan, USA - M6-5 metaG | ecosystem: Host-associated > Plants > Roots > Rhizosphere > Soil | place: USA: Michigan... | reverse complement strand
TCCCCTACTCGCTTTACCGTGGGGCTGATCTCTACTTGCCAACAGAATTGTCTGTCAGACCTTCAAATCGCGCAGAGTGATAGTGCAAGCGGGGTTTTGCGCACAAATAATATAGGGTCAAGAGCTTACGATATTTGTGGCACACCGTGACTAGGGTAGACTATCTTTGGAGGCTTCATGAGCATACTGGCAGCAATCAAGCGCGAAGAGAGAAAACTCGAAAAACAACTAGGCAGTCTGCAATATCGGCTGAAAGGTGTCCGTTCCGCTGCAGAAGCACTCGGTGCGTCAGCCAACCGAGAACTAACAAGCGTTAAGAAGCGCGTGCTAAGTCCCGCTGGAAGGGCGAAGATCGCAGCCGCTGCCAGAAGGCGGTGGGCAAAGGTGCGAGCAAAGGCGAGAAAGGCCGCGAGCTAGTAAGGGAGTTTCAGTCGGGAGTTCCGAACAAGTGGCTCAGCCATGCGTCAGGGAGTTGGGCAACAGCCACTATGCCGAAGATGACACGCTCTTCCGCGTCCACTATGGGCGAGTTGCCCATATCCTAGGGCGGGCTGCCCGAGAACGCGCGCTCTGGCATCTGAGCAAGATCCAAAGCCGCATCCTATTTGAGGGTAACACCTCAAGCGAATTGCATGTGCGCCGAATCGTGAAACGCTGGCTCCCTAAGAGCTGCTGGCTAACTACCGCCGCAACATAGCCGCGTCTAGCGCCCTAAGTAATTGGCTCGCGGCTCTAGCTTTCACAACGTACCCGCAAGCGCCGGTGTTAAGAGCTTCCGCTACTACCTCAGCAGAAGATTCCTGACTCAAGAAGACTATTTTTGATTCTGGAGAGAGTTTGCGAACTTGCCGAGCGACCTTGATTCCATCCAACGTTGGGAGACCGATATCCAGTAAAATCAAGTCCGGCTTTGATTCTGCCGCTTTCTGTACCGCCTCTAGTCCATCGGACACTTCTGCGATGACTCGCAAATCCGGCCGTTCCCCAAGGGCGGAACAGATGAATCGTCGAAAAGGCAGGAAGTCTTCCACGATGAGGACGCGCACAACAGAACCCGTACTACTGGGTCGGATTGTCACGGCAGTCATTGCTCTCTCTTCGATTCCCGCACTCGCGTCGCCGAATTCCACGGGCCGATTCCGGTCGAAGGGTTATTAGAAGGATAAAAGAAATTCAGGTAAATTCAAGGCTCTGATATCAGTTGACATCAACATGGATTCGCTACACCGAATCGTTCGTGAATTATATCAGGGATATTTATGAGCCGTAACTGGTTTGTCTTATTGAACCTGCGGCGGCAAGAACCAAGAACGAAGGTAGACGAGATCTCGGCCGACATTCACTGCGGCGCTTGATGCGTGGACGTGTGTGGAATCGCGACGCCCGACGGAAGCTAAGAAGGTTTGTTGTAAGTTTGGATTGTGCCACCGCGGAATTCGCTGGGCCTGAAGCTGAACTGCGCTTTCTCGCGAAACGCGATGCTGCTGCGGCAGAGTAACTTGGAATTGAGTCTTACTAGCTCAGCGAGAATAAACGGCTGAGTGTTCCGCGCAGATTCTTTGGAAAACGTGCTCGTCTTCCTCGCCGTGAAAGCTGCTCAACGCATACCCGCATAGGATATCCACGTCGAAGATCTTGCACACCTCGCCCCAGAGTTGTTCAAGCCGAATCGCGGCGTCCGGCTTGCCTTGCGCCCACAAGAGAGGCGAACATTCCCCACAAGCCACAACGCGACAATTCTTTCGCTTCGCCGCTTTGGCGGCTGCCGCGAGGATACCACCCACAACCTCGAAAACTCGAGCCGGGTCAGGCATGTCTTTGACCATGAGTGTTGAGACTGTGTCGGCAGCATCCAATGAAATGTATGTCCCCTGTTGAGTGGCGGCATCAACATCCAACCCCTTTGTCGTCAATCTCAACGCAAGAGTCTCCCGGTGAGACTCCGTAGCGACAACGATAGCCGTATCACCGGCCTTGAGGGCAACAGCAATAAAACGAGCAAAGGTGTCTAGCAAAACTGCGTCATCAGAATAGAATTGTACCTCATGGCGGTGAGGGGCTTTTTCTCCTGAGGTGTCGGTGAATTCGTAGCCTTTTAAGCAGCTGCTGACAAATTGTTTACCTAGCAGAACAGCTTGAATAGCAGGCAAAAGATCACTTCGGGCGTCTGTCTTATAAACGTAACCCAGGCCGCCAGCGCCCAAAGCTGCCCGCACGACATCGAGATCGTTGTTCTGACTTAAGAAGACTATTTTGGAGCTGGGGGAGAGCTGTCGTATCTGCCGGGCGGCTTCGATTCCATTCAACTTCGGGAGACCGATGTCCAGGACAATCAAGTCCGGCTTCAATTCTTCGGCCTTCTGAATGGCTTCCGGTCCATCTGCAGCCTCGGCGATGACTTGCCATTCAGGCCGCGCCTGGAGCAGCAAGCGGACTTGGCATCGCCAGCTTTCGTAATCATCAGCTATGAGAATGCGACTTGATGACAACAGGTGCTACCCCATTTGCATGTCTTGTTTATAGGAACACACCGCTTGCGGAATAGTTGCACAGATCTTAAGGTCCCTGTGCCTACGAAGACTGAGGCAGCACGTCCTTCTACCTCATTTCACCGTTTCTAGCAACACGATTACACTCTAGTGCCTGGTAAACGCATTATAAACGGCGCCCGTTTGGAGTAGGTTTTGATCGTTCGCATCATCACCTACAACAACGAGCGCCCTCATGGACGATGCCAAGTATATTGAACTGGATGTACATCAAGCACCGATCTCAGTAGCCGTTCAGACTGCGGCTCGCAAGTTATCGATTCTGCTGTCGCACCGAAAACCCCTCGACTCATCGTGAACATATTCACCCCGTGGATTGGACCAAAAGTAAAAAGAGCGGAAGGTATAGCTCATTCGTCTAAACATCCATGCGGAACGTGCATTGGCAGCTCGTTCATATCGCATTCTTTGTGGCGATAGGTCTTGGCCCAGCACTTGGGCAAGCGAATTACACCGACGAGAGTCCGTCGCCTACGTCCGATGGCAAACGGATTGCCTTCATGTCCGACCGCGATGGCGACATCGAGATCTACGTAATGGATGTGGATGGGTCGCACCTCAAGCGACTCACGTCCGCACCGGGGCGGGATGCCCATCCTGAATGGTCACCCGATGGAAAGAGGATCTACTTCCAATCGCCGCGCGAGACGCCGATGCCGCAGATTTTCGTTATGAATGCCGATGGCTCTGACCAGAAACGGCTCACCAATAACGCGGGCTTCACTGGAGTGCCACTGATGTCACCCGACGGCAAAAAGATCTTGTATATGGTGAACGAGGGTCCCGACCTCGAGAAGGTTCACTGGCAGATTTACGTTATGGACATCGATGGCAGGAACCAGCGCCCCTTGTCGCGCAGCAGGGCCAACGATCAGATGCCGCGATGGTCGCGTGACGGACGAAAGATATTGTTTTACTCGAGTATTTCGGGAAGCGACCAGCTGTATGTGATGAACGCTGACGGATCAAAGCGGGAGCTGCTGACCGATAACACACACAACAACAAGACAGGTGTCTGGTCACACGATGGAAAGAAGATTGTCTTCAAGTCTGATCGGGGCGGCAAGTGGGCCATCTATGCGATGAGCACTGATGGCAAGGATGTGACGCTGCTTACGGAAGATTGTGACGAGTTCGGTCACCCGGTTTGGTCCGCGGACGACCGGAAAATCCTTTACACGGCGACGCGGGCTCAGGGGACACGGATCTTCGTTATGAATGCGAACGGGGGCTATGCGCGCCAGGTCGGGACGAAATGAGTGATCTCACGTCGGCGGGGCTTGGGGCCGCATGTGGTTCAGCTGTCTTTGGCAAGCCAATCAGCAGTATTGCAAATTGTCCCCCGCGGTAATCGGACCAACCAGGAGTTGTTTGAGGCTGAATTTACCAAGTGTACGCACGCCATTTGAATGACACGAGGCTATAATCCTACGCACCAGACCCTCAGCCCTCGATCATCGAACGTCACAGAGGAGGCTTTGTGGGCCTTCAAGTCTCAGTCCGGGAATCCCGCGATGTCGCCATACTGGACCTTCAGGGAAAATTGACTACTGGCGAGGATGGCGAGCTACTCAGCAAGCAACTACGCGACTTGATCGGCAAAGGCAAGAGCAGGTTGCTGCTCAATCTAGGGAACCTATCGCAGATTGACAGTTCCGGAGTCAGCATCATCGCTCGGACACATGGTTCCCTCAAGCGTCAGGGTGGCATCCTGGGATTGCTGTGTCCGGGCGGTCATGTGCTGGACGTTTTCAGGGCACTGCACCTGCTCGAAGTGATCCCTAGCTTTAAGGATGAAGCCCAGGCCCTGGCCAGTTTCCAGTCACGGAGTTCTTCGCAAAGCCCTGAAGCCCCTGAAGGCACAACTTTGTTTGGTTAGAGGCGGTTATTGCCTGATCTCGAAGCTGCGCAATCGCCAAGGTTGTGCAGCCGGGATGTCGGCTTGCCGGAAAACCTTCTACACCGTCAGCCAGTTTATCGACCACAACAGTGAGGATGTGCTGCCGCCGCAGATGGATCAGCTTTCGACCAAGAGTCACCCCTGTCAAATCACACAGTTCACGCGCCCGGGCTGGTGGGCTACCTTTACTTGATTGCCTCCGAGTAGTGCGGGCGGGGTCGTAGTTTAGGCCGGGCAATTCCTACGACCCCGCTTTTCACCAGACCTTGTTCCGGATGATTCTGTCGGGGCTCTAGGATGCTGACCCTCATTGCAGCCGTATTCCTCGGACTGACCTGTTTTGGTCTGATTGCGTACATGTTCTACGTAACGCCCGGCCCGAAAGACCGTTTGGACTGAATGATCTCCGCGAGACGACGGGCACCTCGTTATGCAAATCGCCAAATTCAAGTCGGGATTGATTATCGCGTTGGAGCAAATGGCGGTACAACTTCAGCGAGCACAGAACACGCTCACAAGGCTGGGAAGGAGTGTCGCCGAAAAGCCACGAAGACTGAAGGAGGTACTTCGCGATAGGGAAAATGACTTGCGGAAGTTATTAGCAAGCTTTCCCGATGCAATTGTTGTCATGAACGGTGACCACCGTTTTGTTGCCGCAAGTCCGAAAGCCTTAGGTTTATTTGGTATTTCGGAAACAAACATGAGAGAGTTCACCATTGACGCGTTTCTTCCGGGTGGTCAAATTTTAGGTTTCGAAGTTGATGGTCCGCCTTTCATGAGACGAGAGGAGAGGCATGGTAAATGCAAGATTAGGCGTCTGGACGGAAGCGTGCGAGTCGCAGAATATGTTTTCGTAGCGAATTTTGTCCCGTTCCGACACTTATCCCGATTCCATGACATTACTCTCCAATGCTCAAATTCGCTTTGCTCGATGAAATCAGAACGAACTGTCATCAACCATCTCAGCAACGACGTGCTGCCGCCCTTGCTCCACCGGCTCACGTCCAAACCGCGTGGCCAAACCTAACAATCCGCCCAGGACGCAAGCTCTCAGAACGAAGTGCCCCACTCAATCCTTGAGATCGGTGATGAACGCGGGGCAGAATCAGCGAGAGTGACGCACTCAATTAACAGACCATGTGGCCGGCGTGGTGAGTTCGATCAAATGGCGGTCCGGGTCTCGAAAGTAAATGCTACAACCTTCCCAACTCCCACGTCCGCTTCTCTTCGACTGCGATTCCTCTCGTTTGGAGCCACGATTCCCAATTGACCAATTCGGCGGATGGGATAGCGGACGCGACATGTAACTCGCCGTCCCCGTCGTGAGGCGATTTAATCGCGCGCGACGTCCCCTTCTTGAACAGCAGCAGCACCTGCCGTGTACCTGCGTGCATCGCGCAACCACGTTCACCGAAGTTGCGGATGACGAGAAACCCAAAAGTGTCCTCGTAGAAGCGAACTGAGCGCGGCAAATCGTTAACGTACAACGAGGATTGAAGAATGCCATCGGTCTTCGGACGCATTCGGTTCCCCCTCAACAGCGCGGCGATCCCGCCGTAGCCGTAGCGTCCGTATTCACTGGCCAGTTGATCGTCCTCTTGTAAACATCCAGTCCGATGTAATACATGCCTTGCATGGGGAGCCTCACTGGTGTCTCTGAATCAGCGTCCGCTGAGTTCAGCTTTTGTGCACCAAGCGCTCCTCCTTTGACCTATGCATTCAAACTTATCGCCCACTAGCCCGGCATGCCACCTAGCTAGATCAATTAGGTGTTTAACAACCCCCTTAGGGGAGCAACGCGGGTGCCCCGTGCGCACGAACGCTTACTTTAAGAATTGATTCGCCCTCGACGCAGCAAGCTTGCCCTTCAACCGTTCGATCTCTGACTTCAGGTTCTGGGTCTGCTGAAGTTTGGCGTCGAGCCTGGCTTTGCCCGCAGCGTCTCCGGCGTAATTGGGCTTGGAATAGTAAGTGTCCTGGTCCAGAACGAGTTGGCGCTGCAATACGTCCAGCTCCTGCTCTGCGGAATCGAGCCTAATCTGGGTTTCAGCGTCTTCAGGGGCGTCGCAAGCAATTCGTAAGGCTCTTTTCAGAGACGCAATCTTTTCCTCGAGATCGACTTCCTTCAATCGCGCAGAGATCGGCGGTTGCGTTTCCAGCAGGGGTGGAGCGCCAACGTGAAGCCCCGAGTAGCCGGGCTTGAAATTCTTCAAATCAAGATTGGAGCCGGAGATGACCTTGGGCTGGTACCAAAGTTCGCGGCGGATCTGGTACTGCTCCTCTTGGGCGACAAGCAGGTCCGTTTTGAGTCTCTCGGCAGCGGGATTATCGCATTCTGCCATCTGTGGTTTTGGTATTTCGGCCGCGCTTGCTGATGAGGACTGTAGAGGAGATACTGAAGCGCTGAGCATCGAATTCTGCACGCTTAAGTCGTCGTTCGTGGTGATTTTCGGATGCTTCGTGGAATTTGATTTATGCTCCCGAGCGTTCCGTGCGGCGTCCGCTATTGATTCCGCCGGATACGATGGTTCTTGAGATCGCCAGGCCGTTCCAAGTGCAACCGCCAGAAACGTGATAGTTAATGACCTCGCCCAAGACGCCACAAACGGTTGCTCTCCCAAAACTTCCGAGGGCTCGCTGCCATTGCTGCACGTGTCCATCTCAACTGCCCGTACGCATATCATGAATACGCTCTCACCAGGAGGCACCGACTCCGACTGTCAGAAGTTACAGACCATGGTCCGCTGTCAAGAACGATGGAAGCTGAGCTCACCCACCAGTGCCCGAGTCCGCCCGATAGCGCTTGATCGTTGAGAGGGTGGACGATAAAGCGCCGTGCCGCGGGATGCCCTTTCGGACCAACGCCCACGATCCCTACGTCGGCTCTAAATCCCGGAAGACTGAGCGCCGCGGCGCAATGGAGTTCGTTTCCCTCCTCGCCGGAAAGCCAGATCGTGCAAAGCATGCCTTCGGATTGCGATTCAACCAACTGAGCGATCTTGGTGAGAACTTCGGACAGGGGAGAGCCGGCAAAAATCAATCTTTGCAGGTTGAGCACGGACTCGCTCGAAAGCAGCACCGGCTGCCCCGCGATAGGACCTTTGTGGGAGATTGTATTGCTGCTCCATGACTCGTCCTTCCCTGCGTTATTAGTTTCGGCTACTCGATTCCTGGTTCCAACACGGAGGGAGCACGGACGGCGTCAGCGAGAAGCTTGGGAAGCTTGCGGTAAAACTCACAAAAAGCTGGAATGGCGGCATTTTGGGCGATTTTCCGTAGGCTCAATTGGAAAATGGATGGAAAACGGCACTTTAGTCAGAGTTGGGCACCGTGTGGGATACGCGGCTCTATTTCCGTTGGTAAGGCGTTCTGTGTATCGCCACCGGCCTCTGATTCGGCCATGTTTGCCCGGACTGCAAGTAGCTGAGAGGACCGGAATGAACATTTCAGGAAACGGTCGAACAAATCCTTTCTGATTTTGAGAAGGGCAAGAACGCAGCGAATTACATTTGGAGGCAAGCATACGAGAGAGCATTGACCGAGATACACCCTTCGCTGAACGCAAGAAGTGCCGCATTCGCTCAAACCGTCTTATACGGTCGTCGTCTGCAATTGCAGGAATCTCCAGGTAATCCAGGCACGAAGCAGGAAACGGTAGTTTCAGACGTAGCTATGCAGCGCCCGCGGGGACTGTCCTAGACCTTCATGTTCGGCAGGCAATCCTCATAGCCTCGAAGAGGTAGTGGGGATCACCGCTTTTTGCCTTTCGTTTTCTCAGGGAGGCTTGTTTTCGAAGTCTCTTTAGGCTCAGTCGCAGTTATATCGGCTTCTACCGTTACTTCCACGTCAGCGCCCGGTTTCAGCTTAACCTTGTCTCCCCGCTCGTCGGTTAATGTGTTTTCAATGCGTATTTCGCGATAAAGGTCGTCTGCGGACGGAATTGAAATTTCAACCTTCTCGGGCGCATCCGGTACGTAAGGCGGAATCACCTTTTGGACAAGCCCTGGCTTAGTGGCCTTGGGTTCCTTCCTCACAAATCCCCCTTAGGGCTGGGGAGGGTCTTTTTCCTGCTCGTTAGATGAGAGCCGGTCTAGCAAAGGCGGCAACACGTCTTCGCTCAAATGGTTGTAATCCAAAGCAAACAGCTTACTTTCGGCAATTTTCGTAAATATTGGGTCAAAGTCACGGCTTCATTATTGGAGGGCTGCGTGACTGTGACATGACCGCTGGGACGCGTTTTCGTTGCCAGAATCCAGATTGCCGTTGCGAAGTTGAAGTGATTAATGTTCGAGCGAACCTGAATCCAATCCGAGATGCTCTTGTTGTGGTTCAGCGATGAAGAGGCCTGCCAGAAACCCATCGTCAAGAGCCTCGATACGGAGTCGAAAAAGCTTGCCCTTCTCTTTGAGGTAAACGCTTCCCCACGGCTGGAAAGAGCTAGAATCTCGCTATGGCAATGTCCGTCGAAACATTCGACTTCCGGCGATACTGCGAACGCCTCAGAAAAATGACCAACTCCAAGGATTAGGGTCGGTAGAGGAGAAGCTAGTTTAGCACCGCTAAGGGAGGTCAACGAATGTACAGAAAAACAACTCCTCTAGGGCTTTCCTTCGCACCTGCCATGATTCGCACTCTTTGCCATCTACCTGAAGCAAGCAACGCCCCTGGTCATTCAGCGTAATCCCTGCCTCAAAAATAATAGTTCCGTGGCCATCCTCAACAGATATCACTTTATCTCTGAGACGAAACACGACTGATTTCGGACGGTCATTGCTCATCGTAATCACTGTAAATGCGGTTTCGTGGCTGGTTACATCAAACCTATAATGGTTGCTCGCAGGGAGTTGTTCATTGCGCTTACGCGCATCTTCCTGAACGTCCTGCTTAAGCGAATAAAATACGGCCCTTACCGAACAGGCGTTCCGCTCTCTGACCCAATCTAGTTTTTGTGGAGTTCCCATTTTCATTAGTATACCTAACTATTCTCCTGAATCGCTCTTAATCGCACTCCGACTCGGGTCTGCGTGGGTTTGCTGCACAACTCCGTAATGTTCCTCGTGCGAGCCATCGTTTGCAGACCATCGGTCACGCCTAGGCGCAAGTACAACTCGGAATCACTCGTTACGGGCATCTCTAGCCGCCTTGGCTGAGGCATCCCTTCTGCAATCTGCAAGTCTGCGCTTTCGCGAGCGTCGCCTTCAAAGAGGTGCCGCAAAGAACTGGACTATTTCTCACCCTAAGAGAGTGGGGCCATTTGCTACGGCAGGGGGTTGACTCCATCTCGTCCTAATGTTTTAAGGAGTGCTCGGCAATTCTGGGTATTGCAATTGCCTGTACAGTGGTTAGTGTTGGGCGATTCTCCTAAGCATAGTCGCAGGGGCCGTGAGCTTCCGACACCAAGCTACGCGGTCCCTGTTCACGCTTCGTGCCACGGTGCTACACAAAAATGATCGTATAATCGCCGCGTTATGGCTGTAGCCCCAAAGTGCCCCATTCAGCACGTCGATATGCGGCTCACGACGCGACAATCGCCAGAGAATTAGCTTTACCACTTCAGTCCGACGTGGGACTGCGTGCAGCGCTATCGGGAGCGCGAGGGACATTTCACGACTGGTAATCTTTCAACTAGTTCCGCGCCGACAAGCTAGGACCTTCAGTTGACGGCGTCGAAAAATAGCGCGAGTGTATCGCCCATCCTTTTGCCAGCCCGTCCAATGGACGAGGGTCGAGGGGCAGCTCTATTAGGGGCTGCCCTTTTTATTTGCTAAAATCTGGAGTCAATCCCCAAAGTGTCGAGGGCCTCTAGTATGAAGTGCTTAGCTCCAATCTCTCCTGAGCATGTCAGTAGTCTGAAGCAGCAGAGCGAAACTGGACCCAGCTACCACGTCGTGTCCGTTGAACTAAAAGACAGCCGTTTATTCGAGCAAGTTGTCATTAGTCAAGGCTGCGTTATTGCCGTGCGCGGCCACACCGAAATTCCGTTTGAGTCCGATCAAATTGCAGAAATGAAGATAAACCACAAATATCGGAACTTTAGAGACTCTGGCGCTCGGAGAGCTAGAGCTGCTTCAGCCTAATCGGTCCACCCACAATCCCCACTTTTTCTACTTATCCTAATCCTATATACACAGATAGCTTGCTCTCTTCGGGGCCGCACTCTTAACTTCGTTGAGGTTCAATCATGGTCGGTGCGCTGGGAATAGTGGGCTTAGTCTTCCGTTTGAGAAGATTCGGCAACTTGGGCGGCTCCTCACCGTCGTAGAACAACTGATACAACGGTACTTCGAGCGCCCGCGCCAATTTCTCGAGAGTCTCAATCGCCGGGACGGTGTAGCTATTCTCCACGCGGGAAATGTAGCAACGGAGGGTGTGCACCAACTCCTATCTTATTTCACCGTTTTCAGCGACGCAGTTACGTAAAAGGTGTGAGGGGCCGTGCAGAAATACTTACTCAGTTTTCTTTTCTACGTTGGCTGCTTGAGGACCCTTTGGACCCTGTACGATCTGAAATGTGACTATGTCCCCTTCCGACAAGGTCCGATACCCTTCGCCTAGAATTGCCGAGTAATGAACAAAAACGTCCGGACCATCATCTCGCCCTATAAAGCCATATCCTTTCGCATTGTTAAACCATTTCACCTCGCCAATCATTCCATGTTGCTCCTTAGGGTCGCCTGCGGGCCTTGCAAGCGGAAATACAAACTGTGGAATACCTCTGAAGTTTTTGCCGTAATCCATTGCGTTCAGATCGCTTCAGGTTTGATAGATTCTTGATGAGTCTGATTTGAACACTAGCATTGCGGACTGCACGATGTCGTTGCCCTGGAGCAGGTACGAACTTGGCCGACGTTGTTAGAGATGTCCGGTTAGCGCTGCCAGCTCAACCGGTCGATGCAACACCACTCAAACAGCTGATCCGGCAATACTTCCCCCCGAGAGAACCGATTTGTCCGGCGGCACTTAATTAGACCTAGCCAGCGTGGTATTCCGCTGAACCGACGCTCACGAACGACCCTTCGCGGCTGAAAGCCTTGCGGGCGCGTTTCGAGCTGGTGTTGCATCGACCCATTGAGACCGCCGCGTTTATCGGACGGAGTGAGATGCTGGTGACAACAGTTTCCTGAATACCTGTTAGTTTTTGTAGCTCCTGTCCTCATCGGGTTCGCATGACTAGGGTCCGGTGATGAGACGCTACCTGCAAAATGTGCGCGAAACTTATGCCGTTAGCGTTGTTCGCAACCTCCTGTTTTTGCCAAGACCAGCCTCCAGTGACTCCAGAACGAAGAAGCGATCTCGCCATCAATGTGAACTGGCTTCATGGGTCGTACGTTCGAAAGGATGTTCCGCTGAAGCCGTTGGATGGCCGCCAACGTTTCAGGCTCTATGTCCGGCAGACCTATACGACGTGGGGCATCTACATCAAGACGACGGCATTCGCGCTGCACGATCAAAATCCACAACACTAATCCGGAATGGGGAGACGGTTTTGAAGGGTTTACTAAGCGTCTGGGTTCGCGACAAGCTCAGTTCATCATCCAAAATTCAGTGACGTCTTTTGGAGATGGGATCCTCGGATGGGAGCCGCGCTACGACCGTTGCCGCTGCGAAGGATTTTGGCCGCGCACGCGGCATGCGATTGTCAGGAATTTCGTAACCTACGAGCGGACCGAGAGATCGTTACGACCCCAAGTCATGCCGTACCTAGGTGCATTTGCCGAGAGCGCGATCGCGACGAACTGGGAGCCGGGGAACCCAAGTTGGCAGACTAAGGGCCTCCAAGCGGTCATCACCCAAGTCCCGATCGGAATCGGGATCAACCTCATTAGTGAGTTCGCGCCGGAGATCGGAAGGATTCTTCATAAGAAGTAGTCTCACGCGGCGCTGCAGTTCAACGGAATCGCACTCGTTCTGGAAAACCCATGCGCATCGCTCTGCAAATCGAACAGAGGCAGTGGCGCAACCTGCTCACTTAAAGGGTTCGGGAAAACAAAGCACCGTCCGGCCGGTAACCCTCAGTCGCTTGAGATCATGAGGTTTGTGAGCTTCCAGGGATTCTGATAAGTCTCGATGTCGATCTGTTGCTTCTTCTTGTCCACGGTCAGTTTGCATGCTGGCAGCACTGTGCCAGAGCCTTTGCCGTCGGGCGTGAGAACCAACTCAATGGCACCGACGCTGTAGTCCCTCGAACGTGTTCCCTGGTATAGCTCCCCGAAGGCAAGGTTGCGATCCGTGACGAGACGGAATCGGCGCCCGTTCTCGGAGGGCAGTTCCATGATGTATTTGACGTCGTTGCCTACACCGCCGCTGGCAAATCTGACGCGCCCCTTGGGCTTCATGTCCTCCAGAACACGCACAAGGCCGTCTTGGCCCGAGCGCCCGAAAGCATCTACAAGGGCCTTTCGGTCGTCAGGCGTAGAAAACTGCTCGATGAGGATGTTAACGTCGATCATCTTGCCCATTTGCGTGCTCGTCCCCATCGCGGTCGCCTGAATCGTCATGCGTCCCTGAGCCTGAACGATTGTGCCGATGCCGGACCACAAGAAGAGAAAGCAAACAACAGAGGTGCAACGGAGAAGTCTGTTCATCCTTCGCAAATTCGTTCTCCTTCTGGCGTTCTCACGCGCACATCGCCGGTCCGCCGGTATCAAGGGTAGTGAGACCGCCAAAGCGCTCACTGATTGAGATTAGGAGACATCCACACTGCCGCGAACTGGCAATTGTGACAGGACCGGCGGTGGCCTCGTTAAACTACCGCAATGCAAAGGAATAGCCTCGACATTGGTTCCCGACGGCCACGTCCAGCGTGTACTCGATCTGAAGGCTTTGACATTGAGTGGCTTGTGGCCTGATTGGGTCGGTCTTCTTCCCGATGATTCTCCCCCACTAATGCTCGACAGAAGCACGGAAGAAATCGATCGACTCGACCTCCAGTATCGCTAAGTGCTGACCGGTCGTGAAGCGAGGACCAAACACGGAGGACTTGCCCGGTAAGTTCGCGTAACCATAGGTTTCCTTTTGAAAGTTGAACTATGCAACCAACGGGCGGCTGCTAATCGCTTCAAGGACGAAACGAGTAGAGACACAACGGTGGTGTTAGGGGTTACTTGCTTTTGTTTTCAGGCGACGCTTTCTGGAGCGTCGCGAGCAACTCTTTGGCGCTGACTGGCGCAGGCTCCGCATTCTTGAACGCTATGTCTTGCGCGCTCGCCTCTTTGCCGTACAGATTCTTGTTGGCGCCATTGTCTGCCCGCAGTGTAGAGCCTTCCAGAGACACGCCAGCGAATAGCCCACGTGCGCGCGAATAGGAAAGTATTTCAGCCCGCAGGGTGAGGTCCGTTTCTGCCGAACTGGTGCGACCTACAGGCCCGGCGGCTGCGGAAGCGTCACCGCCGAGCTTCACCTTGCTCTTGAGTATGTTTTCCGCAGAACGTGGTGACATCAGCAGAAGTATGAAGTCAGTGGCGTTTCCGCCAAGTTGCAAACCCGCGCTGGCACCCTCCAGCGCTATCATTGTTGGTGAGCCCCAATGACCCTGAAACTTACCGCCGCCGCGGCAAGTCATCACCCCGCGACCATAGCTGCCGCCTATCCCGATCGCAAACTTCACTACAGAAGGTAGAATAACGACGCACTCCGCTTTGTCGAGAACACTCTGTGGGATGCTATCGGGAGCGTTAAGAATTTCTTTCATTACTTTGCCGGCATTCTCGACACGATCAGCTTCCTTGTCTTGTGCGATCGCTGGTGGCGCAAGCACCGAAACCAATCCGATACTCAGCCATATCTTCTTCATGAATCCTCCTTTGCGAGACAACTCCACAATAAACGAGACACTGAAACGGCATACGATCTCGAAGTCCGCTTTTTGTTTTGTTGGCACTACCGGTGTTACAAGCTGTTCAGGTCTAGTGTCTTCCCGCTGTCCCAAGCCAGGGCCAGTGTGAGCCCTCGGCGGCAAGGTGGCGAACCTCTCGGGGAAAGACACTCCTTATTCTTTGATATTGGACCTGGCAGCATCGGATGAATCTGTCAAATATGACAGGCTCCCGGTCATGCGCCTGCTTGACTGCGCCGAACAATGCTGCGCGCAGTTTTGAGGGATCTTGCCCAGAAAACGCTTGTCGCCTCTCTAGAAAAAAGCGGAGGTTAGGACGCTCGCCGATAACATTCTTCAAAGAGATATACTGCCACTTCCGAGGCGTCACCGAGGGTCTCTGAATGGGACTTCTGCGGCCTCAGACTGCTAGTGAGCTTCTTCAAGCTTCGGTTGGTAGGGAAGATGAAAGCCAGCGTCGAGTTCGGGCACGTGCAAGGTTCAATCGGAGTTTGCGAGGAGGCCGCTGCCCCTACCTCTTCCGCGTTGGGTCGTGTGTTGTCGCAGTTGCTTAGGTTCCCAGACTCCCACGAGTAAACTGCAAGCAAGTGTTGCGTCGACCGCCTGAGCCGGCCGCGTTCACCCAGACCTTAGGCCACAATTTCCAAGTTGCCGACAGGCCAGTCACGGATGCGCGTGTCGAGAACGGCTAGCTCAGAGAAACACGATTTGCGAGGGCGACGCGGGTGTGAGCCGCCAGCGTTTGTCAGGCAGATAAGCTGAAACTGAGGTTCGCGGCTGTGATCAGGCGCGATAATTCTGCATATATCGGAAGCCCGCGTGTTGGCTTAGACGCTGTCGATCTTCCCCCTGGAGGGCACTACTTGTGTATAGAGGCGACGAGGCCTGCGAATTGTGCGTTAGAAGCAATTCCTATAAGAAAAAAAACTATTGCGCACAGTACGTAGTCCAAGGCAGCAAACGGCATTGGTGGAAAATCGGCATACTCGTCTTTGAGGTACCATTTTTTTTGCATGACCCGTAAAACTCCTCCGTAGCGAAGCTCGATCTTGGCTCTAGAAATCCCTGCACCGCATAGATTTTCTCAGCCTGATTGATGGCGTCGTTCTTCGATCCACATCGCGCAGTCAGGAACAAGACCAGGGCGACACCCTGCGCTGAGCCGAGAAGTGCTCGTTTCGAGCGAGAGACTCCCTCTGCGCCTTCAATCATCGGAAGAAGCTATGCGACACCCACCAGCCAAGCCACTGTCAAAAGTGATAGACAGGCCTTTTTTGCCGGCGACGGCTAACTCCTGATAGGTCGCATAACCGGACGCCTCGATCGAGCCGCGTCGACCGTGAGCCGGGAGGTCATCCACCATGGTGGCCGTCCTGCCTATCGGGCCCATGATGCGGATAGCCGAGCCTGGGAAGCCGCGTTGCGACCGAAGCGGTGCCTTTTTGCCCGGCACCAGAAGTTGCGGGAGGTCGTTGCGAGTAAACTGGTCCTGGACTGGTCGCCGGAACAGATTTCCGGATGGCTGAAGACCCAGTATTCCGATGATCAGAGCATGAGAGTGTCCCACGAGACGATTTAGCCTGTTCAATCAAGCGCGAGGAGTATTGAAAAAAGAGCTGCTGGACCACCTGCGGTCCAAGCGGCGCATGCGCCGCTCTCGACATGCCAGCGACAGAGGGCAGTCACGGGGTCAGATCGTCGATGCCATCTCGATCCGCGAAAGGCCCGCGGAAGTGGAAGACTGAGCGATTCCCGGCCATTGGGAAGGCGATCTGCTCAGCGGCGCCAAGAACAGTTACATGGCGACCCTGGTGGAACGCCATTCGCGCTTTGCCATGCTGATCAAGGTGCCCAGCAAAGACACGGAAGCGGTCGTTGCCGCATTGAGTCAGCATGTTCGCAAACTCCCCGCCACCCTGCGACGCTCGCTGACGTGGGATCGCGGGCTGGAGATGCCCAAGCACAAGACTTTCACCGTAGCCACCGAGGTGCAGGTCTACTTCTGCGATCAGCAGAGTCCCTGGCAACGCGGCACCAACGAAAACACGAATCTGCTGTTACGGCAATTCTTCCCCCCAGGCACCGACCTGTCTGGCTATTCGCAAGCGCAGCTCGCCCAGGTCGCGCTGCGCTTGAATCAACGCCCCAGAAAAACCTTAGGCTTCGAAACTCCTGCGAGTAAACTTCAAGCTGTGTTGCGTCGACCGTCTGAGCCGGCAGCGTTTATCAGGACTTGGAAAATCTCTTGCCAACTCGCGGGGTGCGCCTAAACGTTTAAACGGTCATGAGCTTCGGTGGGGGTTTTTCCGAAAGCTGCGAATTTACATCCTCTTTTTGTCTCACCCCGCGCACTTGTCCTTCATGCGACGCTCTTCCTTGGAGTGCCTGGCAGGTCGTAAACCAAACTCAAGTCGAAGTCTAGTGTTGGCAGGTAGCCTCTACATTTTGAGCATGGGACCTGTCAGTTCTACCAGACGACGTGAGCTCTCGGCCGGTCCTATTTTCTTTGCAGCTGTAACCGTGGCGAAGGAGTGTGACATGACACCCGTGGCAGCGACCGAAAGGGCAACGCGTTCGACTAGCGCGTATGGCCCCGCGAGAACAACCGTTGCAGGAGCACCTCTCAGCGCCGAAGAGTTGCGTAAGACCCATGCTTACTGGCGGGCCTGCAACTATCTGATGCTTGGAATGATTTACCTGCAGGATAATCCTCTCCTGAGCAAACCTCTGAAGGCCGAGCACATCAAGAATCGGCTTCTGGGACACTGGGGGGCAAGTCCCGGCTTGGCGTTTACTTACATCCATTTGAACCGGCTCATCAAAAAATACGACTTAGATATGATCTTCTTGGCGGGACCCGGCCATGGCGCTCCTGGGGTTCTGGCGCCTGTTTACCTGGAAGGGGCCTATTCGGAAATTTATACGGACAAGAGCGAAGACGAAGAGGGCCTGCTGGCGTTTTTCAAACAGTTCTCCTTCCCGGGCGGCATCGGGAGTCACTGCACACCGGAAACGCCCGGTTCAATCCACGAAGGGGGAGAACTCGGATATGTGCTGTCGCATGCCTGCGGAGCCGCGTTCGATAATCCGGATTTAATAGTCGCAGCGGTAGTAGGAGACGGCGAAGCGGAGACCGGGCCCCTGGCAACTTCCTGGCACATCAACAAATTCCTTAATCCTGTTCGAGACGGCGCGGTCCTGCCAATTCTTCATCTCAACGGCTACAAAATCAATAACCCTACGCTGCTCGCGCGAATTAGTCACGACGAGCTAGAAAGCATCTTCCGGGGCTACGGATGGACGCCCTACTTTGTCGAGGGTTCTGATCCAGAGAGCATGCACCAAGCCATGGCAGCCACGACGGAGCACTGTATCTCAGAAATCCGGAAGCATCAGCAGGAAACTCGCAAGACAGGAGTGGCGGAGCGTCCTCGTTGGCCCATGATTGTGTTGCGGACTCCAAAGGGGTGGACCGCGCCGAAAGAGGTTGATGGCCACAGGATGGAAGGTTTCTGGCGGGCGCATCAGGTACCCATGGCGGACGTCAAGAAGAATCCAGAACGCCTTCATCAGCTCGAGAGCTGGATGCGCGCCTACAAACCAGAAGAACTCTTCGATCAAAGCGGGAAGCTGATGCCGGAACTGAAAGAACTCGCACCGACTGGCGGGCGGCGTATGGGCGCCAACCCTCACGCAAACGGAGGACGACTGAAGAAAGCTTTGCGCCTTCCGGACTTCCAGCAATACGCCTTGAAGGTCGATAATCCCGGAGCCGATCACGCAGAAAACACCCGACCGCTAGGCGCATTCCTGCGCGATGTAATGAAATTGAACATGAACAACTTTCGCGTCTTCGGTCCCGACGAAAACACTTCCAACAAGCTGAATGACATCTATACGGTTAGCAAGAAGTTCTGGATTGCTGACTATTTCCCGGAAGACTCCGATGGTGGAGAGCTGGCACCGGATGGCCGAGTGATAGAGATGCTCAGTGAGCATACCGTCGAGGGCATGCTCGAAGGTTATCTGCTCACGGGACGTCATGGCTTCATTTCATCCTATGAGGCTTTTATCCATGTTATAGACTCAATGTTCAATCAACACGCCAAGTGGCTTTCGATCTGTAGTCATCTTTCATGGCGTGAAAGAGTCGCGTCGCTCAATATCCTAGTCACCTCGACGGTCTGGCGGCAGGACCACAATGGATTTACGCACCAGGATCCGGGTTTTCTGGATGTAGTGGTCAACAAGAGCTCCGCGGTCACACGCATCTACCTTCCCCCCGACGTCAATTCCCTCCTTTCGGTGGCGAATCATTGTCTAAAGAGCGAAAACTACGTCAACGTGATCGTCTGCGATAAACAGTTACACCTTCAATATATGGACATGGACGCGGCAATCGCGCACTGCACCAAGGGAATTGGCATGTGGGGTCGGGCGTGCAATGACGAGGGGAGCGAGCCAGACGTGGTGATGGCGTCTGCCGGGGATATACCTACACAGGAAACCCTGGCGGCTATTGTGCTGTTGAGGAAGGAGTTCACTGATCTCAAGATCCGCTACATCAATGTGGTTGATCTATTCAAATTGCAGCCGAGCACGGAGCATCCTCATGGTTTGTCCGACGGAGACTTTGATGCGCTCTTCACGGTCGATAAGCCGATTATTTTCAATTTCCACGGATATCCATGGCTGATCCATCGATTGGCGTACCGTCGCACAAACCACAAAAATATGCACGTCCGCGGATACAAGGAGCAAGGGAACATAAATACACCTTTGGAGTTAGCGATCGAGAATGAAATTGATCGTTTCAGTCTCGCAATGGACGTCATCAAGCGTGTCCCGAGACTACAGCGGATCGGTGCGCACGCCATGGAGAAATTCCGTAATGAGCAGATTGCGTGCCGGAACTATGCCTACGAGCACGGCACTGATAAGCCGGACGTTGCCGGCTGGAAATGGCCGCAATAGGTACCCCGATCTCGAGGTCGAGCCTGGTCGCGCCGAGCGCCCGGACTGGAACTTGTTCCGCGACGGCTGTTCCGGAGGTGAAACGCCTCAGCAAGTCAGCGCCCGTGCGGATCGCGTCGTTAACCGAGTACGCGCGATTCGGGGAGACGTACTCGTTTTCACAAGTGGGCATTTCATGCGGGTATTAGCGTCGCGGTGGCTCGGGCTCGAACCGACGGCCAACACAGTAGATATTTTATGTTGAGCACGGCGAGCCTCAGCGCCTTGGGCTACGAAAACGATCTTTCCCGGCCGGTGATTCGATTCTGGAACGAAACTCGCCACGTCGACATTGAGACCGAAGTAGCGGCGCACGCCGATCCGCGAAGATCGCGACGCGAACGGATACCGTCTAGATGTCGGTCGACTTGAGAAAGGAAACCTCTGATGAGCACAAAGGGCAGCGCGGCAACTGGGGCAAAGGCAGCGCAGGACGATCCGTCTACACTTCTTAAACAATACGGGTGCGGCCCCGTTCAGTTTACGGGGGCCGATGGGCTGTACGAACGGCATCTTCACTTCGACAATGCCATCGACGACAAGTTGATTGGCCCCCGCGAGCACTTCGAAGCTGTCGCCCGATCCGTCCGAGATGTCCTCTCGCAGCGATGGGTACTCACCGAGAAGACATACGAACAAAAGAATCCTAAACGCGTCTACTACCTCTCCATGGAATTTCTTCTCGGCCGCTCGTTGGCCAATAACGTCACCAACCTCCTGCTTGATCCGCTCGTGACGGAAACGGCGAAACAAAGGAACGTTGATTTGCTTTCTTTGCTGGAGCAAGAACTGGACGCTGGGCTGGGGAACGGAGGATTGGGACGGCTGGCAGCATGTTTCCTTGACTCCATGGCGACGATGCAACTTCCGGCCATGGGTTACGGCCTGCGATACGCCTACGGCATTTTTAAACAGTTGATCCAGGACGGCTGGCAACACGAGCAGCCGGATAACTGGCTACGGCAGCCGGATCCATGGGAGGTCGTTCGTCCACATGAGAAGGTGGAAATCAAGCTGAACTGTTCCTTCGAGGTACATGGCGGAACATTGCGTGCGGTCCCCCACAAGCCATCCACATTGTATGGTGTCCCTTACGATCGCCCCGTCGTGGGCTATGGCGGTAAGACCGTCAACACGCTTCGGCTGTGGGCCGCGTCCAGCCCAGACTATTTTGATTTCCAGAGGTTCAGCAGCGGCGACTTTGTTGCTTCTCTCACCGAGACTCTTGCCGCGGACAGTCTAACGCGAGTGCTTTATCCTGACGACAGCACGAGCCTGGGCCGCGCCCTGCGCCTAGTCCAGCAATACCTTCTCGTGGCATGTTCGCTCGCAGACCTCGTGCGGCGTTTCCGCCGAAGCAACTCGGATTGGAGCACTCTGCCTGAGAAAGTCGCCATTCAGCTGAATGATACCCACCCGACCTTGGCGGTCCCAGAACTGATGCGCATCCTACTGGATGAAGCACACCTTGAATGGAACCAAGCCTGGGATATCACGCAGCAGACGCTCGCTTACACGAATCACACGCTACTTCCCGAAGCTCTTGAGAAGTGGCCTGTCGCGTGGTTCGAGATCATGCTGCCGCGTCATCTGGAAATCATTTACGAGATTAATCGACGCTTCCTCGATTCAGTGCGCGGCCGCTTTCAGAGCGACGAGGGGCGCATCGCGCGCATGAGTCTGATAGAAGAAGGCCCGAAGCGCAACGTTCGCATGGCTCATCTAGCGATCGTCGGCTCGCATAGCACCAACGGCGTCGCGGCGATTCACTCCGGATTGCTGTGCGCGACAACGGTCAGGGACCTAGCTGAGATGTTTCCTGAGCGTTTCAACAATAAGACGAACGGCGTAACGCCGCGGCGCTGGCTGCTTCTCGCTAATCCCCCCCTCGCGGCTACGATCACCGAAGTCATTGGCGATGGCTGGATCACTGATCTCGCTCAACTCAGCAAACTCAAACGGTATGCAGACGACCACGGCTTTCGCGACGCGTTCCTTCAAGCGAAGCGCAAATCCAAAGCACAGTTTGCCAATTGGCTCAAGGTAACAACCCAACAGGCCGTGGACCCAGACACAATCATTGATTGCCAGGTCAAGCGCATCCACGAGTATAAGCGGCAACTTCTCAATGCCCTGCGAATTGTCGTGCTCTACAACCGGCGGAGGGAAAACCCAAATCTGGAGATGGCACCCCGTACTTTCCTATTCGCCGGCAAGGCGGCACCGGCCTATCGGCTTGCTAAGCTGATCATCAAGTTCATCAACAATGTTGCTGGCTCGATTGACGGTGACCCAGCAGTGCGCGGCCGTCTTAAGGTGCTATTTCTGCCGGATTACTGCGTCTCCCTCGCGGAGCGGCTGATTCCTGCAAGCGACGTGTCCAATCAGATCTCCACTGCCGGATATGAAGCCAGCGGCACCAGCAACATGAAGTTCATGATGAATGGCGCTCTGACGATCGGCACAAGAGACGGCGCGACCATCGAGATGGCGGAGGAAGGAGGCGAGCAGAACTTCTTCCTGTTCGGCCTAACAGCCGAGCAAGTGGCCGACAGCCGTGGCTGGTACAACCCACGCTGGCACTACGAAAATGAACCGGAGACGCGCGCGGCATTGGACTTGATCTTCTCCGATCACTTCAGCCGCAATGAGCCCGGTGTTTTCGAACCGCTGCGCGAAACTCTGTTGACAGGCGGAGACCACTACATGCACCTGGCGGACCTCCGATCCTATCTCGAAGCGGACCAACGGTTGTGCGAGTTGTATGCCAATCCGCATGCGTGGGCTCGCACAGCCATTCTGAATGTTGCGAGTTCGGGAAAGTTTTCCAGCGATCGGACGATTAAGGAGTATGCGGCCGACATATGGGAGGCGGAACCATGTCCGGTACCGTAAGCGCGAAAAAGCCACCCTCGGTGGCTTGAAGGTCGTCACCGCAAGTGGATGGTTTGCTGCCCAGCTGTCCGGTACAGACGAAGATTACAAGCTTTATGCGGAGAGCCTTAGGGGCAGTCTCATCTTGGCGCATTTATGAACGAGGAGCAGCAAATCGTGCATAACGCATCGTTGTAATGCTCGTTGCTGGCAGAAAGAAAGACCGAATTATGTCAGACCAAACTCAGCAGATAAAACTTCCACCTTTCCCGGTGGACTATCGGGCTTCTGGGGTGTTGCTCCATGTCACTTCCCTCCCTTCCCGATTTGGCATTGGCGACATGGGACCAGGAGCGTTTTCATGGGTAGATCGACTGCACGAAACCGGTCAGACCTGGTGGCAGGCCCTGCCATTTGGTCCGACTGGGTATGGCGACTCTCCCTATCAAGCGCTGTCATCCTTCGCCAGCAATGGGTTGCTCATCAGCCCAGAGCTCTTGCTAAAAGATGGATTGCTACATGAGAACGCATGCGAGGATCAATCATTTTCGACAAGCGCGGTCGATTATGGTGCGGTAATTCAGTTCAAGCACCGATTGCTCGACCAGGTATGGGGCAATTTCAGTGCTGGTGTGCGAAAAGATCTGGGTCCCGCTTACCAGAAGTTCTGTCACCTGCAGGCGCACTGGCTGGAGGATTACGCCCTTTTCCGTGCCCTAAAAGAAAAGTACCACGGCATTTCTTATCGCGACTGGCCAACGAAATTGGTTCAGCGAGATTCAGCGGCTATAACACAAGCTAGGCAAGAGCTGTCCAAGCTAATTGATAAGGTTCGCTTCGCCCAATTCTTGATATTTCAGCAAGCGCGGCAACTCAAGGAGTATGCACATTCCCGAGGAGTTCAATTGATCGGCGACCTTCCGTTCTTCGTTTCGCCCGATTCAAGCGATGTGTGGGCACACCCTGAACTGTTCCTGCTTGACGAAGGGTTCCGTCCACGGTTTGTCGCCGGGGTGCCCCCTGACTATTTCAGTGAGAACGGACAACTGTGGGGCAACCCCGTCTATGATTGGGATGCCCTCCGCGGAACCGGGTTCCGATTTTTTATAGATCGTTTACGCGCTCTCCTTGTTTACGTGGATGCAATTCGATTGGATCATTTCCGTGCATTCGTTGCGGCATGGCACGTCCCTGCGAATGCACAGACGGCACGGACAGGGCATTGGATGCCCGGTCCTGGTCCAGAGTTTTTCCATGTAGTACGAAAGGAACTAGGCACTCTTCCAGTCATCGCCGAAGATCTCGGAGTAATCACACCAGACGTGTGCGCGCTGCGCGATGAGTTCCAAATCCCTGGAACAAGGGTGCTTCAGTTCGCCTTTGATGGAAATCCCGATAACCCTCATCTCCCGGAGAACTATCCGACCAACACGGTCGTGTATACGGGAACACACGATAACAACACAACTCGTGGTTGGTTCGAGGTCCTTTCCGAAGCGGAACGGGGGAAAATCCAGAGCCGTTTGAATCGAGCCCACTGCGATAGCAGCGAAGTCGCTCGAGAATTACTCCGCATAGCGTGGTGTTCTGTCGCAGGGCTCGCTATCGCTCCTTTGCAAGACTTACTCAGTTTGGGTTCCGAGGCTCGGATGAATTTGCCTGGTTCAGCGGACGCAAACTGGTGTTGGCGCTTGACGGAGGACATGCTGGACACACCGGCTTTCCAGCAACTGAGGGATCTGACGGCATCTTCCAATCGTTTGCGCCTGTCGCAAACTTTGCCTACTGCGAAGATAGTGAAAGCTGCATCGTAAGAGCCACAGTCGATCTCTTTGCCAGTCTTATGGAGGTGATAAATGAAAGCCACACAATTACTACACAATTTGGGCCAGAGCATCTGGCTCGACAATATCACGCGCGATTTACTCGACAGCGGCACGCTCAAGCGCTACATCGATGAACTGTCGGTGACCGGACTCACTTCGAATCCTACGATCTTCAATCATGCCATCAAAAATAGCGCCGTTTACAGCTCACCTATTCGCAGGATGTTCGCCGAAGGCAAATCCGGTGAGGCGCTCTTTTTTGAGCTGGCATTGGAAGACCTGACCCGCGCCGCTGACCTGTTTCGCCCGATCTTCGACCGGACAAATGGCGTGGACGGATGGGTATCGCTCGAAGTGTCGCCATTGCTTGCCTACGATACAACCAAAACTTTGGCAGCTGCGAAAGAGCTGTATGCGCGGGCAGCGCGACCTAACCTTCTCATCAAGATTCCTGGCACAAAGGAAGGACTACCAGCCATCGAGGAGGCGATCTTCGCTGGAATTCCTATCAACGTAACACTCTTATTTTCGAGCAATCACTACCTGGCGGCGGCCGAAGCGTTCCTTCGGGGGATCGAGCGGCGCGTAGAAGCCGGGCTCAAACCCAATGTTGGCTCGGTCGCGTCAGTTTTTGTCAGTCGCTGGGACACCGAAGTTACGGGAAAAGTTTCCAGAACATTGAATCATAAGCTTGGGATTGCTATCGCAATGCGCACGTATAAGGCAGCGCGCGACCTGCTGAGCTCGCCACGCTGGCACCGTATCTACAACGCTGGCGCGTATCCACAGCGGTTGTTGTGGGCCAGCACGGGGACAAAGGACCCCACGGCATCCGACATCATGTACGTCAAAGCGCTAGCGGCACCCTTCACGGTAAACACAATGCCCGAGGCAACCCTGAAAGCGCTCGCCAATCACAAAGAACTCGGATCGATTCTGCCAGCTAATGGCGGCGACTGTGAAGAGGTGCTGTCGCGGTTCGCTGACGCTGGTATCAACATCGATACACTGGCTGCTCAGCTTCAAGAGAAAGGAGCCAGGTCGTTCGTCGAATCCTGGAACGAACTGATGTCTCAGATCAGTTCCAAGGCCAGTCTGCTCAGGAAAGCCGCCGGTTAGTTCATTGTCTGGGAAACCTATAATCGGCCGAGGAAAAGAGACGGAGATGGCGGGGGCGGACAACCAATCAAACGCATGGCCATGTTTGAAGGCGGCGACGGTCAGCAGTGGCGTGCAACGAATCCATCAGGAAGTGATGGCTCCCGCCCCGAATGTTGGACGAAGCGCTCCTCTCGGCGCAACCGTGGTCTGCAGCGGAGTGAATTTCAGTTCGTACTCACGTGATGCTTCAGGGATCGAACTGCTGTTTTTCGACCGTGAAGACGATCCGCGGCCCGCGCGTGTGATCGCTTTGGATCCGTCCGTCAACCGTACCTACCGCTACTGGCATGTCTTCGTTCCTGGCGCACAGGCAGGGCAGCTCTACGGATATCGGGTTCATGGGCCCTTCGATCCCATCAAAGGGGTTCGGTTTGACGCTGCCAAAGTCTTGCTCGACCCGTATAGTCGCGGGGTCGTTGTCCCTAAGAACTACTCTCGTAAGGCAGCCCAAGAAAAAGGCGATAACTGCGCGACAGCGATGAAGAGCGTGATTGTAGATTCACGCTCGTATAACTGGGAAGGTGACACACCACTTGACCGGCCATCCTCCCAGTCCATCGTGTACGAATTGCACCTCAAAGGATTTACACGGCATCCGAGTTCGGGCGTCTCAGTGGAGACACGCGGAACTTTCCGCGGGCTCATCGAGAAGATTCCGTACCTCAAGGACCTTGGAATCTCGGCTGTCGAACTTCTTCCTGTATTCCAGTTTGATCACCAAGATTGCCCATCAGGTCGTGTCAACTACTGGGGTTATGCACCGATCTCGTTCTTCGCGCCACACCAAGCCTACAGTTCTCGGCAAGATTCTCTTGGCCCTGTGGACGAGTTTCGCGACATGGTCAAGGCTCTGCATCGAGCGGGAATCGAGCTAATCCTTGACGTTGTTTTCAATCATACAGCGGAAGGCGACCAATCTGGACCAACTCTCAGTTTTCGTGGATTCGACAACAACGCTTATTACATCTTGGAAAAAGACCGCTCGCGCTATGCCAATTATAGCGGTACTGGAAACACCCTCAACGCCAATCATCCCATCGTTCGCCGGATGGTTCTGGATAGCATCCGCTATTGGGTGGAAGAGATGCATGTGGATGGTTTCCGTTTTGATCTCGCTTCGATCCTCGCACGCGATTCGAGCGGACATGTGATGCCCAATCCCCCCGTCCTCTTGGATATTGAATCGGATCCAGATCTTGCCGGGACAAAGATAATCGCTGAAGCTTGGGATGCCGCCGGGCTGTACCAGGTTGGCAGTTTTGTTGGAGACAGCTGGAAGGAGTGGAACGGACGTTTTCGTGATGACGTGCGGAGTTTCTTCCGCGGCGACCACGGCTCGTTGCGGCGCTTCGCGGACCGGTTGCTTGGCAGCCACGAGATTTATCGTCACAAAGAACGCGAAGCGGAACAGAGTGTGAACTTTGTAACATGTCACGACGGATTCACACTCAACGACCTAGTCTCTTACAACCAGAAACACAACGAGGCCAACTGCGAAGACAACCGCGACGGCACAGATGACAATCGAAGCTGGAACTGCGGTTTCGAGGGTCCAACCGATGATCCAGTCGTAGAAAGACTACGAAACCGTCAGGTAAAGAATTTCTTCACCGTCACAATGCTTTCTCTTGGTTTGCCGATGTTCGCTATGGGCGATGAAGTTCGGCGAACGCAACACGGCAATAACAATGCCTACTGTCACGACGACGAAGCTAATTGGTTCGATTGGTCGCTGGTCACGAAGCACGCGGACGTGCATCGGTTTGTGAAATTACTCATCGCCAGACGACTGTTGCGAGATACCGGCCCCGAGCGCGAACGAATGACTTTGACCGAACTGATCAGCGGGGCGACTAAAGACTGGCATGGATTGAAAGTCAATCAACCTGACTGGAGCGATCAATCGCACAGTGTTGCGTTCGGTGCTGAGTTAAAAAGGGAAGGTCTGCTCGTCTACTTCATCTTCAACGCTTATTGGGAGCCTCTCGAGTTTGAGCTGCCACGGGCAGGGGAAAGCGAGGGAGGTCCTTGGAGACGCTGGATTGACACTTTTCTAGAAGCGCCCCAGGACATCGTGCCATGGCAAGAAGCACCTTCGGTTCCTGACCACACGTATCGGGCGGGGCCTCGGTCTGTAGTCGTCCTGTGGGCAGGTATAGACGATAGATTGGTTTAGAGATCCTAACTAGGAAAGGCTGAAGGTCAGTCAGCGTGCCGGAACTCTCTGTAGGCGTCAGTGCCTTCCGTGAGAAGGCCGGTATGAGTCAAGTGTGTTTTATCTTTTCTCTTTTTCTTCCTGTGGATTCCTTAGGTTCGAGCCGGGCCGCCTGTGTCGCCATCCTTCCATCCGCACTCTTGGTTGAGCGATTTGCGGCGGAACTCAGCCAACATTCATCTCGTGCTGCCTAACCAACTCTCCATCATCTTGTCTTAGACGTCCTTCGGCTTACGCTTACGAGCCACCGCTATCACCGCTCTTTCTCAGCGCTGCCAATCCTCCTGCAGTTCCAGGTCGACTACTCAGCACGCGAGACCATCCATCCATGGTGGTGCTTCTCCGTGGATGGTCTGCTAATTCTCTACTATGTTGGGGTTTACAAGTGGCTACACCGCGAGCGCAGCCTCTTTTCCGTCGTTCCTCAGTACACGCCGCCGGATAGACTGTCTCCAGCGGCCATGCGTTACCTTCTCGCCGGCGATTCCGACCGCCAGACTGTTGCCGCCGTCCTCCTAAACCTAGCTGCTCGCGGCAGTCTTCCATCCAACGCTTGGACAGTCGCTACCTCATCACCAAACAGCGTCGAGCGTCTTCCCCTCGATCTGCCCCTCCAAGAAGCGGCCGCATTCTCTGTGATGTTCCTACAACCTGACCCGCTTCTTGATCCGGCAATTCCCAAAGGATCATTTCCTGTGAGTCGATTGAGGGTGCGACCTTGAATTTGCTCACCTCTAAGATCCACCGTACGCTCCGCGCCGCGTACGAAAGAGTAGGTGAGTTCGTTGAAACAAAAACCAAGAGTGGGCGCGGGTTTTGGACCCACTTTCTCCAACCCTGACCGTTAGTCGCCGGCCAGCCCTTTGTTCAGCAGCACCTTAACCTCTACCCGGCGGTTTTCTGCGCGTCCGGCTTTAGTCTCATTCGAAGCCACTGGTGCCACTTCACCCATGGCACCCGGCGCTATAATATGCCGAACCGGCACGTTGCAGTTCTGGAGCAAAAAGGCGATTACGTTCTGTGCGCGGTCCATGCTCAGCTTCTGGTTCATGGCCTGGTTGCCGCTCGAATCAGCGAAGCCCTTTACCTGGATGATGTACCCAGTCAGGTTGACGGCGTTGTGGGCTAGCTTTTTCAGTGCATCTTGGTCCGCTACGGAGATATTGGCGTCACCGCTTGCAAAATGGACATCCAGTTGATCCTTGATGTCGTACTCGCTCAATTCCGAAAACCGCTTACTAGTCTCCGCAGCGTTAGTGTCAATACTGGCTTTGTTGGAAGCGATATTCTGCTGGTTCGCTTCGACTCCCTGCTTATTGACTTCAATGTTCTGCTGATTGGTGGCCACTTTCTGCTCGGTAGGACTTAAGCCAGCTTGGATCATCTCGGCGGTTTGTAGATCGTCTCCGTCGAAGGTAATCGACTTTGCAAGGACGTGCGTCGCGTCCTGACTTGTGCCGTCAACCGACACCTTGAGACCCGGCATTAACACAGCAGCAGACATTTGCTTTTTGCGTACTCCAAGGCCTTTTGGCTGCTGCACCTTGGTGTCATCGTCAAGGGTGACGGTCACGCTAGTTCCGTCGGTGGTCCTAACGACGATCGCGTCGCCCGTGCGGGCGGTGATCAGCCCCTTAACTTTAGTCTTTTCGCCCTGCGCAGAGGCCGACATCCATGGCGCAAGGCATACTGCTAGAAGTCCCACCATGATTCTCATTCGCTTGCTACACATGCTTTGTTTGTTACCTCCTTATTTTTAACATTTAGGAAATCTCTGCTCTGAGTACACTTTTACGCCCTGCAACCCGCCGCTGTTAGTAAGAACACGCGCGCAATGTAAGGTGGTGCTATCCGTTGTCTGGCATTTGAAGAAGATGCGCTACTGGTAGAAGTTACAGACTTCTTGCGCAGCGGCGCACTTAGACAGATTGCACCTGTCTGATAAACGCGGTGGTCTCAACAGGTCGATGCAACACCATCAAATATAGATCTTCTCTGTAAAGGTGGTGTTGTATGAGGCCAGGTGAGCGGTTTGGGCTTTCAGCGGTGCAGAACGGCGAGCTGTGGCGCCGTTGGAAGGCGGGACAGTCGCTGCATGAGATTGGGCGTGCGTTTGGCAAGAGTCATTCGTCCACTCGCTGCGTGGTGGCGCTTATCGAGACCTGAAGCAGCGAGGAATCTGCGTACAAGTAGGCATGGAGGCTACCAGATATTCACGCAGGTTCGAGCGACTGCTGGCGGAGTTAGGATTCGAAGTATTTAATCATGGTCGAAGTCTTGATCGAACAGATGTATGGGTCGGACTGAAACCGACCGAAAGATTACTAGCGAGCCATGGTCGTCGATGCAGCGGTGAACGAAACGAACAAGATCACTCCTAGCTAGGAGTGAACGGAGAAGTCTGCTCAAAAAAGGATTTGACAGGGCTGACATTGTTAGAAATGTCCGGTTCCCACGTATTGTGATCGGCTAATACAGAGGGTATTTTGCGTTTTCGCATGACGCGAGCCGCGCGGGCTGTTGTCACGCAGGGCGGTAGCCGTCGCAAATTTTACTCCCTGTCAGTTTTACCAGTGTTGAAACACAACCATATCGAGGGATAGTTTTGCTCGCCTTAGAGGTAGCAGAGGTAGCGGAACACTCCGCTTTATGACGGCCTCTGCTCTCCCTCTTGGGACCAAACGCGAACAGGGAGCCGTCGTATTTATCCAGGCTGGTCTCGGCGGCTCCCTTATTTTCGCGTCGCCAGGGCCCAACGGGATTAACGACTCGCCACTCAAACTAGAGCAGGGCCCGCCTGTCAGTTCTGTCAGTATTGGAATCCATCCATATCGAGGTATAGTTTCGCTAAACACTCGACGAGGTAGCAGAAGTCGTGGGAGCTTCGCCACTCTCAACGGCTCCTGTGTCCTCCCTTCCAGGAGCTGTCGTGATACCCCTCGGCAGCTCCCAACTTGTTTGCCAGCAAGGTTCCTATAGGAAAATAAAGTTTATGCTAGACGAATCATGGCCCCAACTCCAAAGTGCCCCGTTAACGAGATTGAAATGCAGCTCGCGACGCGCAAATCACCCGAAAACCACATGTACTATCTCTGTTTTAAATGGGCTGTACATCGGTTTAGAGAGCACGATGGTTTTTTTTACAACCATGCACCTGCCAACGTTCTGCGGCGACAAGCTACACGGACGGAAAAACTGTCTTCACTGACTTCGTTTTGATTTCGCGGCGTGGGCTGTCAGTATTGACAGTATTAAAATGTTTCTATACCGAAGGATAGTTTCGGCTCACCCCCAAGGTGGCAGGAGTCGCGGAGAGTCTCCGTTCAACGGCTCCTGCTTTTAGGACGCGAGCAGGGAGCTGTCGTGCAATCCGGTCACGGCAGCTCCCACTATTTTTCGCGTCGCCAAAGGTCAGATTTACCCTAACTTATGCTACGCCACTGCAAAGGGGCCCTTCAGCGTAGCCGATCGGGGCTAGCGTTGCCTTCACAACTCGGAAATAGTCGAGAGGCGCAAAAATCTGCCATCCCCGAATGCCCGCAAAGATCGCTCCTGATAGAAATGCCAGTTTCTGTAAAACGGAGCTCGTGAAGAAATGTAAAGATCTCTCAGTTCCGCCAGTCGCCAGGCAAGGTCATGGCAAACCATCTGCGCTGCCTAGCTGTTCTTACCTACTAAACCGTCGGTGGTGGAGTAGCACCATGCCTTCGCACGAGAAGCGAGACACACATCAAAAAACACTTTCCCTCAATCTCGATACTACGATTTTTGGCTCATTTGCGGAAATCGGCGCAGGACAAGAGGTAGCTCGCTGGTTTTTACGCGTCGGTGGCGCTTCCGGTACGGTCGCGAAGACAATCTCGGCCTATGATAAGCAGGTCAGCGACCATCTATACGGAACTGGGACACGCTACGTCTCCAAATCGCGCCTCCAAGTCATGCTCGACAGCGAATGGGACCAGCTAATGGGCCAATTGCTCGTCAGCCGTGGAGCCGACACCAGGTTTTTCTCCTACGTGGATACAGTCTCTGCGCGCAACTATCTAGGAACGAACGACTGCCACGGATGGGTGGGGCTGCGTTTCCTTCGTGAACCGGGAGCCACATCCAATGACGTGATTCTACACGTGAATCTGCGGGATCCCACGAACGTGCGGCAGCAAGAAGCAGTAGGCATTCTCGGCGTGAACCTAATCTATGCTGCGTATCATGCCCTGGCGTCGGTCGAGGAGTTCCTTACCAGCCTGTTTGACGAGCTAGGACTGCACCGACTGGAAATTGACTGCGTGGAATTGAGCGGTCCGTGCTTCGAGTTTTTTGACCGAAATGAGATACATGTATTCCTGGTGACCGGCGGATTCGCCGAAGCGGTGGTCTTTCCCGCGAACAACCAATTGGTTCCGCCGAACGAGCTGCTTTATAAACGAGCGGTTGTATTGGCGCCGGGCGGGTTCGACAACGTCGGTCAGCTCCATGCGAGTCTGATCCAGGACACCCTCGCACAACTGCCAGAGGAGGGATTAGAGGGAAGTAAAGGTGCAACCGGGCTGTTTTGCCTTTCGATCGGCGGCACAAGCGCTAAAGGCAAGGGCGTGCGCACCGAGGAAGTGGTGAAGCGCGTGAAGAGGCTGCAAGCGTTGGGCTTTGGCGTGATGATATTTCGCGCAAAGGAACTCTACACAATGAGCATCTTCACGAACCGATACACAAAATCGCGGATTCATTTCGCTCTCGGACTCACCGTGCTTGTGCGTGTTTTTGAGGATCGCTACAAGGACCTGGCCGGAACCCTACTCGAAGGGATTGCCCGGCTTTTCACGCAAAACGTCCGGCTGATCGTCTACCCGATGGCGGCGGAAGAAGTGCAGAAACGGGTAACAACGGCGGGACTTACCGGTTGGAGCTGGACCGAGATGAATGGGATGGTTAGTGCTGACAACTTGCACCCATCAGGACCGCTCGATTCCCTGTATCAATACCTACTGAGCAGCGAATTCGTAGTTCCAGGAAAACCTGGGAAACTCGCAGGATACGATGGGTCCAATCCTCATGGTAAGGCGGTGATCAAGGGCCGTTGAGGTATGTGGACAGCGTAGCTTAGGAGTTCTCCGTGAAACTGAGCGAAATGTCAAACATTTGCGGAGTTCAACGCGATCGCGCTTGAGTGCCCGATTAGTTGCATTGCCGGACAAGTAGTGTGGAGCCAATTTCACTTCTCCAGTAAGCGCGTTTTCAAGCATCTGAATTACTTTTGAGTTTGCTCGTGATCATTCGGCAGTATGGCCCGCGTATCAAAAAGTCTGGAGGGCTGCGAAACTTGATGACATCGCCTGGTTCGTGTGACCACTCTAACCGGTCTTGGACTCGTCCGGTCAGTACGTTGTACGTCCACTGAGCCACCAAGCCGATCAACTTACGACGAGGCTAATGCGTTGATGGTTATGCGTACGTAGTCTGGCTCAATTCAGCCCTGATATGCTCGGCGCTCTTTAAGTCGTCTCAAGGTTCACGGTTCGATCCCTTCAATCGAGAATCCAAGGAATATAGGTCATGAACAAGTATGTCGCTGAATTTATCGGAACCTTTTTCCTTGTTCTCACGGTCGGGTGCACAGTAATCGGCAACGGTGCACGGGCGTTTGCTCCCCTAGCGATAGCTCGGCGCTGATGGTAATGATTTTTGCTGGCGGGCATATTTCCGGCGGGCACTTCGATCCGGTTGTTACGCTAGGCGTTTGGCTACGCGGGAAGTGCGAGGCCAATGATGTAGTTCCGTTCATGATTTCTCAGATTATGGGGGCTGTGCTGGCAGCCTTCGCCGTCAAGTTGTTGAAGGGAGGGGCTGCTGTTACACCACTCCAGGCGGCGACACTACCGGCACTTCTTGCAGAGTTTCTTTTCACCTTTGCGCTTGTTTACGTTGTGCTGAACACTGCTACGGCCAAAGGTACATCTGGCAATTCCTTTTATGGGCTGGCCATCGGCTTCACGGTCCTTGTGGGAGCTTTTTTCCGTTGGCAGCATTTCCGGTGGAGCGTTCAACCCAGCGGTAGCAGTCGGCACTTCCTTTATGGGACCGTCGCCCTGGCCGAGTATCTGGATCTTCCTTGTAGCGGATTTTGTTGGCGGCGCCGTGGCGGCGAGCATTTTCAGCGCAGTGAACTCAACCGACAACTAACTGGCCTCGCCGCTCATATCGATGGTCGTTTTCCGAGGAACTAATCATGATCAAAGCTTTTGACCGCTTTTCGTTGCGTTTGGTCACTCTGATGCCTCCCGACCACTACATCAAGATACTGACCAGAAGCGTAGCCAAATATCCTGGGCGCGGGAACTATGTGATTTGACAGGAGATGAGACGGGAACTTAAGTATGGTCGTGATTCCCATCCTACTCCTCACGACCCCGTTCCACCGAGGAGACAGGACACTAACTACATGTCTGAAATCGGGATACTGTTCGATTTGCTAGTTGCTCCGTAGGCGTCTTAGCTCATCGTACTGCCGTTCCAACAGCGCTGGCTTGCATCATTTTGCTCAGGATGCAGAAGCTGAGTAGGCGCATTGGCTTGCCTGCCGCAGGGGTTGGTCTTTCGCAGCAAGTGCCGAGGTGCAGGTTCCCTGGTTCCTGAACGATTGAGCGAGGCCGTCGGGCTATTCTTTTCGGTTTGCGGGAGATGACTCTTTACCGGAGCGATTCTTGAACGTGTGGGAGGAGCTGGAATGCTTGGCGACTTTCTTGGAGCCGGTGCGAAACGGCTTGGGGGCTGAACTCCAATTCCGCGACAGCTAATGTGGTCCGCGATTCAGGGTCGGTAAACAGGATGAATGAGCCGTGAGGACCAAACTGGATCCCGAGATACTCAGCGCCGACGGACCGGACCACCGCCGCGTAGTCTCGTTCGCTGTTGGACATGCCACGAGAATAGCGAGCATACGGACGAACGTAACTGGCAAATCTAACAGGTTGCTGAGGCAGGCGTCGAGTTGATCCATGGCCGGATGCGAACAGTCGTGTGAGCTTGCTTGCCCCCCAAAACTTGAGAAGCGCCTGTTTCGTAAGGTCAAAGTTCGCATTTGGATTTTCCATCAAGCCTAGTTTTTAAGCGGCGTGAGAGTCGCCAAAAGAACCATTATTGCGGTTGCTGTGCATGCCGCAACGCTCGCTCTGGACGCAACTGGTTGATGATTCTGAAAGCTTAGGTCAACGCTTGGTTCTCAAACTTCTTTTTTGTCGTCTTGTGGGAGTTCTCTTTTCGGTCTGGCCATTCTATCTCTTGCTCTTCCAGCAGCCATCTCAGTCCGGCAATTGCCGCGACCTCGCCTCGCGGATACACGTCGTGATGGTCTCGGCCAGTTCTTTGTTCTGCGGCAGACGCCTAGCCTCAACGTCAGCAATCAGCCGATTTGACCGCCTTGACAGCAAGCGTGGGCCTTTTCTCGACGCTGCGCTCGTCCAAAAATGTCTTATTCCGCTATTGCAAAGCGACCCGCCGAAAGTATTTTCACTACAAGGGGCGAGTGAAGGACACCCGCTCCGGACAACGCGTCACGGTTCGAATTGGCCCACCTTGGCGCAAAAACCCACAACTCCTCGCATATCCTCTCACGTCACCCCCGGCTTCGATTCGGGTCAGTTGCAGAAAAATAACTTTTCCGCTATCGACCTGATGAGGATAGTCCCTCGTCGTGGGCAGCCTTTCCCGCGCTTGAAATTTGCTGACCATACGAGCCTTGGGAGTACGCCGTCGACGTTCTCCAGCAGGCTTTCACCAGCACGATCGCGATTTCAACTCTACTGTTTGCGGTTCTCGACGGTATAATGGGTTTGCAAGTACAGAATGATCTTCTGCGTGTTGTCCTCAGGAATCGCTGCGCCGAAAGTTTTGTTCATCTTGTTGACCTCCGCTTCCCAAGTTGCGGCAGGGAGTGGCGGCTGCATGGTGATGTAGCGCGGGCTGTGGCAAGTGTTGCAGTAAATCTGGACGTCTTGGAGTCCCTCACCGGGAGCGAGATCCGCCAGCGGCACCGGGTAGGCTGAAACGTGGTAGTTCGAATCCGGCGAGAGTTCGGCAGGCGCCGGTTGCCGCAAACTTCCGAGTACGGCCGGAGTGTAGTAGCCTTTTTTCAAGTCGGCATAAACGACGCCCGCTGCCATTGCCAAGCCGCACATTACGAGAAAAATCGCCCGAACCCTGTTTTTCATAATGATTTTCCTCTAGCTCGCATTTCCGACGACGATTTCCTGCCGCTCAATCCGATTCCAGAGGTACCCGCCGGGGTTCCAGACCGGCTCATCTGGCTGCGTGTTGTTTTTTTCATCCGTCGCACGCACTGCGATCGAATAACGTCCTGGCGACTTTGCGGCCCACGGCGCCTCCCAAGTGCGGAAGGAGTACGCGCCATAGTCCTCTCCGAGTTTTGCCGGGGTCCAAGTATTTCTCTGGTCATCGGAAATTTCCACGCCTTTCACCGGGCCAGACCCGCTGAAAGCGATACCCCGCAGCGTGACGTTCATTCCCGCCGGAATCTTGGCAGATCCATCCGGCGAGATGAGGAAAGATCGCACCGGGAAGCGCCCAATCGGAACCGTTTTGACCTTGCCTGCCTTCACGTCGTCAGGGGTGGTGTTCCCGCGTGGTGCATCCGGCACGCGGTATCCGGTCTTCATCCAGAAATTTTCGTCCGGCGTGTTGAGAACGCGAACCCAAGTCAGGCACTTGGTCCAGTAAGTCGCAAAATATCCAGGGACCACGAGGCGCACGGGAAATCCATTGAGCATGGGAAGGGGTTCGCCGTTCATCTGGTATGCGACGACGCATTCGTCCAGGACGGAATTGTCAAGATCGAGTGATTTGAGAAAAAGATTCGAGCCGAGGCCTTTGGGTCCTTGTCCGGTCTCGAGGCCCTGGAACTGCACCACCAAAGAATCGCTCTTTACACCGGCCATGTCGAGCAGGTCGTGCAGCCGTACTCCGGTCCACATCGCGTTTCCCATCGCTCCGTGGCCCCACTGACCGCCAGCAACACGTGGTTGCATCTGGCTGCGGCTGTTGCCCGAGCACTGATTCACCGCGGCCAGTGAAACAGGCTTGAACTTGGTCATCAGTTCAGTAAGGGTGAATGCGAGGGATTTGTTGACGTTCCCATCGATCTGGAGCTTCCAGTCGTTCAGATCAACGGCATTGGGGATACCTTCGAGATGCCAGCGCACATAAAAGGCCTCGTTGGGTGTGAAGGCGGTACGGAAATAATGGCGTGGCGTTTCAAGCTGGACGGGGCGGTCCGTCAACAGAATCAAAGGAACTTTTTGAGGTTCGGTTACATACGGACCGACGGAATTCCAGTGCCAGTTTGCACGGGGCCCGGTGAAAGCCTCAATCACTTTTCCCGAAGCAGGATCCTGGGCCATCGTGACGTCCGGCCTTAGCCATCGACTGACAGCGATTCCACTACTAGCCCCTGCCAAAGTCTTCAGCAGACCTCGCCGAGAAACACGCTGCTCGGTCACAATCATAGAGCATTCTCCAACGTGCGAACTATTGGCTAGGGCGGTGAGCGGAGTCAACCTAGGACTCTCGGTTCAAATGCCATGGCCTGATTGCATTTTATTGGTTTATACCAATAAAGGAGAAGGGGTTTGATTCTAGTGGATGGTACCAGCGCGGTTCGTTTTCATATGTAAGATTGTTGCCGCGCCTTCAGTGGCTCCGCTCGGTGAGCCGCTGCAGGAATATCTTTGGAACTTCAGAAAATATCGTGGACGGCGGGGACGCAAGAGGGATTTCCCCGATGCCGAACGCCTAGCGAAGCGGCTGGTGGCTCGGGAATTGACTCTGAGCTTTGTGCCCGATGCCGAGCAGCGTCTGTGGCGGACGGTGACGCGGAGAAAGTACCAGCTGACGCGCGTTCGGGTGCGGTTGCAAAACCATTTGGAGTCTCTGCTGGAAGAGGCCCACATTAAGTTGTCCAGCCTGGTTTCGGATCTGCTGGGTGCCAGTGCCCGACGCATGCTGAAGGCGCTGGCAGAAGGCGAAACCAACCCAGCAGCTCTGGCTGCACTGGCTGATC
>Ga0157378_10000491_pt1 | contig 37444 bp, 32 predicted proteins | sample M65metaG_FD_115309 | JGI IMG/M metagenome (GOLD analysis project Ga0157378, IMG submission 115309) | Miscanthus rhizosphere microbial communities from Kellogg Biological Station, Michigan, USA - M6-5 metaG | ecosystem: Host-associated > Plants > Roots > Rhizosphere > Soil | place: USA: Michigan... | reverse complement strand
GAAAAAGGGCAACGTATATGACTACATTAATCGTTCTCGCGCTCGGCTTCGTGGCCGTCCCTGCGGTATTTTGGGCCGCGTCCGAGGTTGCCAAGAATCAGAAATGGACTGAAAGCCTCCGTCGGCTCCACCTACTATAGGCCCTTTAAGAACGCTGCATCCGCGAAGGGTAGTCTCTTGTCCGTTGAAGACGCACATCGGGACGCAACTTGGGTTTTAACTGTTGTTGGCGGATTAGCGCTTACCAAAGCGCTCGAAGGCGTCCTTCCCGCGCTCGAATTCTCACAGTGGACGGACCAGAACTTAGTTCTAATCTGTCGTTTCTTCACCTTCCTTGTTATCTCCATTCGATTTTTCATTGGCGCGAGCATCTTTTTCAACAGAGTTCATATTGAGCCGAGCCATGCAGAATTCCCGAAGCGAAACTATATTCTGGATTTTGCGAGCTCGACGGTTCTTTTTTCTTTGCTTTATCTGATGGCGCTTTATATCCCTGAAATTCCGAAGGATGCTGCCTTTCTACATCAACGATTTTTCATAGCGCTCTGCGCTGTGTTGCTGTTCGATTGGATTTGGTATGCCTTTTCCTATGCCTTCGACACCCGGGAGAAGATTTTCAATTGGGCGTTCGTGAACACCATTGCGGCGGGTTTTTCCCTCGTGTTATACGCAAGTTTTCATGCACAGATGATCGCACGCGACAATTTCGAGATCTATTTGGCAATTGCGATTCTGGTTTTCAGTTTCCCTGATTCAATTCGGGTTTCTAGAGGCGCGCTCCCGGGAGACTAGTGCGATAGGTCTTTCGACGTCTCAATTGCACGTATCCGTATACTTCTAGGCGATAAGTTGGGGGCGGAGCCATCGTGGAAAAGATGATTCACGAGAAGGCAAGGACGCATTCCGGCGCCACTCCAGGGCGAGATCCATGTCTATGTTTGAAAATGTTTGAAGAACGAACTTTTGAAGAACGTTTCACGAAAAACAATTGCGTGATACGAGGAGTCGTTGGATCACTGGTAAGGAGGAACCGACAGAAGAAGATTCGAAGACTTGTAGCAAGGGCTACGGTTTTATCCATGTCCCGATGGATGCGGGAGCCGGGCTAAATATTTATGTCACGGATGCGATTGATGTGCTTCCTCACCCAGCTTTTTCATCCCAAGGCGGAAAGCCAAGTTTGGCCTGCTGAATGTGCCTAAGATTATCTACCGCGAGATTGAGCGCATCGCGCTCCGTGTGGTGGTCGCTTAGTCCGGCGAGTTCTTGAAAGCGGTTGAAGATCGCAGTTTCAAGAACATCCGCTTTTTCTCTTAATTTAGTGAGGTCAGTTTCAGCCATGACAGCATCATATTCGCGCTGCCATTTGGGAAATCGGTAGGAAGATTGGATTTTCATCACGAACCTCCGCACTATAACCACGCCCTCCGGCGGGCACAGGGATTCCATGAAATTTTAGGAAAAAGTCCTGAGAAATTTCAAGAGATTCTGTGGTGTGGATAAGTTTTGGCTATTTAGCCAAATGATGATTTAGTCGATCTGGCTGATAAGCCTTTTGTTTTCATGCCGATAGCAGAGCAATGATTTCTGCAATTCGGTGCCAATCTCCCCATCACAGAACTCAAAGCTCCGGGAAAAAGTCCTTCCCCGGCCAGCGACGATGGCGTTTACCAAGCACAAAATTCTCGACATCTCCGAAGTAGTAGAGGAGGGTGGGTTCCAAAGCGAAACCAGGCGACCCGCTTCAAAATTTGTTCGCCTTCAGGTTCGAGTCCTGCACTGCCCACCAAAAACAACGATTTTACGTTACTAAGGTTATTGCTCATCTAGGTTGCTGTTGTGGCCGATTGTGACCTGGGATGTCATCATCATCCTTCGCATACAATCATCGCTCTCAAGATGAACTGGGGTTGGTTCAATGCCTTGGTATTTTCTCTTCTTCTTCGTATCTGGATTCTGCGGCATCCTGTACGAAATTGTTTGGCTCCGGCTGTCAATGGCGCAGTTCGGAGTCACCAATGCCCTAGTTTCGATCGTGCTTTCCATGTTCATGGCCGGATTGGGCATCGGCTCGTGGGGAAGCGGGCGCCTGGTGCGAAGGTATGGGGACCGGGCCGCCACCATTGGTTTGCGTCTCTATGCCGTCGCTGAACTCTTAATTGGCGCCTCCGCTCTTCTGGTTCCACTGCAGTTGCGCTGGGGACGCGCCCTTCTGGAAAATACCGGGCTTGCCTCCTCGGGAAAGTATTACCTGGCCTCAGGAATCTGGATCGCGCTTACGTTGATTCCCTGGTGCGCCTGCATGGGCGCGACTATCCCTCTGGCGATGGAGTCGATCAAGCACAACTTTCAGCGTGAGTCGCCAGGCTCCTTCAGCTATCTGTACGTCGCGAACGTGATTGGAGCAACGGTCGGCGCTCTTATCCCGCTGCTCTTCATCGAACTCTACGGCTTCCACGGAACCTTGAAAATCGGGGCCTCGCTCAACCTCTTACTCGCAATTGTGGCGTTCGCTTTGTCACTTTCACTTCGACCCGGTCAAACGCCCGCCTTGTCCTCTACGCCGGCTGCGGAAGAGCCGGAGCTTCGTAGTCAACTCCATCAAGGCCGCATGCCAATCGCGCTATTGTTCGCCACTGGCCTGACGAGCATGGGCATGGAAGTGGTATGGATCCGGCAGTTCACTCCTTACCTCGGAACCATGGTGTACGCATTCGCGCTGATCCTGGCGATTTATCTGGTCTCGACTTTTATCGGATCCAAGATTTATCGACGTTGGATCAAGAACCATATTGGCGAGCCCCAGCTGATTTGGGTGGGTCTGGGAGTTGCCCCGATGCTTTCGTTAGCAGCCGCTGACCCGCAATTTCGAATCTTCACCTCGTTGCGGCCGCTCATCGGAATTGTTCCGCTCTCGATGATTCTGGGGTTCATCACTCCCATGCTGGTGGATCGCTGGTCGAACGGCAGCCCCGATCGCGCTGGCACCGCTTACGCGGCGAATGTAGTGGGCTGCATCCTCGGCCCATTGTTATCGGGTTTTTTGTTGTTGCCGTTTCTCGGAGAACACTGGGTTACTTGTATCTACGCGTTCCCCTGGCTAGCGCTGAGCTTAAATCCCAAGTGGCTGCGCGCCGGGGTGGGGCGTCCTCAGAGCATTGTTGCCTATGCCCTAGCATCCATGGCTCTGGTAGTAGCATTTGTCGGCGATAACTTCGAGAGCCAGTTCTGGGAACCCGAAGTGCGGCGCGACAATACTGCTACCGTGGTAGCCATCACCACATTTTCCGGCAAGCAGCTATTGGTGAACGGAGTAGGGATGACTTCCCTGAATCCAATTACCAAGGTGATGGCCCATTTGCCGATGGCCTTGCTCAACCACACTCCTCAGAACAGCTTGAACATCTGTTTCGGTATGGGGACAACTTTCCGGTCGCTGGTTTCGTGGGGCGTGCCGGCCACTGCGGTTGAATTGGTACCTAGCGTTCCTCACATGTTCTCGTACTACCACGCGGATGGGGCAAAGGTGTTGCAATCTCCGTTTGCCAAAGTAGTGATCGACGACGGGCGGCGATACCTGGAACGGACGACGGAGCAATACGACGTTATTACCATCGATCCTCCCCCTCCCATCGAAGCTGCCGGTTCAAGCATGCTCTACTCCAAAGAGTTCTACGTTCTTATAAAGCAGCGGTTGCGCGAGGACGGCATCCTGCAGCAATGGCTGCCGGAAGGAGACCCAGTGGTGCGGAGCGCAGTAGCGCGGGCCTTATATGAGTCTTTTCCGTACGTCCGGGTATTTCAATATTATGCCGAGTTTGGCTTTCAGTTTATTGCCAGCCGACAGCCCATCCCCAATCGGACCAGCGCGGAACTTTTGCAACGAATGCCCGAGGCCGCAGTCCGTGACCTGGTGGAATGGCCATTTCGACCGAACGCAGAAGGGGAGTTGGACTTCGTACTGCAAAAAGAGATTTCGATCTCGAAGCTTCTGGATTCTGACCCCAATCAGCCGGCGATGCGAGATGACCACCCGGTGAACGAATACGTCATTCTTCGCAGGTTGCAGAACAGCGGATTCAGGAAAGATGCCCTGGTCGCCTGGTATGAACACACCAAGAAACCGTGACACCTGTCGGCAAAATCTTGAATGAGCCGTCTGGAACTATTAACGAAACGCGATGGAATTCTGCTTTGCGGCCACGGTTAAATTCGCCACAAAATCGGGAGCGATTTTAATCGAGTGCGTGCCATGTGAAAGTAGATTCCTTACCCGATAAAGCCGCGCTGCGGAACGACCAAAGGAACTTCGGATCTCACTACTTGATCCGTCTCATCTAACAGCTGAACCACTCCGCCCCCGGCGAACAAGAACGAAACCCACTGTCTGAATGCTCAAGGCCGCCACCGCCGAGCCGATCAGCAGCAATATCCATCCAACCTGCCGCTTTTCAACGAACTGGTAGGCAGCCCCGTGAATTACCGTTGACCCCGCCGCGACGTAGCTCCAACGCTGAAACGATTTCCAACGCTCGGTTCCCAGCTTTCGGAGAGATAGGTCATTCGAAATCAGGAGGAGAATTAAGAAAATGATTGTTGCGATCGCACCGGTGTAGTTGGCGAATCCGAACAGCGAGATTTGGGGATGAGGTGGATGCAGGGTTTGCAGGAAGTACATCCACATCCGGCCGCGCAAGTGGACCGTAAGCCCAACAACAGTATGCAACGTGGCTAGCAGACCCACCCAGATTCCAATGTCACGCCTCAGGTCGAAGCTGGTCGGATTGTGGAGTTTCTGCCAGAGGCGATAAGGTCCAACAGCCAACGAAATCACGAGGTAAATAATTGCCACGTAGGCCGAGGCAAGGCTGATGCGATGGCGCACGTCCGGATGTGGCAAGAGCGCATAGATCCCCGTACCCAGACACAATGCAGCGATTGCTAAGAAAAGGTGCCGAAGCACACGCTGTCGCCAGTAACGATTGATGATCTGTCGCAATGAAGCAGTCTACGCCTGCGACCGCGATCATATTGCAACAGACCAATTCATTCTCTTTTTTCAAATACCCTAGCGAAACAAACATTCCCCCATGCACTCATGTAGGATCCCAGAAGGTTCAGCCTGACGAATGCGTTTTAAGCATCGCTTCAGGTCTGGTTGCATATCCTTCTGGAATGCAGTTAGCGCCCATTTATGAATTCAGGGCAAAAGATTGCTATTGCCAGGCTTGCGGGGCTCCGATTCAAAGCGAGCATAGGTGCGGTGGCACTTGGATTTCATTAGGCGATTCAGACGTGCAATCGATTCCCGCGACCGATGAGCTGAAGCGGTGGCTCCTAAAGAAGGGATTTCACGAAACGCTCGGCCCTTACTGCATCTACTACTACCATCACCCAATGTATGGCCTGCTCTTCCTCTATCCGGGAGTGTTCACAGGCACCGTAAACACTGATGGTAGGGCCCTGCTTGAGCATCTCCGCTCTCTTCCCGATTCCAGCTATACAGATTTTGCGTCCAATCCGGCCGATCCGGCTTCTCGTGCCCGGTGCAATGCATGCGGCGCTGTAGGACCGATCTTTCCGGATGAGCATGATCCCTTCCCACATTTGCCCAGCTGTCCCCAACACTACCGTTGAGTAGGAATCTTTGTCATTCCAGGAATCGCTCCTAATTCTGCTAAGCTTTATCGTCAAACCGGAGGACAGCATTGTGCCCGTAGTGACCGGAGTGGATCTTGGTGGAACATCGATTAACTACACGCTACTGAACCATGAGGAGAAGTTCCTTATCGAGGGATTGAGCGAGCATCCTGCGCTGGCCAAGCAGGGGCCGGAAATTTGCCTACAACAGATCGCCGATGGCCTAAAAATCGTCACCGCAACCGCCGGCATTTCGCTGGAGGACATAGTCGCTGTTGGACTTGATACGCCCGGGCCGGCCAGTGCCGCGGGCCAGCTTAGTGTGCGGGGGTCGACCAACTTTGTGCATGCAAACTGGGCCGGATTCGACATCCGCTCAGGGCTGGCGCACAAACTGGGGAAACCGGTGTCGTACCTGAACGACGCCAACGCGGCGGCACTATGGGGACACTACGCGATCTTCGGATCCAACAGCCGCGAGACATCCATTTCCAGTATCATCGGGACCGGCAATGGCGGCGGTATTATCCTCGATGGCAACGTGGTGAAAGGCAAGAACGGATTTGGGGGAGAACTGGGTCATGTGCTGATTCCTTACCAGAGCATCGCGGGAACCAGCGGAATTAAGCCGGAATGCAATTGCGGTCGCATGGGCGACCTGGAGTCGTTGTGCTCGCTAACCGCGATCGAAAAAAATATCTTGCCCTATTTTCTGCCGCGATATCCCGGCCACCAACTGTCGAAAATCGACCTTCACCAGGCGGCTAAACTGGTCCGTGGAATGGCGGATAAGGGAGATGCTCTCTCCCGCGATGTGTTCCGGGTGCAGGCCCATGCACTTGGCCTGTTCTTCGATGAAATGGTGAATACTTTCGATCCGGATGCTTTTATCGTGGGCGGAGGAGCGCTGGAGGCGAGCCCAGAGTTCCAGGGGTGGTTCATCAGCGAAATTCGCGCGGCTATGCCTAACCAGCGGGAAGAGCAGGCCGGCATTCCGATTCACGTGATGCCGAACGGTGATACAGCCGGCGCACGGGGAGCAGCGATCGAAGCGCTGAGCCTGGCTCGGCAAAGCGGCCTAGCTTAAACAGCTAGATCTTCTGCAAGAGCTGCTCGCATTCGGCGACTAAGATTCCTGCTACCACGACCGGCGGAGGCGACCACTTTTCGAAGCTCGCGTCCGTCAAAATGGGAAACCTGGACGTGACGCCACCGATATCTGGAACTCTTCGGCCGAAGATCACTTGGCTGATCCGCGTCTGGCGGATTAGCTGGGAACACATGAAGCAGGGTTCCGCTGTAGTGTAAAGGCTGCACCCCTCCAGGTTTTGACTGGCAAGTTTCCTACATGCCGCTTCAATTGCCTCGATTTCGGCATGGGCCGCCAGGTCATTCTCTGCTTTGACTCGTTCGGTTCCTTCCCCGATGATCTGCCCTTTGAGCACGATCAATGATCCAACCCAGATGTCGCCTGAAACAGCTGCCCGGCGAGCAAGATCGAGGCAGCGCCGCATGAACGACTCATGCTCCCAGGTTGCGGCTTGTGCCTGGTTATTCAATTCCCGCCGCTAATCATGCCGCTTTTTTTAAAGAAGTGATTTCGGTCAGCTTTCCCGAATGGACATCGTAGAGAAGACCATAAACCGGAATGGTCTTAGGTACCAGCGGATGGTTATGAATGCGCGCAACGTCGTCGATAATGGCTTGTTTCTGGTCTGCAATCGTAAGCCAATCGATGGTATCCCCAGCGTGAGATCCTGGACCGCGGCCCACATCGCGGTATCCATCAGGAGTTCGTTCCGCAGGTTCCAGGCTCGCCGCCAGCAAGGCTCGCATCTGTTCGTTGGTAAAAGACGTCGAGCCGCAACCGGTGTGATGAATTACGAAGAATTCACGGGTACCGAGCAACTTGTAGCTGATCACGAGCGAGCGAATCGCATCGTCGCTGGCACGTCCACCTGCATTACGAATTACGTGCGCATCGCCTTCGGACAAGCCGGCAAACTTTGACGGATCCAGCCGGGCATCCATACAGGTTAGAATCGCGAAACCTCGGGCAGGCGGAACCGCCAAATTTGCTCTGTCTCCAAATCCTCCACAATATTTGCGATTTGCCTCCAGCAATTCCGTAAGAATCTGGCTCATTCCGCCCCCTTTACGCGCTAAAACAAAGGCCCACGATTGCCGTCATGGGCCTTTTCAAATCTGCAAATTCTATGATGTATTTTACCGCAAGCGGCGAGGAACTGCCGCTAGGCTGCATGAGAATGATGCAAATGAGTTGTTCTCGCGATTAACGACAGCAGGTCTTCGAGGTTTTCCGCAATCTTGAATTCGCTTGAGAGTCCGGTTTCGTCGAACGAGTGCCGGATAAAAGATGTGGGATTGAACAGTTTTAACTCCAGGTTGTGCTCGGCAGCCCAGCGTTGCAAGCGCACCAGCATATACAGAATGCCATCGTCCATGGTGTAGACCTGCGAAAGGTCGAGGATGATACCCGTCGAATCCGCCTGCGACATCACCGCGTCACGCAAATGGAAGGCAGAGTCATTTCGGAAGATCCTGCCCTGGCATTCCACGACTGCCAGATTTCCGATATGGTCTACGTAAATCTCCATGGCATCCCTCCCTGTATATGAATTCAGGAGTGCAAGAACCATGCCAAACGGCGCAACCTTTGTTTTCTTGCAAGGTTTCGAGAGTAAATACGGTTAAGGATGGAAATTAGGCCAGTGGACTGGGCAATTACGCGCTACAGAAAATGCTGTACGCGGAGTTCGACATTGTTGCAGATTACTAAACAAAGTTTTTGAGTGGTACTACTCCAAGTTGCACCAAAAGGCCGAGTTGATCCCAATTGTCCCAGCCTTCCATGATTTTTCCATTCTCCCAGCGCTGCAAGCTAATGCCGGTGATGGTGGCAGTGCGGCCCGTTGGTGCGAATCCGAGAAATTCTCCTTTGTGGGTCATGGTCGCAGTCCAACGGGCTGCCACCTTCTCTCCTTGCTCGATGGTGTCGTGAATGGTGACATGGATATCCGGAAAGGCGGAGCGCAGACCACTCCACAACTTCTTGAACTCATCCATGTCGATCTGCCGTCCATGTTCGGCTTGACCGTAGCCTTTAGTTTGCGGATGGGACATCTGGTCGATCACGTCGGCGCGTCCCTGGTTCCATACTTGATCAAACCACCGACGAATCAGCTGAGAATTTTCCAAGGCCATGACTGCTCTCCTTAAACGGACGGATTACCCTGGGTTCTTTGTCGACTCCCTTACCACCAACTCTGGGGACATCTTACGGTGGATCACCGAAGGTTCGCGTTTTTCCTGCGCAGCGTTAATGCCCTCGAGCACGATGCCGGCCGCACTTGCGCCCATTGCTTCCATAGGCTGTCGAACCGTGGTGAGCGTGGGGGTGTAAAAACTCGCGGGGGCAACATCGTCAAATCCAACAACCGAACATTGGTCTGGAACCCGGACTCCCGCTTTTGATAGCGCGCGCATGGCCCCAAAGGCGCTCATGTCGTCGAACGCTACGATGCCCGTGAACGGGCGCTTACTGCGCAATAACTCCTGGGTAAGGCTGAAACCAGATTCGACGCTGGAGCGGGGATCGCGGGACTCGGGCAAATCCATCACCAGTCGCGAGTCAATCACCAGGTTGTGTTTCTGAGCGAAATTGCGCACTCCCTTCCAGCGTGGCGCACTATCGGAGAGGGTCTTCGGGCCGCGGATAAAGGCGATCTGACGGTGTCCTAACGCGTACAGATGCTCAAGTGCCATGTATCCGCCCGCCTGGTTATCGACCACCACTGAACTAACCGAGTCGTTCTCGAGGTCGCGTTCGATGATGGCAGTGGGAATTCGGCTTTTTTCCAGATCGGCCAAAATGCTCAGATTTACAAAAACCCAATTACCCACAATGACCAAGCCTTCGATCCGCCGGTCGAGCAGCATTTCGAGGTAACGCTCGAACCGGTTCTTGTCATTGTGAACATCGGTCAAGATCGGCAGATAAGACGATTGGTAGAGTGCATTCTCGATTCCTCGCAGAATCAGCGTGCAATAAGGGTCGGTCATGTCAAAAACCATCACGCCGACGGTGTGGCTGCGTTTGCTTCGCAGAGATTGAGCAAACAAGTTGGGACGGTATCCCAGCTTCTGCGCTGCCTTTTCAATTCGCTTCTTGGTAGTATCGGGAATGTAGCGCGCAAGCGGCGCTGAGTTAAGGACGATCGAGACTGTGGTCGAGGAAAAGCCGCTTTCCTTGGCAACGTCCCGAATAGTGACGGGCGAATTTTGGCCGGCTCGGCGCACAGGTTGAGGGGATCCCGCTGGCACTACAGCAGACCGCGAAACTCATGTCAAGCACGGGAATTTTGGTAGACTGGGCCAACCTTGGGATAGGTCCGCCCATCGACTACCTCAACTTCCGCAACCGTCGGATGCAAGGAGCTGTTCCATGAAGCGCGCCCTCAAAATTATCGGAATCATCTTAGGCGTTCTCATCCTAGCCCTCATCGCCCTGCCCTTCGGCCTCAACGTCAATACCTTCCGGCCTCGGCTGGAGTCGGAATTGTCCTCTGCCCTGGGCCGAAAGGTCACGGTGGGAACCATGGGGCTTTCCCTTTTCGCCGGCAGCCTCTCAGCAGACGATATTGCGATCGCAGACGATCCGACGTTTGGCAGCGATCCCTTCGTACGCGCAAAGTCTCTGAAAGTTGGGGTCGAACTGCGCCCTCTGATCTTCTCGAAGGTCCTGAACATAACCGACCTTACCCTCGACCAGCCGCAAGTGCTGCTGTTGCGCAATCCTAGCGGCACCTGGAATTTTTCCAGCTTGGGCGGAAAATCGTCTACGCCCGAAGCAAAAAGCAGCTCAAATCCCAATCTTTCAGTAGCAAAGCTTGATGTCACCAATGGACGTGTAACCCTGGGGAACACAGCCACTCCTGACAAGTTGCACACCTACGACAAAGTAAATGTGACGGTAACGAATTTTTCGTTCGCCTCTCGCTTCCCTTTCACCATGTCTGCAAAGGTTCCGGGCGGTGGCGATCTGAAGTTAGATGGACAAGCGGGGCCCATCAATCCCCAGGATGCGGCGGCGACTCCTCTCGAAGCCAAGATCAATGCCCAGCGGGTTGATCTGGCTGCAACCGGACTGGTCGATCCTGCTTCAGGGATTGCGGGCGTCGCCGACTTCGACGGAAATGTGAGTTCGGATGGATCGACATTACACAGCACCGGAACTGTGAAGGCTGACGGTCTAAAGCTGGCGCCCAAAGCCACACCTGCGGGACGTCCGGTACAGGTGAAGTACGCAATCGATCATGATTTGAAGAAACAGTCGGGCCAGATTTCGCAGGGGAATGTAACCATGGGGCGCGCTGCGGCGACACTGTTGGGCAGCTATGTAATGCAGGGCACAACCACAAACCTGAATCTTCACCTTAACGGTCAGGGCATGCCCGTCGATGATCTGGAAGCGATGCTGCCGGCAGTCGGTGTGATGCTGCCTCCAGGCTCGTCGCTTAACGGGGGCACGCTTTCCGCCAATCTCAATATCGCGGGAACATCCGAGAAGCCGGTCATCACAGGTCCGCTTCGCCTTTCCAACACGAAGCTTGCGGGCTTCGATCTCGGTTCAAAACTTTCTTCCATATCCAAGCTCACGGGCGGAAAGACGGGATCTGATACCTCGATTGAAAACCTGAGCACGGCATTGCGCTTCGCCGCTGATGGCATTCAGACTAAAGACTTGAATCTGACGATACCGGCGTTTGGAGTGCTGACGGGCAACGGTACAGTTAGTCCAGTCGGGGCGCTGGACTACAAGATGAATGCGAATCTCAGCGGCGGAGTGGTCAGTGGTTTGACCCAATTGGCCGGATTGGGTAATAAGGGTGCAAGCCTATCGTTCTTTGTGAAGGGCACCACTGCTAATCCAACCTTTGTTCCCGATGTGCAAGGTATCGTGAACGATCAGTTGAAGTCACGGCTTGGAGCCACTGGCCTGCAAGGGCAGGACCAGAACAATTCTGTGGTTAACAAGATCACCGGCTTGTTCCAGCGGAAACCTAAAAAGTAATTGGCTAATCAATTTTGGCAGGCTGTAACCGCGGTGCCAGAAGATGAATGACGAGAAGCGCAGTGAGGTAGGCCAGTCCTGCTATCAGGAAGACTCCGCGATAGCTGTGAGTCATTTGTAACAAGAATCCTGTAAAGGTCGCGATCAACATTCCGCCTACTGCACCACCGAATCCCCCGATTCCTACGACCGACGCCACCGCCCGCTGGGGAAACATGTCGGAGACTAAAGTGAAGATGTTGGCTGACCACCCCTGATGGGCTGCGCTTGCCAGACCAAGAATTCCTACCGCCTGCCAGGTACCTGAAACCCCTGAGGCGAAAAGCATGGGCAAGGCTCCTAGTGCGCAGATCAGCATCGCCGTCTTACGGCCGCGGTTTTCACTCCATCCGCGCCTGAGGAATGCACCCGAAAGCCAGCCCCCGCCTATGCTGCCCACGTCGGCCATGAGGTAGATCAACACCAATGGCGGCCCCAATTTGCTGAGAGTCAATCCGTGTTTTTCGTTGAGAAACTTGGGGAACCAGTAGAGGTAAAACCACCAAACCGGATCAGTCAGAAATTTACCGAGGACGAAAGCCCAGGTCTGACGATGCGGCAACAACTTCAGCCAGGGAATCTTGGTAACCGGCTCCGGCGGGTCGCTACAAATATGCGCCAGTTCACGTGTAGACAGCTTCTTGTGGGCGGCCGGAGTGCGATAGGTCGTCCACCAGACGACGATCCAGGTTGCGCTGAAAATCCCAGTGAACACGAACGCCCAACGCCAGCCGTAGCGCAAGGTCACCCATGGGACAGCCAACGGGGCGATGATCGCGCCCAGGTTCGACCCGGCATTAAAGATCCCGGTACTGAAGGCTCTTTCTTTCTTCGGAAACCATTCGGCGACCGTCTTGATTGCTGCTGGAAAATTTCCTGATTCGCCGAGTCCGAGTGCGAATCGCGCGATTCCGAAACCCAGCGCAGAATTCGCCAGAGCATGTCCCATGGCGGCTACGCTCCACACCGAAATCGCGATTGCGTATCCGATGCGCGTGCCCAACCGGTCGATTAACCGTCCCATGAACAGCAGGCCGATAGCGTACGCACCCTGGAACGCTGTGACGATGTAGCCGTACTGGATATCGTTCCAGCCGATTTTGGTTTGCAGTACAGGCGCCAGCAAGCCCAGGACCTGCCGGTCCATGTAGTTCAGTGTGGTAGCGAAAAAAAGAAGGGCGCAGATGCGCCAGCGATAGCGCCCCAGCTTTCCGGTGATAGCTTCCGGGTGAACGACAGGACCGGTGTCTGGAAAGGAATTCGCCATTCAACCGACCGCTACTGGTTGACGCCGCTTGCCAAAAATCCACCGTCGACGGTGAGGATGTGTCCATTGACGTAGCTGGCTGCCTCGGAGGCTAAAAATACTGCTGCACCGACGAGTTCGTCTGTAGTCCCGAAACGCCGCATGGGAGTACGAGCCAGCAACTCTTGCCCGCGCGCGGTTCCGTCAAGTAACGCCGAATTCAGTTCGGTGCGGAATACTCCGGGAGCGATGGCATTCACGCAAACTCCGTGACGCGACCATTCAATCGCAAGGGTCTTGGTCAAAGAGGCGACGGCAGCCTTGCTGGCATTGTATGCGGCCACCTCGTTGAGTGATATGAACGAGGCCAGGGACGCGATGTTGATTACACGCCCATATTTCTGTTCGATCATTTTGCGCCCAAACACTTGACAGGCCCGCAATGTCCCGTTGAGATTGGTCTCGATAATCCTGTCCCACTCTTCTTCGGAAACATCCAAAGTAGGCGTGCGCTTGGTCATGCCTGCGCAGTTCACCAATATGTCGATCCGTCCGAACTCCGTCAGCACCGCGTTGTGCAGCCTTTCCAGGCTGGAACGGTCGGTTACATCTGAGGTCACGACCATCGACTTACGGCCAAGCTTTTCGATTTCGGTTGCCGCCGAGCGAATCAGTTCCTCGCGGCGCCCGGTGGGCACCACGTTCGCCCCCGCCTCAGCCAAGCCTTTGCAGAGGGCAAGGCCAATGCCAGAGGTCCCTCCAATGACTACCGCCGTTTTTGATGTGAGATCGAGCTTAGGATGTCCCATGAATTAATGTCCGTTCTTTATAAATCTGTCATTTCGCCTTAGGAAGGAAAACGGCTTTTATGCGGTCAGCTCAAAGTATTTTTCAGCGTTGCCAAAGCAAATATTTCGAATCATCCCGCCGACTAGTTCGTCATCATCGGGCAACTCTCCCGCCTCGATTTCCTGCCCCAGCAAATTGCACAATACCCGGCGGAAATACTCATGCCGGGGATACGACATAAACGACCGTGAATCTGTCACCATGCCAACAAACCGCGAGAGCAATCCGCAATTCGAGAGTGCGTTCAGCTGCCACTGGATGGCTTCCTTCTGGTCGAGATACCACCACCCGCTTCCAAACTGCAGCTTGCCGGCTCGCGTACCGTCCTGAAAATTTCCGATTAGGGTTGCGAAAATATAATTGTCTGCAGGATTGAGATTGTAGACGATGATCTTGGGCAGTTGGCCATCACGATCCAGCCGATCCAGATAAGTCAGCAGCGGCGCGGCCTGCGGCCAGTCGCCGATTGAATCGAAACCGGTATCGCGCCCCACGGATCCCAAAAGACGCGTATTGGCATTGCGGTAGGCACCAAGGTGCAATTGCTTAGTCCAGCCTCTGGCCGCATCGAGCCGCCCAAAATACAACATCATAAAACTGGCAAATTTCGCAGAGTCGGGTGCGGAAGCAGATTTGCCGCTGCGAACTTTGGCGAAGATTCCTTCCGCTTCTTTGTCAGGGCAGTCATGCGCATAACAGTAGTCCAAACCATGATCAGATAAACGGCACCCGTGCGCGTGGAACTCACTGTGGCGTCGCTGCAAAGCGTCAAGCAGAGAGTTCAAGTTTCGAATTTCGAGATTTGCCGCGGCTCCCAGTCTGTCGACCCAGGAATTGAACTTCGTGGGATCCTCGGTCTTCAGCACGCCATCCGGTCTGAAAGCCGGAAAAACTCGGAACGACAATGCTTTCATGCTTTCGTGATAAGTCAAAGATTCCGCCGGATCATCGGTGGTACAAATCACTCTGACCCCAAACTTCTGGATAATTCCTTGCGCCGAAAGGTCGTCGGTTTGCAGTTGCTGCTCGGTCTGGTCCCAAATCCTGCGCGCGCTCGCCTCGTTCAGCAATTCATCAATGCCAAAGTAGCGCTTTAGTTCCAGGTGGGTCCAGTGGTAAAGCGGATTGCGCAACGTGTCGGGGACGGTCTTAGCCCAGGCAAGAAACTTTTCATAGGGAGTGGCATCGCCGGTGCAATAGCGTTCGTCCACACCGTTTGCCCGCATCGCACGCCATTTATAGTGGTCGCCTTCCAGCCAGATCTCGAACAGGTTTCGAAATCGTCGATTCTCCGCGATATCTTTCGGCAGGAGATGGCAGTGATAGTCAAAAATCGGCTGATCGGCGGCATATGCGCGAAAGAGCTGTTTTGCTTTGCGATTATGCAGCAGAAAATCTTCTGTGATGAATGGCATGCCGGGTCGATAACGCCCGGCAATTATAAATCAGGGTTTCGGGATAGCTGCGTAAAGAGCTCTTACGCTCGAGTGTGAGTGTCAAAACCAGACCATTGCGGTTCTTTGTCATCAGATGGCCGCCATAAGCTTATACCGCACCGTTTGCCTCGTCCGGCCCGTGCCTTAGCAGAGTTCCATCTACAGTAAAGTACTCGTCTGACAGCCTGCCCAGCGAGCGTACCTGCTTACGTGAGAGATTCGTTGCTCAGGACTTACGTAGCGGAAGACTTCAACTGCTGATCTCTTGTCCACCCATGTCTTCTTCTTACTAGCCGTGGTTGTGAAAACAAGAGAATGTCCTGGTACGGAGCTCGTTTTCTTGTGATCATTTGACTATCCTGTGCGCATTCTTCTCATCGGCGGGAATGGGTTCATCGGGCGGTTCACCGTGACCGCACTGCAGCAGCAAGGGCACGCGCTGGCGGTATTTCACCGGGGCGTGACGGCCGCGCCCCCGGGCGTGGCCGAGATTCGGGGCGACCGTCAGCAACTCAACGCCAGGGCTCCGGAACTGAAGCGCTTTGCTCCGGATGTCGTGATTGACCTGGTCATCAGTTCGGGTTCGCAGGCGAAAGAGCTGATGAACATCTTCCGGGGCGCAGCCCGACTCGTGGTCATGCTGAGCAGCATCGACGTGTACCGCGCGGTGGGCATTTCGCACGGCACGGAGAGTGGGCCGCTGCAGGAGGTGCCGCTTACCGAAGAGTCGGAACTGCGGCGCAATCTGCATCCCTACCCACCCGGGAGCATCCAGCTCATGCGCAAGATTTTCCCTTGGATGGCGGACGATTACGACAAAATCCCAGCCGAATGCACCGTCATGAACGACCGTGAACTTCCGGGCACGGTGCTCCGGCTGCCCATGGTCTATGGACCCGGCGATCGGCTGCGTCGGTTTTATCCCGTGGTGAAGCGCATCGCCGACGGGCGGGACCACATCATTTTTCCCGAGACGCTGGCTGCCTGGCACTCGCCGCGGGGCTATGTGGACAACGTTGCCGCAGCCATTGCGCTGGCTGCTACAGATAATCGCGCAGTGCGACGTATCTATAACGTGTGCGAGGAACCATCGTTCAGCGAACTGGAATGGGCGCGAAAAATCGCCGGAGAGATGCGGTGGAAAGGGGAATTCATCGTCCTGCCGGTGGAGCGCACGCCGAGCCACTTACTAAAACCCGGCAACGTGGCGCAGCACTGGACGGCGAGTTCGGCGCGTATCCGCCAAGAACTGGGATACCAGGAACCGGTGGCGATTGAGGAGGCAATCCGGCGGACGATAAGGTGGGAACAGGCAAATCCGCCGGCCGGCATGCTCCTAGCGCAGTTCGATTATGCGGCGGAGGATGCGGCGATAGCGGACCACCAAAGATGAGCTTGGTAACGGAGTCTCGAAGGTTCTCCGCACCTGTTAAGACGAAACCTTGGGCTCAGTTTTTCTTCCCGCGGGAGCGAGCGCCGTAGATCGACGTAAGATCAGATTGGTCATCAATTCATGCTCGCGCCCCCCGGACAGGTGGGGCTGTTCCACTTCGCTGATTAGAGCCTTGAATGCATACTCGGCAATCAACTTTTGCGACATCTGCACGGTGGTCAACGGCGGAATGGTGAACTGCGCCAGCCGGATGTCGTCGAAGCCCACGACCGAAAGTTCCTGTGGGACCGCAATTCCGCAATCGTAGGCCTCGCGCATAACGCCGATCGCGGTCATGTCATTGGAGCACAGCACCCCGGTCGGACGATCGGTCAACTCGATCAACTTGGTGAGAGCGCTCATCCCACCTTCCATGGTGTGATCGCCGGCAACGATGAAGTCTTTTGGGACTTCCAGGCCGATCTCTTCCATCGCATCTTCGAAGGCCTTCTTCCTGGCCAAGGCCGACCGCAGATGCGGAGGCCCCGACACGAAGGCGATCTTTGTATGGCGCATTGCGGCCAGATGCTGCACCGCCTGGCGGATGCCGTTCAAATAGTTGATCCGGATATTGCTGACCTTCGCCACCGCCGGTCCGACGTCGACAAAGACGAGCGGAACCTTGCGAAAACGAAGGTCTTCAATCAGCGACTCCTCCATACCGAAAGTAAGCACAGCGACACCATCAACCCGGCGCTCGATCATGCGCCGCACCGCCAATTCCATGCGCTTGGGATCGTGCACGGTGGAAGTCAGGAGGATTTCGTAATTGTGCTGTACTGCGATGTCCTCAAAAGATTGAACGATTTCCGGAAAGAAGGGATTGGTAATCTCGGAGACGATCAAGCCGAAGATACGGCTTTTACCGGAAACTAAGGCGCGCGCCTGAGTATTGGGATAATAGCCAAGCTCGTCTACCACCTTCCAAACTCGCTTGGCGAGCTGAGGGTCAACGGTCGGAACCCGGTTAATGGTTCGCGAAACAGTGGCTGTCGAGACCTTAGCGCGCTTTGCGATCTCGCGAATATCCATGGCGAAACCTACAATGACGGACAGGCATCATAGCACAGTACGGTATACGTTTCCCCAAAGCTGCCGAACCTCTGCACATGCCCGGATAGCCGCTGGACGGACTGACATTTCCATTGCCTCCCCACCTCATCCAAAAGTAGGATGGGGCGTCACTGACGATCCCGCGAAAGACCGTCTAGCTGGCTGATCGAGCAAACGCTTTCTAATTGGCTATGCGAATGCCGAAATTTGCTCTGGCTCTCTACCTCGTGGTGTTTGGCATCAATACGATCCCGCCCGCGAAAGCCCAGATAATCCCGACCTCAGGTGACACGGAGTTCGTTCACGATCCCGCGATCATGAAAGACGGCGATACATGGTACTTGTTCAGCACCGTAACCGGCCCGGAGCGCAAAGGGGAAATCCCGATTCGTTGCTCCAAGGATCTTCGCCAATGGAAGAAATGCGGATATGTCTTTCCTGCCATCCCTGATTGGATTAGCAAGCAAAGCCCGGAGACCAAAGAGCTGTGGGCCCCGGATCTGTCATATTTCAACGGCGAATATCATCTTTACTATGCCTTCTCGGTATTTGGCAAGAACACCTCGGGCATCGCTCTGCTGACCAACAGGACGCTCAATGCTTCGAACCCCAACTTTCATTGGACAGATCGTGGTTTGGTCCTCCAGTCGCGCGTCGAAGATGACTTCAATGCCATCGATCCCAATCTGGTTATCGATGAGAAGGGTTGCGCCTGGCTCAGTTTCGGCAGTTTCTGGACCGGAATCAAGATGCGGCGCATTGATCCTTCGACTGGAAAGCTCTCGACCGAAGACACCAAGCTGTACTCGCTCGCCAGCCGCAAGCGGCCCGCCAATCCGCCACCTAACTCTGCCGGTTTGCCAGGAAACTGGCAAGCGATTGAAGCTCCCTTTGTTGTTCGCCATGACGGATATTTCTATTTGTTCGTCTCCTTCGATCTTTGCTGCCGCGGCGCCAAGAGCACTTACAAGACAATGGTGGGGCGAGCGAAGGAAGTGACCGGCCCATATCTCGACCGGGATGGCACACCCCTGCTGCAGGGCGGTGCCAGCCCTCTCATCACAGGAAATCATCGTTGGTTTGGACCAGGCGGCGAATCGGTGTTACTAGAGAAAGACGGCGACATCGTCGTCTTCCATGCTTACGATGCGACCACAGGAAATCCCTGGCTACAGATTTCAAGAATCAGTTGGGAAAATGGTTGGCCGAAGGCAGAACTGCGAGAAAAATGAAACCATTGATTCCGCGGATCAAAACCGAGAAGTCAAGACCTATCCGCTAGAATCCGCGAAATCCGTGTCGTCTTTATCACGCTCCCCACTGGATCACGGTGTAGGACCGCGCCGGCACTTCAAACTTGGTCTTACCGCTTGCCGTGGTGGGCTTGCTCAAAGCATGCGGAGTCACTTTGTTGGGAGCATCAACAGTATTGAATGCCTTGAGATCATCTCCCGTCACGACATTAGAATTTTGAACATTTGACGGGACCCGATCCTGCCAGTTCACCTCTACAGTATGCGCCTTAGAGATATCGCGGTTCAGAATGAACAATGACACTTTGCCGTCAGTATCGGTGGTTGCAACCGCGTCGAGGTACGCAACCTGACCCATTTTGTCGACATCGTACGTTGGCGACTCCACAAGAACGTTGAGTACCGATCCGCGGGCGTACTGCAAGGCCCAGTTGTACGGATAGTAGATCGGCTGTTTGAGAATTCCGTTTTCATTGGTCATGATGGGCGCAATTACATTAATCAGCTGCGCCAGGCATGCCAGCTTTACCCGATCCGCATTCCGCATAAGAGTGTTAAGGAAACCGCCCACCAGCAGCGCGTCTTCGAGGTTATAAACTTCCTCGAGCAGATGCGGAGCTTCTTGTCCGTGTCCATTCACCGCGTCACCGCTGCGCGCCCGGTACCACACGTTCCATTCATCGAACGACAACCACAGTTTCTTCGGCGAGCGCTTGTGGCCCTGCACCAGGTCGCAAACCGCGAGGGTCTCGGCAATCTGCTTTTCCATGCTCAGGTTCATTGCCAGGAATTTGGAACTGTCCTTGCCGGTTTCTTCCTGGGTGTTCCCGATGTAGCGATGCAAGGAAAGCGCGTCCACATAGTCGTAGCACTGCTCAAGAACTTCGCGGTCCCATTCCAGGTAGGTCGGCATCGCCGGCCCGCTCGAACCGCAGGCAATCAACCTCAGCGATGGATCGACGGCGTGCATCTGCCGCGCGGCATCTTGTGCTTTGAGACCATATTCAGTGGCTGTCATGTGTCCAATTTGCCAGGGTCCATCCATTTCGTTGCCCAAGCACCAATTCTTTACGTTGTAGGGTTGCTCATATCCGTGCTTGCGACGCAAATCGGCCCACTTGGATCCTTTGTCGATGTTGCAATACTCCACCAGGTCAGCTGCTTGTTCGGCGGTACCGGTCCCGAGGTTGAGTCCCATCAGCGGCTGGGTGCCGACCATCTTGCACCAGGCCATAAACTCATTGGTGCCAAACTGATTGGTGTTAGTCGCGTTCCATGCTTTATCTAAAACGCGTGGCCGATCCTGCTTGGGCCCAACCCCGTCGAGCCAGTTATAGCCAGAAACAAAGTTTCCGCCCGGATAGCGGATGATGGGCACACCCATCTGGTGGATTTCCTCCGCCACATCTTTGCGAAAGCCGTTGGCGTCGGAAAGCTTCGAACCCGGATCGTAAATTCCTTCGTAGATAGCGCGCCCCAAGTGCTCCAGGAAAGAACCGAACAGATTGCGATCAAGCGGCGCGACGATCCGTCGCGAATCGATATAGATGCGAACCGGATCGATCGCATTCTTGGCTTGGCCGAACAGTGGTGTACCCAAAAGACTTTGAGCTCCGATGGCCGCGCCCACGGCCGACGCATCACGAAGAAATTTTCTTCTGGAAACCATGAGCACATCCTCCCGAGCTGAATTGATTTTGCGCTGTTCGAGCCTGCAGGACATACACCTTCGCATTCCATACAGGCGAGCGCGAAGAGGATCGTTTCTGCAAACGCTTACCGAAGCCCCCACACTATACGACGCACTTCTTGGAGGTTCAAGTCCGCCACGAAATATTTAGGAGTTTCGAAAGGGTTCATGCGAGAAAGCGTGGTTCGACCAGTAGTGTTCCAAAGATGCTCGACGGGGGTCCCACGATCGGGAGAGAAATATCTTGGTAAACGAAACGCCGGAATAGTATACGTTTGCTACCAGCTCAATATGCCAGCAGCAGGCGCAAATCGCGAAGATTATTCCCCGTTGGCCCGGTCATGACGGCGTCGCCAATCTGTTCCAACAAGGGAAATGCATTGAATCCCGCCAAATGCCCTTCAACGTTCAGGCCTGCCCGTGAGGAGCGGCCACGCGTGGTGCCATCGACTACCGCCCCGGTTGCTGGACTATTTCCATCAATGCCATCGGTTCCGGCGCTTAGCACCGTAATTCTTTCGCCATCAATTTTGGTGGCACATGCCAGGGCGAACTGCTGATTGCGGCCTCCTATGCCGCCGTCTTTCACCGTCACCGTAACTTCTCCGCCGGAGAGTAAACAGGCGCGTGGTGTCCGCTGGCGCAGGGCCCGCAGCCTTGCCAACAGGAGATCGGCGGCTAGCTCGTAGTCCCAGTCATCGCAGCTATTGTCGATCTCAACCTCAAAACCAGCTTCGGCGGCGGCAGCCTTCGCGGATTCAAGCACGCTCTTGTTTGACAGCACGGTTTGCCAACGTGCATTGGCAAAGATCTCGTCATGGTTTTTGGGGGTTTCTTCTAGGGCGCGCTTCTCGAAGAATTCTGCGATTGAGGGAGGAAATTGCTTCACCAGGCCGTACTTATCCGCGATAGCGTAGCAGTCGTCAGTTGTGGTCGAGTCGGGCATAGTGGGGCCGGAGGCTAAAGCGTCCGGGGTGTTATCGGGGACGTCAGAGACCAAAATCGAAACCTGTTTGGCCGGATGGGCCGCCCGCGCCAATCTTCCGCCCTTCACCGCGGAGAGGTGCTTGCGAATGGCATTAATTTCACCGATTGGCGGGCCACCGTGTACGAGAATGCGGTAAGTTGCAATCAGGTCCTCGAGAGAAATGTCGCTGTCGATTGGCTTCTCCACGGTCGCCGAGCCACCACCGCTGATCAGGAAAATTGCCAGCCCGGATTCATCCAGACCGTTCAGAGCTTTTAGCATCGCCTCTGCGCCCCGGACCGACTCCGCATTCGGCATGGGGTGTCCACCGCGAAAATAGCGGAAGCCGCGCAGTTGAGATGCTGGCTCAACGGAACTGGCCACGATCCCTTCCAGACGGTCGCCCGTTCGCCGCTGCAGGGCTTCCGCCAAGCTGTTGGCCGCTTTTCCAATCGCTGTGACGAACACGCGACTGTAGGAGTTCAAATGGTAGAGGTCATGGCCAATCCGCAGCACTCCGTGGTCGCACTCAACGTAGTGGTCGAAGGCTTTTTCAACGCTCGAGGCCGTGAGTGCCTGCGAAAATATCTGGCGCGCAAGATTGCGCATCTCGCGGTCGTCCGCGGCGGAATTCATGGGGAGAATTATAGAAGCGGCCCGGTCAATGATTAGAATCAAATCTCAATCAAAAGAAACGTGTCGCGTAAATCACAAATTGTCGTTCTGACGGTGGCCGCGGTATTGCTCGTCGCCGCAACCTCACAATATTCCTGGATCCGGCAGCTTCTCGGTCCTGAAGAATCCATTTCATTGTCGAATATTCCACACGCCATCGACTTGAACTGGGAGCCATCTGCGAACGCGGACTCTTACAACATTTACCAGGCGTCCCGACCCTTCGGTTCTTATCGAATCGTGGGCAGTTCCAACAGAAATGAATTCCTCGATTTTCCGGTATCCGCACCTAATACGTCGTACTACAAAGTGACAGCGGTAAACGAATATGGGGAGAGCGCCCCATCACCCCTTGTTCTAGTTTCCCTTCCCTAAGCGGTAATTTCCCTGACCCAGGGCTCGATGGCGTCGCGCATTTCCCGCAATCTGCCTTCAAAAAAATGGTCGGCGGCTTCGATCAACACCAGTTTCTTTGGTTCCGGCAAAGATTGGACAAGCTGCTCGAGTTTTGCTCGCGGGCCGAACTGGTCGCGGGTTCCGCTGACAAAAAGCTTTGGCTTGTCGCAGCCCTTTAGGAACTCGAAGTCATAGTGACGATCTTCTACCGCTGCCAGTGGTGTACCTAATCCGATCACCGCCCGCACCCGGGTATCCGGACAGCCCGCTCTCAGTCCCACGGCAGCTCCAAATGAAAATCCGGCGACGATCATCGGCAGATGGAATTCCCTCTCCAGCCAATCCAGAGCGACTCGAACGTCATCCACTTCGCCTTCGCCATGGGCATGCTCGCCTTCGCTGAGTCCGGTACCGCGAAAATTGAAGCGCACTACAGGAAACCCAAAACTGTTTAAAGCTTTCATTGCATGAAAAACGACTTTGTTGTGCAATGTTCCGCCGTAGACCGGATGAGGATGCGCCACCAAGGCAGCATAGGCAGGATTCTCGCCGCCTTCATTAAGAAGGGCTTCGAGTTTTCCTGCGGTGCCCTCGAGAAACATTGAACGGATGGATGCGGATGGCGTACTCATTTCCTACAGAATAGCAGCGCCATGGGTGAATATCTGGCTTGCCCTCGCCCTTTCCCCCACATCCACGATATTCTCTCTGCCATGGACGTGGTCGCTTTCACCAGGCAGCTGATCGATATCGAATCAATCACCGGGAACGAGGGCCCGGTCGGCGATTTCCTCCACCAGCACCTGGTTCAGCTTGGCTACAACGCAATCAAGATGCCGGTTGAAGGCGCGCGAATGAACGTGATCGCCAGCCCTCCGCAGGAAACTCATCCGACAATATTTTTGTCAACTCACATGGACACCGTGCCACCGTTCATCCCTTCTTCCGAGGACGACGATCGCGTCTATGGACGGGGATCTTGCGATGCCAAAGGGATTATCGCTGCCCAGGTCGCAGCTGCTGAGCGTCTTCGACAAGAAGGCATCTTTGTCGGCTTACTGTTCCTTGTCGGTGAAGAGCGGGACAGCCTGGGAGCAAAGGTCGCCAACCAGCAACCTCACGGCTGCAAATTTCTGATCAATGGCGAGCCGACTGAAAATCAGGTGGCTCTTGCGTCCAAAGGAGCGCTTCGCGTAGAGGTCACCGCCGAAGGCCGCATGGCCCATTCGGCTTATCCAGAACTGGGTGAATCAGCAATCGACAAGCTCATTGAGGCTTTGACGCGGCTACGCGCCATGAAACTTCCTTTCACCGAAGGCGTCGGACCTAGCACCCTTAACATTGGTCTCATCGAAGGGGGACGTGCTCCTAACGTCATCCCCGACAAAGCACGTGCCCAATTACTCTATCGGTTGGTTGGTCCCGCCGACGACCTTCGGCGCCAGATCGTTGAGAACGCGGGCGGTCTGGTGAAAATAGACTTTACGCTCGAGATTCCCTTTGTCCGCCTGCATGCTCTCATTGGCATTCCGACCATGGTAGCGGCATTCACCACGGACATTCCCGCCCTCAGCAATTGGGGACAGCCCGTGCTCATCGGGCCAGGCTCCATCCAGGTCGCCCACACCACGGGTGAATACATCGAAAAACAGCAATTGCATGAGGCGGTAGACCTGTATTCCAGGATTGCTAAACAGTTGGCCGACAAACAATAGCTGCTGACCAACGCTTTTCCGCACTCCCAGCTAAACTAAGATCATGCCGCAAAACTCCCTAGCTAAGGCTGCTTCCGCTTATTTACGTTCCGCTATGCACCAGCCCATCCAATGGCATGAGTGGGGCATGGAGGCGTTTGCCGCAGCAAAGCGCGAAAACAAGCCAATACTGCTCGACATCGGCGCTGTCTGGTGCCACTGGTGTCACGTAATGGACCGCGAGTCGTACGACAATCCTGAAATAGCCCAACTCGTCAATGAGCGCTTCATCGCCGTAAAAGTGGACCGCGACGAGCGTCCCGACGTCGACAGCCGCTATCAGGTTGCCGTCAATGCCATGACGGGACAGGGTGGGTGGCCGCTTACCGCATTTCTTACGCCCGACGGTAAGCCCTTTTTCGGTGGGACTTACTTCCCTCCCGACGACCACTACGGACGGCCCAGTTTCAGACGCGTATTGACGTCAATCTCGGACGCCTACCGTGAGAAAAATGGCGACGTGGTGGAACAGTCGCAGTTGGTGGAAGGTGCCATAGCCCGCTCAGAGTCCTGCGAGGGGACCCAAGGCGAGTTCTCGCCAGAAATTATTAATGCTGTCCTGCAATCCGCCTTAAAGATGTTCGACTCCGCCCACGGTGGCTTCGGAGCTGCACCGAAATTTCCGCACCCCTCTACGCTCGACCTGATCATCGAGCAGTATTCGCGGACAGGAAATGAAGAACTCCGCGAAGTCTTCGCTAGTTCACTGGAAAAGATGGCCCGCGGCGGGGTCTATGACCAGCTAGCCGGCGGCTTTCATCGCTACTCGGTCGACGAGCACTGGATCGTTCCACATTTCGAAAAAATGTCTTATGACAATTCCGAACTGCTGAAGAACTATGTGCACGCCTTTCAGGCCACCGGTTCGGGGTTCTTCGCTGCGGTCGCGCGTGACATTATTCGCTGGATGGATGAATGGCTAAGCGACCGCGAGCATGGCGGGTTTTACGCATCCCAGGATGCCGACTACTCAATGGACGACGACGGCGACTACTTCACCTGGACATTAGACGAAGCCAAGGCCGTCCTCGACGAACAGGAGTTGGCAGTGGCTTCGCTGCACTACGACATCAAAGAAATCGGCGAAATGCATCACGATCCGGCAAAGAATGTCCTTTACGTCCGTCACTCCATTGAAGATGTCGGGAAAAGGCTTTCTCTGCAGGCAGAACAAATTGCGCAACTCCTGGAGTCGGCGAAACAGAAGATGTATGCTGCCCGGTTGCTGCGGCCAACGCCCTACGTTGATAAGACGGTTTATACGGGATGGAACGCGCTTGCCATCTCGGCCTACTTCGAGACTGCCAAGGTGCTCCGGCTGGAAGATGCTCGCAGGTTCGCTCTGCGTTCCCTGGACCGCATCTTGAGCCACGCTTGGAACGCGGGAACGGGACTGAAACATGTGATTGGCTATTCGGATCCCGCAGCCGCTCATCGCCAAATCCCAGGAATGCTGGACGACTATGCTTTTACCGCCATCGCTTGCCTCGACGCCTACGAAGCAACTTCGGATCTCAGCTATTTCCGTTTTGCGCAGCAAATTGTCGACCGCATGATTGCGGATTTCTTCGATTCGGCCGGCGGCTTCTTCGACACTGCGGTTCAAGACGACGGAGAAACGCTTGGCGTGCTGGGCACGCGGCGCAAGCCATTTCAGGATTCTCCCACCCCAGCCGGAAACTCCATGGCCGTGATCGCTCTTACCCGTCTCAACGGCTACACCAACAATCCCGAATATCATAAGAAGGCGCAACAGACTCTGAACGCGCTTGCTGGCGCCGCACACCAATACGGAATCTTCGTCTCTACCTACGCCATTGCGGCTGTACATTTTTCGCAGCCCCATACGCAGGTCGTAGTAGTGGGAAACGACGAGCAAGCGGAAAAACTCAGGGCTGCTGCGCTGGCAAATTTTTCCTACGGAAAAGCTGTGATCAAGATCAACGCCGACAATGCGGTCGCGCAGGGCCTGCCACCAGCCTTGGCAGAAACCGTTCCGCAATTGCCTGCCGTTAAGAAAGGAAAAACGGTTGCTATCGTGTGTAGGGGATTCGCTTGCCAGCCGCCGGTGGCATCGGCAGACGACCTGTCGCGGATTCTAGAAATGTCTACCTAGAGCGGCGAAAGTCCGAAAGTTTCAGGCAGACAGGAAAATAGGGCTGGCGTTGTACTCAACAAATCGCCAGCCCTGAACAGATTCTCGCCCGTTAGATTAGGGCTTTGTGCATTTCGGATTCTTCGGGTTGCACATCGGAATCGGCCCGCCATCCGAAGGAAGCATCGGAGCGGCAAGCGCGGAACATGCACCCACCACACCGACCATCAGGATCAGAAGCCTGATTGCGCGTTTCATGGGGTTATGGTTCTCCTGTGCAGGTTCCCTGGGAGCGAGAACCTGACGCGGCGATTCTAAGGGATGATTACCTTAGTCATCATACAGGATTACCTGTAGGTCAAATGCCGGAATATACGCCCGATCTTATCCAAATAAAAATTCGTATAACATATCTAGCATCTATAAGTTAGCGATAGGTTTTAAACTATATATTGATGTTACCTCAAAAGGCCTAGGGAGTGGGTCGGCTTGTTACAAAATCAGAACGAAAACCAAAATGACTATCCAATTGTGTGCTGATCGCAAAGTCTTGCAACATATGTTGCAAATGTCACAGAGGCAAAAGATATTTACAATAGGCGCATGCTCGATCCCCTGGTTATCGCCGGCCGAAGTTTTCCTTCCCGCCTTATCGTAGGCACTGGCAAGTACAAATCATTTCAGGAAACCGCCCGCGCTCTCGAGGCCAGCGGCGCGGAAATGGTGACAGTCGCAGTCCGGCGCATCAACCTCGACCGCAATAAAGAATCTCTTCTTGACTACATCGATCCCAAGAAATATTTCCTGCTGCCCAACACCGCTGGCTGTTACACCGCCGACGAGGCAATTCGCGCCGCTCGCCTGGGACGCGAGGTCGGACTATCCGATTGGGTGAAGATCGAGGTCATCGGCGATCAGGCCACGCTCTATCCCGACATCCAAGCCACGCTCGAAGCCACTCGCGTACTGGTGAAAGAAGGATTCACCGTTCTCCCCTACACGTCGGACGACATCGTCTTTGCCAAGCGCCTGCTCGATGCAGGAGCGAGCGCTGTTATGCCATTGGGTGCACCCATCGGAAGCGGACTTGGAATTCAGAATTCTGCCAACATTCGCATCTTGCGCGAAATGATCACCGGAGTTCCCCTGATACTCGATGCGGGCGTCGGCACAGCTTCTGACGCTACTTTGGCCTTAGAGCTGGGAGTGGATGCAGTGCTGATGAACACCGGCATTGCCGCAGCGCAAGACCCCGTCTTGATGGCTGAAGCGATGAAGCATGCTGTGTTGGCCGGCCGCCAGGCTTATCTCTCCGGCCGAATGTCCAAGAAGCTTTACGCCACGGCGAGCTCTCCGCTAGAGGGCGTGGTGCGGTAGGCCGTTCCAAAGCCGAGTCATTTCCGAAGGCGCGTTTTTCGCACCCAGGGACCGTCGTAGGGCCTTTGCTTTGGGATGCCGTCTCTTGCGTTCTCCAAATAGAAAAGGCGGCCATCTCGGCCGCCTTTTTTCAGGTTCTAGAAACCTCTACAGCATCTTTGCGCTTTCCACGTGGATGGAATCACCCTTGACGTGGCCGGTAACCGCGATGTGGTGGCCCTCATGGCCCTTCAGCGCATCCGGATTGTCGACCATCAGCACCTTCTGGTCGCTGTCGGTAACCACAACCACTTTCGCGCCTTCTTCGAGGCACTTCTTGGTGCAGGCGGCAGCTTTGTCATTCGCTCCCTTTGCCCCACACTTCGAATCACTCACCCACCCATTAACGGTCTCCGCCTTACCCATCTCGTCGCTGGCCATAGCCACCGCGACAACCAGGAACAGCAGACAGCATGCGAGACAAATAGCGAATACTTTTTTCATAGGACTCCTTGAGTTTTCCACGCCCGGGCCGTGAATGAACTGCTCGCAAAACGAGGCCGATAACGGAACCCGGAACGAACCGGCAAACTATATCACAGCTAAATGCAAGAGTTGTTAACACGGTTTGGCAAAAATGCCTGCAGTTGGTGCCGTTCCGGGAGGGTCGAGCCGATCACTTTTTCGCGGAATCAATTTCGGGATTCTGCAATGCGGGAACGGCTGGGGAAACATAAACTACCTCGCCGGGACGAACATAATGCAGTTGCTCACGAGCTTCTTTCTCAATAGCTTGCGAATCAGACTTCAATGCCTGGATTTGCTTGTTGTAGAGCTCGTTTTCCTTTTGCAGCCCATTGATCTCTCTTTGCAGCCCGTTGTGCTCGGCGCGCTTTTGCTTGTAGACCACCATCCCGTTGGCCCCAAACATAATGTGCATGAATAACCACACCGTGATTACGCCCACGGCAAGCGTGCCCAACCGGCGCCGAAAACTATAGATCCAACTCGCGCCCGGCTGGAACCAACGCGCGGCACGCTCAGCGGCAGCCTCTGCCTGAGGAGCCTTTTCTACCAAAGCCCTGAGCCCATCCCCTGGACGAACTGAAACACGAATTTTTGGATAACGTTCTACTCGAAGATCCATTGCTTGGCCGACTCGCTCAATCTCTCCAGCGACTGCTCGCTGTCCGCTTCGGAATACACCCGAACCACTGGCTCAGTTCCGGAGAGGCGGTAGCACACCCAGGAACCGTCCTCCAGCACCAGCTTGAGTCCGTCCTTGCGCACTACTTCACTCACCTTCCGTCCGGAGAAATTCTTGGGTTCATTCGCTAACTTACCAGTGAACTTGTCCATGACTTCCTGCGTCAAGTGGAAGTTCTCCCTTTTCGGATAAAAGGAACCAACATCGGCAAATAGTTTCTTCAACTGCCACCCTAATGTCTTGCCGCGACGTGCCACCATCTCACAACACAGAAGCCCAGCAAGCACGCCGTCTTTTTCCGGGACATGATGACGAATGGAGAGTCCGGCGCTCTCTTCCCCGCCGATGGCGATCTTGTCCTGTTTGATCAGCTCTCCGATGTATTTGAACCCCACCGGGGTTTCATGCAACTCAACCTTGTGATATTTGGCTAAGGCGTTAATCATGTTGGTGGTCGCCACCGACTTGCCGACTCCATTTTTCCAACCCCGGCTCGCGACGAGATAATCGAAAAGTAAGGCAATGATGTAGTTCGGCTGGAAGAAAGTTCCGTCTTCGTCGACAATTCCAAAACGGTCGGCATCGCCGTCGGTCGAAATACCGATATGCGCCTTCCGTTCTTTCATCTTGTCGCGCATCTCATTGAGCAGGTGTCCGTCCGGCTCGGGAGCATGTCCTCCGAACAGTACGTCGCGATAGTCGTGAACCGTGGCGACATCGACCCCGGCATCGCGCAGCAGCGCATCGGGATACCCGCGCGCGGCACCCCACAGTGGATCGTAGACTACCCGCAGCCCAGCCTTCTTAATCACCTCCAGATCAACAATTTCGCGTAGTCTCGCGAGATAGCTGGCGCGCGGGTCGAGCGGCTGGGCAACGATCCTTTTTCCGTTTTTCTGGTTCGGACCGCCCATGTCTAATGCGGCTATCTCAGCCTCAATTCGCTTTGTAGCTTCCGGCAGGGCGGGAGCACCGTCGGGCGTAGAGAACTTGATTCCATTGTATTCAGGAGGATTATGCGAAGCTGTAAAGTTGATAGCCCCGTCGGCCTTTTCCTTGATCACGGCATAGGAAATAGCGGGCGTGGGGGCGGCTTCTTCTATCAACAATGGCGTAATACCATGGCTGCCTAATATGTCGACGGCGAGTCCACAGAATGTCTCTCCCAGAAATCGCGGATCGCGGCCCACGATGACTCGCGCCCCCGATGGTTTTTGCGACACAACGTAACGCGCGATGCCGGTGACCGCCCGTTGCACATTGGCGAAGGTAAATTCCTCCGCCACCACTGCACGCCATCCTGAGGTGCCAAACTTGATTGGAACTACCATTGGGGGAACCTTCCTCGCGGCACAAATGGTAATCTCGGTTCGCCGCTTGACAGAGGTCGATCCCGAGATCGAGTAGCAATTTTATATGACCGACAAGATTCTCGTCCTGACCACCGTCGGATCGGAAGCTGAGGCCCGCACCATCGCCAATGCGCTGGTCGAGCGCAAACTCGCCGCTTGCGCCAACATCCTTCCGCGCATTCAATCCATTTATCGCTGGCAGGGAAAAGTAGAAGAATCAGAAGAATATTTGTTGCTGGTCAAAACCACCGAAGACCAATTCGCAAAGCTGCGCGAGGCCATCGCAGAACTCCATTCCTATGAAATGCCGGAATGCATCGCTCTCCCGATATCGGATGGCAGCGAACCTTATCTTAAGTGGATTGATTCAACCCTGTGATGCTATCGATCTGCTCCGCTCTCCTCCACAATCGCCAAATCCCAGGGTTTTAAACTTAATGACTGGTTGTGGCCAACGGTTTGCCCAGTGAGCAAGTCCGCGCCTGCCGCATAGGTATAGTCAACAGTCTTGCCGTCGCTGGAATAGTTCAAGTAGTAGTGCAGCGTCTTTCCGAAACGATTCACCCCATGCTTGACCCGCACAGTGTCGGGTAGCTTCTGATCTGGCCCCGTCAACCCGGCGCTCTTCAAAGCTTCAAGAACAATTTGCTGCTGCAGTTTGTCGGATACTACCGTGCCTTCGTAGGTCAGTTCTCCGGCCCCAAAGTGGTTTTGCGTAATCGCCGGCCAGCGCCCGAAGAACGGATGATCGTAAGAGGCTAGCGCCTTCGCGTTTTCGAGTTGCAAAAACTCTGCCCATAGGCTGACCTGATTTCCGTCGCCAACCTTATAAGGATCGCCTTTCAACCCCAGCGGACGCTCCAGACTGGAAAATTCCTGATAGTTGAACCCGGCAGCCTCACGCAAAGGCCCGGGAGCCCGCTCCCAGCGCACGGCTGAATTCTCGTTAGTGAATCCGCTCTTAAAGGTCATCAGCACATGCCCACCGCCCTTCACATAATCGGAGATTCTCTTCAACAACGCATCATCCGCAACGTATAGGGCAGGCACGATAAGCAGCTTGTACTGCGAAAAGTCGATTGTGCCGGGAAAGACAAAATCCGCCCCAACATTCGCGTTGTAGAGCGACCGGTGCAACTGGGCAATCAATCCGGCATAGCTGCCGCTCGCCTTGCCTGGGACCCAGCCATTGCCTTGCGAAGGCTCGTAGGGCATGAAGTTCAGCCCGTTGGACGAGTCGACGCTGTACAGAATCGCCACCTGGTTCTTGATCTTCATATCCGCCAGGCGCGGACCGATCTTTTGCAATTCGTGCGCTGTCGTCGACACCTCGGCATAAGCGCGATTCGGCTCGAGATCATGACTGAGCACGCCTTTCCAATACGTCTCTTGTCCGGCGTGAATGGAATGCCAATGCCAGTATTCAACCATGTTGGCGCCACTGGAAACGTTGGTGTAAACATCCAGGCGAAGCTGTCCATCGTAAGGGGGAAATTGTCCCGCTGAGTCCCAACCCAGCGTCTGGGCATTGGTTTCTGTCACCAGATAGTTGCTGTGCTTCAGTGACCGCGAGAAATCTCCCTGTTCCGCCTGCCAGGCTCCGTCCATGTGGTCCTGCATGCCGTGATAGGGATTGTTGGCCACGACGTCTAGGGCCTTCGCCACCTCAGGCTCGTTCACGTCCATCTTCATCATGCTGCCGTAGTCCTGCGTAACGAACTGGTCCGGGCGCCGGAACTGACGCACCATCGCCGCTTGCCATGCCAGATACTCGGTGACCCGCATCTGCTGCCAGCGGGTCCATTCCAGCTTGTACGACGTGCTGGTGGCGTTGTCCCGAGTCGGCATGTTTTCCCAGCCGTTCACGCCTTGTCCCCAGTAGTTAAGGAACCAGGCTTTGTTAAGCGCATCCGTGGTGCCGAATTTCTGTTTGAGGTGGTTGACGAAACCGTCAAATACGTCTTCATTCGTCGCACCATTCGAGCCCGTCTCGTTATCGATCTGCCATCCGATTACAGCCGGATTGTCTTTGTAGTGGCTTATCAGATTCGTGATGACCCGCTTGGCATACATCCGGAAGGTCGGATTGTCGGTGTCCATATTCTGTCGCATGCCATAGCCAACCTCAGCTCCGCCCATGGGTCGGACCAGCACTTCGGGATGCTCGTGCCACATCCAGGTGGGAATGGAATAGGTCGGCGTACCCATGATCACCTTGATGCCTGCCTTGCCCATAGCATCGACCACACGGTCCATCCAGCCATATTCGAATCGTCCGTCCTGCGGTTCCCATAGGCTCCATGTCGATTCCCCCATGCGCACCACGCTGATGCCAGCGGCCTTCATCATGGCTACATCCTTATCCAGTCGGTCGGATGGCATGTATTCGTGGTAATAGGCCGCGCCATAAAGAATGGTCGGCTGGCTTGCCCCTGGAACGGCGTCTTCCGCGCAAACTGAGAGTGCCAAGCACACGAAGACGACCAACACGGGCAAGGATATGTAACGGATAGCAAATAGACGCATGAAGGATTTTTCTCCGGAGGGATTGTACAGCGAATGAGGTTTACCCAAAGGAAGTGCCGATTGCGGTCTGGATAAGTGAGGTCGCACCAACCGGAGGCAATCTAAGCTCTCAGGCCGAACCTCTAAACCGGAGGTTGACTGGGTGGATTCCCGATCCTTCCCATGGCACTTTAGTGGGGTTGACCAAAGTAACCATCGGCGCTAACTTACGCGCAACGTGGTGCGCCTTTTGTCAAGACCGTGGTCGTACTTCATCTTGGCTGGCTCCCTGCTGGTCATCCTGCTGGTTCAGGTACTGCCGTCGGTTGACTTGCCCGATACGGCTTTTCAACGGGATACTGAACCCGCTGAGATCCAGTCCCAGGCGGCCGCCCTACCAGCCGTTGTGCTGTCTCCTTTAAATCCGAACCTGTTTTTTCCGGCCATGCGGGAGTTCCACCTCGTGCGTGAACAGTCATCGCCCAAGCCGGAGCACGAATCCATTCTCATCTTTCACCACTTATTGCGCTGTTAAAGCCTTCCAATAGCTAGCAAGACACCCAGCCACTTACTCAACACTTAGCGGTTAGTTGCAGGCTCGGCCGAGCAACTGGCAAAACGGGATTCTTCATGGAAGCACAGAAACTGACAAGTAACGCCGCCTCTGGCCATTCGGCGCCGCCTCCAGGCTTTGCCCTGAGGGACTTGAACCACGCGCGCCGGGTAGCTGCTTACCCGGAATTTGAGTCCGCCGTAGCCGGTCCCTACGCCAGGCTAAAATCGGCCCCACCGATCCGTTCCGCCACCTTGGGCGAACGAATTACGTTACGGGTTCCCATCTGGAAAGAACCGCAGACTGTTTCCGTGCTCTCCGACTTTTCATCCTTGGAGCAGTTCCGGACGGTTTGGAAGTCGTGGCCTGGAAGCCTGGACTCGGATATCGACTATTTTTGCCGGATGCTGGGCAGCCGTGGCCGCAATTGTCACCCGCATGTGATCGTATTAAGCCGTTACAACCAACCCGAGGCCATTCTGGTGGGCTTTCGTGAGAGGCGTCGGGTGCCGGTGAAACTGGGTTACCGGACCTTCTGCCGGCCTCAAGCCGAGGTATTGCAGTTCGTCTCCGGTGGGTTGCGAGGGTCAGCTTCGGAGGAAAATTGCACGGCTCTCGTTCGCGAAGTCATAGGGTGTCTGGATAGAGGCGAGGCCGACCTAGCCATTTGGGAAGACCTTGAGGTTGAATCTCCTCTCCACAAATACGCCGTGCGCCTGCCCCATCCATTCCTTGCCGACCATTGCAACTGGCAAGTTGACCATTGGATGATGAAGTTTCCCCGAGGTCTTGATGACTTTCTGATGAGTCTGGAACGCAGCCAGCGCTCCAAGCTGCGGCGCAAATACAAGAAGGTTTTCACTCACTTTGACCAGCGCATGGAAATACGGGTCGTGTGCTCCGCGGGGCAACTGGTAGACGCAATTCCGCATTTCGAAGAAATCGCGCGCAAGACCGAGAAACGAAAGCAGGGTTACGGTTTTTTTGACACGCCAGACATTTGTCAGGAACTGACGCAGGCCGCGGACAACGGCTGGCTCAGGGCTTTTATTGTCTTTCTGGAAGGCCAACCCGCAGCCTTTTGGATTGGTACCCTTTACAACCGGGTTCTGCAAGCCGACTATGTGGGATTCGATCCCGGATGGGGAGAGTTCTCTCCCGGCATCTTCCTGTTCCTGCATGTGCTTGAAACTCTGCAGACTGAGGATATTGCCAACATCGACTTCGGCCGTGGCGATACCCAATTGCAGCAATGCTTCAGTGACATCAAGCGGGTCGAAGCCCGAGTGAGAATTCACGCTCCCACGGTTCGGGGCTTGTGGCTTAATCTGGCGCGAACCACCGCTTTCCGGGCCACGACCGTGCTGCGCAGGGCGAATGGCTTTTCGTTGTCCAGGAAGTTAAATCAGTACCTGGGCGGTGAAGATAAGGATCCAATTGAAGCCTCCTTGTCTCGCTCTCCTCACCACGAGTACCTCTCCTGGGGAGAACTGGAGCAGGTGAGCACCGGTCTGTGAGCCAAACCACCGCCAACCCCGTTACCTTAATTTCAGCCACGACGGCAATTGAGGCGGAGTCGGCAAATGGTGCTCCCGAGCCCAACAGTGCTTCTGCGGAACGACAGCCCAACGCAATCCGCAAACAGATTCGTGGGTCTAGCCTGCTGCTCAGCGGCAGGTTGTTGTCCGTGGGAATCAATTTCGCGGCCCAGATCCTCATGGTCCGCTACCTCACCACTTCTGACTTCGGTGCTCTCGGCTACGCACTGTCGGTGGTTGCTCTCTTTCAGACCTTCAGCATGTTGCAGTTTCAGGAAGTGATTTACCGGTACGTGCCCATCTACCATGAGCAGCGCGACTACGCACGCCTGCTGGGTACCGTCGCTCTCACCCTCGGAACCGTCGCCGCAACCTCCGCCATCGTTTTGACCTTGTTCTTTGCCTGGCCCAGTCTCCTTCTTCGGTATATGAGTCATGAGCGGCTGCCTATCCAGCTGCTGGCGATCATGATTTTTCTCGTCCCCGTGCAGGCATTGGACGCGGTGTTGATGGCGCTATTTGCCGCGTTCGCCAGCTCCAAGGCCATTTTCTTCCGCCGACATCTTTTAGCACCGGGCCTGATTTTCTGCGCAGTTCTCGCGCTGGTGCTCTCTCACAGCACTGTTACATTCCTGGCATACGGATACCTGGCGGCAAACATTGTGGGAGTGGTTGCCTACTGCTGGATGCTGCGTGGAGCCCTTCGCGCCCGCGGCCTGCTTGGTCAATTGCGCGCACATCGAATGGTGATTCCCTTCAAAGAGATTGCCGGATACAGCCTGCCCCTGCTCACCGCAAGCCTGGTCAGCATGACGATGGGATCGGCCGGCGTCTTTCTCCTGGGATACTTTCACAGTACTTCGGAGGTGGCATCCTTCCGGGCAGCGCTGCCCGTGGCGCAACTGAACAATATCGTCTTCATGACCTTCGGGATGTTGTACACGCCGCTGGCAGCCCGGTTTTACGCCAAGAACGATTACCCGGCTATCAATTCTCTCTACTGGCGCACCGCAGTCTGGATGGCTGTCCTGACCTTCCCGGTTTTTGCCCTTACTTTTTCCATCGCACGCCCGCTTGTGGTCTTCATGTACGGCACTCGCTATTCGCAATCCGGGATAATTTTGGCCCTGCTGTCGTTCGGGTACTACTTTAACGTCGCCCTGGGCTTCAATGGATCGACAATCAAGGTATTGGGCAAACTCCGCTATACCGTCATCATTAATGTCGTTGCCGCAATAGTAAATATCGCAGGCAGTCTTTTGCTGATTCCTCGCTATGGTGCCCTGGGGGCGGTGATCGCTGCTGCGGGCGCCATGGTAGTGCACAATCTTCTGAAGCAAGCCGGTCTTCGCCTCGCATCCGGCTTGCGGATCTTCGATCGTCAGTATCTTTCGTTTTATTTACTCATCGCGTCCAGCGCGCTGGGTTTGTTCATCGTTCAGCAGATCATCTCGAGCAACATCTTCGTTGCCGTTCCTCTGGCGGCATTGGTGTCCATCCTGGTATTGGCGGTGGCCAGAAGAAAGCTTGATGTCGCCAATACCTTCCCCGAGCTCCTCAAAATACCGGGAATGCGCCTGATCTTTGGATAGTGCCCCGCCTCACCAAATAGAACAGCTCACGCCGAGTCTCGGTTTCGGGTACGATTTTGAAGTTTCGCGCAATTGAGTATTGAAAATCTGCCAGAGGCCCTGAACATGTCCATGAAACGCCGCAATTTTTTGAGGTCCATCGCAGGCACCGCTGTATTCGGGGCCACCACGCGTCACCTGCAAGCGCAGGAACAGGTGGCTCGGGCCACTCACGGAATGCCCTCGCCGCGCATCAAGGACATTAGCGTCATCGAGTGCCAGCCCAACGGCGTGCGGCTAACGGTCGTGAAGGTCACCACCGACCAGGATGGCCTCTACGGCTATGGCTGCGCCACCTTTACCCAGCGTGCTGACCTGGTAAAACCAGCGGTCGAGAAATATCTAAAACCGTTTCTGCTCAATAAAACCACGGATCGCATCGAGGACGTCTGGCAGTCCTGCTACGACAGCTCTTATTGGAAGAACGGCCCTGTTTTGAACAACGCCATCAGCGGCGTCGACCAGGCGCTATGGGATATCAAGGGCCGGCAGGCAGGCATGCCGGTTTATCAGTTGGTTGGCGGCAAGTGCCGCGAGGCAGTCGACACTTACACCCATGCCGACGGCGCCGAATTTCAGGAAGTCGTCGACAATGCGAAGCGTTTCATGGAAAAAGGCTTCCGCCACGTACGCATTCAGGTCGGAGTTCCCGGAATGGCCGGCTATGGTGCTCGTGCTGGGGG
>Ga0157378_10000487_pt1 | contig 37522 bp, 34 predicted proteins | sample M65metaG_FD_115309 | JGI IMG/M metagenome (GOLD analysis project Ga0157378, IMG submission 115309) | Miscanthus rhizosphere microbial communities from Kellogg Biological Station, Michigan, USA - M6-5 metaG | ecosystem: Host-associated > Plants > Roots > Rhizosphere > Soil | place: USA: Michigan... | reverse complement strand
TGGTTTTGCCGTCGGTCACCTTGCCATCGCCTGCGCTCAACTCCTGACTGTCGGCCTTCCATTCCTTGGCAGCGAGATCTATGAGCAGATCACGCGCGTCAGAGGCCACCTTACGAAGTTGCAGGTTCATCGTTGGCGTGGTGCGGCTTCCGAAGGTACCCATGTCAAAGGGCGTTAGTTGAGTGTCGCCCATAATCATTTCAACTCTAGCAACGGGAACCCGCAGTTCTTCGGCCACAGCCTGACTCAGGGAGGTGCGAATGTTCTGTCCAACTTCAACCTTTCCGGTATAGACCGTAACGTTGCCGCTTTCTCCAATATGCAGCCAAGCATCGATCTCTTTGGGAAGTGAATCCCCTGCTCGCCTCGCTCCCCCTGATTCCTGCGACCAGGAGGACTGTCGCAAGATCGAGACGACCAGGATCCCAGCCCCAAGAAATTTGAAGAACTCGCGCCGATCTAAATCGAATCGGTACAGCGGTCCGGCTTTGAGTTCATAGCGCTCGGGCTCCAAGGAAACTTTGACCGGCGAGCTCATTGGGCTGCCTTCTTCACAGTGCTCGAGTCAAGTGGCGCGTCTGCTGCCTTTTGAATGGCCCTGATAACGAGCGAATAGACGCCGCAGCGGCAGATGTTGCCATTCATGAAGTCGACGATCTCGTTTTGACTGGGATGGGGATTGCGATTCAGTAGGGAGACGGCTGACATGATCATGCCGGATGTACAGTAGGCACATTGCATGGCCCCTTCGTCGAGAAACGCCTGCTGCACCCGGTGCAACCGGTCACCACTGGCTAACCCCTCGATGGTTGTGATGTGCTTTTGACCTAAGGTCGAAAGGCGGGTGAGGCAAGAGCGCTGGGCGCGTCCATCGACCAGGACAGTACAAGCCCCGCACTGGCCTTCTCCACAGCCGTACTTGCTTCCGGTCATATCGAGGTGTTCGCGCAGAACTGTCAGAAGGCTGGTCTGAGGATCGGCGTCAACGTGATGAGAACGGCCGTTAATGGATAGCTGGATCGTCGGCATTACAGTTACTCCGAAAGTGGTTGAGGCCTATTTCCTAAATGATATATCCCTCAGATCGAGAAGCGCGGGTCGCCTTCAACGACCTCTCCTTCAAGCTTGGGTACTTCGCCTTTAGCCCAAAGACGGGTTCGATATTTGACCCGGTAATTTAGCGGGCCACCATCGGCATGCTCGCTGCGCTCCAGTGGACGCGGGATGCAGACGAATTCGGTTTCGAAACTCTCATGAGTGGCGCCGACAACAGCGTAACCGTGTCCGCCCATGTCGACGAAGCTCAGATGCGGCGCCAGGTCGGGATTGGTGAGAGCTCGTGCCCTGGAAATGTCGCCGCTCTTGGCGTATTCGAGGCACGAGCGCACGCCGCGACGGAGCAGCATATTGACTGTGGGTTGGGGCTTGGCGTCATTAGGACCTTGGGCGAGAAATAGGGGCCGCATTGGATGATCTTTGGGAAAGCGATGTTCAAAAGCTTCGACCAATCCCGGAGCGGAGATCGATCCTGTGATGAAGGCAACTCCTACCGGTTCGAAGGCCGCGGGAGGAAGTCCCTTGGCGGCGACGCCAGCCCAGAAACTGTGCCGGTCTCCGGCGATGGTAGCGAAACCAGTGATCCCGTGATCGCGGACAAAGTCATAAATTTCGCCGCGCTCAACATAAGAACTGCTGTGGTCGCCTCCGCCAAAGCCCGCATAACCCGCCCCCGGCCAGGGTTTCGTCAAGCCCTGTGGGAGATTCTGAGGATCGGCACGAAGGTCAAGCGTACCGGTGGTGTTGCCCCAGATTTTCCAGGTCGCTTTTGAGTCCCGCAGTTTTTCAAGGAACCACGCTTTCTGTTCGGCGCCCAGAATGGTTTGCGGTGGCTCGTCTTTGCGGAAGTTTGCAACCTGCGAATCTCCGTAGCGGATCGTGGCAGGCGGATGACCGCCGTTGTGGACACGTCCGGCGTCAAGGATCTCCTGCGCTTCCTGCGGGACAAATTCAGGGAAATCCTTGCTGGAAAAGACTTTCGCTTCGTCACGTTCGGTAGGATCTTCAGATCGGTAGCTGCGCTGATCGGTCACGATAAGCTCGACATTCCGTCCCCAGCGCATCGCACGGTATCCCTTCAGGCTTCGGATTGCGGTTAGATTGTTAGGCTCTTGACCCAAACCGTGGTCATCGAATTGTGTGATCGGTGTATCGACAACTTTGGGCGGATCGAACAGATCGAACGATGACCCACTCGGCTTCGCCATTCGCGAAGGCCGGTATTCGAAAAAGGTCTGATTGGCAGCAACTTTTCGGGTTTGTGCCGGCCGCGACTTGCCGTCGAACTTCTGCATGCTCTGCCAGCCTTGCCAGCTGAATTCGTGGTTGTCCCACATGTTGACGAAGGGCCAACGGGCGCGTGCATCCTGCAGGTCAGGATCGTGCAGGTAGGCGCGGTAGACGGCGCGATAGTCGTCGAGAGTAGTTGGGATATGGAAGTCTTCTATTTTTTCGCCGTGCTCATAGCGAACAATATCGCGAATGCGGCGATCGTACATTCCCTGGGGACGGTCTTCGGGATACCAGACAATTTCGTAGATGAAGTCACCGAGATGGAGCACGAAGCCGAGTCGATCTTTCTCGGAAGCACGCTCGTCTTCAAAGATCATGCGGCGATAGGCGTTTTGCGCCCCTTGATTGACGTTCTGACAACTGACGAAGGCAAATCGCACCGGGCGCGGATCGTCGTCGGACGGTGCGGTGATGGTGCGGCCAATGCGGCTTCCGAAGCCATCAGCGTCGGTGAAGCGATACCAATAAACACTGGCGGGCTTGAGGCCGCCCACCAGGACGCGGCAGGTCCAGTCCGATGCCGCCGAAATCGGTGCCGGTGCAGTGGCGATGACGCGGCGGAAGGATTTGTCCTCGGCGACCTCGACGGTCAGATTTTTTGCATTGGGGGCATGGCGCGTCCAAAGGAGTACGCTGCTGCTGTCGGGGTCGCCGGATGCAACACCTTCAGGATATAAGTCTCGGCGCTCATTCCATTTCAAACTCGAGGGCAAGGCGAAGGCGCTGCCCCATGCGGCGGAGGCGCCGAGGGCGAAGGCCATTTCCAGGAAGGACCTGCGGGTGAGAGCAGTCATTTGTCAGCGTCCCTACCGGATAGAGTACTGCGAGAAGTGGGTGTTGGAGAAGAGTTGGTTGCCCCCCAGGGATTCGAACCCCGATAAGCAGATCCAGAATCTGCTGTCCTGCCGTTGAACGAGGGGGCAACTTAGTGGTTGGAGCAGGATGATTCCTGCCGCTTTTGATTTTATGGGCAGGCTGCGGCGAGGTCAACCTCGCGTTGGTAACGCTTGGTAAAGCGGAACCGGCGTGAATGGAGCGCAATATCTGGCTAATGCGCCATTGGCGCCGCCCCCTTCTTCTGTGGCTTCTTCATCAGGAAGATCAGGGGGAACATCACCACGAACAGTATCCCCAGAAAACGGAAGGCGTCGGCGTAGGAAAGCATGGCTGCCTGCCGCTGCACCATGCCAAAGGCTGCCGCCTGCGCGCGATGCAACGCCGTGGCAGCGTCCGTGCCTTGGCTGATGAAGAATTGCTGCAAGCCGGCAATGGTGCGTTGCCACTGCAGGTTGCTGCCCGTGACGTTGGCTCCCAGGTCATGCAAGTGTGTTTGAGCGTTGCGCACCTGGATGGTGGTGACGGCGGAAATGCCGATGCTGGCACCGATGTTGCGCATCAGGTTAAACAAGCTGGTGGCGTTGCCCAGCCGCTCTTTGGGAACGGGATCGTTAGTCACGGTGGTAAGCGGCACAAAAATTAGTCCAAGAGCTGCGCCCTGCAATGCGAGAGGAAAAACGAAGTCAGCGAAACCGACGTCCAGACTCAACCGAGACAGAAGAAACATAGCTACGGCGGATGCCAGAATGCCCGCGCCCAACAACTTTCTTACGTCCACCTTGGAAGTAAGAAAACCGATCAAGGGCATGAACAGAAATGACGCCATGCCGCGAGGCAAGTTGGTTACACCGGCGTGGGTGGCGGTGTATCCCAGCAAGATTTGCATGAATAATGGGAGTAGAACGGTGCTGCCGTAGAGCACAAAACCGACCACCGTCATCAGGAACGTACCAACGGCGAACGACCGGTACTTGAAAACAGTCAAGTCGATAATGGGGTGCTCGGCTTTGAGCTCGCGGACGATCAATCCCCCCAATCCAACAACCGTAAGCACCGCCAACACGATGATGAAATGCGAGGAAAACCAGTCTTCTTCTTGGCCCTTGTCGAGCATGATCTGCAGGCAGCCGATCCCAAGCACTAACAGACCGATTCCCCAGTAGTCGATGCCCTGTGCTTTCTTCCGCAAGTAAGGTGGGTCAAAAATATAAAGCTGGGTAAGAATGAGCGCGATAACTCCGATGGGGATGTTGATGTAAAACACCCAGCGCCAACTGTAGTTGTCGGTGAGCCAGCCTCCGGCCACCGGACCCAGCATGGGTGCTACCACGATTCCCAGCGCCCAGAATGCCATAGCCTGGCCGCGCTTTTCTGGTGGAAAAGCTTCCAGCAAGATCGCTTGAGATAGCGGTTGCAGGCCCCCGCCGCATGCACCTTGAATGACTCGGCAAACGATCAGGAATGGGAGAGATGGCGCGAGTCCGCAAAGGAACGACGCGACGGTAAAACCCATGACCGAGCCCATCAACAGGCGCTTACGGCCGAAGTTGTTGGCCAACCATCCAGTCATGGGAAGGATGATGGCGTTGGCAACTAGATAAGAAGTAAGCGTCCAAGTCGCTTCGTCATTCGAGGCGGAAAGATTTCCCGCGATGTGAGGAAGGGAAACGTTCACCACGGTGGTGTCGAGCACTTCCATGAAAGTGCCCGACATCACGGCAATTGCAATCAGCCAAGGGTTCGGAGAAGGTGTCGGGTTGAGAGCGTCAGGGGGCATGCACTTGGGCTAGAACAAATCCACTTAGATGCAGAACTGCATTTCGCGATTCGTCGATTTGTCCGGTGACCGCAGCGCCCGGGATAGAATCGAAATCACCAACCGGGAGGACTGCGTTATGACCACAACTTTGGGTCGCGCCACATCACTCAGTGCCGATTATAGCGAGATCGCCCGCCGCGCTTTGGATGCTGAACAATGCGCACTGATCGTGATTGACATCCAGGAAAAATTACTTCCGCCGATTTTCCAGAAAGAAAACGTGGTGCGCAATTCTCAACTGCTGATCAGGCTGGCCGGAATCTTGAAGATGCCGGTGATCGCAACGACTCAATACGCGAAGGGTTTGGGGAGTACGGTGCCGGAAGTAGCTGCCCTGCTTCCCGATCAGGCCGTCGATAAGATGGCCTTCTCCTGTTTTGGGAGTGATGTGTTCTGCTCGCTGCTAAAGCGCGTTCCAGGAAACCGGACGACGGTATTGCTATGCGGCATGGAAAGCCATATCTGCGTGGCACAGACAGCTTTAGGCGCTTTGCGCGAAGGGTATGTGGCGCACGTCGCCTCTGATGCAGTGAGTTCACGGACGGAATGGAACTGGCAGGTCGGGCTGGAGCGCATGCGGGCGGCCGGGGCGGTCATCTCCTCTACGGAAATGATGATCTATGAATTACTGCGAGCTTCAGGAACTGTCGCCTTCAAGGAAATGCTGCAACATTTGAAGTGAAAGTTCGGGAATTGTCGTAGAAAAAGTGATGACGCAGAAATGATTGTTCTTCTCATGGGAGTAACGGGCGCGGGAAAAACGACAGTTGGAAGCCTATTGGCGCAGCAGTTGGGATGGGTCTTTGCAGATGCCGACAGCTTTCATCCTGCGGCGAATGTCGAAAAGATGCGCCATGCAATTCCTCTCACCGATGGCGATCGTACCCCTTGGCTCGAAGCGATTCATCAGCAGATGGTGCAGTGGACCGCGGCGAACACAAATGGCGTGATTACATGTTCGGCCCTCAAGCAGAGTTATCGCGAGCGTTTGTTGCGCCGCCTCACCGTGACGTTGGTCTACTTAAGAGGTAGCTACGAACTTATCGAGGGCCGCGTGAGCCACCGGGTTGACCATTTTGCGCCGGCGCAGCTGGTTGCGAGTCAATTCCAGGATCTCGAGGAGCCTGAGAATGCACTAGTTGTAAGCGTCGATCGGTCGCCGCAAGAGATCGTGGCAGAGATCCGGCTCCGGCTCGGAATCGCCTAGGGCGTGATCTTCTACAATGCAGGGGTGAAGAACTGGGATGTCATTGTGATCGGTGGGGGAATCATTGGGCTGTCGATTTCCCTCGAATTGAAGAAGCACGGCGCCGCGGTATTGGTAGTAGAGCGTGGTGAACCGGGGCGGGAAGCATCTTACGCCGCAGCCGGAATGTTAGCCGACACTCCCATTGAGCTTCCCTCAGAGTTGCACGCATTGGCGCGCGCCAGCGCCAAGATGTATCCCGAATTTGTTCAACAAGTGGAAGATGAATCCGGATTGAAAGTGGATCTACGCGATCAGGGAACCATTTTTCTCTCCGCAGAGTGCAACGATCATTCTCTGCCTGCACCCTTGATTGAGCTGGAACCAGGCCTTGCCGAGCCTGAACAGCCCGCGAAATATTTCGAGGAGCGTAGTGTTGACCCAAGGGCCCTCGCCGCGGCGGTGCTGCAAGCTGCTCGGCACCGCGGTATCGACGTTTCTTCCGGAAGTACGGTGACCAGAGTGTTAGTCGACGATGGGCACGTGACTGGAGTCGAGACCGATAAGACTGCATATGCCGCGCCCGCGGTGGTGAATTGCGCGGGCGCATGGTCGGGGCAAGTTGGGCCTGTCCAGTTCCCTACGCGCCCGGTGAAGGGACAAATGTTGGCTTTGGTCGGGGCACGTGAGTTGCTGCGGCACGTCATCCGGACTTGCGATTGCTATCTGGTTCCACGGAGTGATGGTCGGGTTGTCATCGGTTCAACGCTCGAGGAAGCCGGCTTTGACAAGCGTACCGACGCCGACACCATCCACCGCTTGCATCTGGCAGCGCTCAAGGTTGTGCCGAAACTCGCCAGGGCGCGCATTCTGGAGAGTTGGGCCGGACTGCGCCCCGGCACGCCCGACAGTTTACCTCTGCTGGGAAAAACTACGACTCCGGGATACTTTGCGGCCACCGGGCACTTTCGTGACGGTATTCTGTTGACGCCGGTCACGGCCGAAATCATGGCGCGAGTGATCACGGGCGGCACGCCGGACTATGACATTTCGGCATTTTCTCCGGACCGATTCTTAAATACCTAGATTCAGGAAACAGCATGGCAACGATGGCGCAGGTTCGCGAGCACTACGATTCTCTGGCACTGATCTACCAGACATTTTGGGGAGATCACATTCACCACGGCTTGTTCGAGACGGGGAAGGAATCTGCTGTCGACGCGCAGGTGAAAATGCTCGAGCATTGCGCCGGCCTGCTGGACGTGCACGGAGGCGAAAAAGTGCTGGATGCAGGTTGCGGTCACGGCGGAACGCTGCTGTATCTAGCCACGCAGCTCGGTTGCGGGGGGATTGGGCTAACGCTGAGCCCCAAACAGGCAAAGATCGCCGCTGCAAATGCGTTGAGAGCGGGAGTGGCTGAGCGGATCAAGTTTCAGGTACAGGATGTGGGTTCCTATCAATTTCGTCCGGGTGCATTTGACCTGGTTTGGGCGATGGAGTCATCTGAGCATTTTCCCGACAAGCCATCGGCATTCCGAAACTTTGCTTCGACCTTGCGTCCCGGAGGCCAGTCTTTGCTCGCGGCATGGACTGGGTCCATGGAGAGCCCCAGGGTGGCAGAGGTAGCACGGGCGTTCTTGTGCCCGGAGTTGTGGACTGCAGAGCAGTATCGCAAAGCGATCGCGTCCACCGGCATGACCGTCTATCATGGTGAAGACTTGACCAGGCAGGTCGTGCGTACTTGGGAGATTTGCCAGCAGCACGCGAAGAAGGCAGCGCCCGTAGTGAAGCTTTTGCCACGCGCGGCGCGGGAGTTTGTCGAAGGGATCGAGATCATCCTGGATGCATACCGGTCGGGTGACCTGACCTATACGGTGCTCACGGCGCGTCTCGGGACGGGTCGGTGAGTTGTTCTAGCAAAATACCTCGTTCCTGGCGGGCCAAAGACTCGGCTCTACACATTTTGGATATACTCCCAGCTGAAAGGTGTTGATCTTATGGCTTCTCCAGCCGTGGCCTATGCCCGCAATAATCAGCAGCGTTTTCTTGATGAACTGAAAGTCCTGCTCCGCATTCCCAGCATCAGCACGCTCACTGAACACAAGGGCGATGTGCAGAAGGCAGCCGAGTTTGTCGCTGCGGAGCTTCTTCGTATCGGGATGGAGAATGTTGAGGTCATCCCTACGAAAGGGCATCCCCTGATCTATGCCGACTGGCTGCATGCCCCGGCAAAACCGACAGCCGTGATGTATGCGCACTACGACGTGCAACCGCCTGATCCTCTGAATGAGTGGCTGTCTCCGCCGTTCGAACCGACGGAGCGCAATAGCAATATCTATGCCCGCGGCGCGGTGGACGATAAGGGCCAGCTGTGGATGGAAGTCAAGGCGCTGGAGGCCTTGATGCAGGCGGGAGACGGTAAGCTTCCGATCAATGTGAAGGTTCTGATTGAGGGCGAGGAAGAAGTTGGTGGAGAATCCATCGCGCTTTACGTGCGGCAACAAAAGGCAAAGCTGAAGGCAGATTTCGCGCTGGTTTGCGATACCGAATTGTTCGCACCCAATCTGCCGACGCTTTGCGTTGGATTGCGCGGGCTGGTTTACACGGAGATCGAAGCGGTAGGGGCAAAGACTGACCTGCATTCTGGAATGTACGGGGGGGCAGCGCCGAATCCCCTCTTCGCTTTAGTAGAGATCATCAGCAAGCTGAAAGATTCGAAGGGCCGCATCCTGATTCCCGCCTTTTACAAGAACGTGAAAGCTCCGAGCAAAGCCGAACTAGACGCCTGGAAACGTCTTCCGTTTAAAGAAGAACATTACCGGAAGACCGAGGTTGGTTCCAACGTGCTGACCGGCGAACCGGGTTATTCGGTGCTGTATCGAACATGGGCGCGTCCGACTTTGGAAGTGCACGGCATGCCCGGAGGTTTTACCGCGCCGGGCGCAAAAACAGTAATTCCCGCGCGTGCTTCCGCAAAAGTTTCCATGCGGCTGGTACCGAACCAGGATGCGGATGATGTCCTCAAGAAATACAAGAAGTACGTTCAGAAGCTAACTCCGAAGGGCATACAGACCGAGATCAAAGTCTGGAGCAAGGGACCCGCGTGCGTCGTCGGAACCAACAACAGGTACATAAAGGCCGCCACCGAGGCAATGCACGACGTATTCAAAAAAGACACCGTATTCATCCGCTCTGGCGGCTCGATTCCGATTGTGACCGACTTTCAGGACGTGTTGAAAATTCCCAGCGTCATGATGGGATTCGGCCTGCCCGACGACAATTTGCATGCACCCAACGAGAAGTTTCACATCCCAAATTTCTACCGCGGAATTGAGTCGATTTGCGGGTTTTTTGAGAAGCTGGGAGAGTAGGCACTGCTTCGCAGTGGAGATCTTAGCCATTCCGCAATGTGCAGGGATCGGGGCCGCCTAGAGAGTCCCTCACTGCGTTGATGCTCGCTCAGTCGTCCGATGATGCATGCATAAGGTCCAGCAATTTCGAATCATATCTTTCGTTGCACTCATCTCGTGTTGTCACCCTCTCGCAGCTTGTTATGGGGGGGACCTTCCCTGGCGTTACGACCTTCGCCCCGGCGACCATCTCGTCTACCGCTATACCTTTGAACGTCATATTTTTGGCGGAGATACCGAGTCTCAGTCCAAAGCGACCTATACAACTCATGTTCTGGTGCTAGGAGAGAAAGATGGCCATCTCAGCATTGGGTTTCAACGCAACCGCGAGTCCGGCGAGTTGGTGAGTTATCGCGAAAAAGGCAAAGACAAGCTTGCGCAGCAAAAGGTCGAATTTGATCAGCGAATGGCCAAGCGGGAGGGACGATTTCACGAAGCCAACGAGTTCAACTTCGAGGGCCGCAATCTTGACTACTGGCAAGCGGCGAGGGAAAGTCCCAGCAAGGTGTTGCTGGGGATCCATGAGATTGCAGAACTGCCGGAACATCAGCTGGCAGCAGGTGGCAAGTGGCACGGCCATGACCTCCTTGGTTTTGAAAATCGCTTCGCGGGCATAGAAAGCGTCTCTGGAAAATCGTGCGCCCGGTTCGACGGCAAGAACGGAATAGGAAGGCTTTCGTACTGGTGGTGTCCGGAAAATGGCGTATTGGGCAAGATTGAGTTCGATGGCGAGTACATCCTCTTCGCCGATGCCCGAGCTCACGAAAAACTAACCTTGGAGCTGGTCGAGAAGCGGCGCGGCGAAAGTACAAGCGATTGGCTGAAATCTCCGGAGACCCAAGAAGGTGCGCTCGACGCCCTGTTGCTATCGACCTGGACGACGTTGCCCCGAGAGTTTACCGACCTACCGATGGAATCGCAGGATCCGCAAGTCCAAGCGTTGATGCTGTCATTGATCTACCAGCGCCGGATTCATCGGCTCAGGACCGAACTGCTGGAAAACTTGGCGCATTCCGAGAATCTAGAAGTGGCGAGGATCGCGGGACGATTGCTGGATTCTTCACTGACGTCTGCAAAGGCCTTCCCGCCGGAGAGGTTAGGCACCTCGTTCCGTGTCAGCCAGCGTGACAAGCTCTCCTACATCTTGCATGTTCCTAAAGACTACCGCGGCGATCGGCCATTCCCTTTGCTGATCTACCTAAGCGGCGGTGCGGGCCTCGCAATCGACGCGGCAAACAGTGCCGAAGACATAATCGCCCCCACTGGTTACCTCGCTTTGTACCCGCAAGCCGGGGATATGTGGTGGAACGACGATATCCGGCGGAAGTTTGCCTCCCTGTTCGATGAAATTCTTGAAACCCTGAATGTGGACCGCACACGGATTTACATCACCGGCTTTAGCAACGGTGGGACAGGCGCTCTTTACTATGCGACCTTTTGGCCTAAGCGGTTTGCCGCAGTCGTGACCATGATGGGAGCGGGTGTTTGTATGCCGGAGGTCAACCGCCGGATCTTCGAGGCACGGGACATTCCCACTCTATTGCTGCATGGCGACAAGGATCCGATCATCCCCATCAGTTGCTCGCGGGACACCTATAACGAGCTTCGCAAAATTTCGAAAAGGGCGCCGCCGGTATTTCAAACATTCAAAGACCGCGGGCACCAGATCACCTTGGACAGTGATGACGGGTTGACGTTAAAGTTCTTCAGCGACAAATCTTTGCCCAACGGAAAGCTGTAGGGCGGACACCACCTCCCGTCCGCCGAGTAGGGGCATTGCGTCAGCCCCCGAATCTGTTAATCCCGCGTAGCCCCACTGCTCAAATGAACCTTCAACGGGCTAACCCGTGCGGGCAAGAGTCTCCGCCTACATCTTGCTTTCCGGGCTCGGCTCTATTACCTTTAACTGGCTCTCCGATTCTCTCTTCCTCATTCCAATTCAAGAAGGTTCCTTCACCTCAATCTAGGCGTGTATTACATTGTGTGTGCAAAATAAGGCGGTTATCGGTAAGCCCATACCAGATATAGTGTTTTCATGCTTGACCCCGGCGCGATTTCGCCGTTACAGTAGCTTTAACTTGTGCCTTGAGCCCTGCCCTGTCCAGCCTAGGGGGCGAGTTTTTCCAGGGCCCGTCGTAGGAGGAATCTCGTTGGTTAACTTTGCCAATGGGCGGTGCGCCTTTTTCACAGAGCTACTTCAAAACATGGAACGGACATGTTCCGTTCTACAAGCTGGCACTTTGCAATCTGCTAACGCTGCATAGGAGTTTCCGTTGCTCAAACTGAAAAGGCTACAGATTCTCGGATTCAAGTCCTTCTGCGACCGCACCGACCTCAAGTTTCATGGGGACGGCGTTGCCGCCATCATCGGGCCCAATGGGTGCGGTAAATCGAATATTGCTGACGCCATTTCCTGGGTGTTGGGTGAGCAGTCCGCCAAGACCTTGCGTGGATCGCGCATGGAAGATGTGATCTTTGCCGGAACCCGCGACCGCAAGCCGACCGGCATGGCTGAGGTGTCGCTGACGCTCATCAATCCTGAGGAGTACGACGGACCCGACGCAAACGAACCGACGGAACTCGATATCCATGACGATCTTCCCTACGAGGATTGGGATGAATCCGCGCTTCGCGCTCGGGCAGCCGAGGAAGGGGAACGCCTCACCGAAGAGGCGCAACCCGGACAGACCGAAGAGATCGACGGCGAAGCCGCAGAACAGGCTTCGGAGTCAGACGCGGCGGAGGCAGGGGTTGCTGGACCTCAAGTAGTGCTTAGGATTCGGCGGCGTAAGTTCAACCAAAATCAATTCCGTGCCGGCGAGATTGTGGTCACTCGGCGACTCTTCCGCACCGGCGATAGCGAGTACCTTCTGAACGGCAAGCTGTGCCGGTTGCGAGACATTCAAGAACTCTTCATGGGCACTGGGTTAGGGCCGGAATCTTACGCGCTGATTGAGCAGGGACGCATTGGACAAATATTGAGCAGCCGCCCTACGGACCGGCGGGCGATCATCGAAGAGGCGGCTGGGATCACCAAGTTCAAAACCAAGAAACGGCTGGCGGAAGCGCGCTTGGATGATGCCAAACAGAATCTGTCGCGGGTAAATGACATTTTTGAAGAAGTTACCCGTCAGATGAATTCGCTCAAACGCCAAGCCTCAAAGGCAGAACGATTTGCTAAATTGCGCGAGGAAATGCGCGGCAAGCTTCGCCTGGTACTGGCCAGCAAGTTTACCCAACTCGAGTTGGAAGAAACCGAACTCGACGCTCAGATCCAAGCGATTTCAGAAGCCATGCGGGAGCAAGGCGAGACGGTCCAACAGTTTGAGACCGAGCACTCCGAGCGCACCCAGCGTGGTTATTCAGTTGAGGTGGAGAGCCGCGAGAACCGTGATCGGTTAAACCAGATCAAACTTGAAGCTGACCGGGCACAGGCGCGGCGGCAGCACAACCAGGAGCGCTGCACGGAACTGGTTGCCCGTGCCGCAAGTTCTGAAAATGATTTGCTGCAGACGCGCATGCGGCTGACCACATTTGAAGCCGAGCGTGACGTGAATCAACAGATGCTCGACTCAGCTGCCGCCGATGTAGCTGCTGCGCAGCAGGAACTGCAGCAGTGCCAAGCCGAAGCATCCACTGCAGCCGCGGCATTGAATGCGCTGGAGCGGAAGCAAGAAGAATCGCGCAACGCCATGTTGCAGGCGGTGGCATCTGCCTCCAATCTTCGGAATCAACTCTCGCAATCAGAAGATCGGATGGCGACCGTGGATCGCGACGCCCAGCGGCTTGAGGCCGAAATGGCGACCGCCAACTCGCAGGTCGAATCATTCGGCGGGCAGCGTGGACAGCTGGCGCTGGAGTTTGAAGGCGTGTCCCAAAAGCTTACCGTGCTTACTGACGAAATTTCGCAGACCCGGCAGTCGCTGGAAGACAAGCGTCAGGCGGAAACGGAGGCCAAAATTCGCCTGGACAGCCTGCGCGCGGAATTCGCAACCATGATCGGCAAGAAGGGATCACTAGAAGCAGTGATCGCTGAACACGGGTACTCGACCGAGTCCGTTCGGCGGTTGTTTCAGTCCGGCGGTCTACAGGGCGGGTTGGCCCCAGCCGGAGTTCTCGCCGATTTCCTGGAAGTTGAGCCGCGCTATGAGACTGTGGTGGAAGATTTTTTGCGCGATGAACTGAATTACGTGGTGGTGAAGTCGTGGGACGCCGCCGACGAGGGTCTCCGCCTGTTGCGTAACGATGTCGATGGCCGGGCCACCTTCCTGGTGCATCCGGAAGATTCGCAGGCGAAATTCTCTTTCGCGGTGGATGAAGCAGCGCGCGGTAATACGCCGGCACATTCTCTGGTTCCGCTGAAGAGTGCGATCCGGGTTCTGAATGGATTCGGGCGGTCGCTGGAAGTGATCCTGCCTAAGCTGCGCGACGGGTATATCGTTCCCGATCCGACGCGTGCCAAGGATCTGGCTCTTGAGAACCCTGATGCATTCTTCCTTTCCCAATCGGGCGAGTGCTTTCACAACGTGACGGTTACCGGCGGCAAGCAGCGCACGGAAGGTCCGTTGTCAATGAAGCGCGAGCTACGCGATGTCCTGCGCATGTTGGGTGAAATCGAGCACGCGCTTCGTGAGGAAGAGATGCGCGTGCTGACGCTCGGAGGCGAGATCAAAGAACTGACTTCCCTGCTCGACCGCCTCGAAGGCGAAAAGCGCGTGGCCGAGAAACAGGCCATGACTTCCGGCCACCTGCTGCGGCAGTTGGAATCGGAAATCGGACGGGTTAGCGAACGCGCTGGAACTTGCAGCCACGAGTTGCAGCGGCTAGCCATGGAACGTGAGCAGCAGCAGCAATCGATTGCTTCCTGCCAAAGCGAACTGACTCAAATGGAACTGGAGCGCCTGGAACTCGAGCAGAATGCTGCAACCGCGCAGTTGGAATTGGCCGCCTTGCGGGAACGGCGCGACGCGGCTGTTTCCGCCGCCTCTCACAAGATGGCAAGCGTGGCCACACTCGAAGAGCGCCATCGATCAGCGGCGGCTGTGCTTCAGCGTATTGAGGCCCAACTCGCAGAACTGGGGCAGCGGGTTTCAGTGCTTCGGCAGCAAATCGAATCGTCTTTTGCCGAGCTTTTGCATCGGGCTCACGAGAACCAGGAACTTGCCGATCAACTGGTGAACCTCGGCGCGGAGCGAAATGCCAGCGAAGCGCGTGATGGACTATTGCAGGTTGAGTCTGAGCAGGTTCGGGCACGCTTGACCGAGATCGATGAGGCATTGCATCAGGCGCGGGAATTGCTTGACCAGGCGCGCGACCGGCGCGGCGAGCTAACGGCAGCCGCAGCCAAATTGCAGTCTGACTTGCAATACATGTCCGAAACCTCTTTGAACGAACTTGGTATTGAACGTCACGAACTAGTTGCCGACACCACCATCGAGATAGTCTCCGGGGAGCAGTTGACAGTCGAAGACCAGATCTATCGCGACATGCGCACTCGACTCGACGCAATGGGTCCGGTGAACATGATGGCTTTGGATGAATACAAGGAATCCGCGGAGCGGCACGGTTTCCTGGAAACACAGCGGAAGGATCTTTTGGAATCGATTCAGAATACCCAGGCGACCATCAAAGAGATTGACGTCTTCTCAAAGCAGAAATTCGAGGAGGCGTTCAACATCATCAACGACAACTTCCAGACTACCTTTAAGAAGTTGTTCGGCGGCGGTCATGCCTTCATGCGTCTGACCGACGAGGAAAACAGCGCCGAGAGCGGCATCGACGTGGTGGCGTCGCCTCCGGGCAAGAAGTTGCAGAATGTGCTGCTGCTGTCTGGTGGAGAGAAGGCCATGACGGCGCTTTCACTGCTGGTCGGAATCTTCCAGTATCAGCCGAGCCCGTTCTGCATCCTGGATGAGGTGGACGCTCCGCTCGACGAAGCCAACATTGGACGCTTCACCGAACTAGTCCGCGAGATGAGCGTGCAGACGCAGTTCGTGCTCATCACGCACAGTAAAAAGACCATGAGCATTGCGCCCGTGCTCTACGGCGTGACCATGCAGGAGCCTGGCGTTTCCAAGCTGGTTTCAGTTCGGTTTGGGGCGACGGCCTAGGCGCCACCCACGCAGGCGGGAGCTTAGCTTGCTTGGTCTTCGAGATCATCGAGAAGCGCTTCAATATCGTCGTAACTCTTCTCAGCTGGCGATTCCACCTTGAGGGGGGAAACGGCAAGCGGTTCTCGGACCCGGTCCCTTGCAGCTGCGGAGCCTAGGCGAACGAGATGGTTAACAACTTCGTCGATGGACGCACGGGAGCGAAGGGTTTCTTCGACAAGAAGGCGGACAACGTCGTCATCCAGGGAAATACTAGTTCTCACACCACAATGCTACGTCAGACGGCCCTCGGGACGCCAATGACCGCCTGCCTTTTCTCTGGTATCAGCCTGTAAGACCAGAAGACCATGCTTCGTTACACGCTCATTCCAATTTTCCTCATCCTTCCTCACGTTTTCCACAACCAAAACCCACGGTGAACAGGCGGCTCATGAGGCGATTACGACTGTCAACCTTTTTACAGTTAGCGGACTGCATCTTGGCGGACTGTTCGCTGCGAAACCGTTGACAAAAATTTCTGGGAGGTTAGAATACGCCACGATTTTTACCTGTAATATTTCTTCATGACATCCCAGCTCCTCGACTCCGTTCTGCTCGCAACCGACATCCCGGAACTCGAACTCCACGCCAGCGGCAAGGTTCGGGACGTTTACAAACTGGATAATGACCGCCTTCTCTTCGTGGCCACCGACCGGATTTCGGCTTTCGACTATGTGCTCGCGACCGGCATCCCGCACAAGGGCCGGGTGCTGGCCCAGATTTCCCTGTTCTGGTTCGAGTTCTTAAAAGACGTGGTACCGAACCACTTGATCACAGCCGACGTTTCCAACTATCCCGCCATCCTGCAGAAGTATGCTGACCAGATGCGGGGAAGGTCGATGATTGTTACGCGCGCGGAAATGTTTCCCGTCGAATGCGTAGTGCGCGGTTATATCTCCGGATCGGCGTGGAAAGAGTACAAGGCGAGCGGCAAAGTATGCGGAATTCAGCTTCCCGCCGGGCTCAAGGAATCCGATAAGCTGCCTGAGCCTATCTTCACTCCCGCCACCAAGGCAACTTCCGGACACGACGAAAACATTTCCTTCGAAGAAATGTCGAAGCTGGTCGGACCAGACCTGAGCGCCCAGCTGCGCGATCTGAGTCTGGCGATTTACACCAAGGCTGCTGACTACGCCCGGGAAAAGGGTATTATCATCGCCGACACCAAGTTTGAATTTGGACGCACAGCCGCCGGCATCACCCTGGCGGATGAAGTACTAACACCTGACTCTTCGCGCTTCTGGCCTGCTGATAAGTACCATGCAGGACAAACGCAGGAGTCGTACGACAAGCAATATGTTCGTGACTACTTGGAACAGATTCACTGGAACAAACAGCCACCTGCGCCTTCCCTTCCCCCCGAGGTGGCCGGCAAGACCAGCGAAAAATATTTGGAGGCGTATAACCAGCTTACCGATCGCAAGCTGGATGTATAGTTTCGAAGCAAATCGTGGGAGAACGAAGTGAACGTGGCGGATTGGGTGATTGTGGTGGTGGTCCTCGTGGCTGCCGTACACGCCGCCAGCGAAGGTTTTTTTCACGAGGCTTTTGGTATTGCCGGTCTTATACTCGGGTACCTGTTGGCGGCTTGGCAGTATTGGAGGGTGGCACGCACATTCGCGCCATATGTCAACTCTCCCTGGCTGGCGGACATTCTAGGTTTCCTGATTATTTTCTTTTTAGTTGTGATTGTGGCGGGAATTGCGGGTAGGATTGCCCGCTGGGCCATGAAGGAAGTCGGTCTGAATTTTTTTGACCGGCTTCTGGGTGCAGCTTTAGGTTTCTTGAAAGGCAGCCTGCTGGTATCCATTTTTCTGGTTGGGATGACGTCATTTGCCCCAACCTCGAAGTGGCTGGCGGGTTCAGAATTGGCGCCTTACTACTTGGTGGTCGGACAAGCAGCCATCTGGGTAGCGCCATCGGATTTGCGGGCACGCTTTTATCAGGGGCTGGACTTACTGCATCGTGGACGGTAGATAGTTCCCGTTGCGTGCCATCAGGAATTAGGAACTAGTGGCAGTATTCACGAAGAAAGCGAGATACCGTGAAGGATCAGCTCGAAGCCCTTATCATGCAGATGTACAAGAGCAATATTCTCTACTCGGAAGCGGTTCGCGAGTTTAAAAAGAAATTTATTTTGACTGTTCTGCAGGAGAATAAGGGCAATCAGTGCCGCGCCGCGCGCGAACTGGATATGCACCGCAATACCCTCAGCCGGACCATCGCGGAACTCAAAATTGACGTTCGCCAACTTCGGGATGGCGGCAAGAGGCCACCGCGCAGCGCTCGCCCGGCGGGCTACGAGAAGAAGGTAGCTCGGTAGCCCTGCCAGCAGTCTTTGGTTCTGCAGCAAAAAGCCTAACCACAGAAGGCACACCGAGAGCTTCCGCAAGATCTCGGCCTTAAGTTGCCCGCTGGATTTCTTCGTGTACCTCTATGCCCCTCTGTGGCTACGACTTCTCGCAGGAACGGTAAACAATGCCGAATCACAAAAAAAGGCACCCGAAATTGGGTGCCGTTGACGTTCTGAAACTTTACTACTGGGGACGCTTCCGCGGCGTAGCCTTCTTTGCAGGCGCAGCCGGAGCGGCTGCCCTCAGCAGGCTTCCCTCTTCCATTACCATCACCAGCGGCTTAGGAGTGTAGGAAACGGGAGTTCCTTCGACTTGGGTTTCGCCACCTTCTTTCGGCATCAGGCGGGCAGGAATGGTGGTCTTCATCGTGAGTTCGACATCAGCAATCTTTTTGTCGATATCGTCCACGCTGGCGGCGAGGGTGAGCTTTGTCGGAGAAGCGCTGATTACTTGTGCGGCAAACTGAAGCGGCTTGCCCTTGATGGCATTCCATACCACTGCCGCGTCTTCCGGGCTGCCTTCCGACAGCACCAGTTGCCACTCGGCGAAGTCCATAGTCTCAGGCTTCTTGGACTGCACCAGATTGTGCGCCTGCTCTGCCGGGCTGGGAGCGGGCTTGATGGCAAAGCCAGCAGGAGGTGTCGGGCTCGCCTTGGCTTGCGCCAGGACATCTGGCCATCCATCTTCACCACCGTGATACTTCACATACTGTGACTTGGCATACTTTTCAATCTGAGCCTGATATTGAGGCGTCGGTGCCACAACCGAGGCGCGGGCAGCGTACCAGACGCCGTTCAGGTAGTCGGGAGGCGTTGGTTGCAGATAAGAGAGGGCCAGCGGATAAACCAAACTGAAATCAGTGGGGCTGGCATCGACCGCGGCTTTGAGGGAGGTCTGCGCCGTGGGATAGTCCTTCGCGGTCAAGGCGCCCAGACCAACCGCGGAATTAAAGATGCTGGACATCTGCGCCTTCAATTTGTCGAAGTCGGCGTCTGACATTCCGTCAGGCTTCTTGAAACTGTCCAATGCGGCAAGACCGGCTTTGCCGTGCGTCATAGCATCGGTCATGTTTTGCTGGGCGTTGACTCCGCCCTGAGCCTGGGTACGTTCAGTGTAAGCAAGAAGCGCCAGAGCGCGAACGTTCTTAGGGTTGGACTGCAGCAGCTTGTTGGCGGTTTCCGACATCTTGGCCGCGTTCCCCGACTGCTGGTATGAGCCCATCAGAAGCTCGAGGGCGTCTTCCTTCATCACGCTGTTTGGATACTGCACCAGAAATGCTTCGAGACCGCTGATCTTGGCGTTGGGGTCTGTTTGCTGCACTGCACCTACATAGGCGTTGTATTCCGCAGGATCTTTGATTTCTTTCTTCTGCTGCGGGGCTTGAGGCGATGCGGCCGGCGAGGCAGCAGGTTGGGAAGCGGCTGGTTGCGTTCCGGCCGGTTGCGCGGGCGCCGCTGGCTGCTGCGCAGCTGCGAGTCCAGCCATGCCAAGCACAAACGCCAATAAAGTGTTCTTCATTCGAAGGGCTCCTTAAAACTTTTGGGAAAATTCAGCGACGGCAATACCACCCAGGAATAACCCGAGACTGCTCCTGGATTTTCTCAGAATATGGTTTTCGGGGCCAAATGAGCGGCCCGGAGAACCCGGCGCATCCTGTAACTCTAAGATGGCCAACGTAATTCCGGTGAGCGGGATTATAAGTATCGAATCTCCCGAAGGCAAGCGCCTTCGCCGTCCGAGCGCGCCCATACTGTTAAGATGCGCATTAGCGGGGTCGTGGATGGTTGTATTTAGACCCGTAAACAGGAGGAAAGCCGTGGAGTTAGCTCTATCAGGAAAGGTTGCATTGGTGACCGGGTCGGGAAAAGGCATTGGAGCGGCTATAGCACGCAAGTTAGCTGAGTTAGGGGCAACCACGGTGGTTTCGGGCCGCACGCGCAGTGACCTCGAGCGGACCGCGTCGGCCATTACCCAAGTGGGCGGGAAGGCGGTGGTTCAAGAATGCGACGTTAGCAATCTGAAATCCGTGGAGGCGTTGGCCCAGCGGGTTGGAGCCGAGTTGGGCGGGCTTCACGCCCTCGTAAATAACGCAGGAATCGGCGGGTTCAAAACCCCTTTGCTACAGATGTCGCCCGAGGTGTGGGATCAGATCCTCAATATAAATTTGCGCGGCGTTTTTTATTGCATTCGATCTTTGGCGCCCTTGATGATCCGCTCCGGCGGTGGGCACATCATCAACATTTCATCGCTGGCCGGCAAAAATCCGCTGCTCAATGGCGCTGCCTATGCCGCCTCAAAATGGGGGCTGAACGGACTAAGTTATTCGGTGGCGGAGGAGTTGCGCGGAAACAACATCCGGGTATCGGTTGTATGCCCGGGATCGACCAACACCGATTTGAGCCCCCATGAGGGTAAGAGCCAGGAGAAAATGCTTCAGCCAGACGACGTCGCGCAGGTGATCGAAATGTTGGTTCGGCAAGCGCCGCAATCGTTCGTCAGCGAAGTATTAATTCGTCCCACGCAAAAACCGTAAGGTGTGCCGACGTAGGGCGGACACTCATGTCCGCCCCGCGGACTTATGTTGAAATCGGCAGAATACAAAACTTACGCCATCGCCCCGCGAGCAAAGGGTGTCCGCGCCACATCGGGCTGCTAGAATTCTCCTAGTGAACCTGCGCACGTTGAATCGCATCCTTCTCTTCTCTATCCTGTTCGCGGCTTCGTACGCGTCGCCCGTGTCGGCTTTCAAGCTGGTTGCCGTTCACGTCACCGGTTCCACTCGCTTCACTCCCCAGGAAATCCTAGGCGAGACCGGGCTGCAAATCGGGCAACAGGTGACCGAGGCCGACTTTCAGAAGGCCAGTGGACTCCTGGGCGAGACTGGAATGTTCGGTGACGTTAGCTATCGCTTCCAATACTCGGGCGACGCGGGAGCAACTTTGGATTTTCAACTAAGCGACAATCCTCAACTGGTCCCCGCGAGATTTGAAAATTTTGTCTGGTTTTCCGATCAGGAGTTGGCCGACAAACTCCATCAGCGCGTTCCCTTGTTTCGCGGTGAGCTACCCCTGAACGGAAATCTTCCCGACCTGGTCTCTGACGCGTTGCAGGCCATGCTTATCGAGCGGCACGTGGCGGGAAAAGCTGACTATCTCCGCTCGGCCTTTCAGGATGGCCCGGTTACGGCGTTTGAGTTCAGCGTGCAGGGTCCGCACATCATTATCCGCAATGTGAAGTTCACCGGCGCACCTCCAGACCAGATCAGCGCATTGCAGGACGCCGCCAAGGCCCTATCGCGGCAAGAATACCTGCGTTCGGCCTTGCGGCCATTGGTCGACAAAGAACTGTTGCCGATGTTTTTTTCGCGTGGGTACCTGAAAGCTTCGTTTGGTCCTGCACAACCCGCGGTTGTAGAAGAAAGCACGGAAGGCGCTTTGGTGGACTTGACCTTACCGGTCGATCCCGGCCCACAATACAAATTTGCAGGGAGACAGTGGTCCGGTAACAAGGTGTTTCCTGCGGAAAAATTAGATCCCCTGCTGACCTTGCAAAAGGGAGAACCGGCAGATGGGATAAAGCTCGAACAAGATTTAGAGGCAGTTCGCCACCTTTACGGAACCAAGGGCTTCATGGGAGCCGAGATTAAGGCGTTGCCGCAAATTAACGATCAGCAACTTACCGTGACCTACCAGTTGCAAGTCCAGGAAGGCGATATCTATCACATGGGGGAATTCGACGTGCATGGCCTCGACAATCCCACCACCAAGCGACTTGTGCTTGCCTGGAAGCTGCCCGAAGGCGAGGTTTACGACGCTAGCTATCCAGAAACGTATCTCCACTCTCTAAAGGCGACGACTATTGAACTCTCCCACTGGAAGGTCAAAACAATGCAGAATGTCGACAGCAAGGAAAAGACCGTCGACATCACCATTCAATTTCAACCCATCCCTTTGGATTGACACTCACTGGTTTGCCGCATGGATCATGAAACCTGTAACCTATTGGCTGATGGGAAATCCTTATTGGGTGAGCTCTCCGAATTTGGAAGCTCCGATTTTTACAACTCTAAGAAAACTATTTTCAGGAGAGATCATGAAGCTGGATCTGAATAAATTAGGGGTTCCGGTAGCGGCATTGGTTCTGATTGTGGGGCTTGCGGCTGCGCCTGCGTTTGGCGCCGGCAAGGCCCAGACTTTCAACGGACAGGTAAGCGACGCCATGTGCGGCGCCAAGCACGAGATGGAAGGCAGCCCTGCGCAGTGCACTCGGGCTTGTGTCCAGCACGGCTCGAAATACGCTCTGGTCGTCGGCGACAAGGTCTACACCCTGGACGGTGCGGACAAGAAGGCCCTGGAACAGCTGGACAAACTGGCTGGCGAGAAAGCTTTGGTAACTGGTACCGCCGACGGCGGCACGATCCAGGTGGCATCGGTATCGCCGGGCAAATAATTTTGTAAAGAATTGTTGGTATTTTGTGGCGGGAGTCCAAACCTGGACTTCCGCTCAAATTTTTTGCGGTTGACATCAACTTTTCACATTCCAGCCGCCCTTCACTATGTTAGATTGCGATTTCATCCCGTTTTTCATCGGAGGCAAACGAATTGGGCAAGGACATGGTCCCCAAGAAGATCTTTTTCACTAAGGGGGTCGGTAAACACAAAGAACGCCTCACATCATTCGAGCTGGCATTGCGCGATGCCGGCGTCGCCGCCCAAAACCTGGTAAGGGTTTCATCCATTTTCCCGCCGCAGTGCAAACTGATTCCTCGCTCCCAAGGATTGAAGTATCTGTATCCCGGAGAAGTGGTATTTACTGTGGTTGCGGAAAATTCCACCCACGAACCGCATCGCCTGCTGGCTGCCAGCATCGGAGTTGCGATTCCTTCGGACCGTAACACCTACGGCTATCTGAGCGAACATCACTCCTTCGGCGAGACCGAAGACGCAGCTGGGGATTACGCAGAAGAATTGGCCGCTGAGATGTTGGCCACCACCCTGGACGTCGAATTCGACTCAGATCGGTCCTGGGATGAGAAGAAAGAGATTTACCGCATCTCGAATAAAATCGTGCGCACGGCAAATGTGACCCAGTCGGCCATGGGTGATAAGCGCGGGTTGTGGACGACGGTGATCGCCGCGGCCGTATTTATCTTCGAATAAAGAATAAATAACGACGAAGAACACTAAGGTTCGCCAAGGAAAGCCGAAGTTTTGATCTTGCTTTTCCTTAGTGCCTTAACGTGGCTACGTGGTTATTGCCTTTTCATTTCCTCTTTCCTTTTCCCTTCGTCGCTTTCTTTCCCAGGCGCTCCAGCACCGCGCCAACGACCAACGGCAATCCCACGGTGGCGTCGACGAAGACTTCTCCGAACTTCCCGCCCTCCCCCGGTGGCACAAATTTCCCCCAGGAGATTGCTTCGCTGTACGGGCTCCCCGAAAGTCCACCCCAGTAGACCGGTTCCGGGCAAATCCTCAGGCCGTAGTGATAGCGCTTCAGGGGCAGGTTTTCGCCCATGCGGCGATGACGCAATTCAATGAACGGCCCGAACTGCTGCGACCAGTTTCGGGGCACGCCTCCCCCGATGGTGAAAATTCCTAGGCGCGGTTGTCTGAGCAGGGTGGCCGCGAAGTGTTCTAAATCCTCAAAGGGATCGAACCGCAGCTTGTGGCGGCCAGACGATTCGCGCATCCGGTTGTTCAGAGCGACATCAAGGCCAAGCTCGGAGTCGGTAAACGCCGGAACAAACACCGGCACCCCTTGCTCGTAAGCCGATCGCAGAATTCCCCGCTGATCTTTGGAACGCTTCGCGAGAAACGCTCCGATGGCGTGATTCAGCTTGTACGAGCACATTACTTCATTAGGATCCCAGTCCTGCAACACCTGCGCCATCACCTTTTCAACGTCGTCGAGATTCTGCTCGGGCTCCAGTGTGTCGTAAACACGGTTGTATCCCTGTTCGTAGAGTTCCTCGTCGGTCACCTCGGGGTTGTAACGGAAGTGCGAACGTCCCGTGGCCTCGACCAAGCCATGAGCCATGAGCGCACCAGTTGAGACGATCGCATTGACGATCCCTCGATCAATTAGCTCGGCGACGATCAATCCCTGTTTGGCGACGGTCATGGCGCCCGCCAGGGTCATGACGACAAAGCACTCCTCGTCGCGGGCCATGGCTTCGAGCACGTCCGCGGCCTCGCCCAGCTGGCGGCCGGTGAAGGCCGTCTTGGCCATGGCGCGCACCATGTCATCGACCGAATGGATCTTAGAAAGATCCAGCGGTTCGAGAGGAATCAGTTTGTCTTCGATCGGATTGTGCAGGTCGCGATCGATGCCAGATCCGTCTGGAATCTTATGCTTCAAATGGTGCCCCCCAAGTCTCAGAACAAATTTACCGGAAGTTGAGCGCTAATGGTAATGCGGGCAGAATCAATTTCAGGACGCGGCGCCATTTGAAGAAAAAATCTAGGCGGCCAGTAAGATTACGCCCCCCGCCACTAAAATCGCCGCCACCCAACGAAAATGATCCACTCTTTCGTGCAGAAAGTAATTTGCCGCGATAGCGTTGCTAACGAATGTCAGCGATGCCGAGGCCGGAGCCACCAGGCTGACATCCGCCCAGGAAAGCGCCAAGAGTAAACTATAAAAGGCCACTGCCATGGCGGTGAGCCCGAGAAGAAAATTCGGATTGCGCAAAATGCGGCCCGCGACTTTGAGCAATCCATGCTGCCGCCAGACCTGGCCTACATCTCCCACCTGCTTCATGGCACGCGACAGCAGTACGTCGCCGGTCGTCGAGGCTAGAACGATCGCTGTAATGCCCCCCCAGGTATAGGCGTGGTGGCTCAATAGCGTCCCCTGCTGCCCACAGGCTCTGGATTGACCTTCTCAGCTTTGGGCGGATGCGTTAACGCTGGGCCTCGGGTGACGAAACCCACCCCGGCTGAGATCAGCAGAATCCCCAGCCAGCGGCTAAGGCTCACCTCTTCGTGCAGTGCGAATTTTGCGATCAACGCCAGCACAACATATCCCAACGAAGTTGCGGGCAGCACGTAGGTCAGATCAGCCCAGGAGAGGCTTACCATATAGGCGCTAAAAAATCCCAATAGAAAGAGAATTCCCAGCGCGACCCAGGGGTCCAAAATGACTAGGAAAATTTGCGGCAAACGATGAAGAGAAATGGGGCCGACTTCTTTCATTCCGTGGGAGAGCAGCGTATCTCCCACGGCGCCGAAGATGGTCACTCCGGCCAGCACCATATATTTTCGGAAGGTCACACCAAAAAGTTTCCTAAGCTTTGGCTGGCTGCACCGAGGTGGTTGAATCCTGACTATCGCGACGATCCTTGACCCACTTGGTACGCGATGCCCGCAGCTTCAGGAAGCTCTTGGCATCTTTGTAGAGGCGTTTGCGCTCAACTGAGTTGAACGCAGCTTTCTTGAGAATGCGGAAAATTGCTTTGGGCCGGAAGTAGTACTCATCGTAAAAACGATGGACCGATTCCATGATCTCCTCGGCCGGCAGGCCGGGATATTGAATGTGCGCTAGCTGGTGGCCGCCTTCATCGACCATTTTGTTGTCGCCCACCATGAAACCGTTGCTGACGACATGGTCGTAAAGTTCGGTTCCAGGATACGCATGGGCGACGGAAACCTGGATGGTTTCGACGTCCAGCTCTTTGGCGAAATCGATGGTCCGGCGGATAGTTTCGCGGCTTTCGCCGGGCAGACCAAGGATAAAATCTCCGTGCACCACCAAGCCAAGCTTGTGGCAATCTTTGGTGAATTGGCGGGCACGCTCGATGGTGGCACCCTTCTTGATATTCTTCAGAATCTGCTGGTCGCCGGATTCATAGCCCACGATCAGCAGACGGCAACCGGCTTCCTTCATGGCTTTCAGAGTTTCGTAGTCGGTAGTGACACGCGAGGTGCACGACCACGTCAAGTTCAGCGGCTTGATCTTGGCGCAAAGTTCAATGGTACGAGCCTTCTGAATGTTGAAGGTATCGTCGTCGAAGAAGAATTCCCGCACCCACGGCCAGTACTCTTTCGCTTTGGCCATTTCCGCAGCAACATCGTCGGTAGAACGCTTACGCCAGGGGTGCCCGCTCAACGTCTGCGGCCAGAGGCAGAAGGTACACTGGGCTGGACATCCCCGCGTCGTGTAAAGCGAGACAAACGGATAAAGCAAGAACGGGACGGTATAGCGTTTGATGTCCAAATCTCGTTTGTAAACGTCTGTGACATGAGGAAACGAATCCAGATCTTGCGCCTGAGGACGATCAGCGGTATGAACCACGGAGTCGTTTCTCAGAAACGAAATACCCGTGATCTCATCCAGCGGCTTACCATTCGCGAATTCTACAACTGAGTGATCAAACTCTTTGCGGCAGACAAAGTCGATAGCCGGGCAATCCCGTAAAGACTTCTCCGGAAGCGTGGTCACGTGGGGACCGACAAAGGCGATCTTGATCCCGGGATGGACTCCTTTGATGGCTTCCGCCAACTTTAGATCCCCAGGCCAGCCGGGAGTGCTGGTGAACAGCACCAAAAATTCGTAATCGCGAGCAATCTTGATGGTCTCTTCCGAGGAGACATGGTGGGAGGGCGCGTCCAGAAGGCGCGAACCCTCAAGCATTCCGGCCGGATAGGCCAGCCAAACCGGGTACCAGTAGGACTCGATCTCGCGGGTGGCCGGCCAGCGGGATGCGGCCCCACCGTCAAAGTTTTCAAATGACGGCGGATTCAACAGCAAGGTCTTTAAAGGCATAGGGTTGAGTCACTTATTCTAACATTTTGACAACCCTCTAGGGTGTACGCCCAGGGTGCCTGCCTTTTAAGATGCGTCCCCGAGTCGCATGGTTCCAATTAGTTACCCGTCCCTAACCAACTGGATAAATCGCCGGTAACCCGCAAGAGGGCGATCTGGGCACGCTCCAGCTGGAATTTGGCGTCCTGTAGCGCGCTAAACCGTTCATTCGATTGGGTCCGCGCGTCGTCTACGTCGTGGATCGTGGCATTGCTCGATTCTGAGCGGATCTGCAGGGTTTCGACGTTCGAGCTTGCGACCTGGTATTCGAGTTCCGCAACCTGGGCCGCAGCCGCCAATTGCTGCACTGAACGCTGCAAGCGCAATGCTTCTTCGGAAACCTGATTCTTGGCAGCCTTAGCATCGTTACGGGCCAAGATGGCTTGTGCGTCAGCGGCTTTGGCATGGGCAACTTGAGTGGGACTTAGGAACGGAAAGCGAATGGAAACGCCCACGGTGGCGTTGTTGCGCTCGAATCGCTGGTAGAACTCGTCGTAATTGTTAAAGCGCGAGAGAAGCGCATACTGAGCGGCAAAGTCGACCGAAGGCAGCAGCGCGCGGTGTTCCCCCTTGGCACGTAGTTCTTGCGCCAGGGCGCGAGTATCGGCTGCACTGACGACCGGATTGGACTGCAGCGCCTTGCTTGCCAGATCTTCATCCTGTTTGACCTCGGGAAGCGTGGGAATGGATTCCGCAACAGTTTCGATATCGACCGCTGGCAGTCCCGTTAGCGTCCCTAGTTTTGCGCGCAGAACATCAATAGACCCGCGCGCCTCAATGGTGCGCAAATATGCTCTCGCCGTGGAGAGGCGCGCCTGGTTGCGCGCGGCCTCGCTGTCCACACCTTCCTGGATTCGTTGATTAACGAGTTGTTCCATCTTGCTAGCTTGGGAATAGGCTTCTTTCAAATGAGTCGCCAGCGTCTCCCATTTATTGAGTTCCGCATAAGTGATCACGGTGTCCTGAATCACCTGGTTTCGCTGGTCCTTTCCCTGAAGTGTCGAGGCCTGCCAATCAGTCTTTGCTGCGCGAACAAATTCGCGCAGCGCTGGATTGTAAAGTGCCGATTGCGAATTGAGGTTAAAAAGCGACGGTGCTGCGCCCTCGAGGCTTAAAGGAAATCCATACGACGCGCCGAGTCCGGCACCCGCTATGATTTGGGGGAGATATTGATTGCGCGCTTCATGATACGACGCAAGAGCGCGCTGCTCGTCGGCTACGGCCGATCCGGCAGTCGTGCTGTGTGCCAGAGCAAGTTCGACGGCGCGCTTGAGAGGCAGAGGTTCAGCGGACGCAGTGAGAGCGACCAGGAGGATCAGAAAAGGCTTCATAGGCCACCTTTGAGGAAAAGCAAATTCTAAACGAGTGGATGGGAAGTTCTGATGCGGAATCGATACGAGAGGGCCGGGCTAACAATAACAATTTTGTCATCCCCGAAGCTAAGCAAGGAAACTGACCACGGGAAAACCACTCGTTCAGGATGACGTGGTTCCCGATGCGCGGGCCTCTTAGCGGTTGACTCGCTGCAAGGCCTCCTGCGCCGGCGAGAAGCCTCGGACTAATGCAAGCGCTGCGGAGTACTCGCTGGCGGCGGCCTGCTTGTTTCCCTGCTTTTCGAGAACGCTGCCCAGCAGAAAGTGCGCCTTAAAAGCAGGCGCCTCTTCAACCTTTTCTTTCGACGCCAAATAGCGGCGCAACAACTGTGCGGCAACCGGTAGGTTGCGGTCGGTGCGATACAACACTTCGGCAGCATCCATCAGCGCCTCGGGCTGTCCACTCTGAGCGGCTGCGGCGTGGTTGATGGCGTCTTCCATCTCCGGGAGACGGCCCAGATGCCGGAAGAATAACGCCAGGTTAAACCACGCGTCAGAGCTGCCTTTGCTGGCTTCGATGGCAGCGCGATATTGCCTCTCTGCCTCGACCTGATCCTTTTTCTTCTCAGCGATCCGCCCGCGAACCCATGCAGATTTTGCGGGAGCCAACTTATCGAGCACTTTGGCTTGAGCCTCCGCTTTATCGCGTCCTCCACCGACAATTCCTGGGGCCTCCAGATAAAATTCCGCTAAGTCAGTGCGCGCCGGAACGCTATCAGGCTTGAGACGGACGGCGGTTTCGAAGTGGTCGCGTACTTTGCCGGCGAGGCTGGCCGCCGACAAGAAATTCGCGCCGTCAGCTTTCTCCCCGTAAATACGGCCCAACCAAAGATGGTAAAGGCTGTTGTTGGGATCGATCGACGTTGCCTTTTCACAGGCGGAAATGCCGCGGTCCCAATTGGAAAGAGCGAAATACGACCGGCAAAGCAGGTTGTAGGCCTGGGCATCGTTGGGCGAACTCTTGATCTGTTGCTGCAACGATGCGATTGCCTCATCGATGCGCCCCTCTTCCAACAGTTGATCTGTCGAAGTCGCGAAAGCAGCCGACCAGAGAAATGCCACGGAAACCAAAAGGTACTTAAAAGCAGCCATTTAATGGACAACCTTAACTGGAATGCCTTCTTTTAGAGGCTTGGAATTGATAGAAGTCAGGGCAACGGAATCATGCTCCCCAAGCCCTTTGATCACTTCCACTTTGGTCAAGTTCGACAGCGACGTTTGAATATCGCGCCGCTGCAGCTCGTTGTTCTTGTTGATCTGGTACACAAAAGTTTTATCGTCATCCTGGCGGATTGCTTCACGCGGAACCGTCAGAACATCGTTGTGTTCTGCAGTTATGATGCTCACGCCGACGTTGACGTTGGGGAGAAGCTTCAAGTCCCCATTGTCGATCGTGCTGGTTACCTCGCCAACGTTGCGAGTGCCGTGAACCTTGACCTCCGCCGGGATGGCGCTTAAAACCCCACTCCACACCCGCCCTGGAACCGCGTCCCAGGTAAGCTCAATTTTCTGGTTGGCCGCAAGACGGCCCAGATCGGGCTCGTCAACAAACGCTCGCACCAAAACTCTGGAGATATCGGCTTCCTGAGCAACCGGGTCTCCGGGATTCACATACGCCCCCTGCCTCACGGGCACCGAATAAACAACCCCATCGAACGGTGCCCTGATATTGAGTTTGCTGAGGACGTCCAGGGTAGCCGCGTAGGCAGCTTCTGCCTGTTGTTTCTGCGCTTGTACGCTGGCGATTTCCGGAGGGGAATATCTTCCCTTCTGTTTTTGCTGGGCGAGATTCAAGTCCGCGACCGCCGCGTTTAAACGGTCCTGAGCCCCTTTTAGCTCTCCCGGCGAGGCGGCGCCGCTTTGCTGCAGGCGCTGAATGGCCTCGAGATTACGCTGCGCAGCGTCCCGTTCTGCCTGGGCCTTGGTGAGTTCAGACTGTAGGGTCAATACCGCTTCGCGATTCCCGCCGTGCTCGATGGCGCTCAAATCCGCCTGGGCCGCTCGGAGCTGCGCCTGCGCCTTGGCTACATCGCTGCGGGCGGCGGAGTCATCCAGCTGAAGCAAAAGTTGACCTTGCTTCACCGAGTCACCCTCGTGCACCAGAACTTGTTTCACGGTTGTGCCGATGGGAGCATGGGCTTGGAAGTCTCGCTCGGGCTCAAGCTTGCCGTTGGTGGAAATTACACTTCGAATGCTGCTGCGCTCCACCGCTGCCGCCCGCACCGGAATGCTGTTGTCGCGGGACATGAACGAAGCGAGCAGAACTACGGCCAAAGCCAGACTCAACATCCATACCAGGACGCGATGCCGGACGTAAAAACCGTTGTTAGCCGATTCTGCCATTTGAACGTCGCAACTACTTTAACACCCGATATAAAAGCCGTTGACCTCGCCGTACCTTCTCTGTTAGATGCACGGCATTACCCAAAATACCCATTTCCCCAAGGGCTGGATGCCACCTCATGCCGTTTAGAATAATGAAATGGCAAAAACACCACGCTATACGCCCCAGCATGCTGAGGCAGGGTTGGACGCAAAATTCCCCGAAATCGAGACTTGGCCCAATCAGTTTCCCGGGTACGAAATCGTAGTAGATGATCCTGAGTTCACCTCGGTTTGTCCCAAAACCGGCCTTCCCGATTTTGGCGTGTTAACCGTCCGCTATATGCCGGACAAGAATTGCCTCGAGCTGAAATCCCTGAAGGAATATCTCCAGAGCTATCGCAACCTGGGGATCTTTCAGGAAAACATCGTAAACCAGGTGTTGGAAGATGTGGTCCGCTGGGCGAAACCGGAGTGGGCGGAGGTAAAGGGTGATTTCCGTCCGCGCGGAGGAATCTCTACGGTGGTGACTGCACGATGGCCCCGTCCGAAGAAAAAGAGCCGGTAAACGCAAATCTGAGGGTGCCCCTCCTCGTCGGCTTAGTGGCGCATGTTATATTCCGCCTCGGTGCCCCCTGAGAAGCTCTATCCTCGAACCGCGCTCGCCCTTCTGACTGCGCTCAACCTGCTCAACTACATCGACCGATCAGTCCTGTTCGCGGTACAGCCGCTCATACAGGGAGAGTTCCACCGCAGCGACGCCGACTTCGGCCTGCTGAGCAGCACTTTTTTCTTGTTCTACATGATCGCCGCACCGGTCATGGGACCGCTTGCGAACCGTTACTCGCGCAAACTAATCATCGTAGTGGGAGCGCTCATCTGGAGCGGGGCTACGCTGCTGACCGCGTTCACTCATAGCTTTCAGACCTTACTCATCCGCCACACCATCGTAGGGATCGGCGAAGCCAGTTTCGTCACCATTGGGCCTGTGGTTGTGTCGGATCTATTTCCCGAGGAAAAGAGGGGCCGTGTGCTGGGCGTTTTCTACCTGGCGATCCCGGTAGGAACTGCGTTGGGCTATATCATCGGCGGTTATCTCGGGCCACGCTATGGCTGGCGTCATCCCTTCTACGTTTCGGCGATTCCTGGAGTTTTATTGGCGTTGTGCCTGCTGCTGATTCCAGAGCCCGCGCGCGGGCATTTTGACTCCATACCGGTCACTCCCGAACGGGCAACATTGCGCGGCCTAATGCGCAATCCGGCTTTCTGGACTGCCACGCTGGGCATGGCAGCGATGACATTCTCATTAGGTGGACTGCAGGTCTGGATGCCCACCTTTCTTTCGCGAGCTCGCGGCTACTCGCTCCAATCTGCGAACCGCGTCTTCGGACTCATCATTGCCTTCGATGGAACTGTCGCTTCCCTGGCTGGTGGATGGCTGGGCGACCGCTTGCTCCGCCGCTGGAAAGGCTCGTATTACTTGGTGTCGGCCGCAAGCATGGCGGTAGGTGTTCCCGTAATGATCGTCGCACTGTTCAGCCGCGGCCCGCTGATGGTTCCTGCCATTCTTATTGGCGGGTTCCTGCTCCTGTTCAACACCGCACCCTTGAACGCCGCGCTGCTAAATTCGGTCGACGCGCGAATCCGGGGAACTTCCATCGCTGTCAACATTCTGGTTATTCATCTTTTAGGGGACGCGCTCTCCCCATGGCTGATCGGTTTCATCGCGGACCGCAGGTCGCTCGAGGGCGGATTTGTCAGTGCGGTCATCGCCATGGTGATCTCATCTGCCATACTGTTCTACGGCATGCGATTTGCTCCCATCATTCGATCCCGGCAATCCCCCGAGACCGGGGCGTAAGCAGGATGAACCTCTTTCACTGGATTGTTGGAGGCGTTCTCGCCCTCGCCTGGTTCTCGCGCATTGCTGACGCCGCGCTGGGAATGCCTTCTCTCTGCGACATTTCCAGCCCTGATTGGGACAAGAGCCCCTCTGCGAAACCACGAGTCAGCATCATCGTGCCCGCCCGCAATGAAGGAGACGAAATCGAAGCGTCACTTATCAGTTTGCTGGCCCTGGACTATGACAATTACGAGGTCATTGCGATCAATGATCGCTCAACCGACCTGACCGGGGAAATTATGGACCGGGTCGCTGCTCAGCCAAAAGCCGGTGGCCGCTTGAAGATAATTCATGTTGAGAGCCTTCCCGAGGGCTGGCTGGGTAAACCGCACGCCATGTGGAACGCCGCCAGGCAAGCCACCGGCGACTGGCTACTCTTCACCGACGCCGATGTCGTTTTCAGGGCTGATTCCATTCGGCGCGCCTTGGTATACGGAGACGAAGCAAAGGCCGACCATTTGGTGCTATTCCCCTCCATGGTAATGAAACATGCCGGCGAAAAGATGATGATCGCTTTTTTCCAGTCACTCTTCGTGTTCGGACACCGTCCTTGGAAAGTCGCCGACCCGAAGACCCGCGACCACATAGGAGTCGGCGCGTTCAATATGGTGCGCCGTCCGGTGTATGAGGCAATCGGCACGTACAAGGCGCTTCGAATGGAAGTGCTTGACGACATGAAATTGGGCAAGGTGATTAAGAGAGCGGGGTTCGCGCAGCGCAACGTTTTCGGCAGGAGCCTGATCTCCATCCGATGGGCCAAAGGCACCTTAGGTGTCGTGCGTAACCTTTCCAAGAATTTCTTTGCGGTGCTTTCCTTCCAGTGGCCAAGAGCCCTGGTCTCGGCATTCGGAGTAGCGTTCCTGAACCTGCTGCCATTTCTGGGAGTTCTTTTCGCCCACGGCTGGGCAAAATTGCCTTACGCGATTGCACTTACGTCCATATTTCTAATTTATCTCGGAATGTCGTGGAAGTCGTTCATACCGCCTTACTACTTTCTGCTTCATCCCGTCAGCACACTGCTTTTCGTTTACACCATCCTGCTCTCCACCTGGCTCACCCTCAGTACAGGAGGAATTACATGGAGGGGGACGTTCTATTCGTTAGAAGAGCTCAAGCGTGGCATGGTTTAGGGGAAAATATAGCGCTCTCGTTAATTCGCGGCGGGATATTCATAAACCCCCCGACCGGACTTGCGCCCTAATCGGCCGGCCTTAACGTATTGCACCAATAATGGTGCAGGCCGATATTTCTCGCCCAAGCTCCTGTGCAGATACTCCAAAATGTGAAGACGCGTGTCCAAGCCCACCAAATCCACCAGCTCAAACGGCCCCATGGGATGGTTCAAGCCAAGCTTCAAAGCCTTGTCGATATCTGATGCTGAGGCAACCCCTTCTTGGAGCATATGGAAGGCCTCGTTGCCGATCATTGCATTGATTCGGCTGGTGATGAAACCCGGCGATTCTTTGATTACCACTACTTCTTTTCCCATGCGTTTGCCAATTTCAACCGCTGCTGCCAGGGTTTCATCGTCGGTCTCAAGCGCACGAACAATTTCCAGTAACTTCATCTTGTGGACGGGATTGAAGAAGTGCATCCCAAGGCACTTCTTGGCGCGGTAGGTCACGCTGGCGATCTCGGTAACGCTCAGCGAGGATGTATTTGAGGCCAGTATTGTTTCCGGACGGCAGATTTTATCGAGTAGAGTGAAGATCTCAAGCTTGGACTCCATCTCCTCAGGGACAGCTTCGATCACCAGATCAGCTTCACGGGCGGCCTCTTCGACCGACCCGGCATACTCCAGCCTTGCGACGGCTGAAGTCGCATCGTCGGGCGTGACCTTGCCGAGTTCGACCGCTTTGTCCAGATTCGCCCGAATTTCGCCTTGGGCTTTGCGTAGAGCATTGGGAAGTACATCTTCGACGATAGTGCGGTAACCGCCGAGCGCCGCCGCATGCGCGATGCCCCGCCCCATAGTTCCGGCGCCGATCACCGCGATCGTCTTGACCTCTGGCACCTACTGCCCTCCCTTTTCCACTCTTTCCACCAGTTCCATGAAACCCGCGTTGGCATTGCGCATATGCTGTGCCAGTTTCTGGCGCTCCTCGGGGTCCATCGCGGGAAGCGAGGCGCTGATACGCCGCAGTGTGGTGGTGATGTCGTCCACGTAATTGATAAGCCGAATGAGTTCTCCTGTAGCTGCCATGAATGCTCCTGTCTTGATTATCAGCTGTACGAGTGCTGCCCATCCATTCTCAATCGTTAGCTGAGTTAAGTAAAGTGACGGAGGGTGCTAGTCGGGTTTGAATTGAGGATGCAGGTTTGCGCAGAATCGCTTCGAAACACAAGACGATTAGCCGGAGCCATTTCAACTAGAATAGCGGGGCTTCCCAAAAAATTCTGCGGGAGAGGGATCTTGTGGCCCAGACCGGATTGCACAATGCTTTGAAAACAGCCGCCCTCCTGCTGACAGCGGGTTGCCTGGTCATCGGCGGAACGCAGCTCACATCTGCCCAGAGCACCATGAGCTGTCATGTCATGGACACGCGCGAGGAGCTTCCGCCCGAAAAGCTCCCGCCACCTCAAAAGCTAACCGGCATTGGAAATTCGCACATTCGCATCACGGCTAAGCCGGAGGCGCAGATCTGGTTTGACCAGGGGTTGAATCTGTTGCACGACTTTTGGGACTACGAATCTGCACGCGCGTTCGAACAGAGTATTCGCGTCGATCCGCAGTGCGCCATGTGCTATTGGGGAATGTACCAGGCGGAAAGATTTGGCCACAGCAATTCCAAATATTACGCGGACCCGATGCTAAAGAAAGCAATTAGCCTGAAGGGCCGCGCCAGCAAGGGCGAACGCCTATACATTGAAGCGACCGCCGCCGAATCTGCTGAAAAATCCGAAAATGAGCACAAGAACCCGGCACAATCGGAAAAGGTACGACTCTACCGCAAACTGGTGAAGCACGATCCTAAGGACATGCAGGCGAGAATCTATCTCGCAACCTCTCTCACCGACGGCTACGACGAGGATGGCCAGCCTAAAGTCGGCCAAAAAGAAGCATTGACTGTTCTACAAAACGTTCTCAAGCAGGATCCTAACAATTCTGCCGCAAACCATTACTGGATTCACTTCGTTGAGGCGAGCCTCCACCCGGAGCAGGCGCTCCACAGCGCAGAAGTCCTGGGCGGACTCGCGCCCACCTCAGGTCATATGGTCCATATGCCGGGGCATATCTTTTATCGCACCGGCGACTATGCCCACGCCAAAGAATCGTTTGCCGCCTCCATGAAGGCGGACGAACAGTACATGCAAGCCCAGCACGTAGCGGTGGATGACGATTGGAACTACGTGCACAACCTCATGTACTCGATCGCAAATCTGCTAGAAGCTGGTGAGTTCAAGCAGGCCACAGAATTGTCGTTGAAGCTGATGGATGCTCGCGGCCAGCTGGCAAATACGCTATACACCGGATCGCCCCGCGATTCGATTTCGCGCCTCAACCCCCGCCTCCCGGTCGCGTTACGCGCCGCGGATTGGACGGAAACCTTAGCACTGCTGAAGTCCGCCGACCCGCCGGCAACTCTTCCCCATCTGCAGTTTCTGGCGCGTCAGCTGAGCAAGTTTGCGGTGGGTATGCAGGCGCTTGATCAACACGAATTATCCGGGGCGGAAACAGCCTCGGACGAATTCGATGCTGATCTGTGGAGAATCTCCAGCCAGGTCAAGGACGAAGCCGACGCCAAAGCCAAGAAGGAAAAAGCCAAGAAGACTACGGACGATGTGCCGCCAAAGCTTGAGATCATGCCGGACGCTTCTCCGGACCCACTGGTCAGCACTCTATCCATCATGTCTCTTGAGTTGCGTGCCGGGGTGCTGGTGGCGAAGAAGCACAACGACGACGCCAAAAAACTTTACTCGCAAGCGGCGAGAGAAGAGAAAGCGCTCGGCTACCGGGAGCCCCCCGCCTATATCCGGCCGGTGGGCGAAACCGAAGCGGCAGCCTTTCTGGCATCCTCAAACTGGGACGACGCCAAGGCGGCTTACAAAGAAGCGCTGGTAGAACGTCCGCGCTCCGGATTCCCGCTCTTTGGTATCGCCATGGCCAGCGAGCGAGCTGGCGACATCGCTTTGGCAACAAGCGGCTACACGGAATTCCTGGCGGCGTGGAAGTCCGCTGATTCTGATCTACCGCAACTGGCTCATGCCCGTTCTTATCTCACTTCCCACAGCGGAGCCAATACCGGCCATTAAGGTTCGGATTTGTTGCGACGCAGTTTTCGAAGCCCGTCGTCCGGGATGAACTGTTCGGCAGATCATTTCTTGTAGAATGAACTCCGCAATTGGGCTGTCCAAACTCGAAGGCAGGTGGATATGAGAAAACTAGTTCTGGTGTTGTCGGCTTTGGCAGGAATGACCGCGTGTTCGTCGCAAGCCCCCAATCCCGCACCAGCCGAAAAACCGCAGCCCAAAACTGCCGAGCTGGTGACCGGACGTGCCGGACTTCAGAAATCCTACATTGCCGCTCGTGGCTGGGCCCCTGATGCCAAGCCATTTCGCGTGGAATCGCAGCCCAGCGCGGATTCGAAGGGAGAAAAAGGTCTGTCCGCAATCTGGCGTTCTTCCTTCGCATCCGACTCTCATCACGGCGTGAAACCCTACGTCTGGTCGGGTAGTATCGCTGCCGATGCGCCATCCCGCGGCATTAATCCCGGACTCGAAGACAGCTACAACCCCGGCAACTCCTCGACCCAGGTCTTCGATTTTGCGTTTCTCAAGATCGACTCAGATAAAGCCCTCGAGATGGCGGAAAAGCACGGGGGCGATAAAATTGTGGCTAAAACCCCGGAGATCTCGATCTTTTACCTGCTGGACTGGAATCGAGCCAACAATGAACTCGTGTGGCACGTGATTTATGGCAATACCCGCGATGACGCCAAGCTGCGGGTGGCGGTGAATGCGTCTACCGGGGAGTTTTTGCGGGTGGAGAAGTAGTCAGCATCGAGGTTCGGCTCCAG
>Ga0157378_10000483_pt1 | contig 37921 bp, 39 predicted proteins | sample M65metaG_FD_115309 | JGI IMG/M metagenome (GOLD analysis project Ga0157378, IMG submission 115309) | Miscanthus rhizosphere microbial communities from Kellogg Biological Station, Michigan, USA - M6-5 metaG | ecosystem: Host-associated > Plants > Roots > Rhizosphere > Soil | place: USA: Michigan... | reverse complement strand
TACGCTTCACGCCGAATGATAAGCTCTTTGTAGATTTTGCAAGGATGGGGCCGCCGGATTACGACGATTATTTTACGCAGCTCGACGCGGTCGACCCGTCCTCGTTTAAGGGGATGAATCGAATTCTCCTTTATGAGGGAGCGCGCGGATGTTGGTGGGGAGAAAAACACCATTGCACCTTCTGCGGACTGAACGCGCAGAGCATGAAGTTTCGCTCTAAATCACCCGAGCAGGTCATCGAAGAATTGCGATGGCTGTCCAGCCGGTACGACAGTACACGATTCCGTCTCGTCGATAATATCATCGATATGAAATACATCGAGCAGGTATTCGGCAGATTCGCCGCCGGCCATTACGACCTCGACGTCTTTATTGAAACCAAAAGTAATTTGAATAAGCATCAGATCCAGACCTTAGCTAAAGGCGGGGTGACCTCGATGCAGCCCGGCCTCGAAAGTCTCAGCGCCGCGCAGCTTAAGTCCATGGATAAAGGCGTGAGCCCGATGCAGAATCTGGTCGCGCTGAAATGGTGCCGCTATTACAACATCAATCTCAGCTGGAATATTTTGCTCGGATTCCCCGGAGAAACCGACGAGGATTATCGTACCCAGGTGGAACTCATTCCGTCGTTGGTGCATTTGCAGGCTCCGGAAAGCGTGGGGAAACTCTGGCTGGAACGGTTCAGCCCCTACTTTACGCGGCCCCATGAATATGGTGTGCGGATCACCGGCCCGGGCATGGCCTATGAATACGTCTACGACGCGCAAAAGATCGATTTGAACAAGATTGCGTATGACTTCGAATACGAAGTGGACCAGCGCGTCGATCCGGAGCTTTTTCGAGAACTCGTCGAAGCGGCTCGTGAATGGCAGCGCAGGCAGGCATCAGCCGATAAGCCCTATCTGTATTACATCAAGGCGATGGGCTATGTGACGGTCTATGATGGACGCATGCCGGGTGCGCCGTCGCGCCAACGATACGACGGCCTGGCGGGTTTCATTATTGAAGCGTGTAATGAGGCGCCGAAATCTCCCGACCTCATCCGCGAGCAGGCTATGCAACACGGCATCTCGGAAGCCGAGAATACTTCCGCATTTGAGAAGAGTCTCCAAGATCTTGTTCGCGCGCGAGTGCTCTATACAGAACGGGGAAAATATTTCACGTTGGCGCTTCCCGCTAATGTCCACCATTAGGTTCAATCCGAGCCGCCGTCTCAGAGAGTCCGGTCATACCGGCCGCATAGGCGAGCGTCACCTCGGCGATCTTGTAATCGTACTGCGCTTCTGCCAAGCGCGTTTGCGCGACTGTGACCGCCACCTCGGCTTGCGTCACTTCCACCACCGACCCCAGACCTAAACGGTAACGCTGCTTTGCCAACTGCAGGGCTTCTTGCGATGTCTTCACCTGTTCTTCGCCAAGCTTGATTTGTTGCGCCAACGTCACCGTATCAAGATACGACGTCGTGACCTGCTGCGTCAGCGCCTGCTCAATATCCAGGCTTCCGGCTTGTGCGGCGCTTTGCTGCGCGGCGGCTTCCCGTACTTGATTCTCGATCATGAATCCCGTGAAGAGCGGCATGGATACCATGGCCGCGGCGGCCCACCAACCTCCCGTTGGAACATTTTGGCTGCTGTCGAAGGTCTGATAGTTACCGCCGCTCGCCAACGCGGATATGGTCGGCAAGTGCTGTCGTTTCATCGCTCTTACTCTGGCTTCCGCGGCCCCGATCAGTTCCCTGGCCCTGCGAACTTCCGGATGACCCAACGTCTCGGTAATCAGGGTTTCCAAGGTCCGCTGCGGCCGCACCTCGACCGGCAACTCCTCCAGCACATAGTCGGTGGATCCCACGATACCCATGACCCGATTCAAATCCGTATAACCGGCCTTCAGATCGTTTTTCGCCTTCACCAGTAAGGATTGGGCATTGGTCAATTCAACTTGCACGAGATCCAGGTCCAACTTGGATTTGAGTTGCTGGCGATGTAGCGCTTCGATCTGACTCTTGATCACGCCGCGCTCGCGAACCGTTTGCTCCGCAATATCGACGAGACGTTTACGTTTGAGACTGGTGTAATAGCTGCGCTGGACATTGAACGCGACAATGGCGCGGCCCGCCTGCACGGCTTGTTCCTGCGCACGTTCGGCCATCTTCGACGACTCCACGAGGTTGCGAGTGAAACCGAAATCATAGAGTCGCTGATTCGCGATAACGCCGGCGGTGTAGGCGCTGAGGTTAGGTTGCAGCAGCGCGCCGCCGATCAGAAAGCGTGGGTTAATGCGGCCGGCACCGGCCGAACTATCGACATTGGCGTAGACCTGGGGATAGTAGAGGGACTTGCTCTGTTCCGTTCTGGCCGACGCTGCTTTCATCGTCGCGGAGGCTTCTTGAACAATCGGATGCTTCTGGAGCGCGATATCGAGCGCCTGACGCAGGCCGAGAAACGCGCCGGGCAGCAAAATGTCCGGGGCTGCGGTTTCATCCTGCGCCTGTGCCGGGATGGCGATCGTGTTCAGCGTCAATGCGAGGGCCAGCATTGTTGTGAGCGGCCGGATAGACACCATCATATGACTCTCCTTCATTTCTGTGGTCTACGAGAGTTGAACTTTTGTATGGACAGTGTGCCCTCGGGCAGGTTGTAAGCCGAGGCTTGGACCCGAGTACCTTCGGTCAACTTGCTTTTCCCGACCACCACGACATCCTCTGTGCCGGACAGCCCCTCGATCACTTCAACCCACCGTCCATCGTTCAGCCCTGTCCGAATGTTCCGCTGAGCCGCCACTCCTCCATCGTCAATAAACACGAACGTGCTGCTATTTTGTGTAATGACGGCGCCGGAAGGAATGACGAGTGCGGCAGGACTGTTGCGGAGTTGAAGGGTCAGCTCGCCGAAGGTCCCTGGTTGAAGCGTCTGTCCGAGATTCGGCAAATCGACTTCGATCAGCAGACTTCGGGTCGAGGGGTCCAGCGCCTGGGTCGTTCGGGTGATGGTGCCGGTGAACTGGTGTTCCGGTAACTCCTTCACGGTCAGCACGGCGGGGGTGCCGACTTTGGCCCACGGCGAATCCTCTTGCGGCACGTTGGCATAGACGCGCACCGTCTCGAGATTCATGATTGTAAAGAGGGGAATGGCGCCTGACGAGGAACTCGTCGCCACTTGGATCAGCGCGCCGGGGTCAGCGAACCGGGCCGTAATCGTGCCGTCATACGGGGCGCGCACTTTCGTATAGTCGCGCAGCGCGACCCGTTGCTCCATGAGATGTTTGGCGCCTTCCAGGGCCGCTTCCGAGACATCCACGTCTTGCTTGGCGATGACGTCCGGCGTTTCTTTTAAGACGTTCGACAACCGATCATAGGTAATCTTTTTGATTTTGTAATCGGCAATCGCTTGTTGGTACTGCTCTTCCACTTCCGGGGCATCAATAATGGCGAGGACCTGATTCTTTTTCACGGTATCGCCCTTATCCGGCCCGATCCACTTCAGATAGCCCGAGACCTTCGCGTATAAGGTTGTTTGATAGAGCGGAGAGACGTTGGCGGGCAGCGCAATCGAATAGGCGACGTCTCGGCGCGTGGGCTTCACGGTTTGAACATCGACCGGTCGTGCCTGTGAACGGAGTTGACCAGGTGATTCACGTGAAGGCATGGGAGAAGAGGTCGTAGAGGGTTCGCTGGAAAGACCGTCGCGATGCTGAAGCACAAAGAGCCAGACTCCTAGTATCGCGACGATCACGAGCGTTCCGAGAAGGAAGAGCCTGCCAGGCTTGAAGGGGCGTCTCGATGGATCGAGTGCATCAGGCATCCGGATATCCTTTACTAGGCCGGCCATCACGCGATGAAAGTGGCCGCCGAGCCAGCATGAGGCTGTGGAGCACCGGGACCACCAGCAACGTCATCACGGTCGAGACCATGAGTCCTCCCACGACCGCGCGGGCCAACGGTACCATGGTTTCGTTGCCTTCTCCGAACCCTAGCGACAGGGGCAGCAAGCCAAGGATGGTGGCGAGCGCGGTCATGATGATCGGACGCAATCTTCGTTTGCCGGCTTCAAGAACCGCCATGTCCGGCGCGAACCCGGCGCGGGACATGCGATTGGCAAAATCCACCAACAAGATGCTGTTCGACACGACGATGCCCATCATCATCAGCGTGCCGATCATCGACTCTACATTCGCCGATGTGTTGGTGACGTATAACATCAGCACGGTGCCTATCCAGCCGAGCGGAACAGCCAGCAGGATAATCAGAGGATCGATCAACGACCGAAACAGTCCGACCATGACCAGATAAATCAAAACGACGGCCAGCGGGAGCGCCAACGTAAAGTTCTGGAAGGCGTTCCGCATGTTGGCCACCTCGCCCTTCATGCTGACTACGACATCTTTCGGAAGTTCGACGGTTTTTAACGTCTCTTCAATGTCGGTGGCGACGCGGCCCAAATCGTTGCCCATCGGTGTCACGAGCACATCGATCAGCCGTGAGAGATCATAATGATCGACGGAATCCGGCCCGGTTTTGTGAATCAGCTCGGCGATATCGCGCAACCGCACATCCGGCCCCCGCCGATCGTCGGCCGTGAACAGCCCACTGTTCATGCCCATTGTGCGGCCGGCAAAAGGGGTATTTTCGAGCGCCAACGTCGATCCGGAACTGCCCGGGATGGCGACACTGGCCGCCGGGAGGAGCGGCACTCGCGCACCGACAATGGGAATGTTGAGCAGATCTTCCGTCTTGGTCATCGATTGTTCCGGATACTGCGCGAGGAGAAAGTACCCGTTCGCTGTTTTCGGATCGAGCCAATAGTTCGGGCTCAAGGCGATGTTTGAGCTGATGCCCGTGATCACATCGACAATCACCCGGTCCTGCGTGATCCCATAATATGCGGCCTTCGTGCGATCGACCGTCAAGTGGAGCTCCGGATAGTTTTTGCCTTGTTTGATACGGACGTCGGTCGTATTCGGAACGTTCGCGACTCGGTCGCGAATCGCTTCCGCAACTGGCCGAATCAGGTCGAGCCTCGGCCCTTTCACTTGAATATCCACCGGCGCGCGCAGCCCAAAGTTCAACACGTCGCTGACGATGCCGCCAGTTTGAAAGGCAATATCGACGCCGGGCAGGTTCTCATGAAAGCGCTGCCGTAGGCGGGCAATATACTCGTCAGAATGGCCCTTATGGTCGCTGACGAGGTTGACGATGACGAAGGCGGTATGTGAACCGGTATTCGGAGCGAAGCGGCCGGCGTCGCCATAGTACATGCCGATATTGGCAACCAGTTCCTCGAGATCATCTTTGGGGATGACTTGACGCACGATCTGTTCGATTTCACCGACGATGGCACTGGTCTTTTCAATACGAGTCCCCTCTGGCGCCGTGACCAACATATTGAAGTTCCCGGCATCGATTTTCGGAAAGAATTCCGTATGGAGCCGTGGCACGAGTAGCAGAGCGACCAATGCCAGCATAACGACGGCCGCGCCAAGGACGATAATTTTGAAATGAAGGCCGATTGTTAACAGACGAACATACGCGTACTGAAGGCGACCAAACCAGCCTTCATTCTCGTGGGACTGATCTTCTGGCCCATGGCCGCGTCGATACAATCGGGCCAACACCACGGGAGTCACGGACATCGAAACGGCATAGTCCGCAATCATGGCAAAAGCCACCGTCAGTGCCAACGGCACGAACAGAAACTTGATGATGCCGCTGAAAAAGATAATCGGCAGATAGACAATCAGAATGCAAATCGTCGCGACGAGGATGGGGAGTGTCAGCTCGATGGCGCTCTCCTCGGCCGCGGAGTACCCATCTTTGCCCATTTCGAGGTGGCGATGCAGATTTTCCTGCACGACGATATTGTTATCGAGCAATGTGCCGATTACTAAGGCTAAGCCTCCCAAGGTCATGATGTTCACGCTCTGTCCGCTCATATACAGCAGGACAAGGGCAGCCGTGAGGGACAGTGGGATGGCCAGACTGACGACGAGCGCCGCTTTGACGCTGCGCAGAAAGAAAAAAATCATCAAGCCTGCCAGGCCGGCGCCTAATAGCCCTTCTTTTTGGAGATTGGCAATGGCTTCACGGATATACAGCGACTGGTCGTAGATAAATTTGACCGATGCGCCCGCCGGAATCTCCGTCAACTTCGGAATACGAGAGCGGACGCCATCCGCCACATTGAGCGTGTTCGCGCCTTCCTGTTTCGTGATGGGAATGTAGACAGAATCCCGTCCATTCACTCGCACGATGGACGTTTGGACGGCCGTCGAATCGGACGCCGTGCCGATATCGCGTATCAAGACGAGGCTGCCGTTCACGACCTTGACCGGCAGGTCGTTGATCTGATCGACCACGCGCACCAGGCTGTTGGAATAGACGTAATAATCGAGGTCGCCGACTTTGACATCCCCGGCTGGAAGAATAGCACTCTGCGCATTGATGGCCTTGACGACTTCCGAGGGAGAGACGCCGCGCGCCAACATACGTTGTTGATCGAGGAACACCGTGATCTGTCGGACCTTCCCCCCCAACACAGGCGGCGTCGAGATGCCGGGAATGGACGCCATTTGCGGCCGCACTGTGAAATAAGCCAGATCGCGAATGTCCTTTTCTCCCAACGTATCGCTACTCACCGTCAGTAGCCCAATAGGAAGACTGGCGACGCCGAATTTATACACGGACGGAGGAAAGACTCCAGGCGGCAACACTCGGATGATGCTATAGGCGAGACTCGTGAGCTCGGATTGAGCCGCGTCGATGCCATACTCCGGCTGAAAAAAGACTTTGATGTAACTGATGCCGGCCAGCGATTGCGATTCGATGTGCTCGATGTAGCTGGCTTGCAGAAACTGCTGCTCGAACCGGAGGGTGATCGCGCCTTCCATCTCTGTGGGACTGAGCCCTCGATAAAAGGTGGACACAAGGATGACAGGAATATTGATGTCCGGGAAAATATCGACCTTCATTTTCTGAAAGGACACGGCGCCGAGGATCACCACGATGAGGCAGATCGCCAGCACCGCGTGGGGATTTTTTAGTGCGGCTTTCGTGAGCACTCAGGCAGTCCTATTCCAATCCAGCCAAAACCGGCAGAGGTCGCGCGTGAGCGTGACGAACTCCGAATAGGTTCCCGGCTTGACGACGTAGGCGTTGGCGCCCGCCCTGTAGGAAGTCTGAATATCGGCGTGAGCGTCAGAGCTCGTGAGGATGATCACGGGAATCAGGTGCAGACGGTCGTGATGGCGGATATAGTGGACGATATCGAGCCCACTTCCATTCGTCAGCTTAAGATCCACCAGGATGAGTCGAGGCAAAGCGGTATGATGCTCTATCTGATGGTGCAAGTAACTGAACGCTGCCGCGACGCCCTGCTCGACATGGATATCGGAATCAAATCCATGTTCCGCCAGCGCTTGGTTCAGCAATTCACACTGGGCCGCGCTATCCTCGACGACCAGCACTGCCTTTGATGTCGTGACGACCTGTTCGTGCACAATCCCTCCTGAGCCTGCTTTTCAGCAAAGTCGATGCCGAGCAGAGCGATTGAAGCGATCGGTAGATAGAGGCCGGAAAGGCTCAGGAGTGCATGCACGATGGTCGCAAGACATAGGGAAAACTTCCAGGGTGGTATGGAAATTTTCCAGAGGAGGATGGCTCTCAGGCGGGGAGGTTGTATGTCTTCAACTTCGCGAGCAGAGTCTTATAGTCAATGTTGAGCGTCCGAGCGGCCTGGGTCTTATTGCCGCCATGGGCGTTGAGCACGCGCAAGATATGTTCCTTCTCCGCTTCTTCCAATGAGCCAAGGATCGGCATCTGAGGATGCGCGCTCGTCCGATCCTGGTGCAGCATGGACTCCACCTCTTCCGGTCCGATGGGATCTGCCATGTCCCCCTGAGAAAGGAGGATGATCCGCTCGATCACATTGCGTAACTCGCGAACGTTGCCAGGCCATTCATAGCGCTGAAGAGCGGCGATAGCCGCGGGAGAAAAGAGACGGAGGGGACCGCCCGCGGGCTGGAGCGATTGGAGAAAATGGTATGCAAGGGGTGGAATGTCGTCGGATCGTTCCCGGAGGGGCGGGACGCGCAAGGCGACGGTATTAATGCGATAGAGTAGATCATCGCGGAATCGTCCCGCATGAACGAGCTCTTGTAAATCCCGATTGCTGGCGCCGACGAACCGCACGTTCGCTAGGAGCGTTCGGGTGCCGCCGACTTGGCGGTATTCTCCTCGATCGAGCACGCGTAACAAGCTGACCTGCATGGCTCCGCTCATTTCCCCAATCTCGTCAAGAAACAGCGTGCCTCCCTGCGCCGCGGCCAGGAGTCCGCTTTTGCTCTGCGTGGCGCCGGTAAAGGCGCCCTTTTCATATCCAAACAGTTCGCTTTCCAGGAGATCTCCTTTGATCGCGCCACAATTCACCGCCAGGAATGGATGGTCGCGGCGAAGACTTACCGTGTGCAAGGCTCTGGCGATGACCTCTTTCCCCGAGCCCGTTTCTCCTTGAATGAGCACCGGCGCATTCGCCGGCGCAATCTTTCCGACAGTCGCCATCAGATTGCGCCACTCAGCGCTTGGACAGTCGATGGTGTGATCCAGGTGCGAAAGGCCCGCTCCATGTCGCAACGCAAGATTATCCCGTCGCAACGAACGCACTCTGATCACGCGTTCCAAGGCGGGTAAAATATTGCTTCCATCAAAGGGCGTGTCTTTTACAAGAAAGTCGGATGCCCCGGCTCTCATTGCCTCTACGGCTGCTTGGACTTCGCCATGACCGGTCAACATGATGACGTCCACATCGGGCTGATGCTCGCGCACCCACCGAAGGACGTCTCGTCCATCCGCCCCCGGCATTTTCAGGTCGGTGATGACACAATCAAAAGAACGAGTATTCAACGCGTCGATGCCGGCCTTTCCGTCCGAGACAAGCATGACATCGCAGCCTTCCTGTCGGAGGGTATTCTCAAGAACGGTACGTATGAATCCCTCATCGTCTATCACGAGAATGCGCATCCGAATGGTCATGTCAGTGTTCCCTGATCAGAGCTGATGAATCGGGAAAGGCTAGATAAAAGGTGCTGCCTTTGCCTGGGGCCGAGTCGGCCCATACTCGTCCACCATGCTTGTCCATCACGAGCTTGACGATAGCCAGGCCCACCCCTGTGCCTTCGTAGCCGGCGGACGAATGGAGTCGTTCAAAGAGGCCAAATAGTTTCGAGGCATGCTGTGCCTCAAATCCAATGCCATTGTCCCGAACCCACAGGATCGATTCTCCCTGCCCTTTGGCGCCTCCAATGGATATGTCGGCGCCTTCGCGCCGTGAAAACTTTAATGCGTTATCGAGCAGATTCCCTACGGTTTGCTGGATGCTCGTTGGCTCTCCCCATACATCCATGACAGGCAAATCGACGGTAACGTTCGCGGCTTGAATCGCTGCGGCCATCTGCCGAGACGCGACGATGTGTTCGACCAACGCCCGAAGGTTGATCCATGACTTGGGCAAGGATTGTTGTTCGAGCCGGGAGTATTTCAGCAACGCCTCGATGAGCGCGGTCATGCGAAGGGCAGAGCCGCGAATCTGTCCGAGGTACTGGCGTGGGATCGAATCAAGAGCGGCGGAATATTTGTCTTCGATCAACGACGAGAACCCCTCGATCTCACGCAACGGCCCTTTGAGATCGTGCGCCACGGAATAACTAAAGGCTTCCAACTCGCGGGTCTTCCGTTCCAGCGCCGAGGTGCGCTCGCGAAGCGTGGTGAGCATCAACGCCAAAGAGGCGGAGAGTTCACCCACTTCGTCTTTGGACTGCCAGATGTCGAACCCCGCTCCCAGCTCTCCATGGGCCACGCGGTCGGCAGCCCCGGCGAGCTGTCGAAGTGGCGTCGCAATCTGCGTGCTGACGACGCGATAGGTGGCGGCAATGACGATCATCAATAATACAACCAGCGCCAGAACCATCAATCGCGCTTGTGAGAGCAGGGCGTCGCCTTCGAGTTTCATCTCCGCAACGATCTTGGTGTGCACGTCGATCAGGGCCGTCAGCGACTCGGTGAGCTGTCCATAGAGTGCTTGAAGTTCCGTGAAAGCAACCGCGGATGATTGAAGGGGTAAGGTCGTCAGTTTCTCTCGTTGAAAAGAGATATCGTTCAATAAAGACGACATTCTATCCAGAAGCCGATCTTCGAGATCGGCCAATGCCACCTGATTGTGGCGAGTAAGCATCCCGAATAGAACGGGGTGCGTCCGCGCCGCATGCGTGGTGCTGTAGAATGCTAAAGTCTTTCGAACGTTCGACTCATCCTCTTTCAGAGACGCGGACACATCCCGTCGCGCCTGTATTGACGGATTGTGTTCAAGAGTAGTCACCACAAGGTTCATCTGAAAGACGGTCTGCCGCATATTAGCGGCGGTCACGACGGCCGGGACGGTAATGCGGTTATGACGCTCGACGTAACTATTAATCTTTCCCAAATAGAGCAAAATAGCCGCAAGACTGAGCCCCAGGAGGATAAGCAGCGAACCGAAGGAGACAAGAAATTTTTGAGCAAGCGTAAGTCGGCGAAACCAGGCGAGCGGCCGATCGATCATGGGGTACAGTACCACATGGTGATTGGCTGAGCCATATGAGGATGGCAGGGGAGCCGGAGGGTCTAGCTGAAGAGGATGCGACATGATACTTGACAGTTTGTACGACATGCTGGTAGATACCGTCAAGCATGAGTGATAAAAGTAAAGCCGAGCCTGCGAGTAATATCGAGAATCGTCTTCGGAGCTTGAGATCGGCTCGAGGCCTTTCGCAAGGCGCCTTGGCGGGGATGGCCGGGGTGACCCGGCAGGCCATTTATGCGATCGAGGCCAACCAATATTTGCCGACGACCGCCGTTGCGTTGCGCCTGGCGAGCGTGCTCGGCTGCAGAGTAGAAGACGTATTCAGCCTGATAACGAGTGGAGAGGTGATCGAGGGTGAATTGGTAGGTGCCCTTCCAACCGGTGCTGCACGCACACGGGTGAAGGTCGCCAGAGTCGGGGAACGGATGTTCGTTCGTCCCGTCGCTCAACTTGGCGATGTCTTGAACTTTACGGTCCCGGCCGACGGCCTTCTCTTGGGGCCGGCGCTATCCGGTCGCAAAAAATCTACGAGTCGCGTACGGGTCGAATTGATTCGGGATCGTCGTCTGGTTGAAGAAGAAGTCGTCGTCGCGGGATGCGATCCTGCCATTTTTCTAGCGGGCGAATATATTCGTCGACGACAAGAGCGAGCCTCCGTGGTGGGATGGACCATGGGGAGTAGCGCTTCGCTCGATGCGTTAAAGCGTGGCGAAGTACACGTGGCCGGCCTTCATATTGTTGACGTGAAATCCGGCGAGTCGAATTTGCCTTACCTCCGCCGTCATTTAAAGGGCGACGGATTTACGGTTGTGACCTTCGCGTCTTGGGAACAGGGGTTGATTGTTCGGCGCGGCAATCCTAAAGGAATTCATGAGGTGGGTGACCTCGCGCGCAAAGATATCGAGATCGTCAATCGCGAAGATGGTGCGGGGGCGAGACTCTTATTGGATCAGCGGCTCGCAACAGCGGGTATTCCCGCGGCAAAAGTCAGAGGGTATAAACGGACCGTGGCGTCGCACCTTGAAGTGGCGCATTTCATTGCCGATGGTCTAGTGGATGTCGGCATGGGAGTACGGTCGGCCTCGGGACTCTTGGGACTTGATTTTATTCCGCTTCAAGAGGAGCGCTACGACCTTGTAATCCCTACGCCCTATCTGACCTCGCACCCGGCGCTCACAAACTTTCTCGACGCCATCGTCAGCCGTCCGTTCCGCACAGAGATTGAAGCGTTGGGTGGATATGATACGAGGCAGACCGGAAAGATCCACGATCTGTGGGGCAAAGCCTAAAGTCCATCGGAAACGAAGGAGTGCACAGTTGAAGACATCTATCATGAAGCGAATGCTATCGGTTGCTCTGGCGAGTTTCGTCGGCTTGTGCGCGCAAGGAACAGTCTTTGCCAAGGAGCCCTTGGTCATCGCCGCGTCACCCTCCTTGTCCGTGCCGCTCGAAGCCTTAGGCCGTGCGTTCGAAACGACACATCCCGACGTCAAGGTCATGCTGTATTTTGATTCCGGCCTCGGTATTCGGCGTACGATTGCTGCAATGGAAAATACATCAATCGGGCAGTATTTCATCGGAAAGGGGCCAATACATTTGATTGCCCCGGGGGGCGATGAGTTAATCACTCGTCTCCAGCAGAGATATTACGTGCTTCCAGAGAGCCGCTACCCATATGCGACCGAGCCGCTGACGCTGGTCGTTCCGGAGTCTCAGGTGGACGCTCCCGGTTCATTCGAGGCCCTCGCCCAAGCGTCTGAAGTACGAGTCGCCATCGCCGATCCATCGCTGACCAGCCTCGGCCAGAAATCCGTCGAGCTGTTGACGCGGCTTGGCATTGCAGATTCCCTCAAGGGACGCATGGATATGGCCGCAGACGCCCGGGGTGTGCTCGATCATGTCCTCAGTGGCGATGCGGACGTAGGCATCGTTTTTGGGCCGGATGCGCTAGAGGAGAGCCAGCGGGTAAGGATCGTTGCCATCTCCGATGAGCGCCTCTACAAGCCGACGATTCATTCCATGGCCATGGAACGATATTGTCCGAACAGAAACCTGTGCCAGGAATTTTTGACGTTCATTCAAACTCCCGAAGCGCAATCGGTCTTGAAGCAACTCGGTTACGGATCTCCCATAAAATAGTAGTCACTCTGCAGCTTACCCGTAGCGCGTCCCTTCCTTCCAAAACGTTTCGGCCCTTCTACTCCTTACTCTGAGCCTTTCTGACTGCGCACAGGCACACGCAGCCAATATTTTGCCACGCCATAGAAATTATACTTGACACAAAAGACATGTATAATTTACAACTCATTTCGCTTTTATATCGTTATTCCGTTCGAGTCGTCAGCAAGGAGGCATTCATGAGTTCCGGAAATATTCAATGCGAACGGCGAGGCGACGGAGTGTCGCTATGTGTGGCCTTGCTCGTGGCCGTGGCCATGCTGGGCGGCTGCGCGCGGCTACCGTACACGACCAAGACGCTTCATCAAGATCGACGCGTGGTCATCAATGCTCAGGAGGAGTTGGACCGACCTGGTTATACGCATCCGGCAACGCTCAGTCGCAGTGAGGTCGCCGCCATTCTTGCCGGCCTTTCGACACGTGAGCAGCAGCGATTGCCACTTCGCTGGTTTGCCGAAGAAGTGCCGCCAAAGGCGATTTTTAGGGCGGACGAAATCGAAGTGCTGGCGCCGTACCTGGCCGAGGCTTTGACGAAGGTGGGGCCTGATGAGCGGGTGCATTTCGAAGTCATTGCGCCGGGCCTCAATCCCAGCATGAGTAAGGATTCCCTTGGCGGGTGGGTCGCTGTTCGTGATCCCTATTTGTACCTGAGCCTCGAATATTTTCACGTACAGGTCCCGATCAGAACGACCGACCTTTACGACTACAACTATCCCACGCCGCCGCCGCTGGCCAAAGACTACCTCGTCTATTTCGAGCCCGGCCGATTCTGGGTCACGGATCAGAAGGGCCGGCGAGGGGTGAATTATCGAGCCTTTCTTCAATCGGCTCCGACCACGAATGGCCCTGGAAGAGAATTACGCACTCCGGCAGGGACCCCTTAATTTTCGACATCTTTCTTCAATTATTCATGGAGGCTGAGATTGGTATGACAGGCATGGCGAGAGTTCTTGCAAAACCCTCCGTGCCCGGCAACGCGACGATATGGTCAATTCGTCTTCTTTGTAGCCTTGGCTCCTTGTTGATCTTCTTTCAGACAATTCCGGCGGCTGCGGTTGAATCGGGGAGGCTGGTCGAGAAAGACGGGAAATATGTCTTCGTGGAAAGCATGGATCCCGCGGTGCAGCTCATGCTGGATCGCTCGCTCAAAAGCGGCTTGATCACACAAGAGGATTACGATCGAGTGCAGCGTGAGTCCGAAATGCGGACCTATCTCTTACAGCCCAGCTACAAAGCCTGGTACGACCGCGGATTTAATTTCTCCATGAACGATAATGCCTTTTTACTGAAGATTCGCGCACGCCTCGCTATACGATATACCCAGCGCGAACGCAATGACGCCTGGAGAGTCGGCGATTCGAAGAACTATCCTGAACTCCTTGGCGTGTTCGGCGATTATCGCGCGAACCGTTCGATCGATGAGGGCTCGTCGTTCAATCTCAAGCGCATGCGGCTCTATTTCATGGGGCATCTGATCAGTCCGGATTTTAAATACTACATTCAGTTGGCGGGAGAGACTGCTGAAAACGCGCAGAATCCCGGCGCGATGTCGGTGCTCGATGCCAATGTACAGAGCACGCACATTCCCTGGCTCAATGTACAACTCGGGCAATACAAGGTCTACTTCAACCGATCGCAAATCAATTCGACGGCGGCCATGCAGTTTACCGATCGGTCGCTAGCGTCAGAAGCATTTACGGCGAGCGGCCTCAATCGTCGCGACACGGGTATCACGATCATGAACGACGAAGAGGTGTACCCGGTCAATTATTATTTCGGCGTGTTTAATGGATCGGGGCCACTGGTCAACCGCTTTGCTCAGTTTACAAGTGAAGAGCCGACTCAGGGATGCCCTGGGGGGCAGACGGGCGGGAACCCCTTTCCGTCTCCAGCCACCGGCTGTCCCATCAATCAACGGAACCTCAACGCTAATTACCGGAGCAGCATCAATCAATTGATGTACGCAGCGCGCCTGCAATGGAACATCATGGGTCGAGCCGGATATGGCGAAGGCGATATAGCCTATTCCGAATCGCCGCAAATGGTCGTCGGCGGCGGATATGCGTACAATCCAGCCATCAATACCAGTACCGACAATGCCTTTGTCGGCATCGATTTGGCCAATTTGAATTTCCGCCGTCAGATGGCGACGATAGGCAATGCGCGAATTCTGGGACAGGGAGTGGTCGATTTGTCAACATGGACCTTGGACTATGCGCTGAAATATCGGGGCTTTTCCTTTCAGTCGGAGTTCTGGTTCAGGCAGGTCAACCGCCACAATAAAGGCCTGCCGTGTGTGCAGACTCTCACTCAAGGTGGAGCGTGTACCACGTTCGCGCCGGGTCAATACGGGAATATGACGGGATGGATGGTGCAATCCGGCTACTACGTCATCCCGCGAAAACTTGAACTTGCCGCGCGTTATACCTTTTGGGATCCAGACACCAATTCGGGCGGCGACTTGATCAAGCAAGTGGATGTGTCACTCAACTGGTTCCTCTTCGGCACCTATGATCATCAGATCATGGTCACCTATAGCAACGTCGCCATGGGGATGGGCGGCTTTGCCATCGGACGCAGCGCGCCCTTGCCGGCCGTGGGCAATCCGGCTCTGGCGGCCTCGTTCCCATCGGGGAATGTGCCGTTGGATCAAGGGCAACAGACGCTGATCGAAAACGCAATCCGGATTCAGTATCAGCTCTTCTTTTAGTTGAGCGCGTCGTAGCGTGCGTCATTCAGAGGCCGCCTCCTGTCTTCTGAATGAAGGGAGGATCGAAGGTGCATTCGATCCTCCCGTTTAGTAGATTGTGCGAATTGGAATTCAATCAATGGATCTGCAACAGTTGGATACCAGAGAGTGGAGAATACGCGTCATGAACATGTTGAAATTCGTTCAAGTCACCGGTGGATTGCTCCTTGCCTTATGTGTCTTGTCCGGAATGCATCAGGCTGAGCGCGTATGGGGCGCTGAGTTAAAAGTCGCGGCGGCCTCGGATTTGAATTTTGCGTTCAAGGATCTCGTCGCTGAGTATGAACAAAAAACAGGAGAACATATTAAATTGACGTTGGGATCGTCGGGCACGTTCTTCTCCCAAATCGAAAATGGCGCACCATTTGATATCTATTTTTCCGCCGATATCAGGTATCCGCAAAAGCTCATCGAAGGCGGCCATGCCGTTCCTGGTTCGCTCTATCAATATGCGGTGGGTCGTATTGTCTTGTGGGCGCCGAATCAATCGAAGGTTGACGTCAAGCAGGGTCTCGACGCTCTTCTGAATCCCTCGATTCGAAAGATTGCCATTGCGAATCCTAAGCATGCCCCCTATGGACGCGCCGCTGTAGCGGCGATGGAACATTTCAAGGTGTACGATAAGGTCAAAGACAAGTTGGTGCTGGGTGAAAATATTTCTCAGACGGCGCAATATATCGAATCCGGAGCGAGTGACACCGGCATTATCGCCCTTTCACTGGCTTTGGCTCCTTCGATGAAATCGTCCGGCACGTATTGGGAAATTCCCGCCGATGCACATCCGCCGCTAGAGCAGGGCGCCGTTATCTTGAAGCGTTCGACCAATCAAGACGGCGCACAGAAATTTCTGGAGTTCATGAGAGGGACTCAGGGCCAAGAGATCATGCGGCGGTATGGATTCATGCTGCCGGGATAATGGTGGCATGAGATGACGGCAATCGTTTGGCTGGGCCTCAGTGTGGTTGTGATAGGACTGCTTGGCTGTGCCGGTGGCGCACAGCTCGTCCGGGACGATGACGAAGGCGGCGTTGTGACCTATCTCTATAAGAATGAGCGGGGTGGACCGGCCGTTTCTCGATATCGCAATGAGGCGATAGAGATTATGAAGCTGAAATGTCCCCAAGGCTATACCATCGTGAAGGAAGGCGAGACGCATGGGCTCAGCGGCGTGTCATCGGTCGAAGGCGCGGAAGATAGCGTGACACGAAGATGGGCCTTTCAGTTTCGCTGTAAGACATGAGGACATGGACTGAACTCATCGGGCTGCTTGCGATCGCCGGAACCCTAGCTGTTCCAATGGGCGAGGCCCGTGGAGAAGAGAATCGGTCGAAGGCTGAGCACAGGGGCCACGATTCGACATGCAGCTTGTCATCCAGCTCCCCCTCAACCCTCGAAGCATTAGAAAGTATTCAATTCGAAACGAGCGACATAGCGGTGTACGAGCGATTTTTCTCGCAGGTATTGCGCGCTCCCGAGGTAGAACGAGTCGATCATCCTCAGCGTGATACTCTGCGGGGCTATTGTTACCGCGACGTGCTCATCGTCGTGAGGCAAGATTTTCGGTCTCCCCGACCGACAGGTTGGGTTCAGATAAATTTTTCAGTTCCCGATGTGGCCGAGGTGCAGCGTCAACTTGAAGAGGCATTACGAGGATCGGACTTGGCAAAATTAGGTGAAGAAGAGCGGGCGAAGATCGTTCGTCTTCGGCTCAAGCCGGAGGTCACGCGGCACAATTGCAAGGCTGCCAGACTTGAGGTTGCAGGGCCCGAGGGATTTATGATCGGGTTCGACCAATTCAAAGAAAGCGGTTGCTCTCTCAATGGCCAACAGACACCAAGAGAGCAGGGCAACCATAGTAAATCACATTCACAATAAGGAGGTTGACATGAAGCTCAGCGCGAGAAATCAGTTCGAAGGCACCGTGACGAATATCACGCAGGGACAAGCCATGGCGGAAGTGACGGTAAAAGTCGGCAACCTTCAGTTTGTCGCCGCGATCACTGAAGGTTCCGTCAAAAGTATGGGTTTGAAGGTCAATGATGCCGTGACGGTGGCGGTGAAAGCGACTGAGGTGATGGTCGGAAAGTAAACGTTGACTTGCTCGGATGACTATTCCTACCATGTCGCCCGCTGCAAAACGCATCGATTTCGAAGGCGCGAGCGGACGTGAATTGGACAGCAATCACGGTAACATTCGAGCTGGCAACGCTGACGGCGTCGATTCTCCTATTCATCGGTCTTCCGATTGCCTACTGGCTCACCTTTTCACGATGGCGATGGAAATTTATTATCGAGTCGGTGGTAGCGCTCCCTTTAGTGCTACCGCCGACCGTGCTTGGATTCTACATTCTCGTTGCCATTGGACCGCATAGTCCGTTTGGACGGCTCTACACCGATCTGGTCGGTCATCCATTGCCTTTCACGTTCGAAGGTCTCCTTCTCGCCTCGATTCTGTATAGCCTCCCCTTCGCCGTGCAGCCTTTTGCGTCGGCATTCGATCAAGTCGATCGGCGGCTGCTTGAAGCCTCCTGGACACTCGGCGTCTCGCGAATCGGCACCTTCTTTCGACTGATGCTTCCGCTCTCCGCGGCCGGTATAGTCACGGGAGTGGTGCTCAGCTTTGCCCATACGCTGGGAGAATTCGGGGTGGTGCTCATGGTCGGCGGCAATATTGAAGGAGAGACAAGAACGGTCTCGATTGACATCTATGATGAAGTCCAGTCTCTCAATTACGCCGGGGCGGCAAAGACGGCCTTGTTTCTTCTTGTGATTTCTTACACGGTGCTGCTTGTCGTCTATGCGATGAACCGAAAGGTCTGGGCGGTATGGCCGCAGAAATGATCGTCGACATCGAGAAGACCCTCGGCGAACGGTTCGTGCTCAACACGAAGTTTCGCATGGCGTTGAATCCCGCGGCCGTACTGATTCTATTTGGCCCTTCAGGCTCTGGAAAAACAACCATCCTGCGATGTCTGGCCGGACTGGAATCACCGGAGCGCGGCAGGATTATCTTTGGTGGGGACACATGGTTTGATGCCGAATCGAATCAGTGCATTCAACCGCAACAGCGACAGATAGGTTACACCTTTCAGGAATATGCCTTGTTCCCGACCCATACGGTGGCAGGCAATATCGGGTACGGACTTGGGGCGCTCTCGGCGGCCGAACGAACGCGCAGGGTTGATGCCGTGATCGGCCTTCTCCAGCTGCAAGGCATGGAAGAGATCAAGCCGGATCGTCTGTCCGGCGGGCAGCAGCAGCGTGTCGCCTTGGCCCGCGCTATCGCCCGCCAGCCGTCGATATTGCTGCTTGATGAACCGCTGTCCGCTCTCGATGTGCCGACACGGGTGAAGCTACGTGGGGAACTGCGCGACCTGTTGCGACGATTAGCGATTCCGTCCATTGTAGTGACGCATGACTGGGAAGAGGCGCTAGCGTTGGGCGATGAGATGGTGGTCTTGAAAGATGGCAAGGTGTTGCAGCAGGGCACTCCGCAGCAAATTTTCAATCTTCCGAAAGACGTGGAGGTGGCGAAGATTGTTGGCATGGAAACTGTCATTCCCGGTCGAATTGCCCATGCAGCCAATGGACTCGTAACGGTCGAGGCGAACGGGGTGAAACTTCTAGCGGTGAGTCAGGAGGCCGTCGGATCTGATGTGTTCGTATGCGTACGCGCAGAGGATGTGGTGCTCGAGCCCGTCGGGACCGGTGCAACCAGCGCCAGAAATCACCTGCCTGCCATCGTGCAGGACGTCATCTCAATGGGAGCACTGGTGCGGGTCGATCTAGAGTCAGGATTTCCGCTCTCGGCCATTGTCACGCGCTCCGCGCTGGAAGATCTCCACCTTGCCTCCGGAGTTAAGGTGGTGGCCGCAATCAAAGCCGGAGCCGTTCATCTCATTCCTCGGTCATCGAATATGCCATTCTAATAGTCTTTCGCCTCAACCACGCTTCGTTTTTAGTCCGGTCAACCAAGTTATACGTAGCAGATCGTCCAACATTACACAATGTTCTTTTGACACAAAATCAGTCTCAACCGCTTCGCTGTCAGATAGAACGGTTAGGTCCACTTGAGCATTGAGGGCATCAGTTAGGGCCCGCGCCAACAGTCTTATCTGATCATATGCTGCCGATGGAACGACCCTTTTCGGGTCGTAGACGCACAACAGATCAAGATCCGACGGTTGCTGTGAGCACAATGCCGAACCGAAGACGTATACACGCCAGCCTTCAGGGACGGCGGTAGCGATTGATCGCTTATCCTTTCTTGTCCTTCTTGACATAAGTGTGAATCCTCTGGAGATTGAGCGCCCCGAGGAAATCGCTGATTACATAGATGCCGATTTCTTGGTCCAATCCATATTGTTTTGCTTCCCTCGTATAGGCATTCCACTCTCCACCGGTCACGATGCAATTTAACCCGGGAAATTCAGTTAGCGCCCTCATGACGGCTGCTAAGCCGAGCGTGTACTCGTTCACGAGGAGTACTTGAATGGCAGAAAGCGGTGGATGGCGTAAGATTGTAAACAGGATATCCTTATCCCTGGTGTACGACTCAACTTTCTTGTGGCTCTTGAGGACTCTTTCGAAAAATGTGATCGCTGAGTAAGGAACCTTCCAGTCATTAAGTGTTGCCATCTGTCCGTACCATGTCTGCAAAGTCCTTGGGGAATCGAGGAACGCCTTCTCGGCGCTCATAGCAGTTCTGTTCGAAACCCTCAACATGCTCGAAAAACTTGCAAGCAATTTGGTAGTCTGATTCACTAAGGAGGTTTGCGTGCTTCTGCATGACTGATGCAATTCGTCGGTTATTAGGGACGAGACATGCCAGTTTTCTGAATTGCCATAGAGCAGAGAGGTTACTCATCGGATTTTCTTGTGCAGCCAGAGATTCCTGGCCATAGGTTGACCACGTTGCTCGATTTTCTGCGAGGAGTCGCCGGACTTCACCGAAAAGAGCGTCCTTACTTGTGAATCGAGGTACCGCCAGGAGACATCTCTCTTTCTCGCGGTCTGCCTTCCACGAGCGGAGGAGGTCAGGGGGATACGTTCCAGGCATAGCCTTATCGACCATACGATGATGCGTTGGACAAAGGAGAATAAGATTTTCATATGTGTCGGGCCCTCTATCCGATGTCCCTCGGGGGCCAGCAGGACTCTGCGCAATAACATGTGCCATCTCTCCGATGACCGTAGGATCACTCCCGGACAGGACTGGAATGAGGTCTTCGCAACAGCTAGGAAAAGAACATCGTCCCGCTGCTAGGCCCCAGAGTTTCTTCAAATCTTTTTCCGTGAGCGCCATTTATTGGATCAAGTTAAAGTTGAAAGTAAGCGGGTACCCACGCTGAGACAGGCTACTTTTTGTCAAGACTAGAATCAATCACCAAGCAACCACAAATCCTAAGTTTTAAGCAGACAACAGATATGCACGCGGCTCGCATCCTTATTCACCCACAACAAAGTGGCAATATTTACCGATGCCGAGAAGCGAAACGTTGGTATCATACAGAGCTCGGATTCTGGTAATACCGCCATCTTGCATAGCCTGAGTCACAGTCGGTTCAAGGCCTAGCCCTAACAAGATCGACGCACAGTCTCTGCCTGTCTTGAACGCCGCCACGGTTGGTCGTGGACATCGTTTCCCACGCGATAATTGATGCATCGAGTCAGTGTGATCGACAGCATACAGAGACTCATCACACCTCGAAGAAAACCGTGAGCAATTCCAGATGTGCGTTGATGAAAATTAAAAATGAAAAGCAGATGGTCGCGATAGCGCACGAGCCTTTAGAAGGATGGCTGGACGATGTGAAGTCGAGACGAGGACGAATGGAGAAAATATGAGGAACTTAATTAAGAAGGACACGAGACGTTGTTGTGAACCGTGATGGCCTTACCGCTCAGCAAGACGCGACTGTCATGCATACGCAGATGCAGAAGGCCACCACGGGACGACGCTTGATAGGCGATCAACTCCGGTTTGTGCAGCTTGGCCATCCAATAGGGACCAAGGCAGCAATGTGCCGAGCCGGTCACCGGATCTTCGTCGATTCCCAGACTCGGCGCAAAAACACGTGACACGATGTCATACCGCGGGGACGATGCCCGGCTCGTCACGATAATCGCGCGTGCTCGAACGGTCGAGAGAAGGTGGATATTGGGACGGAGCGACCTCACATCATCCTCCGACTCCAGCTCGACGAGATAATCATCACCGTCTGTGCCCACGTACACGAAGGGAGTTCCTAACGCTTTCACCAACTCCGGTGTCGGTATAGTGGCTTGCTGAGCTAGGGTTGGAAAATCCAACTCGATCCAGTCAGCTTGAGGCCGCGCCGTCAGGACGCCGCTGTGCGTCACGAACCGCGCGGTTGAGTGAGTGGTGAAGTAACCGGTTTCGCGAAGAACATGCGCCGCGGCCAAGGTGCCGTGACCACACAGATCCACTTCCATGATCGGGCTAAGCCAGCGGAGATGAAAGCCGTCATGTGTTGGATAGAAGAAGGCCGTTTCCGATACCTTCATGTTGCACGCTATCTGCTGCATCCATGCCGTTTCTCGCGGAGAAGGCAAGGCAAACACGACAGCTGCATTCCCGCTCCTTGGGCCATCGACGAAAGTATCGACGCGGACCCCTGTCTCTTCCATCTTCAATCTGTTCGCCTTAAAAACGTGTCGGTTCACGGTTTTTCGGACAGGTCGGTTGCTGGTTTGTCTTTGTTCCCCAGCGGGTGAATCGGCAAGGACGGTAATGCCTCTCGATAACGGATCAGAAGTTCCTCTCGCTGGTCGGCACTCAGGAAGCCTCCGCCTGATTTGACGGTCACTAGAAATTGTTCCGGCTCGAACGTCGCATCGAAGGCTCCTGACCGTTCGGGTATATCGGGCATCTGCCGATCATACCGACTGATATTGGGTCCGGGTCCATGACGATCATGTACTTCGCTCAAGACTATGTGCAGGATGGGTTGGCGCACATAGAGCCAGCCCGTCGTCGTTTCCTCCTCGCCTGTCGGCGTGGCATGGCTCAGATGAAAATAAACCTGGTCTGAAGGCGTGGCTTGTGATAACGCGCGTGAAATGGCCGGCGCCAGGAATGATAATTCCTCGTCCTGGAACGCACGCGTTTTAGTCGCTTCACCGGAGACAAGGCGATGTACGACGTTCCGGCGCTCCCATACACGAATGCCGCGGAGAATGGTACCGACCTCGCTGGGCGATAAGGCAACCGGATGCGTGTTGGGTTCGGTCCCGACGGTTTGCTCGAGCCGCACGACGTTCAACCCCTCTTCAGAAACAGGCGTAATCTGTTGAGCGGATTTTGCCGCGCAACCGGCAGTCAACGGTGTCACGAAGACCACCACAAGCAGACTTGCAGACAGAACTGAACTGCGCAATTGTAGAAAATGCGTCGATCGCATGATACCTCCTAGCGAGTCTCGCTGTTCAATCCGGACGATGGTCGGTCGAACCCATATGATTTGAGAATATCCTGAATGGCCGGAGAGACAATAAATTCGTAAAAACGCTTGGCTAACGAGGGATTTTTCGATGTCCACACCGTGGCTAAGCCATACAGAATGGGCTTGTGCGTCTCTGAAGCGAGTTCCGTGAGAATCTGAATCTTCTTGTTGCGAATGGCATCGGTTCGATAGACGAGACCGACTTCGGCTTCACCTGCGGCCACCAGGTCCAACACCGCTCCTGAATGATCTCCGTATACGTAGCGTGATTTCAGACTTTCGTTGAGGCCGGTGTTTTTCAACGCTTCCGCGGCAAACTTTCCCACGGATGAGGTCTTTGGATTGCCCAGTGCAATCCGTCGTGCCTCGGGACGCGCCAGGTCCGGAAGCGAAGAAACTCTGGTCGGAAGCGCCGCTTGCGTAATGAGCACCAGCGCGGTCTCCGCATAGACGTGCTTGGTGCCCGGCAGGGTCAGTCCTTTTTGTTCGAGCACGTCGATCTCTTCGAGCGAGGAGGGGAGAAAAACGTCGATCGGCGCGCCCTGCTGAATTTGGTCGCGCAGTGTTTGTGATGGTCCCCAGACGACCCGCACCTCGACATTGCCCTGTTCTTTTTCGAAAATCGGCAAGATCGCGCGTAGGGCGTCCTTCAGACTGTTCGCCGCGGCGACGGTGAGTGCCTGGGAGTATTCTGCGTATGATGGCCGTGTGCCTTCCCATACTATTGTGAAGACGACGATCAACGTTAACATTAAAAGACGAATGCCCTGACTCATATGATCCTCCCTGCATCAGCTAGAAATAGAACTGGTATTGCACCATAAATCGATTTTCTACGAGGTCACGCCCGGCGCCGGGTAGATTGTCGAACGGTTGCCGATCCGGTGCGAGTCCGCCCGTGCCCATAGTGATATTCGCATAGTCGAACACCAGACGGTTGTTATAGGTGCCATCGAAACTGTAGTTGATCGCCGCGCCGAACTCTTTGATGAGGTCATGGGTTTGAAGTGTCGAGGGATCCATGATGCCATAGCGGAGAGCCACTTCGACTTTGCGTGGGATGATGAACTTCCCCACCTGCGTGTACCAGCCCCAGGCCTGACCAAGGTTGGGTTGCGTCCCAAAGGGCAGAGTGGTGGGATCAAAGGCCTGCGTCCCCGAGTCGTGGCTACGCACGCGTTGATGGCGATAATAGCCTTCGGCTTGCAGCGACCATCCTTGATATTTGGCGATGAAATCCACTTCCGTGGTTTGAAAATCATAAATGCCACCGCCGAGTAATCGTCCATTGCCGATGCCCACCAACTGGGTCCGTAAACTGCGATCCACGATGTCGGAACGGATTGAACTGAGGGTATTAATGTGGGGGTTGTACGCATAGCCGGCGCCAATCGCCACTTGCGGGACGCGTGAATCGAGGATATCGCCTTGGCCGTATCCGGGATTTCCAGAGATTTTAAAGAGAAAGCGCGCCACATACATCAGTTCTCCGGTGCCAAATCGGGTATCCCAATTGAAGGTCCGTCTCTGGGCGGCACTCGTGCCCGGGACAACTTGACTCGCCGAGACCCCCTCATCTGTCTGGTTGATGCCGGTACCGTTGTACACGCCGATCGCATAGTTGAAGCGATACCTATCTTCATCGCTCAAGATAGCAATACCGATGTCGCGGCGATTGAGGCCGTTCGCAGCGAACGCATTTTGTACGATCATATTATCCGCAAATGCCAAGGTTGCCGTTGAGGTAATGAGCGCTCGATTGAACCACACACGTTGTTGCCCGACTTGCACGGTCGCCCATGGAAGGTGCCAGGATGACACATAAGCATCGAGTAGTCGTCCCGTTCCTCCCGTACCATCCTGATTGAATTCCGACTGGTCATACGCGAAGGAGATGTTGTAGCGAAAGTCCGGATCGAAGGCATATCCGAGGAATTGCAAGCGAGTACGAACGACTTGGAAGGTGTTGGCGTCACTCTGCTGCCTGATAGCGCGAAACTCGACCTGACCGCCGACTAATTCAGGAAAGTTTTTGGAATCGCCATTGCTCGCCCACGCTTCATTATACGCGTGATGGGTATAGCGGACCTGCGCGAGCAATCGCAGTTTCAACAAGAACTTCGAGCCGACGCGGATATTCAATCCATTGTTCACGTCGATGGAGTAATTGGGCGTCGAGAGACGCTGTTTCGACTCCACGACCTTGAGTCCTCGCTCGTATTCCTCCTGAGAGATGATCCCTTTCAGCATCAGATACTTCAGGCCGGGATCTTCGGTGGACATGTATTCCCACCGTCCGTCCTTTTTCATGAGCTGGCCTTCTTCCAGGGCCCAGGCGTGAGAGGCAATTTCAAAAAAAAGAAGAAAGAAAGTGAAGCCAATGATGAGGGGCCGGAGATGTCGCATGCGTATTCCTTTTCTGCATGAGAACCTCCGGTCGTCCGGTCGGGTCGGTGAAATGCAATAAAACGGATGATGCCGCCGGTGATCCGGTCGGCGAAAGCTTAGCGTCGCGGCGGTAACGCGACATCCAATCTGACTTTTTCCTTTCGCTCAATCTGGACGATTTTACGATCGTGAATCACGATCTCGACGGAGCCATATCGAATGCCGCCGATGGCTTCGAGCAATGTGGCCGCGACGTCATGACCGGTCTCGCGTGTCTCTGTCTGTACATGATTCATAAATTGCTCCGTGCCTAGGGGTTATCTAATGCTTGCGTTTGCTGGTCTTTCTAAATGTCACAATTCCGATAGAAAATATGTATTATGTGTATCAAATTATTATAAACATTGTCAACAAATTAATATACTAATAATATTATATAGTTACAATAGTGTTTCAACGCAGGGTCAATAAGGACAAGACGAAAAATCTTTCGTTAAAACTTTATTGACAAGCAATGCCGCTTATGTAACCATTGGATACATGAGGCCGCAAGATCTTCGTCAGGCTCGTCAAGCGCTAGGGCTTACTCAGAGTGAACTTGCTGAAAAGCTCCGCACGACGCGCATGACCATTACACGCTATGAAGGGGGAACACGCCGGATTCCTGGCATCGTCGATGTTCTCATCAAACAACTCACGTCGGCGCAACAGCTCCCTATGTTGGGTCTCGTGGCGGCAGGTCGGCCCATCGAGACGGTGCCGCAGTCTGAATCGGTCGACGTGCCTGCTTCAATGATCCGGAAAGGGGAGACGTTTGTCCTGCGGGTAAAAGGCGACTCGATGCAAGAGGATGGAATTTTATCGGGCGATCTCGTGGTCGTGCATAAACAGACGACGGCTCGCAATGGTCAGACGGTAGTGGCGCTGATTAATCAAGAAGCGACGATCAAAAAATATTATGCCAAGAGCGGCCGGATCGAATTGCATCCGGCGAACGCCACGATGGGTCCGATTCTCGTGAACCCCGAAGAGGAGTTTGCAATCGAAGGTTTGGTCATTGGCGTTATTCGTCACTGCGAATAGATACAGGAGAGGAGGAGACCATGTCGATCCAAGATTCACAGATACTCACGGTCCGTCTATACGATCTTCAACGGACGGTTGAACGACTCAGTCATCATGTGAGCGATTTGCAATCGAAACTTGCACAGACTCAAGAGTCGAATCGACCCCCCAAACTCTGGCCATTATTCCTGTGGCAACGGTTCGCCGGACGACGCGTTCAAGCCACTATGAAGCCGCGGGTCCGAGAAAATAGGAGGCTCGATCATGCTCACCACGCCATCTAAATGCCTTGTCAATCACGTCGGTCCCTGCTCGGATTGTGGAAAAATGGCGCCTAGACTGACTCGTTGCGTCGATCAGCACACGTCTTCGACCATGAGCCTGTGTCCAAATTGCCTTCCTGCATTTATCCAGCGGCAGCACATGCCACCAGGATGCTGTGGAGAGTAATAGAGAATCGTAGGGCTTCCTTAAACCAGAAATCTCCGCTCAGGTGAAGTCGCCGCGAATGATTTGGGAGTCTTGCGTTGACGTCTATCTACAACGCTCGTTAGGTTTGTCTGTGGACTTGCTGGATGCTATTTCTGACCGATAGTGAGCGGGGGATTAACGCAGATTTGGAAGACTTTATAGCCTCATGAGGTGTGATTAGGTATTTTAGTTAGACCTGTGCCGTTAGGATCCTATCCCATCCTCATGCTCTTGTGCCTCAATGGCAAATAAAAAAATGGTGCTGGCAGATGCCGCACTGCCTCCATGATTAGCCATGGTTCGGCAGGATATCTGCAGCGTTAAAGTAGGGCGAACCTTCAATCGAAAGTCCTTGGCGTTTATCTCAGGCGAGGCGATCACTTCCTTCAGCGGTTGTTGGATCAATTTCGGAAGAACGTCGGATATCCACGCCCCCATGAGGGAAAAAACAGCCGACGCCTCGGGAGGAGCAAACCAAGTATTGGCCAACTTATTTGCAAATACGATTTGTCCCGATGTTTCGACTCCAATCACCGCTGCCGGAATCTCATTCAACAGTTGCTGCGCCATGCCAAGGGCAGTAGACGAAATGGTTAGATCGGCCTTCGTCCCCTCAAGCCCTGTTTCAAGCTTTTGATTCAGTATGGCTAATTCTTTATTTTGCTGTTCCAGTTGTTCGAGCAATGCTCGGTTTTCGTGATTTCTAGCATGGTGCTCAAGCCCCGATCGTACTGTCAACTTGATGTCTTCTTCCTGAAACGGTTTGTATAGAATTTTATAGATCTGTCCGCGGTTGACGGCGTCCACGAGGACATGAGCTTCGGCATAGCCGGTGAGAATCATGCGAAAGGCGTCCGGACACAGGGGTGCCGCTTGTTCTAAAAATTCAATGCCGTTCATTTCCGGCATTCGATAATCGGTGAAGATGAGGGACACGGGCTGTTTACGAAGGATTTCCAAGCCCTCTGCGCCACTCGTCGCGATTAAAACATTGACTGGTTCGGCCTTCAGAATTCTCCGGATCGCGCGGGCGATGCCCGGCTCATCGTCGACACAAAGGATGTAGGGTTGTTCCTTTTGCTCAGTGGCCATCATATGCCAGTCTGTTTGATCATGACGTTCGCTTCCTCGAGGACTCGTGCAATATCAATCTCCAGATTGTCCAGAATGCCTGGCGACAGGCCTGGCATTCTGAGACTCCTTATATTTGCTATCGGATCCATGTGCGAACATCCGCCGGATGCCGGTCCGCCACCCAAACTATCCTTGAGGATGACGGCAAGTTGATCCGCTGTTTGTATGAGAGCGGCCATCATGCCTTTCTCTGCATCAACGGCATGCGCAGCAGCATCATGATGATGACGGGCCATTTCGATATAGAGCTGTGGCAAGTGCCAGTAACTCAGAACTTCGGCACCTAATTCCTGATGATCAAAACCAAGTATGGCCTGTTCAGCCTGGCAACTCGAAAGACCATCATGCATAGACTCGTACTGACGTATGTCCCCCAGGTGTTTGGCATAATACACCGCGGTTGCCAGTTCTCCGATATCATGGAGCAGCCCGCCTAGGAACGAATCAGCGGCGGGTGTGTGTGGTGAGGCCAATCGTTGGGCGAGCCATCGTGCCAGGACGGCGGTGAGGACTGAATGGCTTCGAAGAGCATTCGATTCGTACCGCTCATGATCCGGCGATACTGGCGTTTTCAACGCACTGAGCATGCTAAAAGCTGCACAGATGGAGACGATGCTGACTTGACCTAGCACTACGATGGCATGGTCCAGAGTTCTGACCTGCGTACGTAGGCCGTAGAATGGCGAATTGGCGATTCGGAGAACCTTTGCGGCCAAGGCAGGATCTTTCGAAATGAGGGCGGCGAGTTGGGGCGCTGATAAATCATCGCGCTCACCAAGACGGCAGATTTCGAGTCCCACCTGACTAAGTGGTGGCAAATCGCCAGTTTGGATCAGTTTCTTATAGCTTTCGACCGCGGCTGCCATGAAAAACCATACTTAACTCTTTTTGACTTTTTGACCCTCTTGCCCTATGGGGAGCCAAATACAAAACGTCGTTCCAATCCCTACTGTGGATTTGACTTCGATGCGTCCCTGATGTTTCTTCACAATTTCAGAACTGATACTTAGGCCTAGGCCGGTGCCCTTGCCGACTTCCTTGGTCGTAAAGAACGTTTCAAAGATCCGACCTAAGTTCTCAGGAGGAATTCCACATCCGCTGTCGCTGATCTCGATGAGAACGTGCTCGTCTCGCCGTGCCGTTGAAATCCGAATTTCCCCATTCTGTTTGATGGCATGACTCGCATTGACGAGGAGATTCATGAACACCTGATTTAATTCCTGCGGAAAACACAAAATTTCAGGTATGTCACCATACTGTTCGATGACCTTCGCTTTGTATTTTAGTTCATACGATACGATCTTGAGTGTGGATTGGAGGCACCGATTGATATCCGCGTGTTTCTGCGCTCCCTCACCAGTATGGGAAAACTCCTTGAGATTGAGAACAATGGCCCGAATGCGCTCAGCCCCATCTTGTGATTCTTGCAAGAGACAGGGCAATTCTTCTTGAATTTCTTCAAGCCCTTCCTGTGCCTTTGCGTCTTCCACGCCGGCGAATTCGGCTTCTAGCTCTTTACTTATGGTGCTCCCCTTCACGAGGGTGGCGACCTTGTCGTACTGCTCCACAATCTTCAAAAGGCCACGGCCATAATTGGCGATATGGTTCAGATTGAGAACCACGAAACTTAATGGATTGTTAATCTCGTGTGCGATACCAGCGGCCAATTGCCCAATCGAGGCCATTTTGTCATTTTGTACGAGTTTCAGCCGTAACTCATTCTGCTCTTTTTCAACCCTCTTGTACTGCGTAATGTCAGCGCCATGGAAATACACCGTCTGGCCTCCAGGGACGCCATACGCGCTCCAACCGAACCATCGATCCTGGATTTGACTCTCCAGCCGTCGAGCTTGTGTTCCACAATCCAGACATTGCCGCACGACCTCTATGAGATTTGCAGGGAGAACCCTCAGAATGTCTGCGTCAGTGAGACCCATCTCTTGCTGCATCTGCCGTGCAGCCAGATTGAGATACCGGACATGTCCCTCAGCATCAAGGAGCAATACCGGGTTAGGGTTGTGATGAGTAAAGGTGACGAGTTCCGGGTAGAAAGCCTCAGGGGGCAAGTCAGTCGTGTGCACGTGGATCAAGTCCTCTTGTATCGAACAACTGCTATGGCCGAACACTGGGTAGGTCTATAATATCAGTGCTCGGCGTCGGTCAGTGATGGAATACGTGGCTTTCAACGCACTTGGCGACTGTTTTCACCAATGCTGCCGGCTCAAACGGCTTCGCGAGGTATGCTGATGCGCCATTGGCCAGGAAATCGGTGGCGTCCTTGTACTGGGGATCACCGGTCAACACAATGATTGGTACTGAGGGAAATTGGGACTTCAAATAGGTGACAACTTCCTTGCCACCGACTTTCGGCATATGCACGTCGCAAATGATGACATCCAGTCGAAGGGGATTATCGCCTGCTTGAACGGCTGCAATGCCCTTTTCCCCATCCTCAGCCTCGATCACATCATAGCCTGCCTTCGTCAGGGTCCGATGGACTGCTTTGCGGAGATTCTGTTCGTCGTCAACGACTAATACACGTCCTGATGCCATGTCGGCCTCCTTGGTTGTAAGCAACTCTCTCGTGTCCAGCGGGAGTATCGGTATGAGAACCTTATCGGGAGATGCGATTTAAATCTTTAACACCACGGCATAATGGTTCCTTGTGCAGGAATGAGGGAACATTCGATTTGAGGAGTTACCTGAGTTAGAGAAGATGTGCGGCATGGTAACGTCGCAAGATTTTGCAGACTAGAAAATTAGCCAACCCGGCCTATTCTCGTAGGAACTTAACTTGTGAAGGGGACGTAAATGAAGACGGGAACGTAGCGCTATGAAACCAGGGCTACTGTGGACAATGTCCCTTCCGGTGATTTACATGGGTCAGCAAAAGAACGAATTACTTATCGTGATAGACGGCTATCAATCTCTGCGATCTTTGCAGCGATTCATCAACAAGAGTTTCCTCTTACAGAAACTGTAAAAGGTTTGTGCTCCCGAACGCTATGCCGAAGCCAGACTAAGCAAATGTCACGCTTGAGGTCACTAGGCGGTCTAGTGAATACGATTTCTATTGAATAGAACCGGGACGTGTGGCAGACCAGAGTTCAAGCAGTTCATGAGTGGAAAGTCGATGATCCGACATTTGCCATCGAAGGGAACGCCGGTTTTGCGCGGTGCTGCGTGAGGGGGTAGAAATGTTTCCCTTTGCCCCCCGCTAGCACCATCGTCATCAAGCGTTGCATCGTAGCCCTTTCATGAGCGGTCTAGTAACAGTCATACCCTTTAGGACATTGCTGGTGGTGGCACCTTGTTCACATGACGCGGAATCACACTAGCCGGAGTTGGCCCTTCACCTTGAATCCAGAATTGCAGGGTCAAAAAACCATTTTCCGAAGCGGGGTGTCCGCGAGCACCGGATCAAACAGGCCCCCTCATGTTTCCATCATTTCCAACCTGGCATCGAATTCATGCCCGCACGACGTACAGCGGATCACATCCGTCTCGACACTCAACTCGTCAGACCGGATCCCCATGCCTCCGCAATCCGGGCACCGAGCGAGGTGGACCTTCTGATCGTCCAGGGTCTCGTATTGCACGCCATGGAGACAATAGACCGGCTTCCCTTCGAGCACCCACGGCCGGCCTTGGTTGTCCACCACCGGCAACGCGAGGTAATGATGGTTCACGTAGTCCTGAATGTCTCGCCTGTTGGCGAATCCGGCCTGAATCAGCTTTCCACTCACCGCCTCGTAGAGTGCATTCTCGGTTACGATCGCCTTGGTTGGGCCCATATCTCTCCCTCCTACATCGAATGGATTGAAGCTGACCCCGTTGCTAGATGACGCCTGAGTAGTACCGCAGAATATTCGACACCGAAATTACACCGATGATGGCTCCATCTTGCGTGACGGCTAAATGGCGGGTGGCCTGTTCCTTCATCATGCGCACGGCGTCGATAATCGGGCGATCGCCTTCAAGGGTCATTAACGGTTTTCGCATGCAGGCCTTGACGGGTGTGGTGTTGGGATTCAGCCCATTGGCGACTACCTCGCGCGCCAGAGCCGAATCCGTGATGAATCCCACGTAGGACTGGTTGTCCGTGAGGAGGAGCGAGCCCACCTTCCATTTTTGCATGAATTGCCCCGCCTCTCGCAGGCTGGCATCCTGGTGTAGACTCCGGACTTCGAGGGACATGTGTTCGGCCACCTGTGGGCCGGTAAGCACCTCCCGACCTGTCTTGCGTTTCTTGGGCTCAGCGGACCGGCGCGCCTCCAATTCAGATACACAACTTTCCAATACGCGGCTCCGTTGTAAGAGCCTTTGCCGCTCGCCATCCATTCCTGTGCCTTCCGGCGCCTCATCCGGCATGTTGACCAATCCGGCCGCCTCACCCAGCTCCGCATATTCATAAGCTTCTAACAAGTCGGAGGTCTCCCCAAGCAGCTCCGCAATTAAGTGTTCTGTTTCTAGATCGAACTCTTCCAGGCTGCGAGTGGGCTTACCCTTACCTAGGTATGGGGCTAAGTCGGCGAGCTGCCTCCGTAGGCGTTCGATGCTGCGGTCGAGGGAGACTCGTGGTTTCTTGGGAGTGGTGTGCGTCGTGGGCATGGCACCTCCTATAAAAGGCTGTGGTGGCCGATTTTACAACTCTCAGGCTCAACCAGCAAGCGGCTATTAGGAGGCCCCCTTCTGCGAGCTTTTTGGGAATAGGTTCATTTAACAAACGAGCAAACGCTGGTAAGTGGATACGGTGCCGACTACGCGTCGCAATCATCCTTAGTTACTTAACACAGATCATTAACTTCGATACCTGTTACCACCCTCTCGCCCGAACGGGTGAACAGAAATGCATCTATGCGGCACTACTCTGCCTAGGGGGTAGGCCTCTATTTTGGTGGCGTGTTGTGCCCAAAGAATGAACTAGTTTTCCTCCATAGAATGCCTCGTTCGAGCATCGAAGAGTCGGTTAACCGAAACAGTATTTCCAGAGGTGTCGCTATGCGGAGAAAACATCTTTTTTTGTATAACCTGATTACAACCTGCATTATTGTGATTGGGCTAGGGTATCGGGTTATTTGGGGAGCAGAAAAGGAGTCGAATGATGAGCTCGGGATTCCCCCTGAAGTGGTCGCAGATTACGTCCACGCCGTGATTGAGGCAGATCGGACCAGTTACACGAAGCATGTGGAAAGGCTACAGGACGAAGGGGTTGTCCTGTCCTAAGAAGATTGGAAGCATCGGAAGGCCTTGCCTCTTCCTGCCCAACTGTTGCTACAGGCGGGTACATTGGTGTCAGAAAAGGGCGGTGGCATTCAATGCCGGCTTGCGAGCCTTTGGCCTATTTACCCTCGAAATGGACCGGCCACGGATTTTGAGCAGGAGGGATTAGAAGCTGTGGCAAAAGATCCCAGCCACCCGCATGTGGGACTCCTGAAGGCTGGGCACCGCCTTATTTTCAGGGCAGTCTATGCCGATAAGGCGGTCTCTAAAGCTTGCGTCAGTTGCCACAATTCGCACCCCTCCAGCCCAAGAAAAGATTTTAAGCTCAACGATGTGATGGGAGGCATCATCATTTCGTTCCCAGTGGATGAGAGGGACTGAGTGGTGGCCTGATCGTCCTGGTCTGAGATCTCTAAAGCCGTCGATTAGCCCTAGAAATGATCTTCATGATTCTTCATGGGAGGGTGAACTATGCTTTACAAGGGCATGTTAGGAATAGTGATCACCACCATTATCATCATAGCGTTGAGTTACCGGGGAGGGCTTTCAGGAGCCCAGGATTCCACTCAGACCGGTGCTCAGATGGGAATTCCTCCAGAGAGAGTAGCCGACATCGTGCATGCCCTGATCCAAGCTGATCGCACCTTCTATACGGTCCATGTCGTGGAGCGGTTGCAGCAAATGGGCGTCGTCGTGGCCTCGGAAAACTGGAAGACTGAAAAGACACTCCCGCTCCCGGTGCAATTCTTGGAGGAATCAGCCAAACTAGTTGCAAATACTCCAGCCAAGATTAGCTACCGATTAATGAGTCTCTGGCCGATCAACAAACGGAATGGACCCAAAACCGAGTTTGATCAAGCAGGACTGTGGGAGACCTCGCAGCATCCCGATCATCCATATACTGGAACGGTGATAAACGGACAGGATGTGTATTTTCAAGCCGTGTATGCAGACAAGGCGATCTCTCAGGCGTGCATCGGCTGCCACAACGCACACCCAGACAGTTCTAGGCGCAACTTTCAGATGAATGACGTCATGGGGGGCATTTTCATTTCTATACAAATAAAACACTAAAGATTGTATACCTGCATCAATGAAGAGACATCAAGTTCTAGCGGATGTCGGGCTGAAAGGGGTTTCCTGGCATTCGCTTCGTCATACTTTGCAGTCGACTCGCGATGAATGGGGTGGGGGATAGCACCCGTTGGGCGCTCTTGCGGCATAGCCGGAGCAGTATGGTGAAGCGGTATGCGCATTTAAGTCCGTCTTACTTGCAAGATGCGGTCAAAAAGGGTGCCGGGGCGGCACACAAGAGATGACCCGACCCGGCAGAAGTCCAAATGATACCGTGGCAGGAACTGTAAGCGTGGAGGCGAACAGAGAACAGCAGAGTCATTAGTCAGCGGCATAAATGGTGGCGGTGCCCCGGATTGAACGGGGGACCCGCGGCTTATGAGTCCGCTGCTCTACCAACTGAGCTACACCGCCACGTTCCGCAAACAGGCCGTGGACTATATCACGGTCGTACAGCCGGAGACAAACCATTCTGTTGCGCGGAGCGATCTCATTGTCGGTGGCACAAGCTGACGATACTGATGTCGGAATTTTAAAGAAATCGCTCTCGATACAGGATGCACCCATCACATTCCGGTAAAGTCCTTCTTGCTAGATGCCGATAAAGGACGGGGATGAATTCCGCATGGAAGCTGTCCGCTGCGGTCATGCTGACGAGTCGTATACTCACGGGGCATAGGGCACACATGAAAACCATTCTACTTGTTGACGATGATCCACGTATGGGCGAACGCCTTCGAACGCTGTTAAAGCCGCTCGAGTCGCAATGGAACATGGTCAGCGCGGGCAGTGGAAAGGACGCACTGGCGACGTTAGCGGCTCAACCGTGCGATGTGATCATGACGGACATGCGCATGCCAGGAAAAGATGGCATGCAGCTTCTCGAAGAAGTGAGGAAAGGGTATCCGCACATTGTGCGTGTCTTATTGACCGAACCGGCCGATCAGGATGGCATACTCAGATCAGTCGGGTCTGCGCATCAATGTTTGCCGAAAGCCAGCACTCTCGAAGTGTTCGAAACGACGGTTACGCGGGCATGCTCGATTCAACAACTGTTGACCAATGAGCTCCTGCTCAAACTGGTCTCCGGCATGCATTCGTTGCCGAGTCTTCCGACCTTGTACCGAGAGGTGATGGAGGAATTGCAGTCACCGGTCGCGTCGATCGATAAGATCGGGCAGATTATTTCGAAAGACCTCGGCATGCTCACCAAGATGTTGCAGGTCGTGAATTCGCCTTTTTATGGGCTGCCGAGGCGTATTTCCAGCGCCACGCAAGCGGTGGCCTTATTGGGGCTGGACACGATCAAGTCGTTGGTCTTGTCTATGAAAGTGTTTGCGCAATTCGAATCTTCTACGCAGACATTCTTTTCTTTAGATGTGCTGTGGAATCACGGCATGACCACAGGCCGGTATGCACGCACCATCGCCAAAGAGCAGCGTGCGGATACGCGCATTATCGAGGACGGCTTTACGGCGGGTTTATTGCACGATGTGGGATTATTGGTCTTTGCCACGAACGTGCCGGATCAGTACACTGAAACTCTCGCCGTCATGCAGAATGAAGGCCTCGCCGAATGGGATGCCGAACGTAAAGTGTTGGGAGCCACGCATGCTGAAGTGGGGGGCTATCTCTTGGGCATCTGGGGGTTGAGCGACGCGGTGGTGGAGGCCGTCGCATTCCACCATGATCCGGAGCGCTCGAACGGCCATACATTCAGTCCGCTGACCGCCGTGCACATCGCCAACGTGCTTGAAGAGCAAGAGCAGTCGGCAGGCATGGGCGGTGCTCCGGTCTTGCCTGACGCGGCTTACCTGACCACCTGTGGACTGACCCACGATATGTCCAAATGGGATACTCTCTGCCGCGGAGCATCCAGTCGCGCCGGCGCCCGGTGACCCCGTTCCGGCTCGCCGGGCTAGGTCTCGCCGTTCTGCTGTGTATGGGCTCAGCCTGTCGACCCTCGAATCTTTCCATGCCTTCCCTTGTCGAATCTCCCTCAATATCGCATCACCCAACCATTCAACTTCCCACGCCCACCGTTCTGTCCATTTTCGCGTTTGAAGATCGTACTCGAAAATCTGAACTGACCTGGTTACGAACCGGACTTCCAGATATGTTAGTCGCCGAACTCGCCGGTCATTCATCTCTGACGATTGTCCAACGGGAGCGAGTCGAAGAGATTATTCGTGAGCAAGCATTGCAGGTGTCCGGACGAGTGTCGGATCACTCGACGGTGAAGATCGGCCGATTGATGGGCGCCAATGTTGTGATGACCGGACGTTTGATCGTCGTCGATGCGCTGTTGCGGATCGATGCCCAATTCATTAGCGTCGAAGAGGGCACCGTGCTAGGCACAGTCGCAGCGGAAGGACCGGTACGGGACGGAGCGAATGTGGCGCGACTTCTCGTGGCCAAGACGCACGCCTTGCTGTTGGGTGGCCATGATGAATCGACGTCAACGGAGTCCGACAGTCTGCAGACCATACCATTGAATGCGGACAGTGAGCGGTTATCACGAAAGTCGAAATTGTTCGAAGCACTGGCGGAACTTGAGCGCGCACACCCTCTTGATTCAGGAAGGTCACACGTTCCAAGCAAGTGGGGGCCGACGCCTGGACGTCTTTCGCCGGACATTCGGCTGAATCCTGGTCCACTTCCGTCGGAAACTGAGGTTGCCGACCGGCTCGTCGAACGGTTGGCAATGGGGTTGGAAACGGAACTCGGTACGCCCGTGCACGACGAGTCCAATCGCAATGAGATAACACTAAGAGTGCCGGTGCGCATTCGATTCTCAAACACCGTGGTCGATGACCTGCTCAACTCGTTGCGGCGCACAGAAGGCATTTTGCTGCTGGATACAGAGAATCATGAGACGGAGATTCAGCTTGGCATACGCCCAGCCACGCGCGGTTCGTCGGGTTATGGACAGGTCTTGGCGCGTCGGTTTTATCTTCGCTTGCTATCTCGGGACGGCCGCACGATTGCCGTCTATTCCGATTTTTATCATTGGCGTGTGTCGAACTGGATTGATGTAGACGAGTCGACGATTCGGATCAGACAGGATCGCGTCATAGACGCCGAAGCCAGATTTGCAGGCCTGACTCCTGAACAGAGCGAAGCCATCGCTTCTGTGAGGATGACTCTCGATGGGGTGCCTCAAGAGCGCGCGATTGTCCGTGTCGATATTCAGACGGTTCTGGACCAGCCTTCGTCGAGCGGCACGGACACGGCAGGATCAGGCAGTCAGTTGTCACGCCACACGCGCGCGACTAAACTAGACGCTGCCTTATCGGCCAGTGTGGTCCCGCTTCGCCTTCTTATTTAAGGCGCCTGGTCTCCACCCATCTACGAGCGCCCATTGAGTTCCGGATATATCCCTACTAATGACCGGACCTCCGTGATCGCTGCTCTTCTTGATCCGGTACGCCGGCAGGTTCGTGACGAGCGGCGGCTGGTGCGAGCATCCGGAGAGAAGGACTTCGATCAAGCCGCGCTCGCCGCGATGAGAATAGGGTTAGAACTCTGGCTTTCCGCCCAAGGTTTTGACTCGCTCATCCGCGCCC
>Ga0157378_10000480_pt1 | contig 37978 bp, 33 predicted proteins | sample M65metaG_FD_115309 | JGI IMG/M metagenome (GOLD analysis project Ga0157378, IMG submission 115309) | Miscanthus rhizosphere microbial communities from Kellogg Biological Station, Michigan, USA - M6-5 metaG | ecosystem: Host-associated > Plants > Roots > Rhizosphere > Soil | place: USA: Michigan... | reverse complement strand
GTCGCCGTCGTGGTCAAGCCCGAGTCCTACGACGCGGTGCTGGCCGAGCTGGAGGAGTCGGGCGGCGAGGTCTCGGCGACGACGCGGCACTGGCTCGCCAACGAGGCCTTCGCTCAGACCGCGCGCTACGACGCCGCGATCAGCCGCTGGTTCTCGATGGAGTACGAGGACTTCCCCGAACACCTTGCGGTCGCTTACGAAAAGGTGCTCGACCTCTCCTACGGCGAGAACCCGCACCAGCGGGCGGCGCTCTACGCCGAGCAGGGCCTGCGCAGCCACATCCTCTCCCGCTGCTCGAAGCTGCACGGGCGGGCGCTCTCCTTCAACAACGTCCTCGACCTCGACTCGGCCCGCAGCCTGGTCGGCGACTTCGAGCAGCCGGCCTGCGTGATCGTCAAGCACAACAACCCCTGCGGGGTGGCGATCGGCGCCGACGCGCTTGAGGCCTACCTGAAGGCGCTCGCCTGCGACCCCCTCTCCGCTTACGGCGGCGTGATCGCGATCAACCGCCCGATCGGGCGTCAGCTGGCCGAGAGGCTGCACGAGAACTTCGTCGAGGTGCTGAGCGCGCCCGGCTACGAGGACGGAGCGCTCGACGTGCTGACCCAGAAGGAGGCGATCCGGATCCTCTGCGAGGAGGAGCGCCGCCGGCCCGACCCCTCCGAGCGCGACGTAAAGCGGGTGATGGGCGGGCTGCTGATCCAGGACCGCGACGGCGACCCGGAGCCGCGGGAGATCATGGAGGCGGTCACCGGCAACGAGCCGAGCGAGGAGCAGTGGCAGGACATGCTCTTCGCCTGGACCGTCAGCCGCCGCGTCCGCTCCAACGCGATCGTGATCGCCAAGGGCGGGGCGACCCTCGGCATCGGCGCCGGTCAGATGAGCCGCGTCGACTCCGTCCGCCTCGCGATCGAGAAGTGCCGCGAGGCCCGCGGCGCCGATGCCGGCCAGCTCCTCGCCGGCTCAGCCCTCGCCTCCGACGCCTTCTTCCCCTTCGCCGACGGCCCCGAGCTGGCGATCCACGCCGGCACCACCGCCGTCATCCAGCCCGGCGGCTCCAAACGCGACGCCGAGGTGATCGAGGCCTGCGAGCAGGCCGGCGTCGCGATGGTCTTCACCAAGCACCGCCACTTCCGGCACTAGCTCTGTCCATGGCCGACCGCTACGTCTTTTCGGACGAGGCGGGCAATTTCGACTTCTCCCATGGGTCAGGCGCCCGTCGCTCGGAGTTCGACGTCTGGGCAGTTGGCCCGACCCACTACTACTAGAAAGAACTTGACCCCCGGACAGCTAGCCGTGAGGCAGAGCCCAGGGGCTCTTTCGCCATCCGAGAGCCAAGTTCTTATCGGTAAGTGTAGCCACCGACGCGGATGCATACGAACAAAGGCTCGTCATGAAGCAGCCGCTTCCCGCTGCTCCTCGCTAGCGCCCATCACGTAGTTGCAGACCTGATCCGGTTCGTCGGCGACGACGAGGAGCTCTTTGTCGCCGGGTGAGATCAGGCCGTGGTCCTCGAGGCCGCGGTCGATCCACTCGAGCAGCGGGTCCCAGAACTCGGAGTCGACGAGGATCGTCGGGAAGGACTGGATGCGGTGGGTCTGGATCAGGGTCAGCGACTCGAACATCTCGTCGAGGGTGCCGAAGCCGCCGGGCATCATCACGAAGGCGCGGGCGAAGCGGACGAACATCAGCTTGCGGGCGAAGAAGTAGTGGAACTGGAACTGACGGTTGACGTAGGGGTTGACGTGCTGCTCGTGGGGGAGCTCAATGTTGAGCCCGACGGAGAGGCCGCCGGCTTCGGCGGCGCCGCGGTTCGCTGCCTCCATCAGGCCGGGTCCGCCCCCGGTGATCACCGTGTAGCCGTGGTGGGTGAGGCAGGCCGCGGTCTCGCGCGCGAGCTCGTACCAGCGGTGTCCCTCCTCGACCCGGGCGGAGCCGAAGATCGAAACCCCTTCGTCGATGTCGCGCAGAGCCGTGAAGGCGCCTTCGATCTCCTTGTGGATGCGGTCGACCCGGCGCTGGTCGTCGCTCGCCTCGTCGACCGGTACGCGCAGCAGGCGCTGGTCGTGCCTCATCCCATCGCTGTTGGCGCCGCCCCCGCCCATCGCTCAAGTAGAGCACACGCGGCGAGCCCCGCAGCTGGCTTCCAGAACAGGGCGTCGAGCCGCGAGCGTCGAGTCCTCGGGCAGCAGGAGCGAGATGCCGGGCGTTTCGGTCATCGTCGGAAATCCCTTGAGGCGGGAGCGGGCGCGGGCGAGGCGGGAGCGGAGAACGTCGACGCGGAGTCCCAGCGCCGCGGCGGCCTCCGCATGGCTGAGTTTCCCCCATGCAAGGAGAGCGAGTGCCTCCCGCTCACGCGGGGGAAGGACCCTGATGGCCGCTCCCGCCTCTCGAACCTCGGCGATGGCGTCCACGCGGGCGATCACCTCATCCTCGTCCCAGGGCGACAGGTCCGCCCTGCCGATCCGCTCGAGGGCACGGACATGGCGGCGCTGGCTGCGCCAGTAGTTGCGCAGGACTTCGGTGGCCACCCCGAGCAGCAGTGGTGCGGCGCTTTCGGTCCTCAGCTCGAGGCGACGGCGGCGGCGCCAGGTCTCGAGGAAGACGGTGGCCGAGACGTCATCGGCGAGTGGCTTGGCGACGGTGCGCCAAAGGCAATAGAAATGCACGACGCGCGCGTGGCGACGATAGAGCTCGCCGAAGGCGGCGGTCTCGCCGCGACGTGCCTCCTGCCAGAGGTCGCCGTCGCTCAAAGGTGCCATCGATTGCTTATCTCCGCAAGAGAGGATCCGGTTCCCGTCTTGCCGGGAACCGGATCGCTGCCTGCGGGCATATAGACGTGATGGCCGACGATCTGCAGCTCTGGGAGCGCACCCGGTCCGGCGACGCCGAGGCGTTCGGCGACCTCTACGAGCGTCATGCCGTCATGGTCCAGTCCTACTGCCTCTGGCGCACCGCCGACCTGCAGCTCGCCGAGGACTCGACCGCGACCGTCTTCCTCGAGGCCTGGCGCAAGCGCCGCCGTCTCACTTTGAGCACAGACAGCGCCGCCCCGCTGCTGCTGGGCATCGCCAACAACGTCGTCCACCGCCAGTGGCGGAGTCAGCGCCGCTACCGTGACGCGCTCGAGCGGGTCCGAAACGTCGGCCAGATCCCCGCCGATCTCGAGGCCGAGGCGATCGCCCGCGTCGACGCGATTCGACAGCTGCGTAGCGGAGGCGAGGCTATCCGGCAGCTGCCGCGGCGCGAGCGCGAGGTGCTTGCCCTGCTCGCCTGGAGCGACCTCTCCTACGGCGAGATCGCCGAGGCCCTCGGGCTGCCGATCGGCACCGTGCGCTCCCGCATCGCCCGTGCCCGTACCCGCCTTGGGGATGCCTTTCCCGACCCGACCGAGCCCAGACCTGCGGAGGAAGTCCAATGAACGAGTCCAAACCGGATCTCTCACCACTGCTCCCCGACGACGCCGCCCTTAAGGCCCGGCGGGCGGCACTCGTCGACGCGGTCGATCCGAGTCGCAAGGGCCGGCCGCCCGCGCCGGGCCGGGGCCGGCGGGGGCTGCGCCTGGCGCTGGGAACTGCCATGGCGGTGGCCGCGGTCGCCCTCGCACTGATCCTCATGGCCGGCGGTGACCCGACTCCGACGGCGTTTGCCGTCGAACCGCAGGAGGGCGGTGGCGTGACCATCAAGGTCTACAGCCTCGAAGACGCCTCCGGCCTGGAGAAGGCTTTGGAGGACGCGGGGATCCGGGCCCAGGTGACCTGGCTGCCGCCGGGGATGCTCTGCCGCGAACCGCGCTTCACACCCTCGATCGTGAAGCTGCCCGGAGGGGGCAGCCTCAGCGGCTTCAACGCGGGCGGGCCCGGAGCGTTGACGATCTCGGTTGGCAGCACCCAGAGGTTGCGCGAGCGCTTCCGGGAACACAGGCGGGGCGAAATCTCCGACGACGACTACTACGAATCGATCGGGACCGTCAACCTCGACCCCGCGGCATTCCGGCCCGATCAGAGCGTGGTGCTCTTCGGGTCGCCCAAGCCTTTCGACGGGGACCCCGAAGGCGGTTACGAAGCCGACTTCCAGATCGCCGAAGGACCGGTCGAGCCGTGCCGGCCGATCTCGGCGGCGGCCGGCAGCATCGGCTCTATCGCGACTCCTCCCGGCGCCGGGGCCGGGGCATCGCATCCCCCGGCCCCGGCGATCCCCGGCCCCGGCCAGTTCCTCTACACGAAGACGAAGGTCGTCCAGCTTCAGGGCTGGAACCCGACGGGCCGGGGGACGGATCCGAGGAGCAATCAGAGGCACTTCACGGCGAACCTGCTGGGCCCCGAGGGCGAGGCGCTGCCCGCCCTGGTCCCGACCCTAAAGGAGGTCTGGATGGACCCGGAGGGGAAGACCCGGGAGCGGGAAACCCTCGGTCGAGTCGAGTTTTTCTCCGCAGACGACCAGCAGCGATGGGAGGAAGCGGGCTCACCTCCCCCGTTCGAATACGACCCCTCGAAGCACGAAGTGAAGCGCGGCAGCTCGGGCCGCCCGGTCAAGGAGTTCGCCTCGCGGTCGTGGCGCGGCCGCAACGCCTTCGCCTACGTCGGCAAGCTCTCGAGGCTGCCGACCGAGCCCGGGGCGCTACGCGAAGCGATCGAAAACCGCCGCGGATCGGGCTCGGGAGCGCCGGCGCCGGCCGACTCGCAGGTAGGCGCCGCGACCGCGGAACGGCTGATCGAAATCCTCGGCGAACCGGTCACGAGCGCGGCTCTTCAGGCCGCGGCTTTCGCCGCCCTCGCCGAAATCCCCGGCATCGAGCTGCAGCGCGGCGTCACCGATGCCGCCGGGCGCCGCGGCGACGCGATCGCCTGGGACCGCGAACGCGGCTTCGGCCGCCGGCTGATCTTCGACCCCCGGACTTCGAGACTCCTCGCCGAGGCGGAAGTGATCTTCGACGCGAAGGCCGCGGGATACCCCGGGGTCCCCGACGACACCGTTTTCCGCGAAACCGCATACCTGCAGTCAGGGATCGTCGACTCCGACCACGAAAGGCCGCCTGATGCCGAATGAGATGACGAAGACGCTGGCGAGGTACGCCGTCATCGTCCTTTGCTTCACGACCGCGTTCGTCGCGACCGTCGCCACACCCGCGAGGGGAGCAACGCCCCCGAAGTGGACCTTGCGCCAGCTGCCGCCGCAGCCGGTCGACGAAGGCATATTGACCTACCAGGTGCCCCTGGACGCCATCTCCTGTCCGAGCGAATCCCTTTGCGTCGCCGGGGGCGCCATCGACACGATCGCCTTCTCGCAGACCCCGACCGGGGGCGCCGATCGCTGGCACGTCGTCCACCCGACGTACGACGAGCCGCAGCAGAGCTGCCTGGAAGAAGATCAGGCCCCGGGGTTCTGCGACTCCCCGCGCGGATCGATCCAGGCCGTCGCCTGCGTTTCCGAGAGCCTCTGCGTCGGGGTCGGCTACGAAGGCTCGGTCTTTGCCTCGACCGATCCGACCGGCGGCGCGAAAGCCTGGTCGGTGAGCGACGTGAACACGGGGCCAGGCGCCACGCACCTGACCTCGGTGTCGTGCCCCTCGCCGTCGCTCTGCGTGGCGGTCTCCGGGGGCTACGGCGGGTCCGCCGGCCGAGTGCTCACCTCAGGCGATCCCGCGTCGGGCACCTGGCGCATGACCCAGCTCGGCGGCTCCCCCGACCTTCGCGGCGTCTCCTGCCCCACTCCCTCGCTCTGCGTCGCCGTCGCCAAAGAAGGCCGCGTCTTCTTCTCCAGCGATCCCACCGGCGGCGCCTCCGCCTGGCGCGCGACTCCCTCTCCTACGCCCCGGGACCTGTTCTCGGTCTCTTGCGTCGCCCGGACCCTCTGCGCCGCCGGAGACGCCGGCGGCAACATCCTCACCTCGACCGAACCGGCCGGCGGAGGCGGCTTTGCCGAGACTAACGCCGACGGCTCGGTTCAGATCACCGGCCTCAGCTGCCCGACGACGACTCGCTGCGTCGCGGTCACCAACAATGGCGACGTCCTCACCTCTACCGACCCCCGGGGGGGCTCGAGTTCCTGGACCTTCGAGAACCTGATTCCCTTCGAAGCCGAGGGCACCGGTGGATCCCGGTTCGTGAAAAACGCGCTCTTCGCCGCCTCCTGCGCCTCCGCCTCGCTCTGCGCCCTGGTCGGCGCCGAGAGTCGCATCTTCACCGCCACCGAACCCTTCGCGGCGCCTGCGTCCCCCTCCCCTGCGTCGGGCAAACGCGGTCGGCGGCGGCCGCGGACGGTCCTCCTCTTCGCCGAAAACTTCTGGAAGAGCACCTTTACCCGCCGCCATCGCGTCAAGGCCCGCTTCCGCTTCTACTCGCGCGACGGCGCCCGCGGCTTCCTCTGCCGGCGAGACCACGGCCCCTGGCGCCACTGCCACTCGCCCCTGCGCTACTGGGCCCCGATTGGCCACCACGTCCTGCGCGTCCGCGCGATCGGGCGGACCGGGCTGCGCGGCCCGGTGGCAAGCTTGCGCTTTCGAGTGATGCACCGGGCGGCACCTTGATTTCCGGGCGACCTTAAGGTGTAGAACCAGTAGTTATCCTTGACAAAACCGGCGATTCCCACTAGCTTTCGGGAGCAGCCTGGGAAGAACGCATGAGTCCTCCCACAGGCACATCGAAGCCGGCCCCCTACTGGTTCTCGAGCGTGTGGCTGCGCCACCCTGGCGCTCACCTTCCTTTCCCCGAGGGGGTGGGCTCCAATGCAGCGGCTTCCCCGGGATCCCCTCCGGAAGCCGCTGCGCGCGTCGAGCCGGGGGTGGCTGGTGAGGATGAGCGTGAGGGCCTGCGAGGTGGCCGTAGGCAAAGAGAATGGGGCCCGGGCGAAGCCCGGACCCCGCTCAACTCAACTGCACTCCGCTCGCTTAGTGGCTGAGCGTCAACGCACCGCCGGTGCTGGTGGTGGCGTTGAAGGTGCCGCTGATCGTGATCGGCTGCCCAGTCGCCGAGAGAAGGCCGATCTGGGTTTTGGAGTAGGTCAGCGTCGAAGGCGTGAGGCCGGAGCCGTTGACCCAGACCCCAAGCGCTTTACCGTTCTCGAGGTATTTGCCCCAGGGGCTGGTCACGCTTTCCGTCGATACTTCGAGAGGCAGGATGTACTTCGACGTGGTCGTATCGAAATACGGCTGGGCGTAGAGCGTCCATACCTGTAGTTTCGTGCTGCCGGTACAGGTAAACCCGGTCACCTGCAGCACGCCTCCCACGACTTCGTTGTGGACGTAGGGAGCGTTGCTCGAAATGGACCCCGAAGTGGAGCCGGTGTTGAGGGTGCAGGTCTTCGCTTCGGTCCCGGCCTTTTCGACCGTGATGCCGCTGGTCGTCAGCTTCATGCTGCTGCCGCTGAACGTCGCTTTGAGGTTTTCCGCCGAGGCGGGAGCGACGGCGACGGCGACCATCAACGCGAGTGCCGCCAGCGATGAGACCAGCAGCTTTGACATTCTCCTTGAACTGTTCAATGGATCTCCTTGTTGAGGAATTGCAACAGCCGCGAAGCTCTCAAGAGGCGCCAGTCGACGCAACGGTTACCGGGCTATTTGACCGTAAGCAAGACAACGCGTAAACGCTGTCACGATGCCGAATCCGAAAGCCCTTCGGCCTACCTCCGACCGATACCGGAACCGTTGCTGTACAGCGTTACCCCAGTCATTCGCTTACTGTCATCGGTCCCTGGATGACTCGGCGGCGGAACCGAACAGTGCATGCTAGCTGGTTGCCGGTGTTCGCCGATCCCGTTCGCCTTACGGTACTTCAGCATCTGCACGATCTGGAGGTGGCCAGCACAGGCGAATTGGCCGCCCGTGCGCACACCAGCGTCCGCACCCTGCGACGCCACCTCTCCGACCTGGTCGTGCTCGGGATCGTCCATGAAGTGGAAGCGGAGGACGACGAGCTCAGGCCGGGCCGGCCAGCGGGCCGGTTCCTGCTGGAGCCCTCGCTGCGGGAACATCTCTCCAATCTCTTCGAGGTTCTTTCGCGGCCTCTCGAATCTTGAGCTCGACGAAGGCGAGGGCCTTCCTCGGGCCGAGAAAGGGAGCCAGGGCGATGAAGGCAGACTGCGGCAGCAGCTGCGGCAGCCGGCGCGCCTGCCCGCTCGCCACGGCCCGGCGGATCAAGAAGTGGATCGCGGCGCCGACGGCCTCCGAGCAGAGGGTGGGAAGGCCGGTGCCGCGCGGTTCGCGGTAGCCCTCCTCGAGGAAGAGAGTGAAGGCGCTGCGGCTGTGCTGCGCAAGCCGCAGCGCCTCCTCCCCCGCCGCGTAGACCTCGACCACCGCCAGCCGCGCCTCCTCCGGATGGCGGGCGACATAGCCAAGAAGGGCGGCCAAACCGCCCCAGACCCGATCCGGCCAGGTGCCGCCGAGCGAGAACTGGCCGGCCGCGGCAGCGACACTGCGCTGGAGGTTGAGGACCTGCACCGCCCGAAAGGCATCCTTTTTGTCACGGAACTCCTTGTAGAAGCTCCCCCGGCGCACCTGGGCGAGAGCGACGATGTCCGACACGCGCAGAGCTGCGTAGCCGTTCCTCGCCGTCGCCTCGGCGGTGGCTGCGACCAGCCGCTCCCGTCGGGACGGCCTGGTCGGCGGGGCAGGAGCGAGTCCGCCAGCCGTCCGTGCCGCCAGCTCCCTCCCGAGGTTCGCCCACTGCTCCTCGGTGAGCGGGAGCTCGGCCGGTGCGGCGGCATAGGAGCCGACCCAGGTCCTCAACGCCGGGGCAAGCGATTCCAGTTCCGCGGCTCTGTCGTGCAGCACCGGGATCGCCGCAACCCCGAGCACGCCACCGAGGAGGGCGGAGGCCGGAATCCACAGGCTCGAGGGCTGCGACCCCTCTCCACCCGAGACCGCGCCCAGCTGCGATTCCAGATGGGCGATCAGGCCCTCGTGCTCGAGGCGGGTTCGACCAGGGCCCGCCAACGCCTCCAAGAGAATCAGACGAGCGGCTCCGGGATCCGCCCCGAGCTCACGCAGCACCGCGTCTACCACGGCGCAGGGCGTCGCGGTGCCGGATTCCGAAACCGACGCGGACACCGCACCCTCAAATGCCGCGATCGCCTCCTGGCAGCAAGCGAGAAAACAGTCCTCGCGGTTTCTGAACCGCTGGTAGAAGGAGACCCGGGAAACCCCCGCGGTGGCGCTGACCCGGGCGACGGTGGCCGCCTCGTAGCCGTCGGCGGCCGCCACCCGCTTCATCGCCAGGAGCAGACGGCGGCGGCAGTCGCCCTCAGCGTCCACCGCCGCCGCTGCGGTCTCTGGACGTCATTCGCCGATGACCGAGGTCGACAACGTGCCGACGACCTCTCCGGCTCCGAAGGTCGGCTTCCCTTCGGCGAAAGCGGAGTTGAGCGTCTCGGCGGTCGCCGCCGTCAGGGTGACGCTCCTCCCGGAGACCTCGATCGACCGGCTCGACGGCGTCGCCCTCACCTGACCGTCCGCGGCCAGCGAAAGCAGCGGCCCGCGAGGCAGCTTGCCGGGCTTAGGGGGAGCGGGCTCGACGTCGACATCGGAGAAGATCGCCGCCGCCGCGGGGTCCAGCCACTGTTCCCGCCAGAAGATCTGGGCACTGCCCAGCTGGAGGAGTTCGGCGGCGCCCCCCAGCTTGATCGTGCCCGAGCCGGCATCGGGGGCCAGGGTCGATTCGAGGCCTACCGGAAGGCTCAGGGTCGGGCCGGGGCCGAGTTCGGCCGGAGCGATCGGGTTCAGCGATACGAAAAGCTGGTTGAGCTTGGCGAAGAAGGCCGGGTCGATCGCCAGGTTGACGCGGCCCTGGGGCAGTAGATGGACGGTGCTGGGGGTGACGGAGACGGCCAGTGAGCCGATTTCCTCTCCGCCTGCCAGGACTTTCCCCAGGCGCAGCTTCTTGTCGAGCCGAGTCGCGACCTTGGAGGTGAGGCGCAGGCCGGTGGCGCTGAAGCCGGCGCCGAAGCCTTCCCGCCTGGCCTGCAGGCTCTTCGCGCCGGCGACCTTGAGCTGCCCCCCGCCCACCTTGGCGTAGAGGGGCGCGCGTTTGGCTTTGAAGACGATCGACCGGAAGGGAAGCCTGCGCTTCCCGGATACGAAGGCGATGGTCCCGGCGCTGTCGACGCTGGCGAGGCCGGCAGCAGGATCGACTTCCCCGCCGGCGGCTGGAAGGAAGATCTTCCGACCCTTGCGGCGGGCGCCTCCGCTCAACTCGATCGTGACGTGGTGGCGGGAGAGGAGCTTCGAGAAGGAGCCGGAAAGCGTCAGGGACGTAGTTCCGGAGCCGACCGGGTCATAGCTGGAGCCCTCGGCAGAGGGGGCCGGCAGCATCACCGCGACCGCCACAGCCAGCATGATCGACGTCCTCAGCGTGGACGTCATCAGTGACGCACCCCGCAGCTCTTCGGAACGAGCACCCGCAGCGGTTTCTGGCCTTCGAAGTAGAAGCTGGCGAGCGCCAGAGGGAAAGCAGCCAAATCGACCCCCCTCGGAGCGGGACACCCGGCGTTGAAATAACTGAGATCGCGCCCCCGGTAGCGATATTTCCGCTTCAGGTTGAGCTTGATCCGGTCGACGTACCCCCAGTCGCCGAGAGCCTGGGGGAGCGTGGCGCTGAGCTCGGTCCCGTAGGGGCCCTTGCCGAGGTGACGGATCGAAAAGGAGACGACGAAGGAGCTCGGAAAGGGATTGGAGGTGTAGATGTGGGCCAGCAGGAGCGGCTCACCCCCCCGGCGGCCATTGAAGATCAGGAGGCGCCCGTGGGTCGGGTAGGGGGTCTGGTCGGGAAGGACGATGTGAGCCCAGAAACGGCCGGAACCAATCAGCGCCGAGGTGCAGAGCCGCAGGGCTTTGCGGGTGGAGGCGGTCCTGATGCGAGCGCTCGGGCAGGCCGGGAGCCCGAGGGACTGCAGCAGCCCGTGACGATTCACCTCGATGTCCATCCTCTGCAGCTGCGGCGGGATGCCGCCGTCGGTGGCCTCGACATGGCCCGCGACGAAGACCGAGATCGGGGCAGTGCCGACCCGAGGCAGGCGGTAGGGAGAGAGTTGGCTGAGGACGGTGATCCGGAGCTCGCCTCGCTGGACCACGGCCGCATGGGCCGTGGCCACCACCGCTACCACGCACAGGACCAGGGCGGCCAACAGGCCCCTGACACGCCAGGGCCCCATCGGCTAGGTGAGCCGGGACCGCCGGCTCACCGGCTGCGCCCGAGCCTGTAGCCGCCGCCTTCACCGCTGCCCCCGCCTTCACCGCTGCCGCCGGTGCCCTTGCCTTTGCCCTTCTTCGAGCATTCGGCCTTCAGCTCGGTCTTCACCCGGCTCCGCTTTCCGTTGTGGGCAGTGAAGTCGACGTCGGCTTTATGAGAGCCCCTGCAGAGGTTGGTCGAGTTGACCAGCAGGCCCTTCTTGCCGCCTTTCATCTCCAGCACGAACCTCGTCACCGGGGCGTCGGGGACGGTGGAGAAGCGGGTGCGGATCCGGGAGATGACTTCGCCCTGCTTGTTTTTTTCATAGACCGAGTCGATGTAGCCGACGAGGTCGATGTCGATGTAGGAGCCGTGCAGGGCGGCGACCAGGTCGGGGAGCTTTCGTTCGCCGCCGTTGGAGCGCAGGAAGACCGGGCCTTCCAGCGGCTCGCTCAAAAGCGGCGAGACCGCCCGGGCGTGCCCGTAGACCGAGCGGGCCGGGCACTGTTCCCCGTTGCCGCCGCCGGCGGCGAACTGGATCCGGGTGCAGACCGTTTCGATGTGGCCCTGTTCGATGAACTCCGAGCGCGGCAGGACGACCGCCGAGCGGCCGATGTTGGCGTCGCCCGGGCGGGCCCTCAGCACCGCCTTGAAGGCCGGCACCTGGTTGCGCCTGGTGCCGCCCTTGAGGCTGAGCGCGAGCTTGGGCCCGAATCCGAGCGCCGCGCAGTCGGCCGCCTGGTAGCGGGTGGAGACCGTGACCGGGTTCTCGTCGGCTTCGGAGACGAAGTCAAGGCCGGAGCCGAGCACGGTGGAGGCGGTCGAGGTGGGTTCGCAGGAGGTCGGGTTGAGGACGTATTCGGGCCGGTCGACGTAGGCGCGGATGTCGCGCAGGTGGGTGGCGACGCCCTTGATGATGTGGGGGAGCGGGTCTGAGCCGGTGGCGTCGATGGAGACTTCGGCGGTCTCGGGGGCGATGTCGATCCCCTGGCGCACGATCACCGTGCCGAGGTCGAAGGGGCCGACCTTGGCGGCGGTGATCGCGACGATCGAGATCCGCGAGCCGTGGTAGGGGCCGGCGTAGTAGAGCTTGCCCGGGACGTAGGTGAGGACCGAGCCGACGCCGACCCCGACCAGGGTGTGGCCGAGCTCGGAGGCCGCCGGGCAGGAGGGCGATGCCAGCTCCTCGGCGCCGGTCCGCGAGGCCGCGGCGGCGATCGCCAGATCCGAGCAGGGCGGCACCCCCGCCAGCTTGGCGGTGATCCCCGGCGGCAGCTTGATCGAGAAGTGGGTGATCTCCTGTTCTGCGTCGGTGCGGAAGAGGCGGACGTTGAAGGGCGAGTAGGCCCCGGCGGCGTTGTTGATCGAGCCGGCGACGAGGCCCGGGCGGAAGGGCGGCAGCCCGCCCGAGGGGCAGAGCCCGCCGTCGACGCCGGAGGTGATCTGGAAGCTCGACTCGGTCGTGACGGGGTTCTGCGGGTCCGACCAGGGGGTGAAGCGGGCGGTGGTGGTGTATTGGCCGCAGGCCTGCGGGGTCACCAGCGGCGCCCGTGGGCCCTCGCGGAACTTGAAGGCGAAGCTTTCGAAGGGAACCTGGGGCAGGTCGTCGAAGCTGGCGGCGATCTGACCGCTCGCCTGATCGAGGGAGACCTCGCCCGGCAGCTTCACCAGCAGCCCGCGTTCGCGGTTCTCGAGCACGATGTAGAGGGCGAGCAGGGACCCGAAGGGGTTGTCGTAGGGCTCGGCGACGTAGACGTTGCCTTCGATCGCCTCTTTGATCAGCGGCGTGTGGACGACGACGGTGCCGACCTTCGAGGTCGAGGGGCAGCCCTCCCCGCGGAGGTTGCCGAGCTTCTCCTGCGCGTATTGGGCCGGGCTGCAGGCGCCGAGGCCGTCGGCCTGGGAGGGGTTGATCGTCATCCCCTCCGGCAGCGTCACCACCGCCTTCTTCAGGTGCGACTGGCTGATCCCGACGGGGCTCAGCAGGCCGTCGCTGGGGAACCTCACCCCCACTTCCAGGCCGGTCGCGCTGGTCGCGCTGCGCTGGGTCGGCTGGGCCTCGAAGCCGGGATCGAAGGGGACTTTCCCGCAGCCGGTCATCCCCTGCCCCGGGCCGGGAGCGCTCGGGTCCGGCGCGAAGGGGGCGAGGTGGTTGACGGCGCTCGCGGTCTTGAAGACGTCCGGTTCGTCCCAGGAGTTGGTGCGAATCGACCATTCTTCTCCCTGGTGTTCGTCCGCGGGGCAGGAGGTCGGCAGGGTCAGGAAGGCGACCGCCTGGCCGCCGGGGTGGGGGCCGGTGGGCGTGCCGGGTTCCCCCGGGCAGATGCCGCGGGCGGCGGTTCCCCCCATCCCGCCGCTGCCGGTGTTGCAACGCTCCTGGTCATGCGCGGCGGCGCCCGGCACCCCCCAGATGGCCAGGTCGGCGCCGTAGAGCTGCAGCGCCTGGGCGGCGCCGTGGGTGCCGACCGTGACCCGGTAGCCCTTCTCGGGGCCGGTCGAGGCGTCGAAGTAGACCAGGGTCCCGGCGGCGTTGAAGCCAAAGCGCGCCGCCAGTCCGCTCGGGGCCACCATGTTGAAGACCGGCAGGACGTTCGTGGTGTCGCTGAAGCCGCTGTAGTGGAGGCGGACCAGGCCGACCTGGGAGTCCGTCGGGCATTTGCTCTTGAAGGCCAGCGGGTCCGAGCTATCCCCGCTCAACTGGACAGCGGTGCAGGTCGGGATCGAGGAGGGGCTGCCGACCAGGCCCGCCGGCAGCTCGACTTCGGCGTCCTTGATGTCGCCGTCCACCTGCGGCAGGCCGTGGAAGGCGGGATCGTCGGAGGTGTTGGGGTGGTTGTTCCATTCGATATGGGTGAGGACCGCGTAGGGATGCCCGCCGGCCTGGTGGTAGGCGCCGCCCGAGGGCGGGAGCTGGGCCTCCTCGCCGGCTTCGGGGGCGTTGGCGGCGATCTGCACGTCAAAGGACCGGAGCCCGTATTCGGCCAGCGCTGGCGCTGGCGCCAAAAGGGCCGCGGCGAGGAGAAGCGCGGGGATCGCAAGCCTGATCGCTCCGGTTCTCATTTCCCCGCCCTCCGCTTCGTGTGGGCCTGCTTTTTGTGGTGGTGCTTGCGATGGTGCCCGCATCTGCGGTGCTTGCCCTTGCACTTCCGCGGGACCACGTTGCCGGCGCCGTTGAAGGCCGAGCTCGCCGGGGTCGGGTCGTTGGGCGCGCTGGGGGCCGGCTGGCAGGCGTCGCCCTGGCATTCGGCCGGCGCCGGCGCGTTCTGGGCGGCGATGCCGCCCCCCACCCGGGCGTCGTAGAGGTCGGCGAGGTTGTCGGTGTCTGCCCGGACCAGCTGCTGGGCGGTCGTGAAGAAGGCGTCGCGCCCGTCGGCGCTCGCGTCCACGAAGACCGAGTCGCAGTTGCACTGCCCGCTGGAGAGCAGGCGCACCTCGCGCTTGGCGACGTCGTAGACGTAGGCGTCATAGCGCCCGTTTGAGTCCTTGGCGACCAGCGCGTCGGGGGAGGAGAAGAAGACGTAGCGCCCGTCGCCGGAGAGCGGGGTGTTCAGGTAGGTGGAGCCGCCGCCGTTGACCCCCGCGTCGACGATCGGCTTGTTGAAGCCGACGTCTCCGCCCGGCGGGTTCCCAGAGGGGTCGCAGGAGACGCAGACCACTTCGTTGTCCTCATAGCTGTAGAGGTAGAGCTCATGACAGGCGACTTTGTTGGGGTAGCAGACGCCGGCGCGGTGCGGGTCGACGTCGTGGCCGGTCTGCTCCGCGAGCGTCGGGGAGGCTCCCGGGAACAGCAGGAAGCGCCCGCTCGGCGCCATCCGCGTCTGCTCGTACTTGAAGACTTCGATTCCCCTCACTCCGAGGTCCGCACCGGTGGATTCCGCCGCCTTGCGGATCTCCCCGCCGTGCAGCACATAGATGGTTCCCCCATACCCATTGGCCAGGTACACGTAGGCGCCGTCCTCGCTGCCGCCGATCACGTGGGTCTGCCCAGCGCCGACGACCATGCTCAGGTGCTGCCCCGCCGGCGCCTCCACCCGGTAGCGGTAGAGCGAGCGCACTTCGCCGTCGCGGTCGCCGTCGACCAGCTCCTCCCTGGAGAAGAAGAGGACTTCGGAGCCGTCGGGGCTCGCCCACTCGAACTGCGAGCGGCCGTGGCCGTCGGGGTCGGCTACAGAGCGCTCCGAGGCGTCGATCTGCACCGTGTGGGTGCCGTCTTCGCGCATGTAGAGGGACCCTTCGTAGGCGGTGTCGGTGGTATCCAGGGGGTTTTTCAGCGGCCCGCCGGTGAAGAAGACCCGCGAGCCGTCCTCGGAGATCGCGTTCTGCTGCTGGGTGTTGCCTTGGTAATCGTATATCTGAAGCCAAGCACCCCCACCCCCCGCCGATTCGCCTGCCGGGCAGGGCGGCGAGCCGCAGGCGCTGTCGGGCAGGATCCCCGCCAGCCGCACGCTGCCGTCCACCCACTCATAGAGCTTCGGCCCCGTCCCGCTCGCATCGGCGGTCAGGTCGTCGGTGTCTTCGAAGAGGACGTGGCTGAAGTCAGCCGAGGTGTCGACGAGGTAGATGTGGTTGGCCCTCCCGATGTCGTAGGGCTGGAAGCCCAGCGGGTTGACCGAGTCGCTCAGCAGCGTGAACTGCGGCTTGCCCTCGCGCATCCCGCTGGCCAGGTAGAGGTCGGTGACGCCTTCGGCGTTGGGGCCGGCGTCGGGGTTGGGCGGCAGCGCCCGGTAGATCCCGTGTTCCAGATCGGCGGAGAACTCGCCCACGTAGCCGCTGTTGGTGAAGATGTCGGCGAGGAGCGGAGCCTTCTTGAAGGGCGTGATCGAGTGCGTCGACCAGCCCTGCGCGTCGCGGGTGCTCATGTATTCCGCGCCGGAGTAGGGGAAGCCGGGGGTGTCGGCGAAGCCCGCCTGGGAGACGAAGGCGACGGCGTCCCCGTCGGCCGAGGCGCGGGTGCGGAAGCTGATGCCGGCGACGGCGCCGCCGTGCTTTTCGAGCGGGCTGACCATCTCATAGGCCCGGCAGTCCGGCAGCGCCGCCGAGGCACCGACCCGCTGGTTCTGGCAGGGGCCCGCGGCCGCCGGCGTGGTGAAGCTCGCATCCGGGCTCGTGGCCGTCCCCGCGGTGCTTTCGGCGATGACCCGGTAGTGGTAGGTGCTCTGCGGCGAGAGGCCATCCACCTGGACATTGACGAAGACCGTCCCGGGGTCCGCGCCCGCGTCGGCGTCTTTGGAGGCGGGGATCGCGGCGCAGGGGTTCGAGGCGCAGTCGGCGGACCCCCACTCGAAGTAGTAGCTGGTCTGGGAGTTGTGGGGCTCGATCGTCGCGTTCAGCTGCGCCGAGCCCTCGAGGACGTGGGTGGCGGCGCCGACTTCGACCTCCGGCGCCAGCGGATCGGTGGTGAAGGAGGGATCCGGGGCGCCGGAGGTGTCCTCGCCGCCGTCGTTCACCGCATGCAGGCGAACCGAGTAGGTGGTGTTGGGCTGCAGGCCTTCGAGCTCGGCGGAGACGGCCTGGGGGCCGCTGCCTTCGATCGGGCCCTGGTCTGGCAGCGTGATCCATTTGAGCCCGTCGGCGGTGTATTCGAAGCGGTAGGTGGTTTCCTGGCCGGCGCCGGTCCCCATCGGGTCGACGGTCCCGCTCAGGTGGGCGCTCGTCGCGGTGTGGCTCGTGACCGGGTCGATCGTCACCGCCGGCGCGGTGACCGGCGGTTTGGCCGGCGTTTCGAAGCTGGTCGTGTCTTCGACCGTCTGGTGGCCGTAGCCGTTGGTCGCGATCAGGGCGACTTCGTATTTGGTTTCCGGCTGCAGTTCGGAGGCGTCGTCGGAGACTTCGTGGTCGGCGCCGTCGGCGGGAAGTTCGCGGGGGATGTTGAGCCCCGGGCAGCTCGGCGTGCACTGGAAGCGGTAGGTCGTCTCATAGCCTTCCCCGGTGCCGCCCGGGTTGACGGTCCCCGTGAGGTGGGCCGACCTGTAGGTGACCGAGGTGGGGGTGTCGATCGTCGCGCTGGGGGGGGTGAGCAGTTCGGCGGGGCCGTAGATGCCGACCTTCGATGCCCTGACGGAGAGGTAGAGGCGACCGGTGCCGGCGTCCACCCCGATGCCCTCGACTCCAAGAGCAACCCCCCCGGGACCAAACTCGAATTTATCCGTCTGGATGAAGGAGAGTTCGTTGCCTTCTTTGTCGAACTGGGAGGCGCCATAGAGTTCAAACCCTTCGCTGCTGGCCGTTCTGGCTGGCAGGTAGAGGTCTTCGCTTGCGCCATCGACCGCGGCCACGTCCGACCGGACGCCGCTCGGAAGCGGGAACGGGACGCCCTGCCCGCTGGCATCGGCCGAGCCCCCGCCGCCGGGGAAGAGCGAGTAGGCGTAGCGGTTGAGCGAGCCTTCGCTCACGTAGAGGCCGGCCGGTGCCGCGAGCAGGGCGCCGCCGGCGTTTGAGATCTCCGAGTCAAAGCGCGCCTCGGTGACCGGGTTGGCGTTCGGCACGTACTTGTCGACGTGGTGTTCGACTTGTCTAGCTCCGTAGCCGAGATAGACGCTGCCGGCCGCGTCGACGGCGACGCCAGTCGGCCCGCTGGGGGGGTGGTGCGGGTTGCCCGAGCCGTCGAGGGTGCCGAGGTGGGCGCCGGTCGGGGAGTAGATCTCCACCCCCCAGATAAAGGCTCCGGTGGAATCGCTGCGGACCGACCAAGAGACGTAGAGGTCGCCGGCGGTGCCGCCCGCCGCGCCCGCTGGCGCGACGGCGATCCCGGTGATCGCCGATTGTTCGTCGAAGATTGAAGTTCCCGCCGGAATCGGGATGGGAATGGCGTTTTTCCCCGCCCCCGGTCCTTCGCTGAATTTATGAGGCGCCCCCGCGCCCGAGAAGCGGTAGACCTTGTGGGCGAAATCGTCGGCGACGTAGACGTCGTGGGAGGACTGGTCGACGGCGATAAAGCTGTCCTTTTGGAATTTCGTGTTGGCGGTGCCGTCGGGGCCGAACTGCGAGAGCAGGGGGTGGCGATAGAAGGCCGCGGAGGCGGGCGCCGCGAGAAGGCAGGCGAGAGCGAAGGCGCCGATCAGGGCGCAGAGGAGACGGGTGCCGACGCGGTTCGGCGCGGTCCCGACGTGGTTGCTTTGAGCCATCATCCTGGTGCCTTTCTTCCCGCGGCGCGTCTGACTAGGGAGCCGTGACGGCCCAGGAGCCTTCGGCGTAGCCGCCTTCTTCGCCTTCGGAGGAGTAGACGGTCCCGCCGGCGATGATTTCACTGGCGCTGCCGTTACCAGGGATGTCAAGTTCCAGACCCGGCCCGGTATCGAGTTCCACCCGCGCGTAGACGCAGAGCTGGCCGGGTTCGGCTTTCGGTTCCCGGAAGTTGCCGGGGCAGGCGGCGGTTTCCCCTTCGCCCTGTTTGAGGAGGTTCAGGGTCAAGGTCCCACCTTCGCCCGGATCGGCGACCGGGATCGGGAAAGAGATCGGCGACTTGCCGATCGGCACGTGAAAGGTGGGCTGTTCGGGGCCGACGATGAAGGCCCAGGCACCGGTCTCGGTCTCCCCGCTCGGGAGCGTGCCGCCCGCGGTCCAGGGAGAGCCTTCCAGGCCCTGTTTACCTTCTTTGCCCTGCGGCCCTTCTTTGCCTGCTGCGCCGGCCGGACCCGCAGGCCCCTGCGGTCCTGGCGCGCCGTTCGCGCCGGCAGGACCCGCCGGGCCGGGCTTGCCGGCGAACTTCTTGGCGATCTTTTCGACTTCCTTCTTCTGCTTGCCGGTGAGGGCGCCCGCCGCGAAGGCGGCGCCGGTAAGGGCGAGAACGAGGGCACAGATGGCGACGATCAGTCCGGCTTTCCCGAACGGCTCGCGCAGTGCTCTGACGGGGTGACGAAGGCGCTTGCCTCTCACGTAGATCTCCTTGTCCCGAGGGGCCCCCTGGTGGCCCCTTTTTCGATAATCGGCGGCGCCGTTGGCGCCTTCCTCTCAGTCCCCTACCCGAGGAGACGGCTAGACCGTAGCGTCTCGTTCCTGGTTTTGCAAGGGATAGACAATGGTTTCGAAAAAACAGTGCTGCGATTTTGCTTCAGAGCAGGGCGCAACCTCAGGAAGCGCATCGGAAAAGCGCCCGGACCGCGATGGCGGCGCCGAGCTTTTCAGCCGCAGGCGATTCGCCGGGCCTCGGCTGCCCCGAGGTACGGCGTGAGGACGAACTGGGCGAGGTCGGGAAGGAGGGAGACCAGCTCGCCTCCCCTCCCCGCCGTCACCTGCCGGGCGATCATCGAGTTGACGGCGCCGAGGATTCCCCGCTCTGCCGTATCCGGCAGCGACTCCCCGGCGGTGCGCACCTCCCGGCCCTCGCGCAGGAACGGCACCAGTTCCTCCAGCGCCTTTTTGTGCCGCGTGGCGGTCTCCGGGCCGGCGACGAAGGGCTCGGCGGTGAGCAGGCGGCCGAGGTCGGGCAGCTCGGAGAACTCGGTCAGGATCGCCTCCAGCACGGCGCGGATCCGCAGCGGCCACTCGGCCTGCGAGCGGTAGGCCGCGGCGACCAGCGACCGCACGTCCTCGACCCCTTTGTCGAAGGCGGCGATGCAGCAGTCTTCGACGGTCTCGAAGAACTTGTAGAAGGTGCGGCTGGAGACGCCGGCCCCGTCGGCGATCGCGGTGATCGTGGCGCCGCTGAAGCCGACCTCGCCGACGAGAGCGGTGAAGGAGGCGATCAGCCGTTCGCGCTGATTGTGGTCGACGAACTCCGGCGGCAGGCCGTGGCGCCCATGCGGAAGCTGGGCGAGCTCGTCGGGAGGATGCGGGCTGTCGGCCGGGGGGTCGCTCGACACTGGAGGGGCATCTTAGGCCCCAGCGGCGGCTAGGAACTTCGCAGGGACTCGGCCAAGCCAACCTCCGTACCGAAGTAGACGGCGTTGGAGAGAAAGGTCAACTCTGGCAGCTGAGAGCGGAGGTCGACCCCAAGCCCCGTTGCGCAGCGCCGATAGATGCGGTCGAAGAAGATGCCGACGATCCAGCTCGCGGTGGTGGAAGGGATCCGCTCGGGGTCCTCCACCTCCTCGCGGGCGGTGTCGAGAAGGGCGGCGAGACGGGCGCCGAGGGCTCGCTGCCGATCGCGACCGAGAGGCCCGACGGCGATCGCTTCGACGGCGAGGAAACGGGCCTCGAGGGGATGCTCCTCGACCAGGGCGACCGTCTCGGCGGCGCCGGCCCGGAACCGCTCCCGCCAGCCTCCGTCGATATCGATGACGGCTTCCAGGCGGGTCAGGTACGCGGCCTCGAGCTCCTCCCAGGCGGCGACGAAGAGGGGAGCGTGGGCATCGCGATAACCGTCCGCGGCGACCGCCTCGAGGTAGGCGTCGAGCGGCCTCACCGGGCGAACACGCCCCTCCGGCTTCCGTTCAGCCGGCTGCCATCGCCCCCGCGGCCTCGGCGCCGATGAAGGGGATCAGCGAGAACTCGACCAGCTGCGGGCGCAGCCGGCCGACCCGTTTCGGCCGCTCCTCGAGCAGGGCGTAGTAGAGGAGCCAGTAGAGGCCGCCGACCACCGTCTCCTCGACGGTCTGCGGCAGCTCCGAGCTGGCGTCGTCTTCCCGTCCCGCCCGCAGCAGCGCCGCGAACTCGCGGATTACACCCTCGAAGCGCGCGTTGATCGGCGGCCCAACCGCCGGGCCCTCGAGGATGCAGGCCCGGGCCCGGTCGCGGTCCTCCTCGATGAAGGCGAGCAGCGCGGAGATGCCCTCCCGAACCCGCTCCGGAAACTCGAGCCCGGATTCCGAGCAGGCCTCCTCCACCGCGCCCAGCGCCGCCGCGGTGGCCTCGTCGTAGAGGGCGAAGAAGCAGTCCTCCTTCGAGGCGAAGTGCTCGTAGAAGCGTCCCCGCGCGACGGCGGCCGCCTTGACGATGTCGGCAACCGAGACCTTCCTGTAGCCGCGCTTGGAGAAGGTTTTGGCGGCGGCGTCGATGATCCGCTGCCGCTGGTGCTGGACGACTTTCTCCGGCCGCAGCGGCAGCGAGCCTGGCCGCACCCGCCGCCGTCCTCCTGATCCTCCCGCCATGGCAGCAGCATAAACCCACGGCCAACGGCAGCGCGTTGGGGATCCTGCCTGGTTCTATTGCGAAACTGGCGTGTTCCACTCGCTCTTCCCCCCGCCCGGTGGAAGTTGCTCACCCTGGTCGCAGGGACCATATCCATTCCTAGAACAAAACGGTCTCTATTACTGCTTGAACTCGGTTTGCTGCCAGGCGATACCATTGGGTCCTTGGGAGTGGTGAGCACAGGCCCAGACGTGCTTTCGGTCTCCGACCGGGATCGGATCCTGGAGGCGATGGCCGACTGCTGCGCCGAGGAGGGCTACCGCGCAACGACCGTCGACTCGGTGCTGGAACGCGCCGGGGTGGAGCGCGAGAGCTTCGAGGCGCTATTCGCCGGCAAGGAAGACTGCGCCCTGGCGGCGCTGAACAAGATCCTCTCCGAGACCCTGGCGCGCATCGCCACGATCGACCCGCGGAGCGAGTCGCCGAATGAGAGGCGGGTCCGGGAGGTGGAGACGATCCTGCAGCTGCTCGCCATGCGCGCCAGCTTCGCCCGCTTGGGCTCGATCGAGGCCCGCCAGGCCGGCACGCCGCGGATGCGCGAATGCTACGAGGCGGCCGTGCGGGTGCTGGCGCTGATGATGGAGCGCGCCGGGCCGGGAGCGCCGGGCGGCGGCTCGAGCGTGACGGCGCGTGCCGCGCTCGGCGGGGCCGAGGCGCTGGTTCGACGCGAACTCGCGATCGGCGGCGCGAGCAACCTGCCGAAGCTTCTACCGGACTTCGTATACGCGGCGCTGGTCCCGTTCGTGGGCCAGAGAGAGGCGCTCCGTCAAGCGAGGCTGGCTGCCAGGGTGGCCGAGGAGGGATGATGGACACTGATCGAAGGGACGCATTACTGCGGGCGATGCTGGACGAGCTCGCGCATCGGGGATATGAGGAAATGTCGGTGGAGCGGGCCAGCGAGGTCGCGGGCATCACCGCCGGCGAGTTCGCGGCGGAGTACCGGGACAAGGACGAATGCCTGTTCGCCGCCTACGACCGCCTCACGGAGGCGATGGTGGAGAAGGCAAGCGTCGGCTGCGACAGCGATGAGCCATGGCCCGAGCGGATCCGCTCGGGGCTGGAGAGGCTGCTCGAGGAGGTGGCCGCGCAGCCGCTGATGGCGGAAGTGCTGACCCGTGCGTTTCCGGGGATCCGACCAGCGGCGTATGAGCGCTACGTGGCGCTGCTCGGACGCTTCGTGCCGTTCATGCACGAGGGGCGCGACTACTCCGAAGTCGACGAGGAGCTGCCGGGCGAGGTGGAGCTGCTGGCGGTGGGAGCCGCCGAGGCGATCATCTTCGGGGAGGTCGACGCCGGCCGGGCGGAGAGGCTGCCGAGGATGATGCCGGAAATCCTCTTCTCGGTTCTGGTCCCGTTCATGGGGCCCGATCGCGCCGCCGACGAGATGCGTAGCGCCGCCGCCGCGACCTGAGTCCCAGACCGTAACCCGAGTGCCAGTGTCCTCCACCGACCGGCTCTACTGCTCGGACGCCGACCCGCGCCGGGCGCTGATCGAAGCGATGGCCCGAAGCTGCATGGAGCGTGGGTATGAGGACACCACGATCGACGGGCTGCTGGCGGCGACCGGTCTCGGCCGAGCCACTTTCGAGCAGTGGTTCGCCGACAAGGAAGCGTGCGGGCTGGCTGCCGTCGACGCGATCCTCGCGGAAGGGCTCGCAGCGGTGTTCGAAACCTTCTCCGGCGACATCGCGGAAGGCGAAAGCGTTCTGCGCGGGCTGGTCGCCCTCGTTGACCTGTTCGCCGAACAGCCGGCGATGGCGAGCCTGGCGATGATCGACTCGCGCCAGCGCATGCCCCGGGCCGCACATGAGCGCTATGCCAGCGGTTTCGCGATGTTGATCGCGATGGTCGACGGCCTACGCACGAATGCGGGCGCGGGGGGCGAACCTCCGCCCTGCGCTGCCCTCGCGGCGCTGGGGGGCTCCGAGGCCATCGTCCGCAGGGAGATCGCACATGGCCGGGCCTCCGCTCTTCGCCGACTGCTTCCGGACTTGATCTACTCCGCGCTGGTGCCGTTCCTCGGACAGCGGGAGGCTTTGCGAATCGCGCGCCAGGGCCAGAGGCTTGCGGAATCCCATCGCTTCCAGAGCGAGAGCCGGTAGGCGGCTTGAGCGATCCGAACTTCCTGTCTGGATCCGACCGGGACAGGTTGATGGGAGCGGCCGCGGAGCTGTCCGCCGAACTTGGATATTCGGAAATCGACGAGGCTCTGATCGCCCGGCGGGCGGGGCTGCCGCCGGAGACCCTCTGGAATCACTTCTCGGCCGGCAAGGAGGAGTGCATGGTTGCCGCCGAGAACGCGATCCTGCTCGAGGTGGTGACGGTGGTATCGCGCTCCTACTCCGCCGACCGCTCCGAGTGGGAGAGCGTGATCTACGGAGTGAGGGCGATCCTCGAGCTGATGGCCGCGAACCCCGCGTTCGCCTATCTCGGGTACGTCTTCTCTCGCCAGATGGCACCCGGGCCGGTGCGCGAAATCTACGAAACCGGGCACCGGATGCTGGAGGCGATGCTCCAGCGGGGCTGGGAGTACTCCAGCAGTCCCCACCACCCGACGGTCGCGGCTCTCGGGGTGCTCGGCGGGACCCAGGCGATAATTCGCCGCGAGCTGGCGGCGGGGCGGGCGACCGAGCTGCCACGACTGCTGCCCGATTTCGTCTACGCCGCCACCGTCCCCTTCCTGGGGCAGCCGGAGTCGCTGCGCCTCGCCCGGGAGGCCGCCGACCTCGTGCAGGAGCCGCCCGGACGACTACGAGACGATCCTGTACTTGAATGAAGTAGCTTGTTTCTTTCTGGGAAAGAATATGGTTTCCGATGGATCAGAAAGCTGGCCTTCGGGTCGACCCCGGCTGCCTCGAGGTTTTGTCGACGACTTCAAGCGGCAGCGCTGCGCGGCGGCGATCGCGGATCTGGCTCACGAGGGCGGCACCCAAGCTGTGACCACAGCCAGGGTGACTGCACGGGCAAAGATGGCCAAGGCCACCTTTTACGATCTGTTCGACGGGCGCGACACGGCCTTTCGCTACGCCTGCGACTACGGCCGGGAGCTTCTACTCGAGGCCTTGCACGGCGCAGCCGAGGTGCCGGGGACATGGGAGGAGCGGCTGGGCCGGACCATCGGCGCGCTTCTCGACGCGGCAGCCGAGAACCCGAACCTCGCAGAGCTCTGCATCGTGCACTCGAAGTCGCTCGAGCCGGAACACGGCAAGCCCTACGACGGCATTCTCACCGATGCTTTCGCGGAGGTCCTGACGGAAATCCTGCCCGCCGACCTCGAAGAGCGAGTTTTCAGCTTCAGTGAGCTGGCCGCGGCGGCCATCGTCTCGATCGTCGCACGATGGCTGATCACGGAGGGGAACGAGGATCTGAGCGAGCTGCGAGGCGAACTGACGGCGATCGTCTCGATGCCTTACCGGCGGGAACATTCGGCCCGCGCCGCGCGGCCTGAGAGGCCCGGCATGTCGCCCGGGCTCCTTGGCCAAGATTGGCCCGGACCAGGCCGCTCCCGATCGTCAACCTAGGTACATGGCCTCAGCTGGGGTCTCCTGCACCAAGGGTCTGTGTGTCGGCGTCGGCGCGAACAAAGGGACGGTCCTCACCTCCGGCGAACCGACTTGAACCGAACCGGTATCGCCCCAAGGTCTCCAAGGATCGCTGAATGCCATTGGCCGCGGGATGTGGTCCAGAAAAGGCTGGCTCGTCGCGCCACTACCCGTCAGCCCGGGGACCATCGAGTCGGCGCTGGTAGCGCACGAAGGCAGCCCGGTTGAAGCGCCAGGTCTTTCGGTCGGAGGCCCCTATTTCGACTTGCAACTTTTCTGGGCTGAAACCGTAGCTTGATGATGCGCATGGCCAAAACCGCTGCGAGACGGCCACTCGCACCTGAGACAGGCCGGCTCGATCGAGGGCGCTCCGGGCGAGCAGGCCGAACCTCTCGGGTGCGATGCACCTCAGGGACGCCCTGTCGAAGAGGCGCGACAGCGCCTCGGCCGCCAGGTCCCCGAGATGCGCGGTCTCGTCTTCGCGCCGGCTCGTGGTCACCACCTCGATCGACCTGCCCCTGGATTCGACGCCTTTGGCGCAGGGGCCGTCGTCGGATATCCGGACCGGGACATCCGAGTAGCCACCGGCTGCGAGCAGCTTCCGCGCTCGCGATGCGATCGGCTCTGGCGACCAACAGCTACCGACAGCGAGGATCTGCATGCGTCTGGCCAGAATCCTGTTCCACGCCGTATAGGCCCGGGCAGCTTCGCGACCCGGGGCCTCGTAGTCCTCGGGTAAGGGCTTCGAACCAAGCCGCTCGCAAACGTCGTCGGGTCCAGGGAAGACGGCGATCGCCGAGCCGGGTCGCGCGCAGGCGACCAAGTGGGGCGGATAGTGGTCCGGCGGATAGTCGATCTTGCCTTCGCGCGCGAGGCGTCGCTTGCCCGTATCGATGACCCCCTCGCGCCAGTACCCCTCGCACTTGGCCACTGGATCGGCGGCGGCGTGGGTGATGGTGACCGATAGCCGTGGCCCACGCAGGCGCGCTTCGCTGTAGCAGCCCACCCCATCCTGGAAGGCGATTTCCTGTGCCGAGAACAAGCCGGTTGCCCAGGCAGCGCCTCCACTAAGCGCCAAGAGAGCAAGCAGCGCGATGGCGAGGCGGCCACCGGGAACACGGCGGCGCCTGCGGCGGGGCTTCGTCAACTCCGCTTCCAGCGCATGACTGCGGTCGGTGATCGTCGCCTCGTCAGGAAGAAGGCGGGACATATCGGGCTTCTTGGTCATTGGAGCAGGTCCTCCGCGAGGGTTGGACGGCTGGATAGGTCGGCAAATGCCTCGCCGAGGCGGGAGCGGGCGCGAGACACGCGTGAGCGGACGGTGCCGATCGGGACGTCGAGGGCAATCGCAGTTTCCGCGTAGCTCAACTCGCCCCAGACGAGCAGGGCGAGGACCTCGCGCTCCTTCGACGGCAGCGCCCTGATCGCCGTGCCGGCCTCGCGAACTTCGGCCATGGCGTCCACCCGGGCGATCACCTCGTCCTCGTCCCAGGCTGCCAGGCGTGGCTCCGACCTCCCGATCCGCTCAAGCGCCCGGGCGTGGCGGCGCTGAGAGCGCCAGAAGTTGCGCAGTACGTTGGAGGCGACACCGAGGAGGAGCGGCGCCGCGGTCTCAGTCCTCAACTCGAGCCTGCCCCGGCGTCGCCAGACTTCGAGAAAGACCGTCGAAGTGGCTTCCTCGGCTACCTGCTGGGCAACCGTACGCCAGAGGCAGTAGGACTGCACGGAGCGCGCGTGACGCCGATAGAGCTCGCCGAAGGCAGCTGTGTCGTCGCGCTGAGCTCGAGACCACAGCTGGGCGTCGGTCAAAGATGCCATCGATTAGTTATGTCCGCTGGCCTCGGGTCGGTTCGTAAGAGACCCCAACGAGCCCCGCACCAGATGTTGGGCCTGCACTCGATATCGGGCCCTACCAGCCAGCTTCGAGTGCCCCCGGCGGGACTCGAACCCGCGCCGCGCGGCTTAAAAGGCCGCCGCTCTAACCAGCTGAGCTACAGGGGCGAAGGGCCCATGGTAGAGGCAGGCGGTCAAGAGAGGTCGGGCAATCGCTCGTAGGCGGTCGAGGCCTCGGCGTGGGTGCGGCGGGGGATGCGGCCGGCGCGGCGGGCGAGGTCGCCGGCTTCGACGCCGCGGCGCAGAGCGGTGGCCATCGCGACCGGGTCCTCGGCGCCGAAGATGGCGCTGGCGGCGACGATCGCGTCGCAGCCGAGCTCGAGGGCTTGGGCGGCGTCGGAGGCGGTGCCGATGCCGGCGTCGAGGATGACCGGGACCTCGGCGCGCTCGGTGATGATCGCGATGTTGTACGGGTTGCGGATGCCGGCACCGGACCCGATCGGGGAGCCGAGCGGCATCACCGCGGCGCAGCCGGCCTCCTCGAGGCGGCGGGCGAGGATCGGGTCGTCGTTGGTGTAGGGGAGGACGGTGAAGCCGTCGGCGACGAGCTGTTCGGCGGCGTCGACGAGCTCGACCGCGTCGGGGTAGAGGGTGCGGTCGTCGCCGATCACCTCGAGCTTGATCCAGTCGGTCGCGAAAGCCTCGCGGGCGAGCTTGGCGGTGCGGACGGCGTCGCGGGCCGTGTAGCAGCCGGCGGTGTTGGGGAGCACGAAGAGCCCGAGACGGTCGATCACGTCGAGGACCGAGCCCTCGGCGGCCGGGTCGATGCGGCGCAATGCGACGGTGACGATCTCGGTCCGGGAGGCGGCAAGCGCCCGCTCCATCTGCTCCAGCGAGCGGAAGCCGCCGGTACCGGCGATCAGCCGCGACCCCCACTCGCGGCCGCCGAGCTGCCAGGTCTCGGCGCCGCCCTGTATCGCCGCCAGCACCTCGACCGCCTGCCCCTCGCGCAGCGGCGTCGTCTCCCACTCGCCGCGCGGCACGACCTCGCCGTCGAGGGCGACCGCGACCCCGCGCCCCCCCTCCCCCGCGCCCGAGGCGCGGACCGCAGCGTCGAGCGTCGCGTCCTGCGGAAGCTCATGGGGCGCCCCATTCAGCTCGATCCTCATGAGTTTCATGACGTCTGCCTCGCCCCCGTAACAGCGTGTTCGTCCTTTGTCGCCCCTAGACCGACAAAGGACGAACGCCGACTTGATACGAGGTCGGCGACGGCATGAGCCGTCAGGGGCGCAAGGAGGATGCCGTTGCGGTAGTGGCCGGTGGCGAGGACGAGGCCGTCGATCGCGCCGGGGCCGACCAGGGGGAGGTTGCTCGGGGTGCCGGGACGGAGGCCGGCGGTGGCGCCGAGCAGCTCCATCTCGGCGACGCCGGGGAGCAGGCGGTAGGCCTCGCGCAGCAGCTCGTGGACACCGCCGGCGGTGACGGCGGTATCGAAGCCCATCTCTTCGACGGTGGCGCCGACGACGAGCCGGCCGTCGGGGCGCGGCACCAGGTAGACGCGCTCGGAGGCGAGGATGTGGCGGGCGACCGGCTCGGAGTCGCGTCCGCGCAGCTCGACCACCTGGCCTTTGACGGGCCGCACCGGCGGGCGGGCGCGCTCGGGCAGCCACTCGGTCGCTCCGGACCAAGCGCCGTTGGCGAGGACGACGGTCTCGGCGCGTACTTCCTCTTCCCCCGGGCGATCAAAAGGTCCGGCGGACCCTGGGAGGACCCGAACGCCGACCAGCCGCTCGCCGTCGAAAACCCCGTCCACGACCTCCGTCCCGCTGCGCACCTCGACCCCCTCCACCTCGCACGCCGCCAGCAGCACCCGGGTCAGCGCCCGCGGATCGACCGCCGCCTCGCCGGCTGCAAAGACACCGCCGTGGAACGAAGGCGTCAGCCCCGGCTCGAGATCGCGGCAGCGCCGCGGCGGCAGCCACTCAGCCTCAAGCTCAAGTGAGCGCTGCAGGTCGTGGACCCGCCGCAGCTGCACCGCCTCGTCGCGGTCCAGAGCGACGTGCAGCGCCCCGAGCCGTTCGTAGCCGGTGCTCTCGCCGGTCGCCGCCTCCAGCTCAGCGACGAAGCCTGGGTACAGCCGCGCCGCCTCGAGGGTCAGCTGCAGCAGCTGCGGCTCGCCGAAGGTCAGCTCCCCCACCGGCGCCAGCATCCCGGCCGCGACCCGCGTCGCCCCCCCGCCTGGCTCGCCGCGCTCCAGCACCACCACCTCCGCCCCGCGCTGCGCCATCCGCCAGGCGCAGGCGAGCCCGATGACGCCGCCGCCAACTACCACCGCATCGAAACCGCGCTTCTCAGTCAAGCCTTTGCCTCCGCCGGCATTACCCGGATCAGGTCGAAACGGTCGGTGGCCTCGATGCCACCCTCTCAGCCCTCACGGGCTCCCGTGCTCCTCCGATGCTACCCCTCCGGCGCCCCCGGCAAGAGGGTCCGCGCGCCCTCCCAGCCATAATCGACCGATGAGCTTGTCCCTGCCCGAGGGCGACGGCCCACTGCGCCGCGAGCGGCTGCGGACCGCCCGGCTCTACTTCGTCTGCGACGCCCGTCCGCAGACCGATCTGGAAAGGCTGCTGCGGGCGGCGCTGACCGGGGGGGCCGACATCGTCCAGCTGCGCGAGAAGGAGCTGGGACGGGCGGAGATCGAGCGCGCGGCCGAGACCTTCCGCCGCGTCGCCGACACCTTCAGCGCCCTGTTCGTCGTCAACGATGACCCCGAGCTGGCGCGGGCCTGCGACGCCGACGGCGTCCACGTCGGCCAGGACGACGTCAGCGCCGAGCAGGCGCGGGGGCTGCTGGGGCCCAACGCGATTGTCGGCCTCTCGACCCACTCCGAGAAGCAGATCGCGGCCAGCGCCGGGCGGCCAGTTGACTACATAAGCGTCGGCCCGATCTGGGAGACGCCGACGAAAGAGGGACGGCCGGGGGTCGGCACTGACCTGATCGCCCACGCGGCCGAGCACGCCCCCCACCCCTTCTTCGCAATCGGCGGCATCGACGCCGGCAACGCCGAGCAGGTCGTCGCGGCCGGAGCGGAGCGCCTCTGCGTGGTGCGGGCGATCCGCGATGCCGCCGACCCCGAAGCGGCGGCGACGGAGCTGCGGCAGGCTTTCGCCGGCGGCGAGAGGGGCGTGGCGCCGGGTGGCTGAGGTGTGCGTTGTCTGACGACAAGGTCAAGCGCAAGCAGCGCGTCAGCGAGCGGATGGCCCGCGGCTACGCCCGGGCCGAGCAGCGCAACCAGGAAGCGCGCGAAGCGCTGGAGCCGCTGGCCGAGGGCGAGCGGCCGACCGTCGTCACCCTCGGCGCCATCGTCGCCGCCCTGATCGTGCTCTCGATCGCGATCGGCTACGCCGCCGGGGTCGAGGTCAACGGCGAAAAACCGAAACTGGCGCAGGTGGTGGCTCCCGCCGTGATCATGGGGATGATGGCCTGGGGCATGTGGCGCGCCCGCTACTGGGCCGTGCTCGGCTTCCAGCTGGTCCTCGTGATCGTCCTCTTCAGCGCCTTCTTCGGCCTCGTCGTCGGCGCCTCCAGCGTCGGCCAGATCCTCGGCACGCTCGCCCTGCTCGCGGTCGCCGGCACCTTCTTCTACTTCATGGTCAAGGCGATGGCCCGAATCCAGATGCCCAACCGGGAGCGCCAGTGAGCATCTTCACCATGCCCAAAAGCCGCCTTCTATAGGCTCAGGACGCATGGCCGAAACCTTCGACCAGATTGTCATCGGCGGGGGCCCGGGCGGGTACGTCGCCGCCATTCGCGCCGCCCAGCTGGGCCAGAAGACCGCTGTGGTCGAGCGCGACAAAGCCGGGGGGCGCTGCCTCAACTACGCCTGCATCCCGGCGAAGACGGTGCTGCGGACGGCCGAGATTTTCCACGAGGCGCAGAGCTCCGCCGAGCTCGGGGTCCTCGGCAAGGACGTCCAGCTCGACTGGAGCGCGCTGCACAAACGGCGCGCGGACGTCTCGGCGGCGCTCTCCGGCGGCGTCGAAGGGCTGTGGAAGAAAAACAAGATCGAGTTCATCCACGGCCACGGCTCCCTGACCGCCGAGGGCCACGTCAGGGTCGGCGACGAGGTCTACAAGGCGAAGGCGGTGACGCTCGCGACCGGCTCGGTGGCGCTGCCGATCCCCGGCGCCGAGTTCGGCGGCCGGGTGGTCGAAACCTGGGGCGCCTGGTCGCTGCCCGAGCGGCCGAACCGGATCGCCGTCGTCGGCGCCGGCGCCTCCGGGGCCGAGCTCGCCTCCGCCTACGCCCGCTTCGGGACCGAGGTGCTGCTGATCGAGATGCTCGACCAGATCCTCCCGGCCGAGGACAAGGACATCGCCCGGGTCGTCGAACGCGTCTTCAAGAAACAGGGGATCGAGATCTCGACCGGGGCGCCGGTGGAGAACGTCGAGGCGGGCGAGTCCTCGGTCAAGTTCACTTACGGCGACAACAGCGCTGAGGTCGACTACCTCTGCATCGCCGGCGGCCGCGCCCCCGACACCGAGGGGCTGGGGCTGGAGGAGGCCGGGGTCGAGCTGGAGGAGGGCGGCCGCAAAATCAAGGTCGACGAGTACGGGCGGACCACCAACCAGAAGGTCTTCGCGATCGGCGATCTTGTCAACCGCAAGGCGCTCGCCCACAAGGCCTCCGAGGAGGGCGTCGTCGCGGTCGAGGCCGCGGCCGGGGTGGAGACCCACCCGGTCGACCAGGAGCTGATGGTCGGCGCCACCTTCTGCCAGCCGCAGGTCGCGAGCGTCGGCCTCACCGAGGCGCAGGCCAAGGAGGCCGGCCACGAGGTCAAGGTCGGCAAGCAGAAAATCTCCGGCGAGGGCGCCGGCGTCGTCTACGACGACAGAGACGGCCTCGTCAAGCTCGTCGTCGACGCCAAGTACGGCGAGGTCCTCGGTGCCCACGTCGTCGGCAACCGCGCCTGCGACATGATCGCCGAGCTGGTCGCGACGATGGCGCTCGAGGGCGGCTATCAGGAGCTGAGCCGGATCGTGCACCCGCACCCGACGGTGTCGGAGGCGGTCCTCGACGCGGCGCGCGCCGTCGACGGCTGGGCGATCCACGCCTGAGCATCCTGCAAATCGGCGCATCTCGGAGTCCTCGGTCGTTCGTCTCGGGTCACGCACACAAGTGCGCTCCCCTCACTTCCCTGCGTCCCCCGATCTGCTTGATTTTCGGACGCTCAGATGACTAGAGCCACCTTCTACTACGACCTCGGCTCGCCCTACGCGTATCTCTCGGCCGAGCGGATCAGCGGGCTCTTTGCGGAGGCCGAGCTGGAGCAGCCGGAGTGGCAGCCGGTCCTGCTCGGGGGGCTCTTCCGTCGCTTCGACCGCGGCTCCTGGGCGGAGACGGATGCTCGAGCGGAAGGGATGGCGGAGATCGAGCGGCGCGCCGCCGGGTACGGGCTGCCGCCGATCGCCTGGCCGAAGCCGTGGCCCGGGAACACGCTGGTGGCGATGCGAGCGGCGACCTTCGCCAAGCAGACCGGTCGCGCCGTCTCCTTCTCCCTCGCCGGCTTCCGCCAGGCCTTCGCCGCCGGCCGCGACCTGACCGACGTCGACAACGTGATGATCGCCGGCGCCGCCTGCGAGCTGCACCCGCGGGCGCTGCTGAAAGCGGTCGAAACCGCGGGGGTCAAGGAGACGCTGCGGGAGGCGACCGCCCGCGCCGGCGACCTCGGGATCGAAGGCGTGCCGGCGGTGGTCGTCGACGACGAGGTGTATTGGGGAGATGACCAGTTGGAGGCTGCCGTGGAGGCGGCAAAAAAGGGCTGAAGTCGGCTTAGAGCCTGGCCGTGTCATACGTGCGTGACTGGCGAGCGCCGGACCAAGCGTGGCAGGGACGCAGGGAGGCCGAATAGCAGCGCTATTTGGCCGACTGAGGACGCCGCACCGCGCAGTGTCCGCCGCCGCCCGGCACGTGCGGATGGCGCGCGCCAGTCTCTAAGGTGACTTGTGATGCCCGAGCTGCCTGACGCCGCTACCTGTTATGAGCTGCTCGCGCGGATGGCGCTGATCCGCCGCTTCGAGGAGGAGGCGGGGCGGCAATACCAGCGGGCGCGGGCCGGCGGCTTCCTGCACCTGGGGATCGGCGAGGAGGCGACGATCGTCGGCACCACCTCGGTGATGCGCGACGAAGACTTCCTGATCGGCACCTACCGCACCCACGGCCACGCGATCGCCCGCGGGACCGAGCCGAAACGGGTGATGGCCGAGCTCTTCGGCCGGGTCGACGGGACCAGCGGCGGCCGCGGCGGCAGCATGCACATCTTCGACGCCGAGAAGCGGTTCATGGGCGGCTACGGGATCGTCGGCGGCAACCTGCCGATCGCCGCCGGCATCGCACTCGGCTCCCAGTACAAGGGCGAAGACGCGGTCACCGTCTGCATGTTCGGCGACGGTGCCTCCAACACCGGCAACTTCGGCGAGACGATGAACCTGGCGGCGCTGTGGAAGCTGCCGGTCCTGTTTATGGTCGAGAACAACCTCTACGGGATGGGAACCGCGGTCGAGCGCCACTCCGCCCAGACCGACCTCTCAAAGAAGGCCGAGGGCTACGGGATCCCCGGCCGGCGCCTCGACGGGATGGATGTGGTCGCGGTCCGCGAGGGCGTCGCCGAGGGGCTGCGGCAGGCGCGCGAGGAGCAGCGGCCGACCCTGCTCGAGGCCTTCACGTACCGCTACAAAGGCCACTCGGCCGCCGACCCCGAGGTCTACCGCGAGCGCGAGGAGGTCGAGGAGTGGCAGGAGAAAGACCCGATCGAGCAGTTCGCGCGGCGCTGCCGCGAAGCCGACGTGCTGGGCGAGCGCGAGGTCGAGCAGGCGCGCGCTGCGGCCGAGGAGGCGGTGAAGGCCGCGGTGGAGTTCGCCGAAGCCTCGCCCGAGCCGCCGCTCGACACGATGTACGAAAGCCTCTACGCGCACACCGAGCCGGGGGGCTGGTACGCGATCGACGAGCGCAGCCCGGAGCCGCACCGCGGCGAGGACGAGGCGGAGATGCCGGCGGCGGCGCGCGAGCTGGCCGAGGCCGGCGCCGCCTACGCGGGACAGGGCGAGGAGGAGCAGCGGCCGAACCCAGCGACCCACGGCGACGCCCAGGAGGGGGTCGAGCCACGGGTCTCGGCCGAGCTCGAGATCGGCGACGAGCCCGACGCCGAGGGCGCGATCAACGAGGGAGACGAGGGCTGATGGCGCAGCTGCGGATGCGGGAAGCGCTGCGCGACGCGATGGCCGAGGAGATGCGGCGCGACGAGGCGGTCCTCGTGATGGGCGAGGACGTCGGCGTCTTCCAGGGCGCCTTCAAGGTGACCGAGGGGCTGCTGGAAGAGTTCGGCGAGCGGCGCGTCCGCGACACGCCGATCTCCGAGAACACGATCGTCGGCACCGGCGTCGGCGCGGCGATGAACGGGCTGCGGCCGGTCGTCGAGCTGATGACGGTCAACTTCAGCCTCCTGGCGCTGGACCAGATCGTCAACCACGCCGCCGCGATCCCCTACATGTTCAACGGCCAGGCAAAGGTGCCGATGGTGATCCGGATGCCGGGCGGCGGCGGCCACCAGCTCGGCCCCACCCACTCCCACAGCTTCGAGGCGCTCTTCCTGCAGGTGCCGGGGCTGCTCGTCGCCTGCCCCTCGACCCCGGCCGACGGCAAGGCGCTGCTGAAGGCGGCGATCCGCGACGACAACCCGGTCATCTTCATCGAGCACGAGTCCCTCTATGGGACCCGCGGCGAGGTGCCCGAGGGCGACGAAGACGGCGCCGGGCCGCTGAAGTTCGGCGAAGCGGCGGTGTGGCGCGAAGGCGAGGACGTGACGATCGTCGGCGTCCTCAAGATGGCGCAGGTGGCCGAGGCCGCGGCGGGCCAGCTGGCCGACGAGCACGGCGTCGCGGCCGAGGTGATCGACCCCCGCACCCTGCGCCCGCTCGACCTCGACACGATCCTCGCCTCGGTCCGCAAGACCAACCGCGCCGTGATCGTTGAGGAGGGCTGGCCCCACGGCGGCGTCGGCGCCAACCTCTCGACCCTGATCACCGAGCAGGCCTTCGACCACCTCGACGCCCCCGTCCAGCGGGTCACCGGCGCCGACGTCCACATGCCCTACTCCAAGCGCCTGGAGCAGGCCGCGATCCCCCACGAGGAGCACGTGGTGAGCGCGGCGCTGGCGACCCTCGAGGGCGCGCGCTAGAGGCTGACGGGACGAAAACGTCCCGCATAGGGACGAAATCGGCCCGTCGGCGGGCTGTTCAGCAGGTCTTGCTGGCGCCGGTCGCAGCGTTCCACGCGCGGCCGACGCTGAAGTCGGCGGCGACGCGGAAGATGCCGGGACGGCTGGCGCGGGCGACGGTCCAGTCGCCGCGGCGGAGGATGCAGCCCTGGCCGTGGGCGATCGACCAGTAGGGGGTGAAGCTGACGCGGATGAGGAACTTGCCGGGGCGCTGGACGTCGAGGGCGAAGCCCTGGCGGCCGAACCAGAGCGTCTGCGCGGCGGCGCCGCCCATCGGCGCGATCAGCGGCTTCGGGTCGCGCACCTCGTAGATCCGCCAGTGCGCGGAGCGGAAGCGCAGGGTCAGGTAGGAGGGCGCGGCGAGGATCAGCCGGCGCTCGCGGACCGAGGAGTAGTCCAGCGGCGCGTCGGGCAGGGCGACGTAGGAGATCGCGTTGGCGCGCAGCCAGCGGCCGTAGCTCGCCTCGGTCAGCGCTTTGTCGTCGTAGAAGAGGTCGTCGCGGGTGGTGTCGAGCTGGCGCAGCCAGCCGCGGGCCATGTCGAACTTGTCGGCGAGGTAGGCGGACTCCCAGTGGTTGGCGGTCGGCGGCACCTCGATCCGGGCACCGGCGGCATCTTCGTCGCGCAGCCATTTCGCGACCGGGTGGAAGTAGGCGGAGGCGGTCGAGGGGTCGCCGACCGAGCGGGCGATCTGGGCGACGCTGGCGGTCAGCTGCCAGTAGAGGCTGCCGGCGATCGGCCGCGCCAGCAGCGGCGCGAAGAACCACATCGGGACGGTCGGGCGCGGCCGCCGCGAGAGCAGGACCGCCGCCAGGACCGGGCCGCCGAAGAGGGCGCCGAGGCGGACCGCGTTGCCGCCCATCGCGTTCGGGACCAGCCAGATCAGGGTCGCTGCGAGGGCGTAGGCGAGGAGCACGCGCCGCAGCTGCCGCTCCTCCTCCCGGACCCCCTGGGTGAGGATCAGCGCTCCCGCGCACCAGAGAGGGATCGCGACGTAGGAGCTGAAGACGAAGGGAAAGTGGCCGCCTTCGGGGAAGGCGAGTTTCGGCGCCAGGACGAGGCCCAGCGCCAAGGCGGCGGCGGTAAGGGCGATGCGGCTGGCGCGGCGGCCGGGCTCGACCGCGCCGGCGAGCAGCACCCCGGCGAGGAAGGCACCGGCGACCGGGCTCGCCAGCGGGCAGGACGCGGCGGCGGCGAGGGCCAGCGGCGCCCGCCCGGTCTGCAGGCAGCGCAGCGCCGCCAGGCCGAAGGCGACGCCGAGGGCAAAGGTCAGCTGACCGTCGGCGAGCAGGGTGACGACGCCGGCGCCGAACCAGAGCGTCGCCCAGCGCGCCTCCACCCCCCAGCGGTCGCGGACGAGGCGGTCGAAGAGGTAGGAGGAGGAGACGACGGCGAGGCCGCCGACCACCTGCGGCCCCAGCAGCGCCGCCAGCGGCGGGAACAGCAGGCTGTAGGTGAGGGTGTAGTGGCCGCCATACCAGCTGCCGTTCCAGATCGCGAGACCGGCGCTCTCGAAGAGCTCGGTGCGGAAGACCTGCGCGGCGAGGTCCCCGACGGGTGGGCTCCAGAGCAGCATCAGCAGCGCCAGCGCCGAGGAGAGCGCGACCGCCGGCAGCCATTCGGGTCGGAGGGGTTTGGACTGGACCATGGTCGGCGGCCCTAAAGGATAGGGGCGGCTCCTGCAACGATTCGGGAATGAGCGGTGAGATCCTGGTTGCGCACCGTGGCATCGTCCCTTACGAGGAGGCGCGTGGTCTGCAGAAGGAGCTGGCGGCGCGGCGCCAGCGGGGCGAGGTCGGCGACGTCCTGCTCCTGCTCGAGCACCCGCCTGTCTACACCCGCGGCCGCCGCTCAAAGCCGGGAGAGCTGCCGATGGGGGCCGCCTGGTACGAAGCCCAGGGGATCGAAGTTCGGGAGACCGATCGCGGCGGCCTCGTCACCTACCACGGGCCCGGGCAGCTGGTCGCCTACCCGATCGTCGACCTGCGCGGCTACGGCGGCGACGTCCACCGCTACGTGCGGGGGCTGGAGCGGACGATGATCGACGCGCTCGGCGCCGCGGGCGTCCGCGCGAGCGTGATCGAGGGCCTGACCGGCGTCTGGGTCGGCACCCGCAAGATCGGCTCGATCGGGCTCCACGTCAGCCGCGGGGTCACCACCCACGGGCTCGCGGTCAACGTCAACAACGACCTACAGCCGTTCGAGTGGGTCGTGCCCTGTGGGATCGAGGGCGTCTCGATGACCTCGCTCTCCCGCGAGCTCGGCGCCGAGCAGGACCTCGATGCCTTCGCCGACGCCCTCGTCGCCGCCTACGCGAGCGTCTTCGACAAAGAGCCTGTTGCCGACGCCAGCCTGGCCGCTTAGGCTCCGCCGCTGGTCCGTCCGCTTCTCTTCGTCCCAATTCGCGGGCCTGCGCGAACCCGTTCAAGCGCTCGGTGAAACCGGGCAGGCACGTCTTCAAGGTGCGGGCGATCGACCGCTTTTGCAACATCGATCCGGCCCCCGCCCGCTTCGGCTGGCGGGTGAAGCCGCTCAGCTAACGTAGGCGTCGGTGTCGACCACCGAGCGCATCCACGTCACCCGCTCCCGCGCCAAGCCGGGCGGGACCGCCGCCGAGGCCGAGGGCACCGTCCCCTTCCGCCGCGCCCGCAAGCCGCCGTGGCTGAAGGTGCCGGCGCCGGGCGGGCCGAACTACCGGCGGCTGAAGGAGAAGATCGGCTCCGACAACCTCCACACGGTCTGCGAGGAGGCCAACTGCCCGAACGTCGGCGAGTGCTGGGAGCGCGGGACGGCGACCTTCATGATCCTCGGTGACGTCTGCACCCGGCGCTGCGGCTTCTGCAACGTGCAGACGGGAAAGCCGACCTGGAACGACCCGCTGGAGCCGCTGCGGTTGGCGAACCAGGTGAAGGCGATGGGGCTGCGCCACGCCGTCGTCACCTCGGTCGACCGCGACGACCTGCCCGACTACGGGGCGAGCGCCTTCGTCGGCGTCATCCGCTCGATCCGGATGCTGGCGCCCGACTGCAAGGTCGAGATCCTCACCCCCGACTTCCGCGGCCAGGAGATGCCGCTGGCGAAGGTCGTCCACGAGCGGC
>Ga0157378_10000477_pt1 | contig 38086 bp, 34 predicted proteins | sample M65metaG_FD_115309 | JGI IMG/M metagenome (GOLD analysis project Ga0157378, IMG submission 115309) | Miscanthus rhizosphere microbial communities from Kellogg Biological Station, Michigan, USA - M6-5 metaG | ecosystem: Host-associated > Plants > Roots > Rhizosphere > Soil | place: USA: Michigan... | reverse complement strand
TCGACCCCACGCGAACCACCGAGAACATTTCGGGAAGATCCCAGAATCCGGAGACTCGCGGGCTGGGCGCGAGCAAGATGCGTCCCTTTTGGCGGATTACCAGGAGAGTCAGTTCCTTTCGAACGATCGCGACCCGCTTCTTCAGAGGCGGCAAGTCGCGCTGCAGGCCGCGCCGCTTGGCTTCGCACTCCGCAGCCAGAGGACACGCGCCACATAGCGGCTCCCTCGGCAAGCATACCGTGGCTCCCAACTCCATGACCGCCTGGTTCCAGCGTCCGGGGTCGCGTACGTCTAATAATTGAGTCGCTGCTGCTCCAACGTCAGCACTGCCGTCTCCAGTTAGACGCATCAGCACCCGCCGCACGTTTCCATCAATCGCGGCATGCGGCAGCCCAAAGGCGATGCTGGCGACCGCCGCGGCCGTGTAGTCTCCCACCCCAGCCAATGCACGGATCTCCTCGTAATCACGCGGAAACCCTCCAGCGGGAACGATCTGGCGAGCCGCCTTCTGCAGATTGCGCGCGCGAGAATAGTATCCCAAGCCGCTCCACATCGCCAGAACGTCGGTTTCAGACGCCGAGGCCAGATCCTCCAGGCGAGGAAAGCGCGCGAGAAAGCGCTCATAGTAAGGGATCACCGCGGCCACACGCGTCTGCTGCAGCATGATTTCGGAAATCCATATCGCGTAGGGATCTTTGGTTCGGCGCCAAGGCAGGTCACGCTGATGGCGGGTAAACCAGCGCACGAGTTTTCGGCGGATGGCCGTTTGGTCCAATTTTCTATACTAGTAGGTAGTTACCCTCCCTTGAACGATTCCATTATTATTCGTGGCGCCCGGGTGCATAACTTAAAGGGCATTTCGCTGGCGATCCCTCACGACCGCCTGACCGTGGTCACAGGTGTGTCCGGATCGGGAAAATCGTCTCTTGCGTTCGACACCATCTATGCGGAGGGACAGCGGCGCTATGTGGAATCGCTGTCGGCTTACGCGCGCCAGTTTCTGGAGCGCATGGAAAAGCCGGATGTGGATGAGATCGACGGTATCGCGCCGCCGGTGGCTATCCGGCAGAAGAACACCACGCGCAATCCGCGCTCGACTGTGGCGACCTCGACGGAGCTGTATGATTTTCTGCGCCTGCTGTGGGCCCGCGCGGGACGAACGTTCTGTCCCGATTGCGGAGTCTACGTCGAACGAGATAACGTCGATCAGGTCGCGGCCAGGATGCTGGCCAAGCCCGAAGGCTCCCGGTGGTATGCACTGTTTCCACTGGTTCTGGACAAGCTGCATCCTGGAAAGCACACGGATAAAGTCGCGGCGAAGGCGACGGAGAAGACCACAGAAACCCTGCGCGACCGCCTGTTCGATTTGCGCAAACGCGGCTTCAACCGCTTGTACCAGGGCGGCAAGGTTTTCGAATTCTCGACGCCTGAGTCGCTGCTGGATCTGGATTTCACCCAGCCGGTATTTATTTTGGTGGATCGCCTGGCCATCGCGCCCGATATGCGCACCCGGCTGGTAGATGCCGTCGAAATCGGCTATCGCGAATCCGGCGAAATGTTGTTTGAGCCCGCGGGTGACGGCGAAACGATTCGCTTCAACGAGAAGTTCTCCTGCAAGCTCTGCGGTAAAGAATTCGAAGAACCCGAACCAAGCCTGTTCAGCTTCAACAGCCCCTTTGGCGCGTGCAAGCGCTGCCAGGGATTCGGCAACACTATCGACTACGACCTGGACCTGGTGATTCCCAATCGCGCGCTTTCGATCCAGCAAGGCGCCGTGGATCCCTGGACCAGGCCGCAGTATTCGGGATACGGAGTCGATTTCAGAAAAGACGCCAAGGGCAAAGTGCGCATGAGCACGCCCATTCTCGAACTGAAAAAAGAAGAGATTGCGATTCTGCATCAGGCCATTCGCGATTTCTTTAAAGAGGTGGAGAAGAAGAAGTACAAAGTCCACGTGCGCGTGTTCTTGAGCCGGTACCGCGGATACACGCTATGCCCCGATTGCGGCGGATCGCGCCTGCGTGCCGAGGCGCTGTGGATTCGCGTGGGTGGAAAAAACATGGCCGAGGTCACGCGCATGAATATCGCGCAGGCCCAGGAGTTCTTCTTATCGCTTCAGCTTGCGCCGGAGGAGATGGCGATCGCCGATAAGGTTCTGATCGAAATCCGCCAGAGGCTGAAGTTCCTGAACGACGTAGGACTGGAATATCTGACACTCGACCGCCTATCGGCGACCTTATCCGGCGGTGAGGCGCAGCGCATCCAACTCGCGACCTGTCTCGGCTCGCGATTAGTGGGGGCGTGCTACGTACTCGATGAACCATCCATCGGCCTGCACAGCCGCGACACGGCCCGGCTGGTCGGCATTCTGGAAGAGCTGCGCGACCTGGGCAATACCATCGTCGTCGTGGAGCACGATCCGGACGTGATGCGCTCGGCCGATCACATCGTTGATCTGGGTCCGGGGGCGGGCGAAAACGGCGGCAACATCGTCTTCGAAGGCGACTACCGGAAGCTGCTTTCCGATGGCGCGACGTCGCTCACGTCCAAGTACCTGCGGGGCGATCTCAAGACTTCTTACATCAGCAGCCGGCGCACGCCGAACTCCAAGCGCATCGTACGATTTCTGGGAGCACAGGCGCACAATCTCAAGGGCATCGACGTGTCTATCCCGCTGAACATGATGGTGGCGATTACCGGCGTATCGGGGTCGGGTAAATCGACGCTGGTGCATGATGTGATCTATCAGACGCTGGAGAAGCGGCTGGATAGCGGGGCTGGAAAGTCGCCGCCCATGCCGGGGAATTCGCCGGAGGATTGGGGCGTGCCGCCGGAAAAACTCACCTGCCGCAAAGTGGAGCGAGCCGAGCTGCTGACGTCCGTGGTGCTGGTGGACCAATCGCCTATCGGCCGTACGCCGCGCTCGAATCCCGTCACCTACATCAAGGCGTTCGACATTATCCGCGACCTGTTCGCGTCCACGCCCGAGGCCGATCGCCGCGGTTATACGGCGGGACATTTCTCCTTCAACATTCCGGGCGGGCGCTGCGAGACCTGCCAGGGCGATGGAACCGTCACTGTTGAGATGCAGTTTTTGGCCGACGTCGAACTGATCTGCGATGACTGCAAGGGCACTCGCTTTAAGCCCAGTGTGCTGGACGTCCGGTATCATGCGCTCAACATTCACGAAGTGCTGCAGCTCACCGTGAAGGAAGCCATCTCGTTCTTTTCGGCGACTCCGCGATTGTCGCAGAAACTGGAAGTGCTGGCCGATGTCGGTCTTGGATATTTGCGGCTGGGCCAGTCGGCGACGACACTTTCCGGCGGTGAAGCGCAGCGCGTGAAGCTGGCCGCGCACTTATCGCAGGCGACGAGCGAAGGCACGCTGTATATCTTCGACGAACCCACCACGGGCCTGCACTTCGACGACATCGCCAAATTGCTGGACGCGTTCGAACGCCTGCTGCGGTCGGGCGCAAGTATTCTGATCATCGAACACAATCTGGAAGTGATCCGCCGGGCGGATTGGGTGATCGATCTGGGTCCGGAGGGCGGCGATGGCGGCGGCAGAATCGTCGCGGAGGGAACCCCCGAGCAAGTCGCGGAGGTTGCGGAATCTTATACTGGCAGATACTTGAAGGCCTCAATGTAATGGTGCAGACACGGCATATCGAAAAACACTTCGAATCGTCGCTGGCGGTGCGCGACGTGGTAATAGGCATGGCAGACGGGCTCACTGTGCCCTTCGCGCTCGCGGCCGGACTCAGCGGCGCGGTGGATGCGTCGCACGTGATCATCATCGCCGGCCTGGCGGAGGTTGCGGCCGGCTCGATCGCCATGGGTCTGGGCGGCTATCTGGCCGCAAAGGGCGACACGGAACACTACCAGAGCGAACGCAGGCGCGAGGAGATGGAGATCGTCGAGCGGACCGATGACGAGCGCCACGAGGTGATCGAGATTCTGGAATCGTACGGCTTGACGCACGAGCAGACTACGCCGATTCTGGCTGCGTTTGAGGCCAAGCCGAAGGTCTGGGTGGATTGGATGATGCGCTTCGAGCTGGGTCTGGAGGAACCGGATCCGAAGCGGGCCATCACCAGCGCCTTGACGATTGCCGGCTCGTACGTCGCCGGGGGCCTCATTCCCCTGGCTCCCTACATGTTCACGCCGGATTCGCGCACGGGTCTGGTCTATTCGGTGGCTTCCACGCTGGTCGCCCTTGCCGTTTTTGGATACGTGAAGGGACATTTTACCGGCGCGCCCAAGCTTCAAAGCGCTCTGGGGACCATGGGCATCGGCGGATTGGCCGCAGGCGCAGCCTATTTAATCGCCAGACTTATTAGCTAGCTCTTGGCATTCAACTTGCTTCTCCAACAGCATGAAACTTGCGCTATTGGTGTGTGCACTCACTGTGGGAGCAATCGCTCAACCCGTGTCGGTTGGAGTAAAGTTCGGTGTTCCGGTAACGGATGCTTTGGAAACGTTTCGTGGAAATCAGGCGGCCTATGTAACCAACACGCATCGCTACCTGGTGGGACCTACGGTTCAGTTGAATCTGCCCTTCCGCTTTTCGATTGAAGTGGACGCGCTCTACCGGCGGCTGGGGTACGAATACAACCAGTTCTCGGGTCCGGGAAGCCCCACGTCCACGCGGACTGTGGCGAACTCCTGGGAATTCCCCGTGCTCGGAAAGTATGCGATCTGGGGCGGGCCCGCGCGGCCGTTTGTCGACGCCGGTGCGAACTTCCGGCATATCTCAGGTGTCGATCAAATCCGCAACGGGATTTCGGCGCTGAACATTCCGGTAAATCCGGTCCCGGAGTTTAACAAGGACAACGATATCGGATTCGTATTCGGAGGCGGCGTGGAGTTCAAGCTGGGACACGTGCGCATCACTCCTGAGTTTCGCTACACGCGCTGGGGTTCGGAAAACTTTCGGGATCCGGTGGCCGCGTTGCTCCGAACCAACAAGAATCAGGGCGATTTCATTCTTGGGCTGACGTTCTAGCCGGAGTTTCGTCCGTCGCTTCCACCAGCTTGTCCACGGCCATGCGATAGATTGCCGGCTTGCCGTGCTGATCGCTGACGAAGAATACACTCTGGCTGTTGGGTGAAAAAATCGGCGACACCGCCGACGGATTGCTGGCGCGGTGCTCGCACAAAGTAAACTCGCGACGCACGGCGCGCACCAGCAGGAGCACGTGCGGCGAAGCTTTACTGCCGCTGGCCCCGACGAATACGCTGGCGTCGGCGTTGCGCTCGAAGCAGGCGTACTGGGTAGTGTCGGAGACGGCTTTATCTTCGTTGGTATCGGGCGTGAACTCGCGAATGTTGCGCAGCTTGTGCGAATCGGGCGGAACATTCAGATAAAACACCGTCCGGCCGTCAGGACTCCAGGTGGCGGAAGCAGCCTCGCCCTCGGCCAAACGCAAACGATAGTTCTGCTTCCCGGCGTTTTGTATGCCAGACACATTCGCCAGCCACAGACCGCCCGCCCTGCGATACAAAACCGACGCACGCCGGGGGCGCGGCGCGGGATCGCTCAGCTCTTCATCCGCCTCGGCCAGCAGGGTCGCCGAGCCATCCATCATGCGGATCGACTGGAGCCGGTAGTGCGAGCCTTTCTGCTCCACCAGCGCCGCAAACAAACCGTCGTCGGCGATGTTCATGGCGGTTACTCTGAAGCCTTCGGGAGCTTGATACACCTGGCGCGGCCGCAGAGTGGTTAAGCCGCTGGAATAGAGGCGGCCTCCATCCACATAACAGAAACTGCGCTCATCGCCCGCCAGCGCGAGACATGCGGGATCCAGATTCTCGGCTTCCGTCAGCAGCCGCGTCTGGCCGCTCTTGAGGTCAAGGCGGCAGGCCTGCATGCCTCCGGATCCCTCTGAGACGGATCTATCGGAAGCAAAGATCAGGAAATTGCCCTTGCGCGACGCGGAGCGCGCGTAGTGCGGCGGCAATACACTGCGGTGCTCCGGATCGGTCAGGCGGAAAACAGGAAATTCGGTGGTGGGATCGGCGTAACGGAAAACTACGGATGGGACCAGACTGCCTTTGCCGGTGGTGGCCGCGGCGCAGAAGCCGGGGATCGACGCCAGAAAGAGACGCCGTGAAAAGGCGCGCCGCACCATCTTCCGATGGTAGCGCTAGAAAGGCAGATCCGGAGGCGCCGGCTCGACCAGCGTGCTCTTCGCAAGGTAGGGATACGGATTCACCGGATTCCCTTTGCGGCGCACTTCAAAATGCAGATGGGGAGATGTAACGCGCCCGGTTGCGCCCGAATAGCCCAGGATGTCGCCACGGCGAATCTCCTGCCCGGGAACCACTTCGAAACCTGAAAGATGGGCGTACCAGGTCTGGATGCCGTTGCCGTGATCGATCACCACCAGCTTGCCGTAACCGCCCGAGGCCCATTCCGCATGCTCAATCACACCATCGGCGGTGGCGCGCACCGAAGTTCCCTGCGCGGCGGAGATATCCACGCCGCTATGAAACGCACCTTCGCCGGAAAACGGGTCCTGGCGATCGCCAAAATGGCTGAGCAATCTGCCATTCACCGGCCAGATCGCCGGCATGGTGTTCTTTTGCCAGGCTCGGGCGTAGGTGTGGTTGATGCGGGAGAAACTTGCAGACTTGAGGAAATTGTACTCGTTGATGGATTCGCGGAAGGTGGGAACCAGCAGGCCTTCATCTACGATGTCGTCAGAGCTATCCAGAGTCCGTTTCAGCCCCAGCGCCAGGCTTACTTCACTGGCCAGGAGCTGCAGCTCGGCCAACTGGGCGTCCTTCTGATCGTTTTCCCGCTGCAACGCGTGATATTGGGTGCGAAGAGTGTCTACTTCTGTCCGAAGCGTATTGTAGTTGGCGACTTTCCAGGTCATCCGGAGGTAACTCGAAACCGCGCCGAACATCGAAAACGATCCGATAAGTGCAAGGCCCAGAACAACATACAAAGCTTGATGGGGGATATGAACGCGCCTAAGCCGTCCATGAAGCGAGTGGGCCAACACCACCACGAAATAATGCTGCTTCATAACTCTCCCATTAACATCGGCACCGCCTCAGATTACCATGCCCTGGACGACGAACTAGGCAGGGGGGCATACCACAGGTAAATGACCAGAAGATGAACGAATCGTAAGGATAGCCCAGAAAAGGGCCTCCGTCAAGTCGCCATTTGGGGGGCCTTGCGTTCGGCGGATAGATGGAATAAACGTATAAGCGGCCAATAGGAGGTCGGGAACATCATGTTTAACGTGCTATCCGTTTCGTGGGGGTCCGTGACGATTGTGCTGGTTGCACTGCTGATCTACCGTGCGCTGATTGGAATGCGCGAGGAAGACCAGCTATTTCTGGCAACCGGCGAAGAGCATCAAGCCGCCAAACAGCAAGTTCTGCAGGCCCGCATTCACAACGTGAATAAGTTCGCGGTCTGGCTGGGCGTACTTTCCGGATTGCTCCTGATCGGCATGGCCAGCCTGTGGGTGTACGAAAACATCGGCCAGCGCTAGTAAAATGAGGTGGCTTGCAGCCACTGCTCATCTATGACGGCCGATGTGGCTTCTGCCGCATCTGGATCGACTATTGGCAGCGGCTGACAGGCGACCGCATCGAATACGCGTCCTCGCAGGACGCCGGGCCCCGCTTTCCGCAGATTCCCGAGGCGGCATTCCGCGAGGCGGTCCAGCTGGTGCGGCCCGACGGCTCCTATGTAAGCGGTGCGCGTGCCGTGTTCGAAACGCTCGGGTGGCAGCGTGTCTACGAATCCAACCCCTGGATTGCCGGACCCATCGAAGCGGCTTACCGGTGGATCGCGCAGCATCGGAACTTCGCCTACTGGCTGACGCGGCTGACGTTCGGCAAGCGCATCGAGCCCGCACGCTTTGCGCTCACGCAATGGACCTTCCTGCGGGTCCTGGCCGCAATCTATATGGTCGCGTTCGCGTCGCTGGCGGTTCAGGCGACCGGTCTTCTGGGACGGACCGGCATTTCCCCGGCACACGAATTCTTCGATCGGGTTGGAACCAGCCTGGGGCCTGGCATGGGTTTGATGCGCTATTGGGCGGTGCCGAGCTTGTTCTGGTGGAACTCGACCGACATGGTCTTGACGGGCGCTGGCTGGGCGGGCGTGGTGCTGAGCGCGGTCCTGTTCGCGGGATACCTGGAGCGGATGGCGCTGGTGCTGCTGTACGTTCTGTACCTTTCGTTCAGCCTGGCCGGTCAGGACTTTTTGTCGTTCCAGTGGGACGCACTGCTGCTGGAAACCGGCTTCCTCGCGATCTTCTTCGGACACTCTGGCGGGATGCAGAAAACCGTCGCCTGGCTGTATCGCTGGCTGGCGTTTCGGCTGTACTTCTTATCGGGCTTCGTAAAACTTTCGAGCGGCGATCCCAACTGGCGCGGCTTGAGCGCGCTCGATTTTCACTACCACACGCAGCCGCTGCCGACGATCGTCGCCTGGTATGCCGATAAGCTGCCGCGCTGGTTTCAGCACGGCTCGACGTTCGCGGTTCTGGCGATCGAGCTAGGCGCGCCGTTCCTGATTTTTGCGCCGCGGCGGATCCGCTTGTTCGGAGCGGGCCTGCTGCTGGGCCTGGAAGTCTTGATCTTCGCCACTGGAAATTACACGTTCTTCAATTTGCTGGCTGTGGCGATCACACTGTTTCTGTTCGACGATCAGGCGCTGCGGGGATGGGTCTGGACGCCGCGCAGAGCGAACATTCAGTCTGTACCGTCCACCCGGTGGGCTCGGATCGTTGCGGCCGCTGTCACGTTGGTGATTCTGCCGCTGGGCCTCAGCCGAATCTTCGAAAACGCCGGAGTGCGTCTACCTGCGCCGGTGGAAGCCGCGGCCCGCTACACGTCGCCGTTCCAAATCGTCAACTCGTACGGGCTATTCGCGGTGATGACCACCGAGCGGCCGGAAATTATCGTCGAAGGATCGAACGACGGCCAGCAATGGCTCGCCTATGAGTTTCCCTATAAGCCCGGCGATGTGAATCGCGCGCCGCGCTGGGTGGCGCCGTATCAGCCCCGGCTCGACTGGCAGATGTGGTTCGCCGCGCTGGGCGATTACCGGACGAATTCGTGGTTTGTAGCTTTCGCAGAACGTCTGCTGGAGGGCTCGCCGGAGGTACTGGCGCTGCTGGAGAAGAATCCATTCCCCGAGCGTCCTCCGCGCTACGTGCGGGCGAGGACCTACGATTATCGCTTCTCCACTTGGGAGGAGCATCGGCAAACGGGGGCGTGGTGGCATCGCGAAATCCGCGGCGAGTATCTGCCGCCAGTGGGCCTGCGAACCACGGCCGATCTCAGGTTTCGAGGGCGCGGCCAGGCAGACCAAACCCCGAAGAGGGGATCCTACCACGCGTTCGGAGATTGACACACCGGCCTCGCGTCCCGGAAAATAGAGTTGCCCACCTATTCATGCGGATATGGCGGAATTGGCAGACGCGCTAGATTCAGGTTCTAGTTCTCGCAAGGGAGTGGAGGTTCAAGTCCTCTTATCCGCACCAAGCATTCCTGTCGGGAAAGTTTTCAGGTAAGCCCGGATCTCATCGCGGACGCGCCGAAACAGGTTCATCCGCTCTTCTTCAGTCCCCTGTAAAGCCGCCGGATCCTCAAAGTCGTGATGCACGGTAACCGTCCCGCCCGGAAACAGCGGGCAGCTTTCCTTGGCGTTGTCGCAAACCGTCAGAACATAGTCGAAGGGCTGACCAACAAACTCATCGACGTGCTTGGAATGATGCCGGGTGAGATCGATTCCCAGTTCGCGCATCACGGCGATGGCTTCCAGACGGACGCTTCCAGGCTTGGTTCCGGCGCTATAAACTTCAAAGCGGTCTCCCGCGTCGTGACGCAGCAGCCCCTCAGCCATCTGGCTGCGCGCAGAATTTCCAGTGCACAGAATCAAGATTCGTTTTTTGGAAGGAGTTCCCACCGCCTCAGCTACAGCACGTCGGACCACAGCAGCCCTTTTGAGAATCGTTGGAAGCAGCGGGTTTCACGGCGCGGACGAACGCGCTGATGAATTTGCCCTCGATCTGGGGAGCAATCGCATCGGCATCCAGACCTTGGCCGGTCAGAAACTGGCGTGCATCTTCCAGCGTGTACGTGCGGGTTGGCTCGATGTCGATCGCGTCAAAGCCCGCCCTGGCAAGCTTGGCGATGTAATCGGAATCTTTCAGCGCGCCGGCGATGCAGCCAACCCACAGTTCCATGCTGCGGCGGACTTCGGCGGGCACGTCGCCGCGCACCACCACATCCGAGACGGCAAATCGGCCGCCGGGTTTCAGGACGCGGAAAGCCTCGCGCAGGACGCGGCCTTTGTCGGCCGAAAGGTTGATGACGCAATTGGAAATGATGACATCGACCGAGTTGTCCGGCAGCGGGATGCTTTCGATTTCGCCCTTGAGAAACTCGACGTTGTTCACTCCGGCGCGGCGCTGATTCTCGCGGGCCAGAGCCAGCATCTCATCGGTCATGTCGAGCCCGTACGCCTTCCCCTTCGGCCCGACGCGCTTGGCCGAAAGCAGCACATCGATGCCGCCGCCGGAACCGAGGTCCAGCACCGTTTCGCCCTGATGCAGGTTGGCCAACGCGGTGGGATTCCCGCAGCCCAGAGATGCGAGAATCGCTTCGGCCGGAACGCCGGCTCTCTGCTGTTCATCGTACAAATCTGCAGTGATGGGGTCCCACGATTCCGGACCGCACGAAGCGCTGGCTCCGCAGCATCCGTTAGCCTTGCCTTCGCTGGCGCGAACAGCGGCCTGGCCGTATTTTTCCTGGACGATTTCCTTGATGTTGGTGCTCATTGTTTTGCTCCTCTTAGCAGCATGCGGCGATCTTGCTGGGCAGGATGGCCTTGTTGCGCGTGCAACATTCGGCGTACAGAAATCCCAGCAACTCCTGCAGCACTTTGGTATTTGCGGAATAGCGAAGAAACGTCTTTTCGCGCTGAACGCTGACTAGATCCTCGTTCTTGAGCTTGTCCAGATGGTGGGAAAGGGTCGAATTGGGGATGCCCAGCCCGGTTTGAATATCGCTCACCACCAGGCCTTCGGGATGCGCCGATAGCAGCAACTGCATGATTCGCAAGCGCGGTTCGGTACCCATGGCCGAGAACATGTCGGCATAGCGCGCCACATGCTCGGAGGCCTTGCGGGACTTTGCTATTTCCATATTTCTATAATTGCAGAAATAGAAAATACAGTCAAGGCCGAAAATAATTCGAAAAAAGTTCTAGCGGCTGTCGATTCCGGCTCCCCTCGTTCGTTGTAACAGTAGAAGCCGAGATTGGGCTCTATAAAATACGAGAAAGGAAAACACTACGATGCGATTCTTATGCGTTTACAAACCGAGCAAGCCGGAGGGCGGTCCTCCCACCCAGAAAGAAATGGACGAGATGGGGAAGTACATGGAGGAGTCATTCAAATCCGGCGTGCTGCTCTCGGCGGAAGGATGCATGCCCACTGCGTTGGGTGCGCGGGTGCGCCTGGCCGGAGGAAAGGTCACCGTCACCGACGGACCGTTCACCGAATCGAAGGAGCTGATTGGCGGTTTCGCGATCATTCAGGCAGCGTCCAAGAAAGAGGCGATCGAACACACCAAGGCCTTCCTGAAGATCGCAGGCGACGGTGAAACCGAAGTTCGGCAACTCCATGAGACGCCGGCTTCCGACACCGTCAAACGGTAGGTTACTTCACGCCAAGGAACGATTCCATGAGATTCATGATGCTGATGATCCCCAAAGGCTATGAGAATGCCGAACCCGGAAAGATGCCCGACCCGCAGGCTGTCGCCGCCATGATGAAGTACAACGAGTCCCTGCAGAAAGCCGGCGTGCTGCTCGCGCTGGACGGCCTGCATCCGCCTTCGATGGGCGCCCGGATTTCGTTTCCCGGCGGCAAACCCACGGTAACCGATGGACCGTTTGCCGAAGCGAAAGAAGTCGTCGGCGGCTACTGGATGATCCAGGTGAAGTCCAAGGAAGAAGCCATCGAATGGGCCAAGCGCTGTCCCGGCTCGGAAAATGAAACGATCGAGCTGCGGCAGGTGCAGGAGTTCGCAGACTTCCCTGCCGACGTCCAGCAGGCTGCCGGCGGATTTAAGGAGATGCAGGAGCAGGCCGGCCGGCACGGAACCTCTTAGTCGCATCTCGATTGCACAGATCACTGGGAAGGTGGTGTGATCGGTAGTAGTGACAGCTACCGACACCCATCGCGCCATCGAAGCAGTCTGGAGGATCGAGTCGGCGATGCTCATCGCCGCTCTTGCGAGGATCGTCCGCGACGTTGGCCTGGCCGAGGAACTGGCGCAGGATGCTCTGGTCGTCGCGCTGGAACAATGGCCGCTCTCCGGGGTGCCGGACAATCCCGGTGCCTGGCTGATGGCCACCGCGAAAAACCGCGCCATCGATGCCCTGCGGCGAAACAAGGTCTCCGAGCGCAAGCACCGGGAACTCGGCCGCGAAATCGACAGCCAACAGGGAAAGGCCATGGCGGATCTCGATGCGGAGATGGACGACGATATCGGCGACGATCTTCTGCGGCTGGTGTTCACTGCGTGTCATCCCGTGCTCTCCACCGAGGCGCGCATTGCGCTGACGCTTCGTCTGGTGGGCGGCCTGACCACCGAGGAGATCGCCCGCGCGTTTCTGGTGCCGGAAGCGACCATCGCGCAACGCATCGTCAGGGCCAAACGGACGCTGGCCGAAAAACGAATCCCGTACGAGGTCCCGCGCGGAGCCGAGCTGGCCGCCCGCCTGTCCTCGGTGCTGGACGTCATCTACCTGATCTTCAACGAGGGTTACACGGCGACGTCGGGCGACGATTGGATGCGGCCCGCACTGTGCGAAGACGCCCTCAGACTGGGACGCATTCTGGCGGAGCTCGCCCCGCAGGAACCCGAGGTCCACGGGCTGACCGCGTTGATGGAAATCCAGGCGTCACGATCCAGGGCGCGCGTGAGCGCATCCGGAGACCCCATCCTTCTGCTGGATCAAAATCGCGCGTTCTGGGATCAGCTTCTGGTCCATCGGGGGCTGGCCGCGCTGGATCGAGCTGAGAAGGCGCGTGCCGAAAAGCCCGGGGGCTCGCAGGGTCAGTACACCTTGCAAGCGTCCATCGCGGCCTGTCATGCCCGGGCGCTCACAGCGAACGTGACCGATTGGCCGCGGATCGTCGAGCTATACACCGAGCTCGCCCGGCTTACGCCGTCACCGGTGGTGGAACTGAATCGCGCGGTCGCCGTCGCCATGGCGTTTGGCCCAGCGGCGGGTCTGGAACTGGTGGATATCCTCAGGTCGGAAAAGTTGCTGGAAGGCTACCACCTGTTGCCCAGTGTGCGTGGCGATCTTCTATCCAAGCTGGGACGACTCGAGGAAGCCCAGGCGGAGTTCGGACGGGCGGCGGAACTCGCGCGCAATAGCCGCGAAAGGGACCTCCTGCGGGATCGCGCGGCATCTTGCGGACATCGCTAGCTCGCCCTCCAGCCGCAATCACCTTAGACGCCGCAGTACCACCGTTCTATCCACTGTCCGTAAATCTGCCGCTAAGGGAAAACCCTTTAATCGCCGATAGTTACTTGTTCGATCCCGCATGCGCACTGAAGCCCAGCCCGAGCAGTTGTCTGCCGCTGCCACAGAGGCACTCTCCACCGAAGGCGGCTTCCGGGATTTCGCCGAGAGTCTGGTCCAGCACATTGACGAGGTATTCTTCTGGCGCGATCGTGGTTGCCTGCGGCCGTACTACGTCAGCCAGGCCTACGAGCGCATCTGGGGCCAGTCCTGCGAAAGCGCCTATGCCGATCCGTCTTCGTGGATCGAATCCATACATCCGGAAGACCGCGAACGCGTGACGATGGAATTCGAGTTGGCGGGCGCAGACCCCACTCAAGTCGAGTACCGGATCGTCCGCCCTGACGGCGCTTTGCGATGGATCTGGGTGCGCATGTTTCCCGTACGGACCGAGACGGGAACGGCGACGAGACTGATCGGCATCGCCCAGGATTGCACCGAGCGCAAGCAGGCCGAGAGCATGCAGGCTTTCCTGGCGTCCATTGTCGAATCGTCGGATGACAGCATCGTCGGAACCGACCTCGACGGCAGCATCATGAGCTGGAACCAGGGCGCTGAAAAACTCTTCGGCTACACCGCCAGGGAGGCCATCGGGAAGCTCATCACGATGCTGTTCCCGCCGGACCGCCAGAAGGACTATGTGCAGGTGCTGGACCGGATCCGGCGCCAGGAGCACATCGAGCGGTTTGAATCCGTACGGGTGGCAAAAGGCGGCAGACGGATTCCGGTTTTAACCATCGTCTCTCCCATCCGCGATCGCTCCGGACGTCTGCAAGGTGTGTCGGCGATTTACCGCGACATGACCACCGAGAAAAAGGCGGCCGCGGAACTTCTGCGAGCCAAAGAGGCGGCCGAAGCGGCCAGCCAGGCCAAGAGCACGTTCCTGGCAACCATGAGTCATGAGATTCGGACGCCCATGAACGGCATCCTCGGCATGACCGAACTGGTCTTGGACAGCGAGGTCACCGATGATCAACGCGAGAGTCTGGATCTGGTACGGATCTCCACCGAGTCACTGCTCGCGGTGATCAACGATATTTTGGATTTCTCCAAGATCGAGGCCGGGAAGCTGGACTTCGAGGCCATCCCCTTCGACTTCCGCGAATCCCTGGGGGAGACCATGAAGACCCTGGGCTTCCGCTCTTATCAGAAGGGGCTGGAACTGATCTATGAGGTGCATCCGGATGTGCCCACCATGCTGGTTGGCGATCCGGGCCGCCTGCGCCAGATTCTAGTGAATCTGGTGGGCAACGCGATCAAGTTTACAGAGCGAGGCGAGATTCTGGTGAAGGTCGAGGTGGAATCGATCACTCCAGAGTCGGCTTGCCTGCACTATTCCGTGCGCGATACCGGCGTGGGGATTCCACTGGAGAAGCACCAAAAGATCTTCGAAGCATTTTCTCAAGCCGACGACTCCATGACGCGCAAGTACGGCGGCACAGGCCTCGGCCTCACCATCTGCGGGCGTCTGGTGGAGATGATGAGCGGACGCATCTGGGTGGAGAGCAAAGAGGGCCAGGGGAGTACCTTCCATTTCACTACGAAGCTGGGTGTCCCGACCACGACGCCGGCGCAGACGCCTCGGCTGCAACCGGAGGAGTTGCGCGGACTGTCCGTTCTGGTGGTGGACGACAATCTCACGAATCGCCGGGTCTTGATGGGATTGTTGGCGCAATGGGGTATGAAGCCCATGGCGGTGGATGGCGGGCGCGCAGCGCTTCGCGCCCTGGAGAGCGCCAAGCGGGAAGGCAGGCCATTTGCCCTGGTGTTGTTGGATGGCCAGATGCCCGAGCTGGACGGTTTCGATCTCGCGTCGCAGCTGCAGGAGCATCCCGATTGGGTCGGCGCCACCATCATGATGTTAACCTCGGCGGATCAGCTCGGCGACGGCGCACGCTGCCGAGGCCTGGGCATCTCTGCGTATCTGGTGAAGCCCGTTCGCCAATCTGAACTCTTATCCAAGATCTGCAACAGCGTGAAGTCGGCGCCAAAGAGAGATGTTGTTGCGGCACCTCGGCAATCGGAACCCAAGATCGCCAGTGAAACGCGGGTCCTGGTGGCGGAAGATAATTTGGTGAATCAAACTCTCGTCCGGCGCTTACTGGAGAAGCGGGGCTACTCGATCGTCGTGGTAGGCGACGGTCGCGCGGCGTTGTCCGCGCTGGAACAGCAGGCATTTGACATCGTCCTGATGGACGTCCAGATGCCCGACATGGACGGCTTCGCCGCTACCGCCATCATCCGGGAGCGAGAACAGGCGAGCGGCCGGCACATTCCCATCGTCGCCATGACAGCTCATGCTCTCAAGGGCGATCCCGAGCGCTGCCTGGCGGAAGGAATGGACGCTTATGTTTCCAAACCGATCCGCACAGAAGAGCTCTTCGGGACCCTGGAACGACTGCTGCACGTCCGGTAACGGCCTCAAAAACCACGAACTCTCATAGGTTTCCAAAAACAGTTTTTCGGAAGCATTCATATTCTGAAATTCATAGCGCGTGCTTCGCATCTTTCAGACTTGACAAGGGTTAGCGTCACGGATTAACATTCTTCCATACAGTGCTGACCTTGTTGGCGGCCTTACGTTGAACCTTTAAAGGGGGGATCAATGCGTACCTTGTCTGTATTTTTGAGTCTACTGGTGTGTGCCGTAGGCTTGCTTGCGCAAACCGATCGGGGCACCATTACGGGAACTGTTTCCGATCCGGCCGGAGCTGTGGTTGCAAATGCTCCGATTGAAGTAAAGAGCACCCAAACTGGAGCGGCGTACCAGGCGGCTACTAGCGACACCGGTAATTACACTTTGCCGCAGATGCCGGTCGGCGCGTACGAATTGACGGTCTCCGTTGCGGGCTTCAAGAAATTTGTTCGCCAGAACATAACCGTGCAGGCAACGCAGACAGTGCGTATTGACGTGACACTGGAGGTAGGCTCTGCGGCCGAATCCGTCACGGTCAACGCGGAAACTTCGTTGCTGAAGACCGAGAGCAGCGACGTTAGCGTGAACGTCACCGGGGACCGGCTGGTGAATCTCGGCGTGCTGCCCATTGGAAACGGCTTTTCCAGTTCCCATGGCGTACGCAATCCGATGGCGGTGTCTACTCTCTCCCCGGGAACCTATTTCGACCCGAACCTCAATATCCGCGTCAACGGCGCGCCTAGCAACACCGAGTCGGTGCGCGTGGAGGGTCAGGACGTGACCAACGGCGTCGTGACGTTCTCTCAGGCGCAGACACAGCCTAGCGTAGAGGCTCTGCAGGAACTCACGGTCCAGTCCAGTAACTTCGCCGCTGAATTTGGGACAGCCGGCGCGGGCGTATTCAACTATACGGTCAAGTCCGGCACCAACAATTTCCACGGTTCGTTGTTCGATTACAACTCGAATGAAGCTTACAATGCTTCTCACGCCTACAAGCACGACCTTCCCAAGACTCGCCGCGACGATATGGGCGGAACCCTGGGTGGTCCGATTTGGATTCCCAAAGTCTACAACGGCAAAGATAGGACATTCTTCTTCTTCAGTTACGAACTGTTCCGCGAAGTCGGCATCATCTCCAATCAGAACCCGACCGTGCCGACGGAAGCCTATCGAAACGGCAACTTCGCCCAAGCCATGCTGACTGGCCCCGGCGGAACACTGAAGCCGCTGAACAACTCCATCAAGGACGTCACCGGACAGATTGCCTACGACGGCCAGATCTTCGATCCTGCTTCCCAATTCATCGCCTCCGACGGCCGGCGCGTGCGTACGCCGTTCCTCAACAACACCATTCCGCTGGCGCAAATCGATCCGTCCGCGAAGAAAATCCTGTCGCTGATTCCCCATGCGACGTACGCGGCTCTGGTAAGCAACTTCACTCAGCCGTACAACACGGACCGCAGGACGCCGATTCCAGCTCTCAAACTCGATCACTCGCTGAATTCGAAGATGAAGGTTTCCTACTATTGGTCCACCACTGAGACGGCCGTGCAATATTGCACGCCCTTGTGCGGATCGGATGGCTTGCCTGATCCGATTACCGCCACCCGCGGAACGTTCATCGAGTCGTATACCCAGCGCCTGAATTTCGATTACACGCTGACGCCCACCATGCTGCTGCACTTGGGCGCCGGCCTCGCTCATAACGACTTCAAGGACAAGGCGCCCACCACCAACTTCGATCTGGCGGGTACCCTGGGAATCGCCGGCGCTCCGGTCGGAACCGACGGTGGCCGCTTCCCAGTGTTCGGCGCAATGTTGGGCCAAAACAGCTCGGGCGGCATGAATACCATGGGTCCCGGCGCTGGCCAGGTTCGTGCGGTCGAAACCAAGCCGACCTTCAACGCCAGCCTTTCCTGGGTGAAAAGTAACCACACATTCAAGTTCGGCGGCGATGCCCGCGTGGAAGGTTTCATCGACTACACCTTCTCCAATACCACCGGGAACTTCACCATCAATGCGGAACAGACCTCCAACCCCTGGTTCTCCGACAATGGTACGGTGCTGTCAGGCGGCGCTTCGGGCTTCCCCTTTGCCAGCTTCCTCCTGGGACGCGTCACCAGCTACCAGTTGTCGCCTCTTTCCGCGTTCCGCGGCGGCCGGCATTATCTGAGCTTTTTCGGGCAGGATACCTGGAAGGTAACTCGCAAACTGACCCTCGACTACGGCTTGCGCTACGACTATTCCACCTACTCCAAGGAGCAGTACGGCCGCGTCCCGGGCTTCTCCGCAACGACTGCGAATCCGAATGCTGGCGGGCATCCCGGCGCCTCGATTTATGAAGGTGATGGACCCGGCCATTGCGGATGCAATATGGCGAACAATTATGGCTTGGCCTTCGGGCCGCGCATCGGAGTCGCGTATCAGATCGATCCGAAGACCGTATTTCGCGCCGGGTTTGGCGTATCCTACGCGCCCTATACCGGCGGCCGCATCGCCGGAGCTCCCGGTGCGAATCTGACAGTCAACGCGCCTGGCACAGCGGATCCGGCCATGATCCTCAGCGGCGGATTCACGAACGGCGGTCAGCCCTTCCGGCCCACTTGGCCCAATCTCATCCCCGGTATCTTCCCGGCTCTCGGAACCATCGCCGGCGCGCCAACTGTGTTTGACCAGAACAGCGGCCGGCCGGCGCGCCAGGTGCAGTGGCAAGTCGGAATTCAGCGCGAAATCCTCCGTGACTTGGCCGTTGACGTTTCCTACGTCGCGAATCGTGGCGCCTGGTGGCGCACGAATACTCTTACGAACCTCAACGTGTACTCTCAGGACTTCCTGAAATCGCAGTATGGCCTGGACATCACCAACGCCGCGGATCGCACTATTCTGACGGCTCAATTGGGGCAGGCGGCCGCACAGCGATTCCAGGGTAAGATTCCCTACTCGGGTTTCTCGCTCAACAATAGCGTGGCTCAGTCGCTGCGTCCGTTCCCGCAGTTCGGCAACCTGCAGGGCGCGGGACCCCTCGGCGACACCTGGTACGATTCGCTCCAGGCCAAAGCCACCAAGCGCTTCTCCCATGGCCTGGACGCCAGCTTCGCGTTCACCTGGTCGAAGGAACTCCAGCTGGGCGCCGATACCGATGGCGGTGGCGGCCAGATCAACGATATTCTCAACCGGGATAACAACAAGCAGCTCTCCAGCTTCTCTCGGCCTCTGGTGAGCATCCTTGCTCTGAACTATACGCTCCCGAAATGGGGACCGAATAAGTGGGTCAGGTACGCGGTTGCCGACTGGATCGTCGCTGGTTCCTTCCAGTACGCCAGCGGCCAGCCCATCCAAGTCCCGACCACGGCCGTCTCTACCAGCAACCTGTCCACCGCGTTCCTGCGCGGAACATTCGCTGAACGCATTCCGGGTGTGCCCTTGTTCCTGGCCGACCTGAACTGCCACTGCTTCGATCCGGCCCAGACGCAGGTTCTGAATCCGGCCGCGTGGAAGGATCCCACGCCTGGTACCTTCAGCCCCTCGGCCGCTTATTACGGCGATTACCGGTATCGCCGGATTCCCCGAGAGAGCCTCAGCTTTGGGCGCACCTTCCGAATCAAGGAGCGCATCACTTTCACGGCGCGCGCCGAGTTCACCAATCCGTTCAATCGCGCGCAGGTTCCTAACCCCTTCAACGGGACGGGCGGGCTTACAGGGGTCACTTACAACTCGGCGGTCACGACCACGAATGGGATCGTCGAAGGCGTTCCTGGCGGTCTGAAGGTCAACAACTCCGGCTTCGGTGTGATCCAGACTCTGGGCGGCAACGCTGTCATCGGTGAGCGGTCCGGACTCTTGGTCGGACGCCTCCAGTTCTGATCTAGCTCGGCAGTAGCATCTGGGCCTCGCCGCCTTCGGGTGGCGAGGCCTTTTCATTTCTACTCGGGCGCGCTGGTCGGCGGCACGATGCCGCTCAGACGCAGATACACGGCCATGTAGCCGTACATTTCGTTCGAGTGGCGCACCAGGTTGTATAACGTCGCAAGTCTGGAGCGCGTCGCCTCCGGTGGGAACGGACCACCCAGGCGGGAGCTGACCTTCTCTTGCGCGGCCGCATCGGTCAGCGAGTCGAAAACCCGGTCGCAATATGCGAAGGATTCCTTTAGAGCCGCCACCAGATCCGCCTTGGAAGTCTTCGAGGCTGCGCCGAGCGGCTTACGCTCCCCATTGAGTCCCGTGCAGACGTTCATGTTGGCGTCCGCAATGTGCGCAACGCGACGGCCAAACGTCTCAACCTCCGGAGTCGGCCGGAAATCGTAGCGCTCCGCGGGCATCTTTTCAGCCAGCTTCAGCAGGTTGTTCTTAATACTGCCGTAGGACCACTTTACTTCGGCGCTCAGCGGGTTCGGAGCCTGCGCGGGGATCTCACTGGCGCCCGCCAGTAGAGCGCCCAGCACCAGGCAGCAATAGCGATTCATGACGTGCAGTATACCCCCTTCGGGGACACCCCAGGAAACCCTCGAATCCGTGCCCGTTCCAGCGATATGGGGTTGGTGGGATCCGTGTCTACGCTGGAAATACAGGCTGGGGATGTTACTCGCCAGTTCCTGAAGCGCCTGCCGGCATTCTCTCCAGTGGCCCTTCAGCTCATGTCCCTGGTGGCCGACGAAAACGTTTCTTTTAAAGAAGTTGCCAAGCTGATCTCAATAGATCCTGCACTTTCCGGCGAGACCCTGCGGATGGCCAATTCCGGGCTGTTTGGCCGCCGCCAGGCAGTACATTCCGTGTTGCACGCCATCGCCATGGTGGGGCTCCAGCGGCTGACCAGGATCGCCGTTACAGCGGCCCTCTGGCGCGGCGTTCCTAACCGGACGTCCCCTTTCATGAAGGCTTGGTGGCGGCATAGCGTCGCCACCGCCCTCGTCGCGGAACATACCGCCGTGGTTCCCATCGACCATGCCTACACGGCCGGCATTCTGCACGGAGTGGGACAGCTGGCGCTGATCGAGCACTCCGGGCAGGATTACGTCCAGCTCGTCAATGACGCGGTTTTAAGCGGCCTAAGCTTAGAGGACGCGGAACGAGGGGTGTATGGTACCGACCATGCCGAACTGGCCGGGAACATCCTGGAGGCCTGGGGGCTGCCGGAAACGGTTCGAAAGGCCGTGGCGCTGCATCATTGGCCCGATAACGGGGAGAATTTGGCACGGGCGGTTCAGATCGGATGCACTGTTGCCGAGCACATCGGATTCGGCGCCTGTGGCTGCCACCGCTTGCTGGCTTCACAGGATTTCCCTGCTCCGATCGCGGAAGTAATGGGCAACGCACCCCTGCTCGATGTCTTCGCCACCGAGGTCAACGGTGTCGAATGCTCGCTCATGTAATTGAGCCCGCAAAACGTACCCTGGGTCGCGGACTCGAATTGATCGCCCGTAATCCATCAAGCCCTGCGGCCGGGCCTTTGCACGCTGGCTCATCTAGTCGAGTTCTTGCTGCTTAAAGCACACCGGATGTTGTAGATTGGGTGATGCCATGCATCTCCATCCGGCTAAAATTCCACCTCTCTTGTTCGTCTTGCTGGCAGCCATGGCGGCTAGCATTCCAGCCTTCGCGCAGGGTGCGCCCGTGCTCGAGTTGACCGACTTCTCAGGTGTCTGGGCGGAACGCGTTCATGAAGACAGCTATGAGCGCTCGGGCGGCCCCCCGCTGGGCGACTATCAGGGCATCCCGCTCAATGACGCCGGACGCCGCAAAGCCGACAGCCATGATCACTCCGAATGGAGCCTGCCCGAATTCCAATGCCGCCCGCATTCCGCGCCTTACCAGTGGCGCGCCCTGGGCAGCGTTCGATTCTGGAATGAAGTAGATCCCATCGGGCGCGATCTGCGCGCGATTCACGTCGAGTATCTGCGCTCGCTCGACCGCGTAATCTATATGGACGGGCGTCCGCATCCGCCCGCGTATGCGCCTTATAGCTGGTCCGGGTTTTCCACCGGCAAGTGGGAAGGTAACACTCTGGTAGTGGATACCGATCACATCAAGGGCAGCTACCTCAGGCGCAATGGCGCGAGCTTTAGCGATAAAGCCACCATGCGCGAATTCATCAACCGACATGGCGAGTATCTGGTCATCACCATGATCCTGACGGATCCGGTATGGCTGGAAGAACCCCTCATCCAGACGACCAATTACGCACTGGATACGCATACGGCCTTGACCTACTATCCCTGCACCGTGAGCGAAGAGAATATTTCGAGCGCCGTTCCCCACTTCCTGCCGGGAACCACCGAGCAACTGAAGGATGCCGCCGGATGGATTCCTCCGCAAGCCGCGCGCGGCGGCGCCGAATCGACCTATCCGGATTACCGCGAGAAGCTCAAGGCGGCGGCGAAATGATGAAGTACGCGGGGCTTTTCTTTCTTGCGATCGCCAGTGCATTCGCGCAGGACATTCGTGTTCTGCCGGTGCAAGGCAATGTCTACATGCTGGTGGGCGCCGGCGGGAATATCGCCGCTTCCATCGGGCCGGACGGCATCCTGTTAGTCGACGCGGGAACCGCGCCGATGAGTGCCAAGGTGTTGTCCACGGTCCTGCAACTGGTAACAGCGGTGGCGGCGTCTCCCGCTCCGAATCGATGCACCGGCTTGCATTGCCCGGAAAGCCCCTATCGCTGGTCGAGTCCGTCTCTGAACGCGATGATCTCGTCGCCGGGTCCGCCCAAGCCGATTCGCTACATCATCAATACCGGGATGGATCCCGATCACACCGGCGGCAACGAAGTGCTCTCTGCTTTGCCGGCCGATTCGAAGATCCTGGGCGTGACCTTCCCGCCTGTGGGTGTGGCGCCTACCGCGACTGTGATCGCGCATGAGAACGTGCTGGGCCGGATGAGCGCGGAGACCAACGGCAAGCCTGCGGTTGCATCCGGGTTGTGGCCTACCGATACCTATCGCGGGATGTCCTACAAACTAAGTGAATTTTTCAACGGTGAAGGCGTCCAGCTCTTTCACGTGCCGGCCGCGCATACCGACGGCGACAGCATGGTGTATTTCCGCTACTCCGATGTGATCGCGGCGGGCGACATTCTTTCGACCACCAGCTATCCGCTCATCGATCTGGCCAAAGGCGGCACGATTCAAGGCGCGCTGGACGGACTGAATCACATCCTGGACATCGCGATTCCCGAATTCCGCTCCCAGGGCGGCACGCTGGTGATCCCCGGCCACGGACGCCTGTGCGACACCGGAGACGTAGCCAACTATCGCAACATGGTGGCCATCATCAAAGATCGCATCGCGGACATGATCAAGAAAGGCATGACTTTGCAGCAAGTGAAAGCGGCCAAGCCTACCTTGGAGTACGACGGCCTGTACGGCTCTACCACCGGGCCATGGACCACCGATATGTTCGTCGAGGCGGCTTATAAGAGCTTGAGTCCAAAGCGCTAGGTACAATAACTTTTGAGGAGAGTTTCATGAAAAGCAAGATGCTTCTGGGGCTGGCCAGTTCTCTCATATTCGGCATCGCTGCCTATGCGCATCACTCTCTGGGGGCGACCTACGAGTCGGATAAAGAGGTGAAGCTGGAAGGCAAGATCGTCCAGCTCTTGCTGCGCAACCCGCATTCGTTTCTGCAGATCGACGTTCCCGATAAGGACGGCACGCTGCAGCGCTGGTCTCTGGAGTGGCGCGGTTCCGGGCAGCTCGGCCAGGCGGGCATCAAGCGCGATACTCTCAAGGCCGGAGACGCCGTCGTCGTCACCGCGAATCCATCCCGCACCAAAGGCGATAACCGCGGCGCGCTGAAGACTCTGCATCGCACGTCGGACGGGTTCGGCTGGGGCACCAGGCCGGGTGAAACGATTGAATAGGCTGGCCGCATTTGCCGCTGCAGTTTGCTTGCTTGCCTCGCCTGGTTTTTCACAAGGCAAGGGGGGAGGCGGGCGTGGTGCCGCCGGCGGACGTGGCGGAGGCGCTGCTCCTACTCCCAAAGCCACCGCGGCCATCGACATGACCGGCTTCTGGGTCTCCGTTGTAACCGAAGACTGGATGTTCCGCATGGTGACGCCGCCCAAGGGCCAGTATCTGGGTGTTCCCCTTAACGCTGCCGCCCGGCGGGTAGCCGACGCGTGGGATCCGGCGAAAGATGAAGCCGCGGGCGAACAGTGCAAGTCTTATGGAGCCGCTGCTGTGATGCGGGTTCCCGGAAAGCTGCACATCACCTGGGAAAACGATACGACCATGAAGATCGAGACCGAAGCGGGCACGCAGACCCGTCTGTTTCATTTCGGCAGCGATGCGGCGGGAAGTGAAGCCCAGAAATTGGCACAAAGCAGCGCGGCATCCTGGCAGGGATATTCCATCGCGGAATGGGAACAAGCTGCGGTGGGTCGTGGCGAAGCTCGCAACGGCGACCTGAAAGTAGTCACCACCAGGCTGCGGCCGGGTTATCTTCGCAAGAACGGCGTCCCTTACAGCGAAAACGCGATCGTCACCGAGTGGTACGACCTCCATCGCGATCCAAGCGGTACCTGGTTGGTGGTCAGCACCGAGGTGAAGGATCCGCAGTATCTGAGCGTTCCGTTTATCACCAGCACGCATTACAAGAAACTGCCGGATAGCGCCCCTTGGAAGCCTGAGGCGTGCTCTTCGCGGTAAGCCAGCACAAGCTACTCCGGCAGTCCTTCTAATTCCTTCCAATGCCGCTCCAGCGCGATGCGAACCAGCTGGGAGCGCGTGCGTACACCGGTTTTCGAGAACAGCTGCTGCAGCACGGCTTTCACCAGCGGCTCGGAAACCCCCAGTGTAAAGGCGATCTCCTTATTTGTCTGACCCGAAAACACTGCGCGGAGCACCTGACGCTCGCGCGGGGTAAACTCCTGTGAGGACTCGGCACCGGCCGGCGCCATCGCATCCGGCAGAGGAGGTGGAGTCGCGGCAGGTTCCATTTCGCCGGTAATCTCACGAATGCGCTCGATCAGCACTTCGGGGCGCTCCTGCTTGAGAATGATTCCGGCGCACCCTCGTTCCACCAGCCGCCCGGCCTCCAAACGGCTGACCCCGGCGGTCACCACTAGAATTTTGCCTTTGAATTGGGCCTGCCGGGCCAAGGGCAGAAACGCCCCGCCTTGCTGCAAACCCAGATTAATGTCCAAAAGGACGACATCTACGGCATTGCTTTTTAGCACCGCGATGCCCTCTTCGACTGTGGCGCACTCGCCCACGATTTCGAAGTCCGACTCGCGTCCCAGCAAGCGCGCGATAGCTTCGCGGAACAAAGAGTGATCGTCGATCAGCAGGATCCGAGTCAATGGTTCACCCTGGCGAATTCATCGTCTGATTCACTACCGAAGCGGGAAGCTCCACGATGAAGGAGCACTCGCCGGGCTGCTGCGTCTGATGCAGTTCACCGCCAAAGGTCCGGATGATGGCCCGCGAGACGAATAATCCCAGACCCGTCGAAGAAGCGCCCGGCTGAAACGGCTGGAACAAACGGTCTGCCGCGGCGATTCCCGGACCGTTATCGGAAAATCGGATCACCACCGTTCCTTCCAGTGCGTACGCGGTGATGCTGAGGCGCGCGCCCGGCCGCCCGCGCAGGGCGCCGATGCTGTTCTTCGCCAGGTTGAGAAATATCTGTAAGAGGCCGGAACGGTCCACTCGAACGCCGGGCAGGTCTTTGTGGATTTCCCACTCCCCCTGAATTCCGCCTTCTTCCAGGCCGGGGGAAACAATGGCGCGCAATTCCTCCAGCAGCTCGCTGACATCCAGGCCCTCGAGAACATCTTCGGTTGAATCGGTGAGCTCGGTGGAAGCCAGCTTCAGGGCGCTCTCGACCACGGTACCTAGCGCCCGGAAGTCCGCGTTGTCGTTCAGGCTGATCGTCTTGGTGAGGTTATGGTGCAGCACGGAAGCGGCCGCTGCCAGGTTCCGCAATTCGTGCGATACCGCCCCGGCGACAATTCTCGAATTGCTGAGCAGCTGCTTCAGTCCGCCTTCCTCCCGGTCGCGCACCTGCTCCGTTACGTCCAACAGGATCACCGCCAGACAAGGGCCGGAGGCCGCGCTATAAGCGGACACCCAGGCTTGTGCGAAGAACGTCTCGCCGTTGCGGCGATGACCGCTGGCCTCCACCATAGTCTGGGTCAGCCGGGCGGCCTGCGGTGATTCCTGAAGCCGCGCCAGCAACGGAATATAGCTTTCGACTGGTTCCCCTTCAGGCGATGTGCCGGCCGAGAACCCCAGCATGCGCGCCGCGGCGTTATTGGCCCGGGCGATCCGGCTTCGCGAATCTACGGTCAGCACTCCTGCCGGGCTGCTGTCTACCAGGGCTCGGGCTTCCTGCTCTGCGTCCGAACGCAGACGCAGCTCTTGTTCGCTCTTGCGCAGAAGGACGATGGACATCCGCCGGTTGCGAACTAGTTCGCCCGCAAAGAGCGCGCCGCCTGTAAAGGCCACCATGGTCAGGGCGAGCCGCTGGGGAGCCGGGCCTGAGAAATCGTAAGGCCCGAATTGTTCCCGCGCCAGCGCTGTCGCGATCGCCGTCAGGAAAGTGGCCCAGCGGGGAATGTACCCGGAGGCCACAATTAGCGGGAGGAGATATAGCCCGCCTAAGGGAATATCCCGGCCTACGTAGTTCTCCAGAGCCAGCAGCGTAACGATGCTAAGAACGCATCCCGTTAATAAAGCGACGAGCTTCCAGCCGGACAGCGGATCTGTTACTCGAATCGCCATGCTCGCGTTCTTGATGATAGTCCGGGGAAAGGTCTTTTGCCAAGGCGAAAAATGGGGATGACCTAAAGAATACTATCATTTACGAAACTATCCGAAAGATAGGTTGTAGCGTTTCAGAAGCTATGTTCTACTCTAATTGCGACGTTCAAGCCTGGCGGCAACCCAGGTAGCGTTATTAATCGGGAGATGAACGAACCTCCGATCGTTCCTACTCCTGATTTGGTTTCCTTTTTGGACGTCGCACAGTTACTTTCCTCCTAGTGAAGAGCGGGATCTCCGGGTCCCGCTTTTTAGCTTTCCGGCTTATCGCGAATGGGCCGACTGCACCTTGCCGTCCTCAATCCGGATTACAGTAACATCTCTTCCGCTCTTGCGTGCGTAGACCAGAGTTTCCATCATCCGGCCGTCATCCGAAGTCGTGGTTGTGGCCAGCGCGGGTTGTCCGAACCTTTCGGCGATATTATCCCGCTCTGATCCTACCGGGATTTCGCGCGGCTGGGGAAATTCTTTCGGAATAGGAGCGGGCTTGGGCGGCGCCACCACCACCTCAGCCACTGGCGTTATCGGCGGCGCGGCAGCTTCCACAACCGGGACTGCGGCGGCAGCCTTCCTGGCAGCTTTAGCTACTAGTAGTTTCTTCTTGGCTTCCTTAGCCTCGGCTTCCTTAGCTTCCGCCTCTTTCGCGGCAGCCGCCTGGGCCTCATCGATCGTGGGCTGAACGTTTGCAGGCTGAGAGTTGAAGATTGAGACCGAACCGCCGTTCGCGATCCAGATTCCAATTCCGCCCACAATCAGAACGGCAAGTAAAACCAGAACTACCGCTTCTTTCATACTTCTCCTCCGGGGTGCAGCCAGCACCGGCGTTAACTGTCTACCGGGACAATGTGTAGTTAAGATTCTATAACATTTAAGAGCCGGGGGACGGCCCCGGCCCCCCGCCGACGTTGTATACTCTTTTGAGTAACTCGCTCACACATGTTGTGGTTTCCTTGCCAGCTTTGTGGCCAGTCCGGCCAGTGTGAGCGTTAAGGCCGTGAGGCCACCATCCGTCGTTCGCCCGAGAAGATGCTCGGAGCGGCCGGGGGTCTGTCCAGAATCAGGAGAATAATCGAATGAGCGAAGTTCTAAGTGGAGCCGAGTTTAAGAAGCAGTTGCGGGCCGGAAAGCCCAAGTTGGGCCTATTCATCAATTCGCATAGCCCCACCGTCGCCGAGCAACTGGCGCACAGCGGCTACGATTGGCTGCTGGTAGACACCCAACATGGACCCATGGGACATGAAACCCTCTCGGCGATGTTGGCCGGAATCGCACAAGGCGGCGCAAAGTCGTTCGTGCGGGTAGCGGGGTACCAGGACCGCGCCGGTATTCAGCAGACCTTGGACATGGGAGCCGACGGCGTTCTGATCCCCTACATCAACACCGCCGACGAAGCGCGCCAAGCCGTGAGTTGCGCGCGTTATCCCACCGCCGGAACGCGGTCGGTTTATTTTCCACAGCGCAGCATGAACAAAGCCGGACTGTTAGGCTACGCAGGCGCGGCCAACGAAAACACCATCGTCGCGCTGCAAGTGGAAACAGCCGACTGTATCAAGAACATGGACGAGATCGCCGCGGTCCCCGGCGTCGATATCCTCTTCCTCGGCCAGAACGATCTGTGCATGTCGATGGGGCTGTTTGAAAAATACAAGTTCCCCGATATGTACACGTCGCCCGAACTGCAGGCGGCAACCGACAAGCTGCGCGCAGCCGCCAAGAAGAACAACGTGATCCTGGGGCTGTTCCTGTTCGGCACGGCGCGCGTCGGCGAGTTCCTGGACAAAGGCTTCCCCTTCATCAGCCTGGGCAACGATCTGCACCACATCCTGACGCAGACCACCGCGTACGTAAAAGACGTCGAAGCCATCTCGAAAGACAAGAGCGTAAGCTGGATCCGCCGCGACACGGCCTTGATGTAGAGGCAGCATTTCCTTTCTAACTACACATGCAACTTGTCGAAGCGATGTCCCGTATTGGGGTGGAATCTGCCTTCGAGGTCCTGGTGAAGGCCAGGGCCCTGGAAAAGCAGGGAAAGAACATCATCCACTTGGAGATCGGCGAGCCCGACTTCCCCACCCCAAAACATGTAGTGGAAGCCGGCAAGAAGGCCCTGGACGAAGGCTGGACCAAGTACGGCCCTACGCAGGGACTTCCCGAGCTGCGCGAGTCCATCGCCGCCTATATTTCACGCACGCGCAACATCCAGGTTGGTCCGCAGAACGTGTGCGTCGTGCCGGGCGGAAAGCCGGTGATGTATTTCGCGATCGTCGCCCTGCTGGAAGCCGGCGACGAAGCCATCTATCCCAATCCTGGATTTCCGATCTACGAGTCGATGATCAAGTTCCAGGGCGCCAAGCCGGTTCCCATCCCGCTCGAGGAAAGCCGCGGATTCTCTTTCGATCTCGATCTGCTGGAGCGCAGCCTGACCGATCGCACCAAGATGGTCATCCTGAATTCGCCGGCGAATCCCACCGGCGGCATCATGCCGGCCGAAGACGTCCGCCGGCTCGCGGAGATCCTGAGCAAACGCGATGTGATGGTTTTGAGCGACGAGATCTATTCGCGCATCTGCTACACCGGTGAGCCCGTTTCGATCGCCAGCTTTCCGGGAATGCAGGAGAAGACCATCATCCTGGACGGCTTCTCGAAGACGTATTCCATGACCGGCTGGCGGCTGGGCTACGGAGTGATGCCGGAATGGCTGGCCGACGCGGTGGTCAAGTTGATGGTCAACTCGAATTCCTGCACTGCGAGTTTTACGCAGCGCGCCGGAATCGCAGCTTTGGACGGACCGCAGGACGACGTGGAGAAGATGGTGGCCGAGTTCCGCCGCCGCCGCGACGCCATCGTGAAAGGGTTGAATGACATCCCCGGCATCCGTTGCTCGGTGCCTGCGGGCGCGTTCTACGCGTTCCCCAACGTGAAAGGAACCGGGTTGCCTTCGAAAGATCTAGCCGATATGCTCCTATATGAGGCTGGAGTCGCCTGCCTGGATGGCAACTGCTTTGGCTCGCATGGAGACGGGTATCTCAGGTTCAGTTATGCAAATTCGCTCGAAAACATTCAGGAAGCTCTCCACCGGATCCGTAAGATCTCGACTCGCTGGGCTCGCTAGCGCCGCTATTCTTTTGACGGCGAGCGCTTTTGCGCAGAGCAAGGCCGATCCCGTCATTCCACGCATGCCCGACGGTAAGCCGAGCTTTGTCGGCTACTGGAACCTGCCCTATACGCCCAACATGGCGGCCAAGGACGGCGAAGCCAGCGTGCCTTACACCGACGCCGGCCGGGCAGCCTTCAAGAATCACGACTCGAAAGACGATCCCACGTCGCTGTGCTTATACCCCGGTATGCCGCGCATCATGCAGTCGCCCTATCCCATGCAGATCATCCAGACCAAGGAATACGTGGTCCTGTTGTTCGAATACATGCGGCAGTGGCGGGCCATCCCCACGGATGACCGCAAGCATCCTGAGAATCTTCCTCCCTCATTTATGGGAGACTCGGTCGGCAAGTGGGAAGGCGATACGTTCGTGATCGATACCACCGGGCTGAATGATCGTACCTGGCTCGATACCGCCGGGCATCAGCACACTGATGAAATGCACTTGACCGAACGCATGCAGCGGACTCCGGACACAATCACGCTGGAGTACACCATAGACGATCCCAAGATGTACTCGAAACCCTGGGTCCAGCAGCGGATCATACGGCCGCTACCGCCCGCCAAGCACGGGTTGCCCGAACTCATCGAGTACTCCTGCGAAGAGAATAATCAGGATCTCCGCCACCTGATCAGCACCAAGCCCAACGCCGACAAGTAGGACGGCTACCTAATCCTCCCCGCCCGGAGTGCCGATGACCTGAGCGGGTGAACTCCAAATCTTCCATCCCTTTGCGGGTCCCGCTGCTGCTCGGTCTGCCGGCGTTCTTCCCCCTGGTCTACACGCTTTGTTCCGCCTGGGCGAAGGGTCTGGTCCCGACGGGATTCATCCAATACGACCTGGCGTATTACGTCGCCAACGCGCGCCAGCATTTCGATGAGGGCTTTCGGCTGACCTACGGAAATCCCTACGCGCCCTACGGGACACCTGCCATCTACTTTCAGCCGCACATCCTGCTTCTCGGAATCCTGCAGAAGCTTGGACTCGATCCAGGCGTCGCTCTGAATCTGTTTGGCCTCGCCGCAGTCGCATTCGCCGCGACGGTGGCTGCGCGACTCTATGAGGAAGTAGTCGGCTGGCGCACGCCCGCGCAGAAACTGGGTTTGGTGTGTTTCTTCTGGGGCGGCGGAATCTTGTCGTTATGCGGATTGACCTTCGGCTTCTTCACTGGAACGCCAGCGGCAAAAGCATCGCTCCTGTTCGATCCCACGGACGGCTGGTGGCTGCTCAACTTCGGCCGCAACCTGGTCTCGCCCACCGAGGCCTATTACCACGGCATCTTTCTCCTGGCGATCCTGATGCTGATCCGCCAACGTCGCGGCGCGGCGCTGGCGCTATCCGCCCTCCTCTCGGCCAGCCATCCATTCTCCGGACTCAGTCTGGCACTCGTTTTCACGTCCTACGCCGCCATCGAGATAATTCTCAAAAGCGGGGCCGCTTCGATTCGATTTCTGGCCGGCGCCGCGGCAATTCTCATTTGCCACGTCGGATACTATCAGGTCTTCCTCAACCGCTTCGCCGACCACCGATTGCTGCGCGCCCAGTGGGAATTAGATTGGCCCTACATCGCCTGGACCATGTTCCCTGCCCTCTATCTGGTTGGAACGTTCGCGTTCATACGGCTCAGCCGCTGGAAACATCTCCAGCCTGTGCTGGCCGATCCGCGCATGCGGCTGTTCATGGTGCTGCTGATCGTAATCCTGGGCCTGACCCATCACGACCTGTTGATCAAGCCCGTCCAGCAGATTCATTTCGCACACGGCTATGACTGGATTGCACTCTTCTTCCTGGGCGCCCCCGGATTGCTGCAATTGCTCGACAAGATCCTGGCGATTCAGCCTGGAGTCTGGCAGAAGCCCTGGCGCACGGCCGCGGTGGCGACATTTCTGCTATTGATGACCTCGGACAATCTGTTCTGGTTCGCGTCCTTCCGTGACGCTGCAGTGCAGCGCTACGCGATCACCATCGATCCGGACGAGCGCGACGTGCTTCGCTGGCTGGGCCAGCATGCCGAGCCTCCGGCGATGATCGCCAGCACCAACAGCAATATCAATTACCTGACCAGCACGTATACACGAGCCCGCTCATGGTTCGGGCACGACTACAATACTCCTCACGCAGAACAGCGGAAGGAAGAAATCCGACGCGCATTTGAGATCGGGACTCCGCTGCCGTCCGGGAATCCGATTTACTACGTCCCGCGCCGCGATCTGGCATGGACGCCTCCCGTAGGCGCTCGGGAAGTATACGAAAACGCCGGCTACCACATCTGGGTGTCGTTGCCCACCAGCGTATTCTTGGGCAAGCGCTGATAGTTCCCGCGATGATAGCCTAGCGGGTCGCCCCCGTGCGTTCCTCCATGCATGGCGTTGCCCACCACAATGCTATGATCCCCGCCGGGATAAATCGCTTCCAGAGTGCATTCGACGAATGCGACCGTTCCATCCAGCACCGGGGCCCCGTTCTGGCCCGGATGATGGGAAAACGCCGCAAACTTGTTATCGCCGCTGCGCGCGAAAGCCGTCGCGATCTGCTCCTGATCCTCGCGAAGGTAGTTGATACAGAAATTCCGGCTGGAAGAGATTGCCGCCAGCGTTTTCGCCCGGTTATCGATGCAAACCAGGAACTGAGGCGGGTCGAGCGATAACGACATCACCGCGCTCATGGTCATGCCCACCGGCTTGGCGTCAGCGGCGATGCTGGTGACTACCGCCACTCCACTCAGCCAGTGACTGGCGATCTGCCGAAAATGATCGGGCGACAGCACGAATCGATCAGTCTACCAGAACCCGTTTGCTTGCAGATTCCTGCGACCTGGCGAGCCCTGGCGCATCTAAATCGATGAGGAAGATCGATGTCCCCTAATGTTGATAGGATTAGGGAGATTAGGATAGAATCGTACTAGGCTCAATTCATGCCACTTGCATTCCCCAAGCCCGCGACGGCCATCCGTCCAGCCTCGTCTTTGCTGGAACAAATCGGCAATACCCCGCTCCTGCGGCTGGCCAAGCTGGATGAAGAATTTCCCGGTGTCGAGATCTACGCCAAAGCCGAGTTCTTCAATCCCGGCGGGTCAGTAAAGGACCGCGCGGGGCTGAATATGATCCTGGACGGCGAGCGCACCGGCCGTCTGACCAAAGATCGTATTCTGCTGGACGCCACCAGTGGCAACACCGGCATCGCCTACGCCATGATCTCGGCGGTCAAGGGCTATCGCGTCAAACTTTGTTTGCCGGAGAACGCCTCGCATGAGCGCAAGCAGATCATGAAGAATTACGGCGCGGAGATGGTTTTCTCCGACCCCGGCGAAGGCTCCGATGGAGCGATTCGCCTGTGCAAAAAGATCTACGAAGCCGACCCGGATGCCTACTTCTATCCGGACCAGTACAACAATCCGGCGAATTGGAAAGCCCATTTCGAAGGCACCGCGGTCGAGATCATGGAGCAGACCAAGGGCGCGATCACGCACTTTGTAGCCTGTATGGGTACCAGCGGAACGTTCATGGGGAACACCCGGCGGTTTAAGCGCGACATGCCGCACGTGCAGTGTATCTCCGCGCAACCTTCCTCGGGATTCCACGGCCTGGAAGGCTTGAAGCATATGCCGACCAACATCGTGCCCGGCATCTACGATTCGGCGCTGGCCGACGACAACCTCTGGATTGAGACCGAAGACGCCTACTCGATGACCCGCTGGCTGGGTCGCAACGAAGGGCTTCTTGCGGGTATGAGTTCGGGCGCGAATGTTCATGCCGCCCGCGAAGTGGCGAAACGGCTGGTCAAGGAAGGCCGAGGAGGCGTGATCGTGACGATTATCGCCGACGGTGCGACCAAATATCTCAGCGAACCATTTTGGAATGATTAAGGTTGACGCGCAGGCTTGGGCCGTCATGGTGGCTCATGCCGAAGCCAAATTCCCGAACGAGTGTTGCGGGGCCATGATCGGAAAGATCGACGGCGACGAAAAGCATGTGACCTCGGCCGAGCCGATGGAGAACGCGTATGGCGGCGCGCAGGGCGCTCGCTACGAGCTGCGTCCTGAGGATTTGCTGGATGCCGATAAGCGCGCCCGGGCCGCCGGATTGGACCTGATCGGCATTTTCCACTCGCATCCGGACTGCGATGCGTACTTCTCCAAAACCGATCTGGAGAACTCCTGTCCGTGGTATTCGTTCGTCGTACTATCAATCAAGAGCGGTAAGTTCGACCACGCGAATAGCTTCCTTCCGAACGCTGAACAAACCGCCGCGGAGAAAGAAGAATTGTTATGGCCAAAGTCCTGATTCCGACGCCCCTGCGCCAATACACGGAGAAACAAGACTCCGTGGAACTCACCGGATCCACAGTGGGCGAGGTGCTGGGCGCGCTGACTACCAAATTTCCAGACCTGCGCAAGCAGCTTTTCAACGATGAAGGCAAGCTGCGCAGCTTCGTCAACGTGTATCTGAACGATGAAGACATTCGCTATCTGAAAAAGGACGCGACAGCGGTTGCCGCCGCCGACACTTTGTCGATTGTCCCGAGTATCGCGGGCGGTTCCGCCGGAGTCGCTCCGCCGCCGCTGGCGTCGCTGTCGAACGACGAGATCCTGCGCTACTCGCGCCACCTGATCATGCCCGAGGTCGGCATGGAGGGGCAGCTTCGCCTGAAGAATTCGAGCGTACTGCTGGTCGGAACCGGAGGCCTGGGCGCTCCGCTCGGTATGTATCTGGCGGCCGCCGGCGTGGGCCGGATGGGCCTGGTGGATTTCGACGTGGTCGATTTCACCAACCTCCATCGCCAGATTATCCACGGCACCAAGGACGTGGGCCGCAAGAAACTGGATTCGGCGGCGGATACGATTTCCGACATCAATCCCAACGTCAAGATCGAACGCTACGACACCATGCTGTCGAGCGAGAACGCTCTCGAAATCTGCAAGAACTACGATCTGATTATCGACGGCACGGATAACTTCCCCACCCGTTACCTGGTCAACGACGCTTGCGTGCTGCTCAAGAAGCCCAACGTCTACGGATCGATTTTCCGCTTCGAGGGTCAGGCGACCGTCTTCGCATTTCCGGGCGGCCCTTGCTATCGCTGCCTGTATCCTGAGCCGCCACCTCCCGGCCTTGTCCCGAGCTGCGCCGAGGGCGGCGTGTTGGGGATTTTGCCGGGCATCATTGGACTCATCCAGGCCACCGAAGCCGTGAAGCTGATTTTAGGCGTCGGCGAAACGCTGGTCGGCCGGTTGGTGCTCTACGACGCGCTGGCCATGCGGTTCCGCGAGCTGAAGCTGCGCCGCAATCCGGAATGCCCCGCGTGCGGCGATCATCCGACCATCACGAAACTGATCGACTATCAGGAGTTCTGCGGCATTCCGCACCCCGAGCCGCCTCAGTCGCATGGTCTCAAGGACGGCGAGATTGATCCCGTGGAAGTGAAGGAAATGATGGATCGCGGATCCCCCTTCCTGCTGCTGGACGTCCGCGAGCCGCACGAGTACCTGATCTGCAGCATCCCGGGATCCAAGCTGATTCCCGTCGGCGATCTGCCCAAGCGCGTGAACGAGCTCGACACGGCCACGGAGATCGTGGCGCATTGCAAGACCGGCGTGCGCAGTGCCAAGGCCATGGACTTCCTGAAGCAGTCCGGGTTCAAGAAGGTCAAGAACATGAAGGGCGGCATCATCGCGTGGAGCGATAAGGTCGATCCGAACGTTCCGAAGTACTAGTTCAGGTGAAAGCGCAGGCGCAACACTGGAACGCCGCCGGTTACGCGCAGCATGCGCACTTCGTTCCGGCCCTGGGTCAGCCGGTTCTGGACTTGCTGAATCCGCAGCCGCACGAGCGGATTCTGGATCTCGGATGCGGCGACGGCGTACTGTCCGAGAAAGTGGCGGCATCGTGCGCGGCATTGGTGTGCGTGGACAGCTCCGCGGAGATGATCGACGCTGCACGGAAGCGGAGTTTGGACGCACGACGGATGGAGGCAACCAGCCTCTCGTTCGATCACGAGTTTGACGCCGTTTTCTCTAACGCCGTGCTCCACTGGATCAAGAGTGATCCCGACGCTGTCATCGATGGCGTGAAGCGTGCTTTGAAACCCGGCGGCCGATTCGTGGGAGAGTTTGGCGGGCACGGCTGCGTGGCGGCAATCACCGTCGCGCTCATGACGGCGCTCGAACATCTCGGAGTGAAACATCCCGAGCACAGCATCCCTTGGTATTTTCCCACCGTCGAGGATTACCGTTCCAGGCTGCTGCGAGGCGGCTTCACCGTAGAGTACATCGCACTCATTCCTCGACCGACGCCGCTTCCCACCGGCATGAAGGGATGGCTGAAGACGTTCGCCATTCCGTTCTCAAGTCTGGTTCCGGAGCGCGACCGCGAAGCGTTTCTGGACGATGCGGTTGATCGCCTTCGCCCTGTACTGTGCGACGAGCAGGGCAATTGGACAGCCGACTACATGCGGCTCCGATTCGCGGCACGGGTTCCATGACGGGCACGGAGCGGCTGCTAAACTCGTAAGAATGAAATTTGGCGGGTTTTACGAACATCAGCTCCCTCGGCCGTGGACCAAGGATTCCGAGCACACGTTGCTCAAGAACGCGCTGGATGAAGTCGAACTCTCCGACCGCAGCGGGTTCGATTACGTTTGGGCTACCGAGCATCACTTCCTCGAAGAATACGCGCACTCCTCCGCTCCCGAGATCTTCCTGGCGGCGTGCAGCCAGCGAACCAGGAACGTTCGCATCGGCCACGGCATCATCCAGATGTCGCCATACATCAACCACCCGGCGCGCGTCGCCGAGCGCGTCGCCACCCTGGATCTGATTAGCGATGGCCGCGTAGACTACGGCATCGGCGCCGGTGCCACCGAGACCGAGTTGGGCGGCTTTAACGTCCCGCAGGCCGTCAAGAAAGACATGATGCTTGAGGGCGCGCGCGCGGTGGTCGAGATGTTCACGCACGAGCCCTTCCCCGGCATCGATGGCCAGTACGTCAAGATGCCTGCGCGCAACGTCATTCCCAAGCCGCTGCAAAAGCCCCATCCGCCGATGTGGCTGGCGTGTTCCAATCGGACGTCGATTCTGCAAGCCGCGCGGCTCGGGCTGGGCGCGCTGACATTCTCCTTCATCGATCCCGGCCAGGCCCGCCAGTGGGTGGCCGACTATTATGAGACGTTCGAAAAGGAATGCGTCCCGCTGGGCTACTCGGTGAATCCGAATATCGCCATCACCTGCCCGTTTCTGTGCGACCGCAACGAGCCGCGCCTGCAGCAGATTGCCGCTGAAAGCTACGGCTTCTTCATCTACGGTCTGGGGCACTACAGCTTCTTCGGCGAGCATGAGCCGGCCAAAACCGACATCTGGGATGAGTTCAAGAATCGTCCCAAGGATTTCGCCATGCCGGAAGGCCGCCCGCTGGACTGCGTCGGGACGCCCGGGCAGCTCCGCCAACGCCTGCTCGACTTCGAAGACGCCGGCATCGACCAGGTGATCTGCCTCTCGCAGGCGGCCAATATCTCGCACGACATGCTGAGCTCCTCCATTGAGCTGTTCAGCAAGGAAGTGTTACCCGAGTTCAAGGAGCGCGAACAAAAGCGCGCCGGACTCATTGCCGGACGGCGAGAGCGGCTCACGGAGATCTGCATGCCCCGGCGGCCCAAGACGCCGGCGCCCGGCGCGCCCACGATCATTCGCGCAGCCGGACACCACTAAACGCACGAAGCTGCGCGAAATGCCGCACCCGCTGGAAACAGCGGCTCATTTTCAATCACATCCATTGGCCTCGGGATTGCATATCCGGTGGTATGGATACGGCAAGAGTGAAGTCCGCCGCCCGCTGGCTCGGATTCGGCACGGGCGTAGCTGTAGCGACATATGGAGTGTACGTGGGAGCATCGTGGCTGCGTTACGGGCATGCAAAACGTCCGGGCGAGGCTAAAGACGGCGATGAGCTGCTCGATCGCTTCATGCCCGAATACGAGATCGCCGAACAGCACCAGGTGAAGGTAGCTGCGCCGGCGGATATCACGTTTTCAACTGCCTGTGCCATGGACCTTCAGGATTCTGAGATGATCCGTGCGATCTTCAAAACCCGGGAGCTGCTGCTCTGTGCGAAGCCGCAAGGCGCCGATCTTCCTCGCGGTCTGCTGGCCCAAACGCAAGCCCTGGGGTGGGACGTATTGGCGG
>Ga0157378_10000476_pt1 | contig 38127 bp, 25 predicted proteins | sample M65metaG_FD_115309 | JGI IMG/M metagenome (GOLD analysis project Ga0157378, IMG submission 115309) | Miscanthus rhizosphere microbial communities from Kellogg Biological Station, Michigan, USA - M6-5 metaG | ecosystem: Host-associated > Plants > Roots > Rhizosphere > Soil | place: USA: Michigan... | reverse complement strand
GCTCGAGCGCTCAAGCACGCTAATGAGAACCTGGAAGAGAACGAGCCTCTGTTGCAGCGTTTCGAGCCTTACATTATGCGACACACGGCACTCACCCAGCTTGGTGAGTCCGGCTGCGACGTTTTCACCCTAGCGCGGATCGCCGGGCATAGTTCGATCACGATCACCCAGCGTTACGTTCACCCCCAAGCCGATGCAATCGAACGGGCTTTCTTGAAGCTGAGTGGGCACAAAACTGGGCACACGGAGGAAATCATTCAACTATTGCCAGCACCAAAAGTCCGCAAAAAGGCTTTGCTTAGAAAGAGATAAGTGGTGAGCCGGGGAGGACTCGAACCTCCAACCCGTTGATTAAGAGTCAACTGCTCTACCATTGAGCTACCGGCCCGAACTTTAGAAGTTTACACAGGCTGCGCGGTTTTGTCGAACGTGGCAGAATTCAGAAGGTCCAGAAGAAGTTCGCCAAATAATAGGTTCCATAACTTGGTCTGAGGGCCTTGGTCGGAAGGACTACGGCTTGCGAAGGACTGCCGCCAATTCTCGGGCTACCTCTCTCGCACGCGGCACGTCGTCGGGCTCAAAGGAAATCGCTGAGACGCGGGGATGACCGCCGCCGCCGAATTTCTCGGCCAACGACGCCAGGTTTTTGTCAGCAGTTGCCTGATTCCATGGATTCGTGCCCAGAGAAACCTTGGCACGCACCTGCGAGGCGCTGACGCTTACCGAGTAGACCGCTTCGGGGTGCAGCAAGTAGGGAATGAACTTGTTGTAGCCTTCGAGATCCAGATCGCTCACGTCAAAAAAGACTACGCCGTCTTTGGCCTCGCTACGCTGCCGTAAGATGTCAATGGACTTTCGGTGACGCTCGAGCAATGCCCCCAGATGTTTGGCTACCAGCGGCAGCTTGATCATCTCGGACAGTGGACGGTAAGCAAGGTCGGGGATGATGCGTGCCGGAATATTGTCTTCAGGCGCCGCTTCGATCACCAAAGCCAACTGCGTCGCAGGTTCGGCCAGCTCCACCGCGGATTGCGGCGTGGGATACTGCGCGCCGTCGATCAGATCGCCCCAATGAATCAGATCCTTGAGCGGCGCAGTGTCGAATCCGAATTTTTCTCGCGCCACCGTGGCGATCAACTTCGTACATGATTTGTAATCCGGCTCATAAAACATTCGCGGACCAGGGTGGGTGCGAAATTGCTCGGCGTCCTGAGGAGTAAGGAACGCGCTTTGGTGATGATCGAACCACCAGGTTACCTTCGGCGAATTCGAATATTTGAAATCGACAATGACGTTTTCGTCGCCGTCAAAGAGGCCGGGCTCCCATGGCGGCACGGCGCGATGGGTCATGCCCGAAAAATGAAATTCCGCGGCGTCGTCGAAGCGCTCGCGATAAAAGCGATAGAACAGGGCCGCCGAAGCAGTTCCGTCAAAGCAGCGATCGTGGAAGCAAAGCCGTACACGGGTCATAGGGTCAGTGGGATGGCCTTTGGTAGCCTATTACGCATACCGACAGCACAAACAAAGCCTTAAAGATTGGCGTTAGCTGTGGAGGAAGTCAAGTAGCAAGCTTGACCTCGTCCGAAAAGCAACGGGCCGTCCAGTGATCCGGACGGCCCAGCGTGTGGTGCTCGCTAAGGGCAGAAATTACCTGACCATATTCTCGACCATATTGCCGATGATGGGTAGTTTGTACTTTTCGTTGTTGTAGGCCTTGTACATCAAGTAGATCCAAGCGATAAGCACGCCAACGCCAATAATGGGCCACAGGAATACCATTAAGAATCCGACCGGGAAATGCAGCATGGATGTGATCATAGTCAAAACGAAGCTCACGATCCCAAACGCCACGTAGATTGCGAAGATCGCGATATTGAATGCGATGGACTGGGCAGCGTGAAATTTGACAAAAGGCCTCTTGTCGATCAGCAGAAAGATCAATCCGCTAATCCAGCCAAAGATATAGCAGAGCAGACCTGCAACGTTCTCTTGTATTCCGGCCGTCGGCGACGCTGCCGCAGCCGACGGCGCAGCTGCGCCTCCCTGGGCCGCACCACATTTTGGGCAGAACGCCGCTCCACCCGTATCCGCACCACAAGCGCTACAAAACGCCATAAACCGACCTCCCCGAGGCAAATTTGAATGACGCGGAGGGTAGCAAAGGATGGTGCGGACTGCAATGTTTATCCCCTGAAGGTAGGGACAGATCAGCGGGAGTCTTAGGCGACCGCGCTGTGTCTCTGGCTCAGCGTCGCGTGACCGGCCTTCAGAGTATATTGCAAGGCGAAATAGGACGATTGAGAGAGTTCCCGATGAAAGTCAGCTTGATCGCCATACAAGCGCTTCGGCACTTTCCGCCCCAGGATACTAATTGACAAAGGAGTTCGCCTAAAAGAATAAGGCGCTAGAGTAATGCTATTGTCGCCGCCGACTCGAAGTTCCCAATCTACTTCCCCGCCCTCTTCGTTCGCCGGCACGGCTTCGATGCTTGCGTCCTCGGGCGGGCGCAGACAGAAGTATAGGGACAGCCGATCGAGAGCCTCAAGCATCCGGGCGCTCCGTTCCAGCGATTCTTCTTCCGCCAAACTCTTGGTCGCCGGATTCATTCGTAAATCCGCTTTCAATCGCAATTGTTGTGCCTCTAACCGCAGCATACATTCATTGACGATCTGGAGTTCGCTCGACTTTACGTATTTTGCCGAGAAGCCCGGCAGGGTCGCGCGGGCACGATCGTAAAGCCCCGCGCAGTGGATACTCACGAGCAAGCCGGCGTATGGGTCCACCCGGACGATCCGTTCAATACCCCGCTGGTAGAGCGCGATGTGCTCCTCCGTGGGGATGGACATGAAGGTATACGGCATGCGCGTCTTAGGATCGATTCTGGGCTGCAGTTCCCATTCCGCCCAGCCGTTATCATGCTCGCGGGCTGCAAGGCAAAACGACTCGAACATGTCCGGCCTGCGAAAGCATTCGTTGCCCCATTGTCTCGCAAGAAATCCAGACAAAATTGCATGATCCGTCTGCCGGATCACCAGAAGATGATCACCGCGATCTTGCAGAATCATCGCGCCTCCTGCGGTCGCAGAAGCGCTGGGGAATAGCGCGGGCTGCCGAGAAATTCATCGTTAATCCCGAAGTGGAGCGCTTCGAGTCGCCCTTATTATGACCTCGGAGGTGTCGCCAATCCAGCAAGCGAATCGTGACAGTGCGCAGAGGTTACAGGCCACCGAGGACGGCTTTACAGCGAGTACCCGATTCATCGCAAGGCTGCGTCCGCATTGTCCGCAGATGCCATTGTTTCACGCACGTCAGGACTCACGGGCACAAGCATGGACATTGCCGGGCGGGTCGCAATTGCAGATTGGTGCGGTAGAGAGGACTCGAACCTCCACGGCCTTGCGGCCAACGGCTCCTAAGGCCGTCGCGTCTGCCAGTTCCGCCACTACCGCGCTGGCAATATTCTCTCACGTCTTGCGGCTTGGAAGTATGGTGTAGTCATCTGCGACTACGCCGATATTCACGAGATTTTCTGTGTGGGAAGCGTAATCGGCTCAACATCCCACACACAGCATTACGGCTGCTTTTCCTGGTGTGAATCAAGCTACTCATTTGCCAGGCTGCAGGTAGTAGTGAATCGCGGGAGTGAACACCAGGGAGAACACCATGGAGCTCAGAAGGCCTCCGATAACGGCGATTGCCAGGGGCTGAAGCATTTGCGAACCCGCTCCAATGGCGAGGGCGAGCGGGAGCATACCGGCAACGGTGGCGAGCGCCGTCATGGCGATCGGCCGCAAGCGCCGACGCCCCGCTTGAATCATGGAGGTTTTGAGAGAAAATCCCAAGCCGCGAAATCGTTGTTCCGCGTCCAACAGCAAAATGCCATTCTTCGCAACGACGCCGATGACCATGATCATGCCCATGAATGAGGCCACATTGAACGTAGTCCGAGTGATCAGCAACGCGACGAATGCTCCAAACGTAGATAACAACGCGGAGGCGAGAATCGCGATGGGCGCGGAAAATGTTCGAAATTCGAATAACAACACCGCAAAAAGAAGGAGCACCGCCAGCAGCAGAACCATCAGCAAATCGTGAAATGACTTCTGTTGCTCTTCGTATTGCCCCCCATACTCCACGCGGATAGCGGTTGGCAGGTGCAGATCGCTAAGAGCCTTTTGCACTCTGGCAATCCCGGTACCTAGATCCAGGCCTTCCAGCCGCGCTGTAACTTGGATTAGCCTTTGAAGATTTTCTCGCCGAATTTCAGTCTCGCCAGGGGCGTTGACTACGTTTGCGAGAGAGCCTAGTGTGGCGGTGCGTCCGGTGGCACTAACTAGCAAAGTGTTGGCCATTCGTTCGAGCGTGGCGCGGTTGGCGTCGGGGAATCGGATGCGAATGGTGTAGGAGCGATCATTCAGTATTACCGGCGTTGCTGCTGGTTCACCTTCGAGGATTGCGGCCGCGTCTACGGCGATCTCCTCCGGCGTAAACCCCGAACGGGCAGCGACCGCAGGATTGATCTGAAAAGTTACTGCCGGACCGCTGATGGCGTCTTCGACGCCATTCAATATATCCACTACACCCGGAACCTTACTGATGGCCTCCGCGACGCGCGGCCCTGTTTCGTTCAGCAGTTTTCCGTCTTGAGAATACAATCGGATCACCACCGGCTCCGGCTGATTGCTCAAGTCACCGATCATGTCCTGCAGTATTTGGACAAACTCAACCTTCGTGGCCGGTTCCGAGGATTCAATTTGGGCTCGTAGGTCGGAAGTTATTTCGTCAACCGATCGGCTACGTTTCCCCTTCAGCTTGACAGTGAAATCTCCGCGGTTCGCTTCTGTGACCGCCGCAAGACCGAGTTGTAAGCCTGTTCTTCGCGAAGTGTTTTCTACCTCTGGCGTGGCCTGCAGCATCTCCTCGATATGCAACAGAATCCGGTTGGACTCTGAGAGAGAGCTTCCCGGCGGCGTGAAATAGTCGAGGATAAATCCACCTTCATCCATCTCCGGCAGAAGATCGCTCCCGAGAATGTGGTAGCAGACGGTGGAAAGTACGACGATGGTGACCAGACTGGCCGCCAACACCAGTGGACGCCGCAGGATTGACTGCATAACTCGCTCATATGAAGTGACGACCTTGCCGAAAAATCCAGTCATCTGCGCCTCTTCCGCAGCCAACAAGGCTGTGGCGTCCGGTATGGTCTGGGCGACGGCGGTGGGTTCCGCCTCTGGTGCCTTTCGCCGTACAAGGTACTGACTCAGAGTGGGAGTCCATGTCAACGCCAGCAAGAGCGACGTGATCAGCGACACGGTCATGGTGATTGCCAACGCCCGGAAGAAGGTTCCGTTGACTCCGGTTATCGCAATCAAGGGCAGAAAAACGACAATCGGGGTGATCGTCGAGCCCACAAGAGGAACCGTGAGTTCCTGCAACGCGCTTCGGATCGCCTCAAACCTCCCCTGTCCCACATCGCGGTGCAACACGATGTTCTCCAGGATCACGATGGCGTCGTCAATGACTAGACCGACAGCGGCTGCAAGGCCACCAAGGGTCATGAGGTTAAAGCTCTGTCCGGTGAGCTTCAACACGATGAACGTAATCAGCAGGGTGATGGGAATAACCAGACCAGCTACAAGAGATGTACCCCAGTCGCGCAGAAATAATACGAGCACGACAGAGGACAGGAGAATTCCGATCAGCACAGCGTCACGCACGCTCGCAATGGAGTCCTTCACGATCGTCGACTGATCATAGAATGGCTCTAGCCGCACCCCTGTCGGCAGGGTAGGGCGAAGCTGTTGAATCAAGGCATGAACTTCGTTGGCCACTTGGAGCGTATTGCTGTCGGGCTGTCGGCTCACATTCAGAAGAACGGCGGGCTTTCCGTTCGCCGTCACTATGGTGTAGACCGGCGCAACAGAGGGCTCGACCCTGGCGACATCCGCGACACGGATTGGAATACCGGCGGCCGAGTTCTTGATGACAATCTGCCCTAACTGCTCCGCGGATCGCACCTGACCGCTGACGAGCCCTAGCACAAGCTGATGCTCGCTTTCGATCAGTCCCGGCGAATCGATCAAATTAGTTCGACGAATGGCGTCGAGAATGTCCGTGACCGTAACGCCGGACGCCGGAAGCCGCACCGGATCTGGAGTCACCTGAAATTCCGGCACTCGCCCGCCTTGGACCAGGACGGTCGCCACTCCATCCAAGCGATTCATTCGCGGCTTGATGTCGTAGGTGGCAATTTCCCACAGCCGGTTCGGAGGCACGGAATCCGATGTCAAGCTGTAACCGATGATCGGAAAGGCCGCGAAGGTCAGCCGGTGCGTGTCGACTTTTGCGGTCGGTGGGAGTTCGGCTTGCAGCCGGGCCACGACCGCGTCGACTCGCTGCAGCGTCAACACCATATCGGAATTCCAGTCGAAAAAGAGATCGACCTCCGCCGAACCCCGGCTCGTGATCGACCGCACGTTCTGCAAGCCGGGAACGCTGTTCACTGCTTCTTCGATGGGCCGGGTAATCGTCACCAGCATCTGGTCGATTGGCGCGACACCATTGTCAACACCGATGACGATCCGGGGGAAATCCGTGCTGGGGAAAACAGAGACCGGGATCGAAAACGCAAGGTACGCGCCGACTAGCGCCAGGGCGATGGTAAAAAATAAAATGGGACTAGATAGTCGGTCAAACCACGGTGACTCAGCCCGCTCGCCATCTGGTAAGGGCACGCCGCTCACTAGCTATTGCTCCTTGCCCTTTGTCGATGCGCCAGGTTTCTTTCCCCTGTCGTCGCCAGATTTCTCGTCGGAATCGGCCTCGTTTTTCCTATCAGCCTTGTCGGGTTTCTCGATCTGAATCGCCGTGCCATCCGGCACCGCATATCCTCCGGAAGTAATCACAGCATCGCCCACGTTGATCCCACTGGTAATTTGGGATAGAGCCGATGTCCTTATGCCGAGATGCACGGCCGTTCGATGTGCTTTCTGATCAGCCCCCGCCAGCAAGACGTAGTAAGCACCCTCTACATCTTTGAAGACGGCAGAAGTGGGCACAACGATGGCGTCTTTTACCGTTTTTGCTGTCATCTCGACGCTCGCGGTCATTCCTGGTTTCAATAGCGGGGTAGGCTTGCGAGTCTCCACCCATACCTCGATGGTGGTGCTGCCTGGGTCCAGCGCGGGACTGACCAGACTGACCCGGGCTGTCACTGGCTCGCCCAATCCGTTGACCTTGATCTCAGCATCATCACTGACCTTCAACAGTGCCGCCTCCGATTGCGGAACGTGCATCTTCGCTACCAGGCTCGAAATGTCCATGACGGTCAGAATCGGCTGGTTTGCCGTCGCCAAATCTCCGACGTATAAGGGGCGATCAGTCACAACTCCGTTGATAGGGCTTCGAATCTCCGAGTAGCTCAGCTGAGCCGTTGCGGCTCGATAGTGTCCTTCCGCCGATTCCTTCGTGCCACGAGCCGCTTTCGTCAGCTGTTCTTTGCCCATCCGCTGTAAATCCGCCAGCTGTTTCTGGGCTTGCTCGTTCTGGCTTCGCGCCTGCGCGAGCGCGACCTCTGCTGAGTCGAGCTCTCGCCTCGGGATCGCGCCTTGCTGATACAGATCCCTGCGACTTTCGTAGACCTTTTGTGCGGCATCAAAACCAGATTTTGCCGCAGCCGCTTCCAGTTCCGCTCTCTGCACTTGCTGCGGCAGTCCGGAGTTCACGGTAATCGCGTAGGTAGCATCGGCCTGCTCAAAATCTCCCTGGCTCGCTTGCGCTTGCGCCGCCAAATCCTTGTTCTCCAGCACAGCCAGCAACTGCCCCTTTTTCACTCGGCTCCCGCGCTGCACCTTAAAATCTGTAATCGTTGAAGTGATTTTTGGAGCGACCGTCGCTTGCTTCAAAGGGAAGATGACAGCCTCAGCTGAAACCAATTGCGACAGCGAAGTTCTCTCGGCGGGCACCACCTGCACGTTGACGACCGGTTCCTTTTCCTTTTCGCTTACACTACATCCACATAGTGCAAACATCAGAAGGAAACCAATCCACGCACACGCTGCAGCCCGTCGGCATGCCGGGTTCCACGCGACTTCGGCGCCGTTCTTCATGGCCTGGAAAAGACTCCCGTCAGCGTCTGCAGATTGGCCAGCGCTACGCGGTAGCGGACCGCGCCGTCTTGAAATGCAGCATCAGCAGTGGTCGCAGTATTCTCCGCATCCACCACTTCCAGAACCGTCGACTCGCCATTTTTGTACCGCAGATTGATCAATCGCAGGCTTTCCGCTCCCAACGCCGCCGATTGCTGGAGTGTGGCGAGCTCCTGAGCAGCGGTTTGCGCTTCGGCATACAACGATCTCAACTGCGCCAGGAGTTTCCTCTGCGCGAACGATAGCTCCCGCCTGGCCTGATTCCGTTGTAGTTCAGCCTGCTTCACCTTGCTTTGGGTCGCTCCCCAGTTCCACACCGGTATGTTCAGCGTCGCTACCGCAGAAGAGCCCAAATTTGAAACTCCGGCGGTTTGCACCGCAAAGTGCGTCGCATCGATGCCGTAAAAATAGTCCAGGCTCAACGAGGGCAGATAGCCGGAGCGCGCCGCAACTACGCCCTCATTTGCCGCGTTAACCGTTTCCATCGCCGCACGAATATCCGGATTCTCATGCGAAGCGCGAGCTTCCACCTCTGGGAAGGCGGGCAGTGGAAAGTCCGCATGGAGATCCTCAGCGAGTTCAAAGTTGTCGTTGAAGTTCGGAAACACCAGCACCGCCAAATCGAGGCGGGCATTCAACAAGTTCAGCTTCGCATCCGCCAGTTGCCGACGCCGATCGTTGACCTGCAGTTCGCCTTTGATGACGTCGGAATGCGCGACTTCCCCGCCGCTCTCCAGATCTTGTGTGAGCTTCAGAAAGCGTTCGCCCTCATCGGCGGCTCGTTGCGCTGCTTCCAGTTTCTTCTCTGCTGCCGCCGTAATGAAATAGCTCTGTACCACCGTTACCACCAAGCCGCGTGCGGCGATCTCTTGTCGGGCACGCGCTGCCGCAGCAATTGCGGAAGCCCGGCGCGTCTCCGCAAAGCCGGCCACGTCCAACCCTTCGTGCACATTTCCCTGGCTGATGTATTCATGTATTGCATTGTTGGCGATGAACTTCACATTCGAATCCACGCCGTTTCCATCGGTGTAAATCGCCGAGTTGTTGTAATTCACGCTTGGTAGCAATGCCGCCAGCGCTTGCTTCTTGTCTTCACGAGCGATTCCCGCATCGGTCACGGCCGCATGGTAAGCAGTGCTGTTCTTCTGTGCCCGCTGCAAAGCGTCTTCGAGCGTCAATCGTAAGGGTTCGGGATCCTGCTGGGCAGCCAGCGCAGCTGCCAGCAACAAGCCAAGCACCAAACAACCAGAGAACCGGAAGATAGCGGGTGACAAGGGACGCATTTCTCTCCGCGGCACATGACACGGCCCTGGCCGCATGAAAAGAAACGCTAGCGATGTCCAGATAAACGCAGGATTAACTCTTGGGGATTCCCTTTGGCAGGTAAACCGTGAACAAACTTCCCTTCGAAGTCGAGCGCGTCAGTTCGAGCCTTCCGCCATGTGCGCCGGCGATCCATGACGCGATTGCCAGGCCCAGGCCGGCGCCACCGCCGTCACTCTCGCCACGCGTGCGCGCCTTGTCAACGCGAAAAAATCGTTCGAAGATTCGCGACTGCAAGTCCGCTGGAATCCCCGGTCCCGAATCCTCAACACTCAACCGATAGCAGCCATTCTCTTCGCCACTGCGCAGAGCTACCTTTCCACCGCGCGGCGTGTACTTAATCGCGTTATCCAGCAGGTTTAGCAGCATTCGCCGCAACAGCACCTCGTCGCCGCGAACCACGACGTCGCCTCGTGTTTCGGACGAAATCGAAATGTCTTTCGCGGACGCCAAGGTTCGTACATTCTTGGAACATTCCGCTGCCAGCTCATCCAAATAAAAATCGCTCAGTGCCAATGGATGTTGGCCGGCGTCGGCTCGAGCCAGCGTAAACAGGTCCTCCACAATCAGTTTCAGACGCTTCGCTTCTTCCTTCAGAATCTGCAGCGACTCCCGATATTCTTGCTCCGTGCGCGTTTCCTGCGCCAAAGTAACTTCCGCCTCCCCGCACAAAATCGCGACCGGCGTCCGCAGTTCGTGAGATACGTCTGCCACAAATCGCCGCTGCCGTTCGAAAGACTGATCCAGCCGGTCCAGTAATTCGTTGAAGGAGGCCGCCAGCTTTCCCAGTTCATCGCGCGGATTCTTCACCACCAACCGGTCGTGGAGATTCTCCGCGCCGATATGACTCGCCTGATTGCTCATCACCACCACGGGGGAAAGGCTACGCCGCGCCAGCAAATATCCGCCCGCGGCGGCCAGGACAATCGCGAGCGGAATGACGATGACGAACGTACGCGCAAGGATTGCGAGAAACTCGTTCTGCCGATGTAGCGATTGCAGCACGACGAGGATCGCCGCGTCTCCTTCGATGGAAATATGCCGAACGTATCCGCGGTAGATTCGCCCGCTCACGTACACGGAATGAAGGATGCCCGTTTTTACCAAAAGTGGCCTTAACGAAGCTGAGACTGCTTCAGGTGATGGCTCCGTGGTTCGCCCTAGCTGCTCATGACTTTTTGACACTCCGAGCAATTGCCCCTGCGAACTGAAAACCACAAACACTACGTCCCTGAAGCGGTGTTCAGAAATCGCCGCAGCGATCCCAACATCCGCACTTTCCGGTTTCGACCCATCGCCCATCTCTGCATCAACGGTGCTCAAAAAAGAATCCGCAAGCTCAATCGCCTGCGCGTCCGCGCGCCTGACAACGTCTTTTCGGAGTAGCAGATAGGTCGTGCCCGACAGCACTACGAGCACCAACGCCATCACCGTCGTGTACCAGACCGTCAGGCGAGTGCGAACCGAGTTAAACATCGTCGTTTGGCATCTTCCCGTGCGCGGAAATGCGGCGGTTTGGCTCAACGTTGTCCTCGCCGACCCCCAGCACGTATCCTGCACCGCGCCGGGTATGCAGCAAGGGTTTCGCGCGCCCACCATCAATCTTTCGCCGCACCCGGTTCACATATACTTCGATCAGATTCGAAAACGGATCGAACTCCTCGTCCCAGACATGTTCCGCAATCTCCGCGCGGCCCACCACGCGTCCCGCATTGCGCGCCAGGAATTCCACCAGCGCGTACTCCTTTGCCGTCATCGGGATCGTCTTGCCCCCCCGCGATACCGTCTGCCCCGCCGTATCCACGATCAAATCCGTAACCGCCAGGCGCGACGGTTGCAGCGCACTCGGCCTTCGCAGCAGCGCCCGCAACCGCGCTAGTAATTCGCGAAACTCAAATGGTTTGGTCAGATAATCATCCGCGCCACGATCTAACCCTTCGATCCGATCTTCCACCGCATCTCGCGCGGTCAGCATCAGAATAGGCATTCGTCGTCCGGCATTCCGCAGTTCTCGACACACCGCGAATCCATCGGGCTCTGGAATCATCACGTCCAGCACCACCACATCGTACGTGTTGATCGCCGCGTAATAGAGAGCTTCTTCGCCGGTGCCGGCAATATCCACTGCATAGGCCTGCTCCCGCAGTCCCTTGGCCACAAATCGAGCAATTCGAGCATCGTCTTCAACCAGCAATAGGCGCATCTCGAGATCATAATCCTGATCGCAGCCCGCCGGGCAGATGAACTACCAATTGCCCGCGATAGAAGCGAGGACTACATTTATGCTGTATTTATCTTCGATTACGTAAAAACAATTCTCGTTTACTGTGGAACTGGATCTAGCAGGAGTAAAAACCATGAAATACCGACTCGCCTTTTTGTTCTTGCCTTTGGCGGCCATCGCCGTCTGTGGAAGTAGTTTGCTGGCCGCACAATCCGCCGGAAACTATCGGCTGACGAAGACGATTTCCGTTCCAGGCGATGAGGGTTGGGACTATCTAACCGTCGATAGTGCGGCGCGCCGCGCGTACATTTCGCATAGCTCTCACGTGGTAGTCCTCGACGCCGATACAAACGCCATCATCGGCAACATCCCCGACACACAAGGAGTCCATGGCATCGCCATCGTGCCAGACGCGGGTCGCGGATTCACTAGCAATGGCCGCGCGAACACCGTCACCATCTTTGACCTCAAATCGCTGAAGGCTCTTGGTGCCGTAAAAACCGGGACTAATCCCGACGCCATTATCTACGATCCAGCAACCAAGCGCGTCTTCACCATGAATGGCCGCAGCCAGGACACTACTGCAATCGACGCCGCAGATGGCTCGGTCGCCGGAACGCTGGCGCTCGGGGGCAAACCCGAATTCGCTGTTGCCGACGGCAAAGGCACCATCTTCGTGAATCTTGAAGACAAGGCCGAACTCGTGCAGTTTGACTCCCACAACCTCACAATCCTCCATCGTTGGCCGATGGCTCCGTGCGAAGAGCCGTCCGGGCTGGCCGCCAACTGGAAAACGCGCCGTCTATTCGCCGGATGCGGCAACAAGATGATGGCCGTCATCAACGCCGACTCCGGAAAAATTGTCGCCGCGGTACCTATCGGAGAAGGAGTCGACGCCAACGCCTTTGACCCGGAGACCAATCTCGCGTTTGCCTCTACAGGCGACGGCAAGCTCACCATTGTGCGAGCAGATGCCCCAGACAACTTTCCGGTCGCAGCCACCGTTGCGACCAAGAAGTCTGCGCGTACCATGGCACTCGACCTCAAAACACATGCCATCTTCCTGTCTGCTGCCGACTTCGATCCGCCCGCCCCCGGGGAACGCCGCGGCAAGATGAAGCCCGGCTCATTTGTTGTCCTCCGACTTGACTTGCAATGAGCTGACTGGCTCGTTGTACTCTTTAGCATCCTTCGTCCTCGTACATCCGGAGTGGCGCCGAAATTCGCTGACATTGACGCGTGTCGTGCAAGTAGCCGACATCCCATGGAAAAATCAGCAGTACTAGCTCCGGCGATTTGAAATCAATCCCAGCCTGCGTGAGTGTGATATAAGAACTTCCTAGACATGCTCGCTCATTTCTCGCAGTGGAGGAGCCGCGGTGAAGGTTAGGATCTTCGACGACAAACGATCTTTGAGTCAAGCGGCCGCCGATCAAGCGGCCTTGGCTGTTTCCTCTGCCATTCAAGAACGCGGACTAGCTCGAATCATAGTCGCGACCGGCGCGTCGCAGCTGGAGTTTCTGGAAGCGTTAACGGGCGCGAAGAATATTGATTGGCAAAAAGTCGAGATGTTTCACCTCGATGAATACATCGGGCTGCCACTCACCCACCCGGCTAGCTTCCGAAAATACCTTTCCGATCGGCTGATCAAGAAAGTGGGAATCACACGCTGTCACTTGCTGGACGGCAATGCCGATCCAGAGGGAGCGGTCCGCAGCGTCGGCCAGGCCCTGCAATCGAGCCCGATTGACGTTGCGTTCGTCGGAATCGGTGAAAATGGTCATCTGGCGTTCAACGATCCGCCTGCGAATTTCGAAACCGAAGAGCCGTATCTGATTGTCGAGCTAGATGAGCCGTGCCGACGCCAGCAAGTTGGCGAGGGATGGTTCACGGACATTTCCGAAGTTCCTCAGAGGGCGATCTCGATGTCCGTTCGGCAAATTCTGAAAGCGAAAGAAATCATCTGCGTCGTCCCCGATGCCCGGAAGGCGCAAGCGGTCAAGTTGTGCCTGGAGGGAGAAGTCGGCCCGATGGCACCCGCTTCGATCCTGCGCACGCATCCGCGCACCACGGTTTTTCTGGATACGGACTCCGCAGCTTCCCTCAGTTCGACAACGATCAGCGCGCTGACTGCCAACGCATGAGTGGGAATCGCAGATTCCTTCGAACCGCCGCTTCCGCATCGATCGATAGAGGTTGCGTGTGCCGGTAGAAGAGCAGGCGGCTTCCGGACCGCACAAAATTATTCGATCGCTGCGCTGGTGGATCGGCGGAATCCTGTTCGCCTCCACCGTGATCAATTACATCGACAGACAAACCCTCTCAATTCTTGCTCCTTACCTCAAGCACGACTATCACTGGACCAATGTCGATTACGCGAACATCGCCATTGCGTTTCGTCTGGCGTATTCGATCGGGCAAACTGTTTGTGGGCGTCTGATGGATCGGGTAGGCACAAAACGTGGCCTTACTATCAGCGTTACGTGGTATTCGATTGTTTCCCTTTTGACGTCACTTGCGAACGGGCTGTTAAGCTTTGGTTTTTTCCGCTTTCTGCTGGGGATAGGGGAGTCAGCCAACTGGCCTGGCGCAAGCAAAGCCGTCTCCGAATGGTTTCCCAAGAAGGATCGTGGGCTGGCGGCGGCTTTTTACGACAGCGGCTCATCCGTCGGTGGAGCGATCGCGCCTTTCCTGATTTTGCCGTTGTACTTTCGCTTTGGGTGGCGCGTGGCCTTTGTCATTCCAGGCCTATTGGGATTTTTGTGGTTGTTCGTGTGGCGATGGCTGTACTACCTCCCGCAAGATCACCCCCGCATCGGCAATGACGAACGAACCATGATCCTCGCTGATGTTCGCGGAGATGGCGCCACTGGAACGCCCACACTACCATGGAGCCAGCTTTTGAAATTGCCGCAAACCTGGGGAACGATCGTCGCTAAAGGTTTGACGGACCCCGTCTGGTTCTTCGTTACCGACTGGTTCCCGATTTACCTGGTGGCCAAAGGAATCTCACTCAAAAGCGGCTTGCTTGCAGTCTGGGTTCCCTTTCTGGCGGCCGATCTGGGCAACTTTTTTGGCGGCGCCGCTTCGGGATATTTGGTTCGCCGAGGATGGTCGCTCGGCGCTGCTCGAAAAGCTCTGGTCGTTTTTGGCGGTACTGGGGTGATGCTTCTTATCCCCACGATCTTCACCGGGAATCTGTACATGATCACGCTGCTCTTCGCGTTGGCAACATTTTCGTACGCGTCGTTTTCGACCATCGCCAACGTGCTGCCCGCCGACCTGTTCGCGAGCGGGTCGGTAGCCTCGGTGAGCGGCCTCAGCGGAACCGGCGCAGGCATTGGGACGATCGTCGCATTTGAATTGATCGGCCACTTTTCCGACGCGCGGCAAGCTTCGGCCATGCATTCGTTCGACCCGATTGTCATTGCCGCGGGTCTCATCCCATTCGTCGGTATGATTCTCGTGCTGCTTCTGGTGCGCAACACGCGTGCGACGGATCAAGGATTGGTGAGGCGAATCTAAAGCTCGTCCTTGCACACAGATAAATAACGCTCGGCTTACAGGTTGCCAAGCCGGATTTCTTCTGCCAGATGATCGCTTGCGCGCAGAGCAAGCGCCATGATGGTGAGCGTCACGGATTTTTCAGGATGCGATGCAAAGCAGGAAGCATCCACGACGAGCAAATTCTTAATATCGTGGCAGCGATTCCACTGATCAAGCACCGATTTTTTAGGATCTTCACCCATGCGCGCTCCGCCTGCTTCGTGCGTCACGCTTCCTAGCGGGTACGGATTCTTCTTCTCGTATGGAAAAATCTCGGCGCCCGACGCCTTCAGAATCTCTTCCATCTGACCGTACATTTCATCTCGCATGGCGAAAGCATGGTCGTATTCAGCATTGGTATGAAACCGGACTTGAGGTATGCCGTATCGGTCTTTCAGGCCTTCCGGATCGATCTCCACAGAATTCCAAGCATATGGCAATCCTTCGCCGTAACCGTCCATCGTGAATCCTGCCGGGTATAGTTCCTTGATTCTCTTCTTGTATGCGGAACCGAAGCCTGGTAACTCCGCGCCGGGTCCCGGCCCCATTTCACAGCCAGTGTAGAAGGTGAACCGATATCCGCGCAGAAATTTGCCGTTCTTTCGTCCCCAATTGTAGCGTGGGATATAAAGACTATTGGAACCCGGGCCGTCGTCGTTTGTGGAAGGCCGTCCGGCAAGTTGCGGGAAATAACCCTGCAGCGCGTTGAATGCCACATGCTCCATCAAATACTTGCCAAGCGTGCCACTGGAATTCGCCAAGCCTTGCGGCAAATCGCGCGTGCGTGAATTGAAGAGGATGCGAATCGATTCGACCATGGACGCGCCAAGGACTACGGCCTTCCCCTGCACCTCATACTCCTGGCGATTTGTTGTATCAACGTAGGAAACTCCACGGGCTTTGCCGGTGGAGTTGTCCAGTACGACCTTGTGGACCGCTGCGTTTGGCCGCAGCTCAAAATTTGGCATCTTCTGAAGTTTCGGAATGAGGACTTCCAGCGTACTGAAACGCGACGCTGTGTCACAACCGAAGTTGCAGGCTCCACAATAGTGGCAGGGGAGGCGATCGTCGTATGACTTGCTGATCACCGCCAGCGGAAAGGATACGGTCTTGATGCCGAGCTTCGATGCGCCTTTTTTGATCAGCCATTCTCCGCAGCGCGCGTTAAACCCTGGTAGCGCATTCTTGCTGGCAGGGGAGTTGTAGACCTCTTCGGCGCCACCGGATAGTCCAATCAATGATTCGACTTTGTCATAGTACGGCGCCAGCTCTTCGTAGGTGATCGGCCAGTCTTCTCCAAATCCGTCCTGCAGACTCTTTGGCTTGAAGTCGAGTGGGCCAAAGCGTCCTGACTCGCGGCCCCACAGCAAAGTGCGACCGCCGACGGCGCGCAGGCGCGTCCAGGTGAACTTGGCGCCGGGAGCAAGAGCGTATGGATCGTTCTGTGGAATGGTGTAAAGATTTTCCGTCCACTCATTGATTTTCCATTCCATACCTTGCGGCAAGTGGCCGTACTTTCCGGGTTTCCCTTTGCCGCGATATGGCCACTTGAAAGGCAGCTTGTGATTGTGAAAATCCCGATGCGGCTCGATCATCGGCCCGGCTTCCAGGCACAAAACTTTCAGTCCACGAGCAGCAAGGGCGTATGCGGCGACTCCGCCCGAGGCGCCGGAGCCAACAACGATTACGTCGTAGATGGTCTTTGAGGTCACTCAGGTCTTCCCGAAGGCCCGATCAAGCGCTTGAGTATTTGCGGCACAGAGTCTTGATTTTCTCCATCAATTTCGGCACTCCGGTGCTTGGATCTTCTTCGGCCTCGTATTCCGCCGACATGTATCCCTTGTATCCGCCGTCGGCGAAAAGCCGCCACGCACGGTCCATGTCGATGGGCCGCTTTGTTGCGCCGAAGACGTCGCGAATATGAGCATGCGTTGCGTGAGGTACGCACGCCCGAATGTCCGAGTACATTTCCTCGTCGGTGTTGGCTTCGAAGTTGGCGATATCCAAATTAACGCCCGCGTAAGGAGAATCGACCCGGTGCAGAATCTCTAACACCGCAGGCGCTCGAGCGGTGATGCCGCCGTGGTTTTCGATCCCCAGCGTGATCCCGAACTTTGCCGCGTACTCGCACGCGGGCTTCATTGTTTCCGCGACCCACTCGATTCCCTGCTTTTCGCTCACTCCTTCGGGCAAGTTCCCGCCGAATACCCGGATGTGCGAAGCCCCCAACGCCTGGGTTGCGTCCACCCATTGATGGATTCGACGTACTTCTTCGGCGCGAATCGCACCGCCTCCCTGGCACATCTCCGTTCGAATCGCGATGCCCGAAAACGCTACCCCATTCTTGAAGGCCAGGTGCCGCAGCGTGTTCAAGTATTCCGGCTCGGCTGATTTCAACCAGTAGGTGGTGATGTCGACGCTGTGCGCGTCGAGCTCCACGGCTTTTTGGATAAAACTCTCCATGGTCATCACGCCGGTGTTGAAATGCTTAAGGTAAGAATACGCGCAGCAACCAGGAAATAGTCTCGCCCCACCGCGCGATGCGGTGGTCTTGGCGGCTGCCAACGCTGGAACGCTAGCGGACGCTTGCGCCGCAATCGCGGCGGCTGCTGTCAAGAATTCACGACGTCGCAACCCCTTACTCATCGGGCCCTCCGGCAAACTGAATGTCTATCCGCCCTGCGTGTTCAATTCGGTGCGGACCTCAGCCTTGATGCTCGGGATGCGTGCAGCCCGGAAACTCGCTCATGAAGTTCATCCCTTGATAGTCCAGCACGTCAATCAAGCCGACTCGCGAAGTATAGAAACCCTCCACAGTCATCTCTTTTGCCAGCTGAAAGAATGTGTAACCCTCGTGCCGGGCCTTTGGACTATGCTCCGGCAAGCTCATCTCGGTTAGCAGTGCGGTGCGGTCCGCTTCAGAGGCGAGCGCCAACACCTTTCCAAATCGCTTCTGGCTTTCACGATCTACAAACGCCAGTCCATCGAGCCAGGACTGTTGCAAAGAGGGCTCGAACTCACGGGCAGAAAAGACTACGAAGTCGATGTAGTTAGCCACCTGCGCTTCTTTAGCGCCTGGTTGGTCATCCGTGGGCAGGATCATTTCTGTCAGTACTTCCACAGTCCGGAATTGTTTCCGCTTAAAAAACTGAGGCACGTAGGTCTTGGTGGTTTCCTCGTCGGCACGGGAATGATCCGCGGCGTGGATGGACACCAGATCGTCGGAAGCGCCACGCACCGGTGACATGGTAAGCCAGGATGTCAGAAATTCGCGTCCTGCGGCGCTGGCCGCCAGCAAGCCGAAATACTTCAACGCACTTCGTCGCGAAACGTCCCGTTCGCTCATTCCCAAAGTTCTGCCGGAGTCAACTAGGCCGAAGGCGCGTGATCCACGATCGACTCTGCCTTCGCATCCCAGTAAATTTTCTTGCCCGACCAGTATGCTCGCGTCGCCATCATGCACGCCACCGAATGCTGAAATCCATTCTGCACCGTGGCGTTGGGCTGCTTGCGGCTGCGCAAACATTCGAACCAGTTCGTCATATGCGAGGGCTCCTCGTCGCCCATGAAACCTGGTGGCAATTTTTGATCGCCAGGCAGCAGGATATCCTTGACACCCCGCTGGCTGTCCACCGTCGGATCGTCTTCGTGGTTCCCTTTTTCCTCAACCAATTGCCACCGCGGGCTGCCTTCCCCGCCATGATTGAACAGTGTTGCCTTCTTTCCCATGATTCTTGTGAAGCTTGGCGCGTCATTCCCAAAACTGGTCGAATAACTCGCCAGCATTCCCTGCGAATACGTGAACAACGCCTGAAAGGTGTCAGGATTCTCGCGTCCGTCACGCCACGCAAAAATTCCTCCATTGGCCACCACCGCCTGCGGATATTCGCGATCCAGGAAGTAGTGACAAAGATCGATGCCGTGGCTCATCCATTGATCTGCAATCCCACTGGAAAAATCCTTGTACAGCCGAAATTCAAAATAGAGTTGCGGATCGAATGGCCGGTGCGGCTTGTTGCCTAGCCACGCCTTCCAATCGGTATCCTGCTCCTTGAGCATCTTTACTTCTGGGCGCCCGCGCCACCGCGGGCCATGATAGTTCCAAACAATTTCGTACTTGCTTACGTCGCCCAGCACACCGGCACGAATCTGGTCGCGCACGGCGACTTGGTACGGTTCGCTGCGATGCTGCGTGCCGATCTGTACGATCAGCTTCTTCGCAAGCACCGCGTCGCGAGCCGCCTTCGCTTCCTCCAGGACGTTACCCATCGGTTTTTCGCAGTAGGCGTCTTTGCCGGCGTCCGCGGTCAACTTCAACATGGGCGAGTGCGCATGCTCGGGAGGGGAAATCAAAACCGCGTCGACGTCTTTCAACGCCAGCAATTCCTGCGGATGCTGGAACGCCCGCGGTGCCTTCCCGTAGTACTTCTCATTCGCCGCCACTGCTCGCTCGCGATTGTGACTCCACAAATCACAGACCGCGGTCATCTCCACATGGTGTTTGTCCTTCAGATGCGCGGCAATGCCGTCCAGCTCACTGCCCCTGCTGCCTATTCCGATGTGCCCCAGTGAGATCTTGTCGTTCGCTCCAACGATCCGCGTATACGACAAGGCTGTGTTGCTCAGTGCCGCGCTCCCCGCCGCCACGACGGCGCCCTTGTGAAGGAATTCCCGCCGATTGATTTTGCTGTTTTCGCTGTCCATGGTCCTCTCCTGAATGCATCGATTGTAGTGAATTTTGCGAGTCGATAGATCGACAGAATCTGTCTAGGCGGGCAGGCCCAACAACTTGCTCAGCGTCCCTCCCATAATCCGCTTTCGCGTAGGTTCTGGCACATCACAGGCGTCGAACAGCGCGCGATATTGACCGACCACGCGGTCAATTCCATCCAAACCGCTGTCCGACCCAAAGACCAGCTTTACGAACGCGCTTGGATCGTTGTCGGGCGTCTTTACCTCTGACTCCCCGCCGCCTGACCACCAGAAAATCTCTTTAAACCGGGCGAGGCGATCCTTCATTTTCGTCAAACTCGATCCACTTAGATCAAAAAACACATTCGAATTCCATCGCGCGATTTCCGCCGCCCACTCATATTCCGGATTCCCGCAGTGCGCGCCAAGCACCGTGATCTTCGGCCACCGCCTGGCTATTTCCTCCAGATAAATCGGCCGCATTCGCCCGGAAGCCACATTTTCCGGCTCCGTAAATTTCTCCCGCAGCACGATGCCCGTGTGGAACATCACGATCCAGCCGTATTCGTTCGCCAGTTCATACACAGGAAAATAGGAGGGGTCGTTGTACGGCTTTTTCACAAACTCCAATTCACCCAGGCCGCGGTAGCCCAGCGCGTGTAATTCCTGGACCTGCTTCACTACATCCGTCGCATCCATGTCGATGTACCCGGACGGCACGATTTGCCCTGGATGCCTCCTGGCGGCTTCGACGACGACTTTGCGGTTGGCGAAGGGAGTATGCATGAGCGCGGTTAGATTCAGGCGATCCGACACCCGCAGGAAATTATCGAGGTAATTGGGATTCTTTTCGTCAAAGTGTATGTGCATATCGACGATGCGGCTCCCCCCTGCATCCGGACCGCGCACATCATCGCCTGACAGCAACGTATCGAGTGGAGCCGCGCAAAGTCGCGCGGCGCTGGAGACACCAGCAACGCTTGCGACACCAAGAAACTTCCGTCGTGGCCATTCGCTTGTGATTCCGCCCCCCTACAAGCCTTATAAGGGCCGCACACAACTGCGCGCGCAGCCCTTCAAAAGGCCAACGTCACCAAATAAGTTTGAGCGCCACCTGTAGCTGGCGATTGCTCGCTGCTGTGCTGCTGATCGTGTTGAACTCGCCGAAGGTCGGCGCGCTCGGGTTCGACGGCCCTTGGTCCTGGAATGGGTTGGGCATGGAGAAGATGGGATGATTGAAGAGGTTGAAAGCCTCGAATCGGAACTGCAGCCTCAGTCGTTCCGTAATGGTCGTAGTTTTCAGCGAGCTGAAGTCAAAGCTGACGTACTTCGGGCCGCGCAGCACGCTGCGCCCAGCGTTGCCGAACACCTCTGTAGAAGTAGGAAACGCAATCGCCGACGCGTTCCACCAATTCAGCAGGCTTTTGGGTCCACTGTTTGGATTTCCAACGATGTCGCAGAAATCCTGTTCGAAGTTGACTTTGTTTACCGCGTCATCGCTCGTGTTCAGGCACGACGCCGGCAAGCCGGTCCGCACCACGCTGATGCCGCCGATCTGCCAGCCACCCAGAAGCTTGTCAGCCGGTCCGGACCAGTTCGAGCCCCAGCGCTTGCCTCTGCCAAATGGCAGCTCAAACAGCGCGCTGTTCACCCAGTTGAACTTTGCATCGAATACGGACGGCCCATAATCGAGCTTGAGATCGTAAATATGTGGTGTCGCCTGGCCAAAGCCACCGTCACGCGTGGACGACGCCGTGTCCATCGTCTTCGACCATGTAAAGGAACTCAGGAAGCTGAATCCCTGCGAAAATCGCTTCTCGACTTTTGCCTGCAGGGAGTTGTAGTTCGCCGACGTCGCGCTCTCGAACACGTTGAAGAACGATCCCAAGGACTCATACTTCGGCGCCAGATAAGTAACCGGCTGAAGCACAGTATCTCCTTGCATCGCAGGGAACGGTTGATTTTGATCGGTCAGGTGCGGGAGGTGCGTGGACGCCGATCCGACATAGGCGACCTCGAAAATCAAATTGGCAATCAGCTCCTGTTGAATGCCCAGGCTCCATTGCTGCACGCGCGGGGTCTTCAAATGCGGATCGACGATGAACATCGAAGGCTGAATAATCGTTAGCGCGGTATCCGAGAAAATCTGGTCTACCACCGAATATTGCCCCTTGCGGATGAATTTCGCCGCACGCGGAGCGTTGCGCGCGAAGTCGAACCACGGGTCCGCATTCATCGGCGAATAGAAAATTCCCGCGCCGCCTCGAATCACAGTTTTGTTGTGCCCGAATCCTGGCGACCACGCGAAACCAAAGCGCGGCGAAACGTTCGTCTTGTCCGTAAACACCAGGTTGTGACTCAGACGGTTGTCCCGCACGAATGGTAGAAAAGTCGGCGAATTGGGGTCGGTGTCAAACTGCACCGCAGGGAAGCCCTCGAAAGGATCACCCGAACCAGGCCGCACGACCACCGGTGTGGTCCCGCTCAGGTCCACATTCACCATTGCATCCTTCGAGTCGTGCCAATAAGGCGCAATCTCGTACCGCAAGCCGAAATTTAGTGTCAGGTTGCGTGCAATCTTGAAATCGTCCTGCACGTAGTAGGCCTGCGTCCATCGGAACAGGTGCACGTGCGAGTCGCCACTCGCGACTTCAGAGTCGTTACTGATGCCAAGCAACATAGAAGCCAGCGAGAGGCCCCCGACGGTATCGCCGGACGCGTCCGGGACCGTCGCCGTGGCCACCGCGGGATTGGTAAACGACGCTCGCGCGATGTTGTGGGAAAGCAAATTCAGGTTTTCGCGCCGGAAGTCCACGCCTGCCTTGAGCACATGACGCCCTTTGATCAGCGACCAATCGTCACCATACTCGTACGTCGTTTGAACCTTTTGCAGTGGATGGCCGAAGGCGTCCTCTCCCAGGTCTTCAAAGTCGTCACCCGACCCAAGAAAGCTCGGCGTGCCGAAATCGATTGGGTCCGGAGAAGCGCCGCCAATGCCCAGCTCCTGCGAAACGTTCGTCTTGCCTGCCAGCGGGCCAACCCGGCTGCCCAGCGCTCGGACCCAATTGACCTTCGCTTCGTTAACCATGTTGGGACCAATTGTCCAGGCGTGATGTAGCGTAAATGTCTGCGTTTTCACCGCTTCGGTGAGGTTGCGCACCGGTTGTACGTTGTTATTCACAACGTCTTCGCGTCCCCATGAATACCGGCCCCAAAGATTCATGTTGGCCTTCATGATGTAATCGAGCCGCCCGGCTACCTGATCGTAGTTCGTTGGGATACCCACTACCGCTGCGAAATTGTTGACCAAACCCGGTTTGTTCGGGGTGGGCACGAATTCGGAAGCCAGAAAAGCTGCCGTCGCCGCATTCTGGCACTGTGTTGGAATGACCATGTTAGGCCAGGGCACATCCGTATTCGGATCGGGGTTAAAGCATCCGGTAGGAAGTGTATTACCTGCACGAAATGCATCCGAGCCGTCCGGGTTGATGCTGTGCGGCATGTAGATCGGCGTGCCGTAGTCGGAGAAGTCACCGTTCTTCACGTTCGGCATCGGTACGGTCGCGGTTTGCGAGGCATTGGTGCGATCGCGCAAACCCTCATAAGCGCCAAAATAAAACAGCTTGTTCTTTATGATCTTTCCTCCACCCGTCGCGCCGAATTGATTGCGCTTGAATGGCGGCTTCGGGCCGTTCGGCGTGCCCGAATTAATGTCCGTGAAGAAGTCTTTCGCATCCAGCGCGCTATTTCGGAGGAAGTCGTATACCGTGCCATGAAACTCGTTCGTGCCGCCCTTGGTGACCGCGTTGATCTGCGCTGCGCCGCGGCCGTACTCCGCCGTGTACGAGTTCGTTTGCACCTTGAATTCTTGTATTTCGTCAATCGAAGGAATCGCCGCTACAGTGTTGAAATCTGGCGAAGTGTCGGTCGCGCCGTTCAGAAGGAAATTCGTGTCTTGCGCTCTCGCGCCGCCCACCGAATATTGATCGGTCACACGCCGCCCGACATCGCGCACCTCTTGAAACGCGGTGTTCGAATCTTTTGTGAACGTCACTCCAGGCCCGAGCGTCGCCAGATCCAAAAAGCTCCGCCCATTCAACGGCAAGTCCACCACCCGCTTGTTGTCGATTACCTGACCCACCGTGCTCGACTCGGTCGACAGCAGTGGCGCATCGCTCGTGGCCGTAACCGACTCCGACACCTGCCCAAGCTTCATCGTCACATCGACTCGTGCCTTCTGGTCTACCGCCAATTCGAACGCAGGGACCGTTGCGGTACTAAAGTTGGAATGCTGCACCGTGATGGAATAATGTCCGGGTTCCAGCGCCGGAACCGTGTAATCTCCTGAGCTGTTCGTTCGGGTTAAGTGGGGCGTGTTGCGATCCACGTTGGTAACGGTGACCTCCGCATCCGGAAGTACCGCCCCCGTCGCGTCGTAAACAACACCGGTGATCGTACCCGTGCCAATCTGGGGAAAAGCACTCGTCGGACGAATCAAGAGAGTTGCAACGCAAAATGTGATGTAAAGAAGGATTCTATTCGCAAGATTGCCGTCAAACTTGGACATGGTTCACCCCTCCGCTCGATAAAGGCACCCCATCGCCTCCCAAGGACGCCAGCTATCCGTATCCTTACGGCCGGAATCGTTTGCCCATCCGTCCGCAACGCACAGGATCTTCGTTCTGGGTCCCCGTTTGCGGCAGAGCATACATCCATTTCTGTTCTTTCATCCGTTTTTTTTGGCTTTATTTGCGTGTTATAAGAATGAGACTTAGCGAACCGTGAAGGGTCAAAAAATCGTGTCCATCATTCGAATACTTGCTTTGCTCTTGTTCTTTGCATCCGGTGCGCTTCAAACCGCTCGCGCGCAGAACTCCGAAAAATCGCTCGCCGAGAAACTCGGCTTCGCGCGTAACGCCAAAATCCTGATCGTTCACGCCGATGACGTTGGCATGACGCACTCCGTGAATGCGGCCACCATCAAGGCTCTCGATTCCGGCTTGGTCAACTCCGCCAGTATCATGGTGCCCTGCCCATGGTTCCCGGAGATCGCCGACTACGCAAAATCTCATCCCGAAGTGGATTTTGGTCTTCATCTAACTCTGACCAGCGAGCGCCTTTACTATCGCTGGGGACCGGTCGCCCCGCGAGACAAAGTCCCGACCTTGGTCGACGTCAACGGCTATTTTCATCACGATTGGTCGGCGGACACGTACATCGATCCGCGCGATGCCGAATTGGAACTTCGCGCGCAAATCGATCGTGCCTACGCTACGGGAGTTCACCCTACGCATCTCGATTCGCACCAATATCGCCTCATTCTCAACGGCAAGCCGCTCTTCGACGCCTTCCTCCGTGTCGCGCACTCCTACAAACTTCCCGCATTTGTCACCCGTGATTGGTTCGCAGATAGTCCCTACCTCGAGTCCTCCCTCACTCGCGACGATATCGTGCTGGATCACACCGTGACCATCTCGCCGTCAGTCCCGCCCGAAAAGTGGGCCGACTTCTATGAGGCAGCGCTCAAAAATCTCCGGCCGGGCGTAACCGAATTCGTTATCCACGTCGCCACCGCCGACGACGAAATGAAAGCCGCCACTCGCGAGCGCGATACTTGGGGCGCCGCATGGCGACAACGTGACTTCAACTTTTTCACCAGTCCTGAATTTCGTGAAATGCTCGATCGATATAACGTCAAGCTAACCACCTGGCGGCAGCTGTCCACCGTCTCCCGACAGTGAAATATACGGAGACGGATCAGCGGCAGCATTCGCACCAAGCAGAAATAAATTGACCAGGAAATACGCACAAGTATGGTGCTGATTTTGCGCGTGTTATACTTCCCTATCGACCGCGCGGATCCGCGCTCTGCTCGTGGTACCCGCCGCTGGAAGTCACAGGACGCGGATGGACCTTCCTGCAACCTTCAATGTCGCCACCCATTTCGTGGATCGTAACGTCTCACAGGGACGCGCCCAAAGAATCGCCATCGAATGCGCTGACGAGCAGGTCACTTATCAGCAGCTTTTGGACCGCACCAATCGCGCCGGCAATGCGCTTCGCCAACTTGGCGTGCGCATCGAAGAACGCGTATTGTTGCTCCTGCCGGACATCCCCGAATTTCTCTACTGTTTCTTCGGTGCCATAAAAATCGGCGCCGTCGCCGTGCCCGTCAGCACCTCGGCCAAGGTTGACGAATACGAGCATATGCTTGTCGACTCCCGCGCCGGCGTCGCTATCGTCCATGAAACTTTTCTGCCGCTGATCGAGCAGATTCCCCGCGAACGTCTGCGGCTCTTGCGTCACATCGTTGTCGCCGCAACCCACCACAACGCCTCAAAGCACTCGAATCTGCGGGAACTGCTCGACCAGGCCTCACCTGATCTAGCCGCCGAGCCCACCAGCAAAGATGACGCGGCCTTCTGGCTCTATTCCTCCGGCAGCACCGGCGCCTCCAAGGGCTGCGTCCATCTGCATCACGATATGGTCGTCTGCACCGAGCTCTACGCCAAAGGGATCCTCAACATGAACGAAAACGACCGCTGCTACAGCGTCGCGCGCTTGTTCTTCGCTTATGGCCTCGGCAATGCTGGCTACTTCCCGCTGGCTTGCGGCGCCACAACAATTCTTTCTCCCCCGCGACCCATTCCGGAAACCATCTACGCCACCATTGAGCGTCATCGCCCTACGCTTTTCTTCTCTGTTCCCACAAATTTTGCGGCGTTGCTTGCTCACACCGGCAAGAACGGCCGCGACTTTGATCTCTCTTCGATTCGCAACGCGGTCTCCGCTGGCGAAGCACTTCCCGCGCCGCTGTTCGAGCGCTTCAAGGAACGTTTCGGAGTGGAAATTCTCGATTCCCTGGGTTCCACCGAAACATTACAAATGGTCATCGCCAACCGCCCCGGTCAAGCCCGCCCTGGCTCGAGCGGCAAATTAATTCCCGGTTACGAAGCCCGCATCGTCGACGAAAATGGGAACGATGTCGCCACCGATGAAATAGGCGACCTGCTCATCCGTGGCGATTCCACCTGCGCAGCCTACTGGAATCAGCACGAAAAAACCAAGGACACTTTTGTCGGCCATTGGTTCCGCACCGGCGACAAGTACCATCAGGATCGTGATGGCTATTTCTGGTACGCCGGCCGCTCCGATGACCTCTTCAAGGTACATGGCCGCTGGCTAAGCCCTACAGAAGTAGAAAGTGCTCTGATCGCTCATCCCGCCGTTCGCGAAGCCGCCGTAATCGCCCGCGACGACGAAGCCGGCTTAGCCAAGCCCGCTGCCTACGTCGTAACGCACTCCGACCGTAAAGCGGACGCCCAACTGGCCGCTGAACTCCAACACTGGGTCGCCGAAAGATTGGGAGGCTACAAACAACCCCGCTGGATCGAGTTCCTCCCCGAAATTCCCAAGACCGCCACCGGCAAACTGCAGCGCTTTAAGCTCCGCCAACTCCACAAGCATTGCCCATCCGCTCCTCCCATACTCGACACCTAACGTCCGACCGACGAAAAATGTGCCGGGGTGGGCTCCATCTCTCATCGCCCGGTGGTCGGTCACCTGTCCTTCCGTTCAGTTCCTCCAATGGGCCTGAACGACTTGCCAATGTACGCCTTTCGACACCGCCCAAGCCCTGTTTACATGCCGCAACGCCCCTCTGCTGCTAAATTCTAAGAAGTGGGTGGTCTGTCCTCCTTCTCGCAGATCTGCGTTCACCCAGTTCCTAAATCCTTGCGCAAAGGCGGGCATCCGGCTTGAGGAAAATCCGGCTGCGAACGAAGTTTCTTCTCTCGCTTCTGGCGATTTCCGCCGGATTGACCTCCGCTACCCTTTTCATTGTCGGCTACCGCGTACAGAAACGCGTCCGCGAAGACATCCATCAGGACTTACGCAATTCCGTCAACACCTACCAAAGCTTTGATCGCCAGCGTCGGGAGACCCTCAGCCGCTCCGCGCAACTCCTTGCGAACTTGCCCAATGTTCGCGCCCTGATGACCACCCGCGACGCAATGACCATCCAGGATGCCTCCGCTGACGTCTGGCGCCTCAGTGGCGACGACCTTTTGGTGATGGCGGACCGCTCCGGCGCTGTTCTCGCCCTTCGTTCCAACGCCCCCGGGTTCACCCGTGACGCCGCGAATATGCTGATGAGTTACGCTCTGAAAAAGGGTGACGCGCGCGACTGGTGGTTTGACGGTGGGCACCTGTTCGAGGTCTGGATTCAGCCCATTTACTTCGGAGCTTCGTCCAACGGCGCGGCGCTCGGTTTCCTCGCCGTCGGCCATGAGATTCAGACGCGGGCTGCCAGGGATTTTGGCAGCGTCGCCGCCAGTGACGTTGCTTTTTATTCTGGCGAGTCGCTGGTGGCAACAACTCTGGATACCGCCCAACAGGCCGCCCTCGCCGGTGCGATTCGCTCGCATGCCGGGTCTGCTCCGTCGATCCCGCAGGAGATCCAAATCGGCCAGGAGCGCTTCTTGGTGGCTACTGTTGCACTCTCTTCGGATGCCGGTTCGCCCGTCTCGTTGGTTGTCCTCAAATCACTCGATCGCGCCACTTCGTTCCTCGACAATCTGTATCGGGTCCTGCTCGGCCTCGGGCTGCTTAGCATCTTGGCGGGCAGCGCTTTGGTCTTCCTGATTTCCGATACTTTCATGCGTCCGCTGGCAAACCTCGTGGGCGGCGTTCACGCTCTTGAACAAGGCGACTTCAGCTACGCCCTGGAAAGCACCAGCGGAGACGAAGTCGCGGAAGTAACTGCCGCATTCGATCGTATGCGCACCACTTTGCAATCTTCGCAGCGCGAGCAGAAACAGCTCGAAGAGCGCCTGCGCCAAGCGCACAAGATGGAGGCTGTCGGCCGGCTCGCTGGCGGCGTCGCCCACGACTTCAACAATTTACTCACCATCATCCGCGGCCACGGGGATTTGCTCGCTGACCGTCCCGGCCTGGCTGACTCCGAACGCCATAGCCTCGAGCAGATTCGCAAAGCCTCTGGCAAAGCCGTCGCCATGACCCGGCAGCTCCTTGCCTTCAGTCGTATGCAGGTCTTGCAGCCTCGCGTGCTGGACTTGAACACCGTTGTCAACGACATGGGCAAGATGCTTCCACGCCTGATCGGCGAGCACATTGAATACATCTTCTCCCCGGAGCCCAAGCTTGCCACCGTGAAAGCCGACCCCGGCCAAGTCGAGCAAGTCATCATGAACCTCGTCGTGAATTCCCGCGACGCCATGCCCAACGGCGGCACCATCACAGTCCGCACCCGCAATGTCGTGATCAATGACGCCGAAGCCCGCCAGCACCCGCCGATGACCGCGGGAAATTACGTGTTGCTCTCCGTCAGTGACACCGGCCAGGGCATGACTCCCGAAACCAAGGCTCACATCTTCGAGCCTTTCTTCACTACCAAAGAAGTCGGCAAAGGCACGGGACTCGGCTTGGCTACCGTCTACGGCGTGGTCAAGCAGAGCGATGGATTCGTTTGGGTCGAGAGCACCGTCGGCCAAGGCACGACCTTCGAAATTTATCTGCCACAAGTCTCCGGAAAAGCTGCGCCAACTTCTGATACCGAGCCCCGGCTGACACCCCTCCCGCGCGGCAGCGAAACTATCCTGGTTGTCGAAGACGAGGCCGATGTTCGCGACCTCACCTGCGAATTCCTCAAGGTCAGCGGCTACTCCGTCCTCGGGGCCTCTAATGGCCTGGAAGCCCTCGAACTGCTCGCTCGCTACTCCGGCACCATTCACTTGGTCTTGAGCGACGTCATTATGCCCCGCATGGGTGGGACAGAACTGGCCGAGCGCCTTCGCATCGTGCGTCCCGACACCAAGCTCCTTCTGATGTCTGGCTATTCCGAATACTCCAATGGGCCCAAGGATCCAGCACTTTCGCACATTGCCATTCTTCAAAAGCCATTCTCGCGCCCTTCCTTAGTCAGGAAGATCCGCGAGGTGCTTTCCGGGCAACCCATAGAGCCAGTGGAGGCGCTCAAGCGTTCTTGACAGGTGCGGCATTCACACCTTGGCGGGACTTCGCCAGGGCACACGATTTCTTGGTCGGGCCTCAGTGAGGGGGTCGGCATGAACGTCACAATTGGTCGGAAGCTGAGACTTTCACTCTCATTCGCCATCGGATTCTTTCTGCTTACCGGCACTGGTCGCGGCCAGCAACCGTCAAAGCCGGCATCCCCAGACCCTTCGGCCGATATGCACGCTCTGCTACAAACACTTCACGAACTTCAGGGAGAGGTGCAATCCCTCCACGCCCAACTGGACCAGCTTCGCTCCGAGCAACAACAATCGCGCGCGGAAGCGGCCACTCTTCGGCGCGAGCTGCATCTGGCAATCGGCGTCAAGTCCGCGGCATTCAACAGCACTCTCTATCGCATCTCGGGTCCCTCCCCGACGCCTGCGCCGTCAGGATTGGACTCCGCCGACGCGGCGCACGCCTCCCACGGTCCCAGCCCGGGGACTGTCGCCGAGCAACAAGCCAACGCCGAACGCATTGGAAAGCTCGAAGAGAATCAAGATCTCATCGAAGGAAAGCTCAACGACCATTACCAAACCAAAATTGAAAGCGCCTCAAAATATAAGGTCCGCCTCTCCGGCATGGTGTTGTTCAACACCTTCTCCAATCGCGGCGTCGTGAACAACCTCGACTTCCCAGGCCTCGCGCTCGAGCGCGAAGCGGAAGACTCGGCTGGCGCTTTCGGCGCCTCTTTCCGGCAATCGCAAATCGGCCTGCAAGCTTTCGGCCCCGAGATCGCTGGCGCCCACACAAGCGCAGACATCAATTTCGATTTCGCGGGAGGTTTCGCCGATAGCCCCAATGGCGTCACCGCTGGCATCGTTCGCTTGCGAACTGGTACCGTGCGTCTCGACTGGAAGAACACATCCCTGATCGCCGGCCAGGATCATCTTTTCTTCGCGCCGTTGGCTCCCACGTCGCTAGCCGCTGTCGCGATTCCTCCCCTCGCCTACTCCGGGAACCTCTGGGCCTGGACTCCTCAGGTACGCGTGGAACATCGCGTGCAGCTTACTGAAGCTTCGAAACTCACTTTGCAGGGCGGCATCCTCGACTCCATGACCGGCGAATACCCCGGCTATTCGGGGTACCGCGAGCCCACCGCTGGAGAAAAGTCCGGCCAGCCCGCTTACGCTTCCCGCGTCGCCTGGTCCCATGCGCTCTTCGGCCAAGAACTTACCGCCGGATTCGGTGGCTATTACGCGCGCCAGAACTGGAGTTTCGGCCGCAACATCGACAGCTGGACCGGCACTACCGACCTCACCGTTCCGCTCGGCCGCCACTTCGAATTCACCGCCGAGTATTACCGTGGCCGCGCCATCGGCGGCCTCGGCGGCGGCATCGACCAAACCATCCTCTCCTCCGGCGACCTCGAAGATCCCGCGACCACGCTCGAAGGGCTCAACTCCATGGGCGGCTGGGCGCAACTCAAGTTCAAACCCGTACCCAAATTCGAAGTCAACGGCGCCTTCGGTCACGACAATCCCTTCGGCAGACAGGTCACCCGCTTCGTCGACGTTCCCGTCTACTACGACGCGCTGTTTTCGAAGAACCAGACGTGGTTCACCAATTTCATTTATCAACCGCGCTCGGACGTGCTCTTCTCCATCGAGTTTCGCCGCCTGCGCACCTTCGGCAGCGAGGGAGAGCCCCCGAACCGCGCGCATCAACTGAATTTCGCTTTGGGCTATCTGTTCTAGGAAGGGATCTTGACGCTACGTTTCACAACTCGCTTGCTTCGAACCCGTGGCCGCCTGGCGGCTCTGACTCTGGTCCTGGTTCCCGGCCTGACGCGGGCGCAGCGCGCACCCGTCACACTGACCGTCGAGATCGTGCCCAACGCCGCGACCAAACATGCCAAAGACAATTCCAATGTCGTGGTCTGGCTGACCTCGACCGACGAGTTCGGTGATCCCGCTTCACTCGGCACCCACACCGCCGCCCCCAAGAACCCGCTGATCCTCCAGCGCAACAAAGCCTTCGAGCCCCACGTACTCGCGATACCGGTAGGCACCACCGTGGCGTTCCCTAACAAGGACCCGTTCTTTCACAACGTCTTCTCGCTATTCAACGGCAAGCGCTTCGATTTGGGTCTCTATGAAGGCGGATCCAGCAATTCTGCTCACTTCGACCACACTGGCGTGAGCTTCCTGTTCTGCAATATCCATCCGGAAATGAGCGCGGCGATTGTGGTCTTGAACACACCGTACTTCACGATATCCGATCGCGCCGGTCGCGTTTCTATCGCCGATGTCCCCGACGGCCGCTATCGCCTGCAGGCCTGGTACGAACGCAGCACTCCAGAAGTACTCCGCAAACTCGAACGGGAAGTTGTGATATCGCCGTCTTCGCGCGCACTGGATCCCATTCGAATCATCGATACCGGTAATCCCATGCTGGCCCACAAAAACAAATACAACCAGGACTACACACCCGTCACCAACCCCGCCTATACGCGCCCTTAACGCAGAAACACGCCGTTCGTGTGGATCTACGGCGGCAAGCATTGAATTGCTATTTGAATTGGTGGGATCTACGACCGCCAATGAATTGGTATTTGAATTTGTAGGGGCCACGCTCCAGCGCGTCCCTCAACACTAGGTGCTGGCAAAGATCCACACGTCAGTATCGATCCGTGTCCCTTCCTACCGAGCAATTCCTCTACGCTTAAATATGGCAAGACGTCGCGCCGCGCTTTTCCAGGTACTTCTGGTGATACTCCTCCGCTCGCCAGAACGTCCCCGCCGCCGTAATCTCCGTCGCCACCGGCCGCCGCAACTTTCCGCTCGCCTCCAACGCCGCCTTCGATTTCTTCGCCGACGCTTCCTGCTCGGGCGAGTGAAAGAAAATCGCCGAGCGGTACTGCGAGCCATAGTCCGGCCCCTGCCGGTTCACCTGCGTCGGATCATGCATCTGCCAGAACGCATCCAGCAATTTCTCGTAGCTGACCTTCTCAGGATCAAACGTTACCTGCACCACCTCGGCGTGCCCGGTCTCGTCCGTGCAAACATCCTTGTATGTCGGATTGGCCACATGCCCGCCGCTATATCCGGACTCCGCCGTAATCACGCCAGGGATTCGCTGAAAATTAGCCTCGATCCCCCAAAAGCATCCCGCACCAAAAGTAGCAATCTCACTCATGTCTTCGCCCTTCCTCGTAGGGGCGCCGCACTGTCGCGCCCCTTCTCGGCAGTATCACTGCAGCTTGCAAATTATCCGGTGTTGTTGCTCACCTTTGCAGCCAATCGCAATCGATTAGATGCAATTCAGCCGCCTTCGATTCAACTACAAAACCAACAACCTCTACGACTTCGCCTTTGCGGCCACCGCCGCATTCAACGCCTTCAACTTGTCCAGAGCCGGCTGCTTGTAAGGACTGTTCACCGAAGCCGCATCGGTCAGCGCCGCCTTTGCATCAGTAATTTTCTTCAGATTCAGCAACGCAAACGCCAGCCGATACTGATTTCGCGCGTAGCTTCCCGCATCCGGTTTCAACAGCGGCGAGGCCGTCTTGAAATTCTCCACCGCACCGACATTGTTCTTCTTCTGCAAATACACCTGCCCCAGCGCACTCAACGCCAATCCCTTCTGCAACCCGCTCTGCTGAGTCCACTGTTCGTCCGTCAATCCTTCCGGCTTCTTCGCCGTTCCCAGCACCGCAATCGCCTTCTTCGCCGAAGCCTCCGCCTTGTCCAGCTGCTCGCCCTTCTCGCTGTAATAATCCGCCAGCAAAATCAGCATCCCCAGATTATTCGGATCCTTCGCCAGCAACCCGTTGGCCGTCTCCAGCATTTTCGGCGTGTTCTGCATTTGCTGATACGTCGCCGCCGCCACGCCCAATGCCTGGTCTGCGTACGGAGAGTCCGGGAAAATCTGCGCGAAATGTGCCAGGTACGCAGCGCGCTTGTTCCCCTCCTTAGTCTGATACGCGCTGTTGAACAACAGCTGTTGCGCATAGGTCAGATTGTCGTGCGCACTGTCCAGCACTCGCTTCTTCTGATCCGTCCAAGACGCCTCGTTGTTTCCCTCCGGCGTCGGCTTATCTTGAAATCGCTTCACGATCGCGCTCAGCTTGTCGCCATACGCAAACGCCTTTTCCGTATCGCCTTTCTCCGCCGCAGCCCGCACCATATTCACGCCGTTGTTGAAGTTGTCCGGGTCCAGCTCGAACAACTTGTCGCCGTATTCGAACGCCTTGTCATAATTCTTCGCCGCGATGTAATGGTTCACGTACAAATCGTCCGCCACTATCGCCATGTCGCCCTGGCCCACCGTGGATGCAAACTTGTCGATCAACGCGAGTTTCTGCGTCGGATCGGTCGCCGCATTCACCTCCGTTAGCGCCTTGTCCGCATCGGACCCTGCGGGTATCGGCACGTACTTCCCGATCGTCTGCGCCCGCGCCGCTGCGAACCCGCCCGCCACCAGCCACACGCCCATCAACAGCGTGCCAATGAGCACCTTATTTCGCCTCATAGATGCCTCCAGAAAAACGTCACCGCTGTCAGGTCGCGTTCCACGTGACTTCGGCGCTTGCTGCCGCCTTCACTACGTCAAACACGCCAAGCCGTGACCCACCACTTGCATTTGTCCGCATCTTATTGCCGCGACGCTTCCGTGGCAAACAAAATTAACCCCCTCGGGGGACTTCACCCAGATCGAATGGACAGGGTCATCCTCCGCCCTGGCCTGCTTTCAAGGCAGCTCCCGTTTCGGCCTTGGCACCTACCCGCCCGATAACCAAATTTTCCGCCCTCCGTCTAATATTTCGAAGTCACTGAGTGCGCCGATCGAAAACGCCGCCGTCCGCTCTTCTGGTCCGCAATTCATCGCGCCGCGTCCGCCCTATCGGCCTCTACCCCACAGGCCATTGATGTTCTGGGAATCCGGTGCGTCGCTGCGTGAGCGTGGACGCTTCGAAGATGCGAGAATAGAGCGGTCGCCATTCAGTAGTGTCTGCGGTCGCCGGTTGTTCGTGTACGCCTTACCTCTGGGTTGACTGTGCCACGTCAATTCGTGGTGGCGTTGGTGCATTTTGCCTCGGTCGACTTCGAACTTTCGCCAGTGGAAAGGGTCGCCGTCTTGAAGAAGATCCTCACGCCCGCGCTACGTCTGCGCCAAATTAATCTATATCACTGCACCGCAGTTCTCGCGATCGCCGCGATGGCCTTCCTGGCCGCGCCGCACCGTCTCGGCGCGGATGAACCCTACGCCCGCAGTCGCGACTATGACCTCCAGCACTCCAAGATCGTCCTCCGCTTTGACACCGACCAGAAAAAAGTCATCGGCGACGTCACTCACACTCTCTCGATTCTCCGTGACTCCACCGCAAAAATCGCTTTCGACTCCGTCAACCTCACGATCCAAAACGTTACCGTGAACAAATCCCCCGCCAAATTCGAATCCACTGCCACAAAACTCATCGTCTCGCTTCCCGCCGCATCCCACCTTGGCGACAAATTCGAAATCGAGGTCCGCTACGAAGGCAAGCCGGCAAAGGGGATGTATTTCATACTGCCGGACAAGAATTATCCGAATCGCCCCAAGCAAATTTGGACTCAGGGAGAATCCGAAGACACCCGCTACTATCTTCCGACCTACGACTACCCCAACGATCGCCTCACCACCGAAACGATCCTCACCGTTCCCGCTTCCTGGCTGACCGTTGCCAACGGCAAGCTCATTAACGTCATCGATGCTCCCAATTCCATGAAAACTTGGACCTGGCGCGAATCCCTGCCAAGCTCCACCTACCTCATCACGGTGGTCGCTGGCGAATTTGACGAAATAAAAGACCCCTATCGCAATCTCCCGCTCACCTATTACGCGCCTAAAGGTCGCGGCCACCGCCTCAACATTAACTACGGCCGCACACCGCAAATGGTGGAACTCTTCAAGAAAAAGCTCGGCGTGGACTATCCGTGGGAAAAATACGCTCAGGTCATGGTCGATGACTTCGTGGCCGGCGGCATGGAAAATTCTAGCGCCACCACCAATACCTCGAGCTCACTGAAACACCCCAAGCTCGTCCCCGAATATCCCACCAACGAGGACGACCTCATCTCTCACGAGCTCGCGCATCAATGGTTCGGCGATCTGGTCACCTGCAAGGACTGGGGCGACGTCTGGCTGAACGAAGGCTTCGCTGACTTCTTCGAAACCGTCTGGCGCGAAGCCCACTATCCCAAGGACCAAACCGATTTCAAGCGCTGGAACACCGCCCGCGAATGGTTCTGGAAGACCGACCTGTTCGCCAAGCCCATCGTTCGTTTCGATTTCGACGACTCCACCTCCGACGAATTCGACGGAAACGCTTACGAAAAAGCCGGCTTCGTTCTCTACATGCTCCGCCACCAGATCGGCGAGGAGCAATTTTGGCGCAGCCTGAAGCATTATCTCGAAGTCCATCGTGGCCAGAACGTTGTCACCGCCGATTTCGTGAAGGCCATCGAGGAAACTACCCACATCAACAACGATCGCTTCTTCAATGAATGGATCTACGGCGCCGGCGCTCCGAAATTCGACTTGTCGTACACCTATGACGACGTCAAACACCAGTTGGCGCTAAAAGTGAAGCAAACCCAGAAAGTCGAAGGCTCTGTCGGTATTTTCCAGGTCCCCACGAACGTGGAAATCACCACTGCGTCTGGGCCCAAGCTCTATCCCATCACCGTTTCCAAGGCCGCTGAAACATTTACTTTCCCGTCTGACTCCGCGCCGCTGATGGTCCTCTTCGATAAGGGCGGCCACCTCCTCAAGTTCGCCGACTTCCACAAAGAAAAGAAGGAGTGGCTGTACCAGCTGGCCCACGCCACCGAATTCTCTGACCGCGCCGACGCCGCCGTCGCTCTCGGCAAAATCAAGAATGACGATGAAGCTGTGGCCGCTCTGGGCCGCGCCATGAAAGACGACAAGTCTCCCGACATGCGCGCCGTCGCCGCCGACGCCCTGAGCCACGTCACCGGCTCGCTTGCCGCAAAGCAACTTCTCGTCGCTCTGGATGTCAATGAGGATCCTCTCGTCCGCGCCCACATCGTCGCCGCTCTCGGTTATTTCAAGGACGAATCCTCCATTCCCACCAGGCTGGAAGCCATCGCACGCGACGATCATTCCTTTCGCGCTCGCGCTGCCGCGCTCCAGTCTCTCGGCCGTTTGAAATCGCCCAACGCCTTCGCCTCCATCACCACCGCGGTAAAGGGTGATTCACCCGACGATTTTCTCCGCGACGCCGGTCTGCGCGCCTTCGGCTACCTCGGCGACGACAAAGCAGTTCCCGTTCTCCGGGAGTGGTCTTCGCTTGGCAAAGCCGTCCCGTCCCGCATGGCCGCCATTGCCAGCCTCGGCCGCATCGACAAGGACAACAAGGAGCTCACGCGCTTTATCGCCTCCTACCTTTCCGAGCCTCGCTTCGCGGTCCGCGAATCGGCCATCGTCGCGCTAGGCAATCGCGGCGATGCTTCCGCTATCCCCGCGCTAGAAGACCTGCTGCAAGCTAACGATCTCAGCATCGAAATGGTTCCCATGATCAAGGAGCAAATCACCAAGCTCCAGAAGCATCCTTCCGCCAAAGGCACTGCGCACTCCGGCGATTCCGACGACGACAAAGAACCCGCGTCAAGCGATCAATCCGCCGTCACCCAGCGCCTCGACAAACTCGAACACCTGTTCCAGGAAATGTCCGACCGCCTCAAGTCAATAGAAGCGCGCCTACCCCCACCGAAAAAAGATCACGACCAGTAATCCAGAAAGACTATTGGGACCGGCAATCGCCGGTCCCAGCCCGCGCGAACCCTAGAAAAGTAGCATCTGCCGCGTGTATCCACCGCGCACTCTAGTGTCAGCGGCCTGCGCCTACAAACTGTCATCCCGACCGAAGCAGCCCGGCTTTTTCTTGCGCTCGCTGTTTGAGCGCCGCGCTGCGTAGTGGAGGGACCACGGCTTGCTCTACTGTCCTTCCCTGGTCAATGTGATTGAGCCCGCCCGTCTCTGCAAACCCTGCCGCCGGACTGACTAACCCCGCTCCGCCTCCGCCACCAAAATCCGCAAATCCCGCAAATTATTCCCGGTAGGCCCGGTGACGATCGCGTCGCCAATCCGATCGAAAAAACTAAACGCATCGCTCCGCTCAAAAAACTCCCGCGGACTCATCCCGGCCGCCGCAGCCCG